>Ga0116157_10000002_pt1 | contig 371400 bp, 327 predicted proteins | sample AD_UKC048_MetaG_FD_89882 | JGI IMG/M metagenome (GOLD analysis project Ga0116157, IMG submission 89882) | Active sludge microbial communities of municipal wastewater-treating anaerobic digesters from USA - AD_UKC048_MetaG | ecosystem: Engineered > Bioreactor > Anaerobic > Digestate | place... | reverse complement strand
GTTATAATTGTTTTGGTGAGTCATCTTGTTCTCCTTTTTTGGTTTGGTCACCGTTAAGGATACTCTTGACTCACCATTTTTTGTTAAGGTTCATGAATTTACAGAAACAATGTTACACCAACCTTCTAAGCACATTGAATAAGTTGGCTTGAATGAAATACTCACTTCTTTGATGCTTAACTTTATTGTAACTTTGCCACCATAAAGGGCTTTTGTTCACTCCCCAACTAATCCACGGCTTGAAACTCAAACCGTACCTTTCTATATATACTATCTCCTTTTTAAATTTAGGATACCTGCCCAAGATAATTGGGTGATAGTTGTTTATTCCATCAGTATCTTTATTCGGATTAATGAGTTTACAGATTTCTTTTGCGATTACATCAACCTCCGAGCTTGAGGCGAAGAGCAATTGAGCAAATTTTATTGAGTAGGAAAATTTATTCTTCTCTGAGAATTCTACATAACTAGAACATTCGCCAAGATCATGCTCAAGGGTTAGGAAATAATTCCAATGATGCAAATAATCTCTTTGTTGAATTGTCATTTTTCCTCTTTTTCCCGCAATCAGATTCTCTAGGTAATACCAAAAATTAATCATCGACTGGTGTGAAACCAATTCTCTCCCAATGTCTCAGTAAAGTTGACGTTGATGGTAAAACCGATCCTATTTTGATTCTCTGTTTCTCGAATGGAATAATATTATCTTTTGACCATGAAAGTAGATGAATTTTTAATGGATTGATATAGACCCTATGTTTTGCTGATAAAGTAAATATTCCATTCTCGAATGCTTTGTCATGAAGTAGGCAAAAGCAGAGTCCATTTTCAATTTTGCCCCTCAAATCTGGTACATCAACCCATCTAGCGATATGAGAAGCCACCAGCAACTCTTTATCCTCAATTATGCATCCTGGAAAACAGCATTTATTCCCATAATTTTCTCTTACAGTTTTTGACCATTCTTGTTGCCCTCGTCTTGCTTTTATTTGTTGAATTTGCTCGCCAGTACGAATTGAGATACTGCCAATTCTTTTTGCATTAGTTGTTTCTGAATAATCGGTGCCAAAGACTATAGATGCCAGATTATCGGAAAATTCAGATAAATATGCACCATTTTGACACTGTATTCGATCTGCCTGGACAACAAAGAATAATAATTCGCGATTTTCTTTACCTTTCTGCATATTTTCGACATAATAATCTAGTAGCTGATTACCTGCATAATCAAAAATTTCACTAACATTTATTGGATCAGCAAATGGGGTAAATGAAATTAGAGGTACCCTGAAAAATGAGTCGGCATACCCCCACTCTTTCGAAATCGGCGGTTTGTCATTTGTTTTGTAGCCATCTTCTTCGGCGATTGAATAACCAATAAAAAAAGCATCTGGTGTTTTACCTCTAAGGTGAAAAATCATATCCCCCTTTTTTACCTTAAGTAATAAATCCCAATAACCCCAATGCTTATTGTTCCTTTTATACGCAGGCGACCAAAGACACTCAAGAAAATTCCAACCTAACCCGCCATGCTCTTCATCTCGAGACATTTCAAGCCACATAACCCCTCCTGAGAGTTCTAGGTATTCAAACAAAAACACTATTTGCTGGAATTTCTACAATATACTCAATGTTCATTATATTATCGCGCACAATATTGAAATAAACACCCATTATCTCGCGGTATAATTGCTCATCTCAATCTCAAGAACCTGTCCGCAGACAGGAGGACTTATGGCGCAAGCACTCGATTTCCAAGACGTGATCATGACCCTGCAGAAGTTCTGGGCCGAACAGGGATGTCTCATCTGGCAGCCGTATTACACCCAGGTGGGCGCCGGTACCATGAACCCGGCTACCTTTTTGCGCGTGCTGGGCCCCGAACCCTGGAACGTGGCTTACGTGGAACCCTCCATCCGCCCCGATGACGGGCGCTACGGGCAGAACCCCAACCGCTTTCAGCAGCATTACCAGTTCCAGGTGATCCTCAAACCCGATCCCGGCAACCCGCAGGAGCTGTATCTAAAATCGCTGGAGGCGCTGGGTATCGACCCGCGCCAGCATGACATCCGCTTTGTGGAAGACAACTGGGAATCCCCGGCGCTGGGCGCCTGGGGCCTGGGCTGGGAGGTCTGGCTGGACGGGCAGGAGATCACGCAGTTCACCTACTTCCAGCAGGCCGGCGGCCTCACCGTTGACCCGGTGGCCGTGGAGATTACTTACGGGCTGGAGCGCATCACCATGCCGCTGCAGCGCGCCCATCACTTCCGCGACATGCGCTGGAACAAACAGCGCACTTACGGCGATATCAATTACCAGGGCGAGGTGGAGCACAGCAAGTATTACTTCGAGGTCGCCGACGTGGAACGCCAGCGCCAGTTACTCGCCATCTATGAAAAAGAAGCCGAAGAGGCTCTCAAACAGGGGCTGGTGCTGCCGGCCCACGATTACATCCTCAAATGCTCGCACACCTTCAACGTGCTGGATACGCGCGGGGCGGTGGGCGTGACTGAACGCCAGCAGATGTTCGGGCGCATGCGCGACCTTTCGCGGCGCACCGCTGAGGCTTACGTAGCCCAGCGCCAGGAACAGGAATTCCCGTTTCTTGACGAAAAGACCGCGGGTGCGGCCAAGACTGCCGCTCCCGTGAAGGGCACGCCTCCCAAAGGCAAGTCGCCGCTGCTGCTCGAGATCGGCAGCGAGGAACTGCCCGCCGCGGACCTCGAATCCGCGCTGGCTCAATTGAATGAACGCGTCCCGGCGCTGCTGGATGAGCTGCGCCTGGAACACGGCAAGGTGACCGTGCTGGGTACGCCGCGCCGCCTGGTGGCGATGGTGGAAGACCTGGCTGAGAAACAGTTGGAGCGCACCGTGGTGGTCAAGGGGCCGCCGGCGGCGCGCGCTTTCGACGCCGCGGGTCAACCCACCCCGGCGGCTGTTGGATTCGCCCAGGGCAAGGGGCTGAGCGTCTCCGACCTCAAGGTAGAGGAGATCGACGGCGGCCAGTACGTGGTGGCCAGGGTCAAGGAAGAGTCTCAGAGCGCGTACGACGTGCTGCTCAAAGCGCTGCCCGGGCTGGTGGCCAATATCAAATTCGACAAGACCATGCGCTGGAACGATACCAACATCGCCTACTCGCGTCCGCTACGCTGGTTGACGGCGCTGCTGGGCGACTGCCCCATCCCGTTCGAGTACGCCGGGCTCACCGCCGGCAGCGTCACCCGCGGGCTGCGCTTCTACGAGCCGGCCGAGATAAAGGTGAGCGGCATCCCTGAGTACACCGCGGCGCTTGAGAAGCAGGGCATCCTCCTGGATCCCGTCAAGCGCAAAGAGACCATCCGCGCGCAGGTTTTCAAGATCATGCGTGAGAGCGGCGCCGCCGAGAAGCTCGACGAAGGCCTGCTGGACGAGGTCACGCAACTCGTCGAGGCTCCCACCGCGCTGCGCGGCAGCTTTGACCAGGAACATCTCAAATTACCCGCCGAGGTCTTGATCTCGGTGATGAAGAAACACCAGCGCTATTTCCCGCTGCAAGACACGGCAGGCAAACTGCTGCCCTATTTTATCGCTGTGCGTAACGGCGACGGCAACGGCATCGAGACCGTTACCGACGGCAACGAGCAGGTTATCCGCGCCCGCTTCGTAGACGCAGCCTTCTTCATTAAAGAGGATATGCAGGCCAAGCTGGAAAACTATCTCACCAAGTTAGGCACGCTGACCTTCCAGTTCAAACTGGGCTCCATGCTCGACAAGTCCAAACGCATCGAGGCCATGATGCCGTCGCTGTGCAGCTACTTCAAGTTGAGCGAGGACGAGAAGAAAACTGCCCTGCGCGCAGCCAAACTGTGCAAGGCCGACCTCGTCACCCACATGGTGGTGGAAATGACCTCCCTGCAGGGTGTGATGGGGCGATACTACGCGCTGCATTCGGGCGAGCCCGAGGCGGTGGCGCAAGCGCTCTACGAGCATTACCTGCCGCGCTTTACCGGCGACGCGCTGCCCGCGTCAAAACCCGGGCTGGTGATCTCGCTGGCCGACCGCCTGGATTCGCTGGCCGGGCTGTTCGCGGCCGGGTTGGCGCCTTCGGGCACCAAGGACCCGTTCGCGCAGCGCCGTGCCGCGCTCGGTCTGGTGCAACTGCTTCAGGGCTTTGACCTCGATTTCGACCTGGCCGAAGGATTATCACTCGCAGCCGCCAATCTGCCCATCCCCGCCGACGAGAAAAGCCGCCAAGCGAGCCTGGAGTTCATCGTCGGGCGTCTCAAAAACAGCCTCACCGACCAGGGCTTCAAGTACGATGTGGTGGACGCGGTGCTGGCCGAACAGGGCAGCAACCCGGCGGGCGCGCTGCGCGCCGTGCGCGAGTTGAGCGATTGGACGACCCGCGCCAATTGGGCACAGGTGCTGCAGGCCTACGCGCGCTGCGTGCGCATCACCCGCGAACAGAAGGTGGAGTACCCCATAGACACCAAGGCATTTACCGAACCCACCGAAGAGAAGCTTTATGCCGCGTTGCAGGAGTTCGAAGGCAAGCCGCGCAAAGCCGGCAGCGTGGAAGACCTGCTGGCCGCGTTCACCGCGGTCATCCCGGCCATCAACGCCTTCTTTGACGCCGTGCTGGTCATGGCCGAGGATCAAGCCGTCCGCGCCAATCGTCTGGGGCTGCTGCAAAAGGTGGCCCGTCTGGCCAAAGGTGTGGCCGATTTCAGCGTGCTGGAAGGGTTCTAGAGAGTTCGATCCCGGAGTGATGAGCTCCGGGATTTTTATTTTTCCACCAATATCACAAACTCAAATGTAGGGGCACGATATATCGTGCCCCTACAAGATAAACCATTTCGCATTTTGTGCGATAATATACCCCTAGACCTATGTCCACGATTGATGAGATCAAAGACCGAATCGATATTGTCGACCTCGTTTCCGAGTCGGTGAAGCTGCGCCGCTCGGGGAAGAGCTATACCGGCTTTTGCCCGTTCCATCCCAACAGCAAAACGCCGGCGTTTGCTGTCTTCCCCGATTCGGGTACCTGGCGCTGCTTCGGTCAGTGCAACGAGGGCGGTGACATCTTCAAGTTCGTGATGAAGAAGGAAGGCTGGGACTTCAGCGAAGCGCTGCGCTACCTGGCCGAACGGGCCGGTGTCAAGCTCGAAGCACAGACACCGGAACGTCAGGCTGCAGAGGAACAGTACGGACGCCTGCGCGCGCTGTTGGAAGAAGCAGCCAGTTTCTTCCATTACTCCCTGACGCAGACCCCCGCAGGCAAGACGGCGCTGGATTACCTGCTCAAGCGCGGCCTGACCAGCGCGACGATCGCCGGGTTTGGACTGGGTTACGCGCCGGATTCCTACGAAGCCACACTCACCCACCTGCGCGGTAAGGGTTACTCCACCGAGGAAATGACCCAGGCCGGCATGGTCAACGAGCGCGACAGCGGCGGCATCTACGACAAGTTCCGCAACCGTGTCACCTTTCCCATCCGCGATGCCAGCGGCAAGATGACCGGTTTCGGCGCGCGCATCCTCAACCCTGAGGACAATCCTAAGTTTCTCAATTCACCGCAGACGGTCCTGTTCGATAAAAGCCATCTGCTCTACGGTCTCGACCAGGCACGCAAGTCCATCCGCGAGAAGGACCAGGTGGTCATCGTGGAAGGATATCTCGACGTGATCCTGCTGCATCAGGCGGGTTACACCAACACGGTCTCGCCCATGGGTACAGCGCTGAACGAGGACCAGTTACGCTATCTGAAGAAATTTACCAAACGCATCGTGCTGGCGCTTGATGCTGACGCGGCGGGTGAGAAAGCCACTCTGCGCGGTCTGGACGTGGCCCGTCAGGCGCTTGATCGCAGCGATGAGCTTGTCTTCGATGCCCACGGCTTGCTGCGCCACGAAGCACGCCTGCAGGCGGATGTGCGCGTCACCACCCTGCCGCCGGGACGGGATCCGGACGAAGTGGTGCTGGAGGATGCCGAAGAATGGCAGCGCATCCTTGACCGTGCCAAGCCCATCGTGGTGCACGTGATGGAGACGCTGGCGGCAAACTCGAACGTGAGCGACGCCAAGGTGAAGACTGAGATCGCGGCGCAGGTGCTGCCCCTCATCGAGGATGTGCCCTCGCCGATCGAGCGCGATTCCTACAGGCAGCAGTTGGCTCGTCTGCTCAAGGTGGACGAACGCACCCTGCTGGGTGCGCAGCGCGTGCGTGAAGCCCCCAGGCGGCGCCGCACCCGTGTAGGCGCGACCCAGACGGATCAGGCACCTGTTAAAAAAGAAGCCGCCAAAGAGAGCCGCGTACAGGCCATCGAGGCGCATTGTTTGGGCTTGCTCCTGCAAAAACCGGATGATCTCTACAACCTCGACCGCGCGTTACAACAATGTGGCTTGCACAGCTTGAGCGTGGACGATTTTGAGGACGCCGGCCACCAGCAGATGACAGCGCTGCTCATCCAGGGGTTGGCGCAGGACGAGGTGGAGACGCTGCAATACATTGAGCGCGGTCTGGATGAGAGTCTGCGTGAAACCTTCACCAGGCTGGCGCACCCGGCCAATCCAACCGAGGAAAAGAACCACAACAAGGTGCTTGAGGATCTGATCCGCTCAGTGATGACGAACAGGCAGTTAAGGGTGAATGAAACGTTGAATCAACTGCGATATATGCAGCAGGATGAGGAAAACACTGAGGAATTGGCAAATATTCAGAAAATGATCATCCAATTTACGCAATTGCGAGGTAAATTGGACCGCGCATTGGGCAAACCTGTCTTGACAGGTTGAAAAAAGTTTATATGGTATAGTTAACCCATGGTCAAGAGTGCTTCCACTGAGAATACCACAAAAGCCCCAGGCAGTTCAACAGTCAAAAAAGCCGCGGCCAGCAAAAGCAGCAAAGTAACCCAGCCGAAGAGGAAACCGGCAAAAGGGAAGAAATCCGGCATTTCCCTTGTCGACGGCGTTCCAATGGATGACGATACGAGCAAAGCTGAGCCGGATGAGACCTCGCTGGCGCAGGCGGGCAATGAGTGGAATGAGATCGTTGTGGAAGACCCGCTTGAGATCCTTGAAGATCCCACCATCGCACTTGAACTATCAGAAGACCCTGTTCGCTTGTACCTGAAAGAGATCGGTCAGATCCACCTGCTTGACGCCGACAGCGAATTCAGACTGGCTGTGCGCATAGAAGCATTGGTGCGTATCGAGAACTACGAAGCCAAGCTGAAGATCGCCAAGGGGGCGGATGGGTATTACAAAGCACTTTTTTCGGCCATGATCGATGAAATGGCCAAGGTTTGGAGCGATCTGCAAAGCGGCGCCAAGGACATGGGACAGCACGAGATCCCCGATCTGTCGCTCATGTTCGCCGAGGCACAACTTCTGAAGCGTCAATGGCAGGCGGATGAACCTTCCTACCTGCGCACCTACCTGGATAATGGTCTATGGGGCAAGGACCAGGTCTGGGAAGCCCTGGTGCGCCAGGCTTTTACCCTGTTCATGGGCATGTACATGATCCCCACCGAAATGGCCAGCAATATCCTGGTCAAATTGACCAAGAGCGAGATAATGCCGCAGGTAGGCGTTCTCAAACGCATGCTTCCGGACGAGAAGACTCTCAAATCCGAAGTCGACGCCATCAGGCACCGTGCCGAGGAATCCAACCAGACCCTGATCCGCGCCAACCTGCGCCTGGTGGTGAGCATCGCCAAACGCTATCTCGGACGCGGTATTTCATTCCTTGACCTCATCCAGGAAGGGAATCTTGGCCTGCTGCGCGCGGTCTCCAAGTTTGATTCCACGCGCGGGTTCAAGTTCTCCACTTACGCCACCTGGTGGATACGCCAATCGATCAGCCGTTACATTGCTGAACATGCCCGCACCATCCGCATCCCGGTGCACCTGTTCGAGGCCATCACGCGTATCCTGCGTGTACAGCGCTCGCTGGTACAAAAACTTGGCCGCGAGCCATCGTTGGATGAGCTGGCGCTGGAAACGGATCTGCTTTCCACTGCTGACGCTGAGGCCATCAAAGCGGCCAGGACTGCCAGTCAACCGCTGGATTCTGAGTTACAGCGGCGTTGGAATTGGGCAACGATGAAAGTGCAGCGCATCCTGCAATCCGCCGAGGAACCCATCTCGCTGGAACGCCCGGTGGGCGACGAAGAGAGCAGCCAGTTGGGCGATTTCATCGAGGACGATGACGCGCTGGAACCGATGGACGCGGCCGCGCGCGAAATGCTGCGCGAGCAGGTGCAGAGCGCCCTGGCAGCGCTTTCGGAGCGTGAACGGCAGGTGCTGGAATTGCGTTTCGGTTTGATAGATGGCAAGGATCACACTCTAGAAGAGGTGAGCCGTTACTTCAACGTCACCCGCGAGCGCATCCGCCAGATTGAGGCCAAAGCCTTGCGCAAGCTGCGCCATCCAACCCGCAGCCGTCACCTGCGCGAGTACCTGGGCTAGGCCGCACGGTTGACCTTCACTTTCATTCCCTTTAAAATTAGTATGCGGTGAGCCTTTTCCACTGGCCGCCGATATTTCAACCCTCAAGATCCAAGGAGAACCATGTCCCCGACACCCTTTGTTTCCAAACGAGCCCCTGCTTTCACGGATATCCCGGACGAGAAGTGGAACGATTGGCGCTGGCAGCTCAGCAACCGGTTAAACTCGGTGGAAGACTTTAAGAATGTGTTGAAGCTGACAGAGAGCGAAAGGAAAGCGCTCAGCTCTCCCGGGCTCTTCAGGGTGGATGTGACTCCGTACTATATTTCGCTGATCAACCCGGACGATCCAGATGACCCGATCCGCAAGCAGATCATCCCGCAGGCGGGCGAGATCGACGCCTTCACAGGCATGATGGAAGACTCGCTGGCCGAGGACCGTCATTCCCCCGTGCCCGGCCTGGTACATCGCTATCCCGACCGCGTGCTGATGCTGGTGACCACCCAGTGCGCTTCTTATTGCCGATACTGCACACGCGCACGCATTGTGGGCGACCCCACCCAGAACTTCTCACGAACCGACTTTGAAGCACAGATCGAATATCTCAAACGTACCCCGCAGGTGCGCGACGTATTGCTTTCCGGCGGCGATCCGCTGACACTGGCGCCCAAGCTGCTGGAAGAATTGCTCTCGCGTCTGCGCGAGATCGAGCACATCGAGATCATCCGCATTGGCTCGCGCGTGCCAGTGTTCATGCCCATGCGCGTGACCGAAGAACTCACCGACATGCTGCAGAAGTATCATCCGCTGTGGATGAACATCCACGTCAACCACCCAAACGAGATCAGCCAGGAACTGGCAGATGCGACCGATAAACTCAGCAGGGCGGGTATCCCGCTGGGCAACCAGTCGGTCTTGCTGGCCGGCATCAACGACTGCGTCCATATCCAGCGTGATTTGGTACAGAAGCTGGTGCGCATGCGTGTGCGCCCGTATTACCTGTACCAGTGCGACCTGGTGGAAGGCGCAGGGCACTTCCGCACCCCGGTGGCCAAAGGCATCGAGATCATCGAAGGGCTGCGCGGGCATACCTCCGGGTTTGCTGTACCCACCTACGTGGTGGACGCCCCGGGCGGCGGCGGCAAGATTCCCGTCATGCCCAACTATCACATCAGCTCCTCGGACCACAAGATCGTGCTGCGCAACTATGAGGGTTACATCACCACCTACGAGGAACCGCAGGACTACAAGGCGCACGACCCCAAGACCTGCTCCTACTGCAAGAGCAAACGCCTGGAACCCGGCCAGGGCGGCGTGAGCGGACTGCTCGACGGCGACCAGATGTTCATCAAACCGGATGGCTTTGACGACCTGCACAACCGCGGCGGCGGTCAACACCGTTTGCGCGCGGATGAAGACAAGTGGAAGCCGTTGGGGATCGGCGACGGGAAGGAGTAGAGATGCATTATCGACGTTTAGGACATTCCGGGCTCAAGGTCAGCGAGATCTCGCTGGGCTCGTGGATCACATTTGGCGCGCAGATCACTGAAGAGACCGCGGTCTCACTCATCCACGCTGCTTACGATCAGGGCATCAACTTTTTTGATAACGCTGATATGTACGCCAACGGTCAGGCTGAGGTGGTGCTGGGCAAGGCCATCCAGGATCTGCCGCGCGAGGAACTGGTCATTTCTTCCAAGGTCTTCTGGCCGGTGGGCAAGGGGCCGAACGCGCGCGGACTCTCGCGCAAGCATGTCACCGAGTCAGTGAACTCCAGCCTCAAGCGAATGGGTCTGGATTACCTCGACCTGTATTTCTGTCACCGCTACGACCCGGATACACCGGTGGAAGAAGTGGTGCGCACCATGAACGACCTCATCCATCAGGGCAAGATCCTCTACTGGGGCACCTCGGAATGGGAAGCCGCCCAGGTGATGGAAGCCTACGGTATCGCGCGCCAGTACGGCCTGGTGCCGCCCACGATGGAGCAACCGCAATACAATCTCTTCCACCGCAAACGCGTGGAAGACACGCTCATGCCCATCTGCCGCGACTTGGGGTTGGGTCTGACTACCTTCAGTCCGCTGTATTACGGCATTCTCTCGGGCAAGTACAACGAGGGCATCCCGCAGGGCAGCCGCGCTAGCCTGGACGATTACGCCTGGATCCGCGACCGCATCACACCGGCTAACATCGCCATCGTCAAAAAGCTAACGGAGGTGGCCAACGACCTCTCGATCACACCATCGCAGCTGGCCATTGCCTGGATCCTGCGCCGCAAAGAAGTGAGTACGGTCATCACGGGCGCATCACGCCTGGAGCAGCTCGACGAGAACCTGGGCGCCTCGGAAGCCTACGAACGCTTCACCGAAAACGACATCGACCGCATTTTTGAGTGTTTGGCAGGGTTCCAAGAGTAGGCACCGAAGGTGCCTACTGTCTTTTTCGAGAATTTCAAGGAAGCATCTTGAAGCTGGAAGATAAAGATTTTCTCCAAGTAGTTACTAATACTCCGCTCGTCGCGATCGACCTGATCGTAAAGGACGAGCGGGGTGCTGTTTTGTTGGGTCTGCGCAAGAACAGACCCGCGCAGGGGTTTTGGTTCGTGCCCGGCGGCCGTATTTACAAGGACGAACGAGTCGTCGAAGCTTTGGCAAGGATCGGACGGGATGAGCTGGGGATTCCTCTCGGACCGGAGGACATCAGGTTCCTGGGCGTGTTCGAGCATCTCTACGAGGACAACGTTGCCGGTGCGCCAAGCATCAGCACTCACTATGTAGTATTGGGCTGCGAAGTTCTCCAGCCTGTTACACTGGAACAACTCCCGTTCAGCCAGCATGAAGATTGGCGCTTTTTGAGCGTGGATGAACTGCTGGTGAGCAAGGACGTTCACCCCTATACAAAAGCCTATTTCAAAGAGAATTCTGAAACGCTGGCGCTCAAAAGATAATTCGCGCATTAAAGCACACTCCCCTGCCAAAATCTCAAGCAGGGGAGTATTTTGATTGTCAGGCTCGGGATAGCTTATTTCTCTCCAGCGCGCGCCACCAGCTTATTGTGCATATCAGTAATGTCTTTGGGCACCAGGAAAATGGCGATAAAGAGGAAGATGACGCACATCAGCCACGCGATGCTGCACAGGAGCATGATGGCAGTGCCTACAGAGAGCGCGTCTGCCACAGCCCCGGCGAGTAATGGAGCGCTGGCAGCACCGGCTGCTCCGATCAGACTGTTGATGGCGTCGGCTGAGGAGCGCACCTCCGGTTCAGTCACATCATACATGGTGGAAGTGATATTCGGGCCGGCAAAAGGCATGAAGAATGCCGTGGTGCAGAGTAAAATGGCAAACAACAGCGGTTCGGAGATGGGGGTTTGCATGGCTGCGTTCAGTCCGATCAAACCAGCCACAACGCCGATCTCACTGGCGATCAAGCGGCCGCGTTTTGTGCGTTTGAAGAGCTTATCGCCCAGCCAACCGCCCACCGGATAACCTGCTGCCATCATCAAGACTGCCGGAGCCATGATCAACAGCGTGGTTGTGCTGTCATATCCGCGCTCAGTCTGAAGGTATCCAAAGATATAGTAAGTAATCACGTTCCAGGGAAAGACACCAAAAAAGCCCTGCAGGAAGACCATGATGAGGCTTCTTTTCTTGAAGAGGCTGGCCGCGGTTTTCCAACTGAATTTATATTTGTAGGTTTCAACGCCTGCCAGTTCGGCTTCGCTGCTGCCGCGCGGTACATCCTTGACGAAGAAGAAAATCGCGATCGAAAGGAGGATCCCCAGCGAGCCGGTGATATAGAAAACGTGGCGCCAGCCGATCACTCCTGCCAGCAAAAGGGCAAGCACCATGCCCAGAAGGTAGCCGATTGGGGCAGTCAGTTGCAGCAGGCCATAGACTTTACCGCGCGATTTGGGTGAGATCATGTCTGACACGAGGCTGTTCATGCCGGGGTAGCTTGAGTCATCAATGCCGGTGGAAGAGCGGGTCACCAGGAAGGAATTAAAGGTCGGAGCAATGGCGCTCAGCCAGGTGGTGGATCCCCAAATGAGCGAGGCCAATGATAAAAGTTTGGCGCGGTTGTATTTGTCGTTCAACCATCCCCAGATTGGGTAGAGTAAAGACCCCACGATCAAGGCGCCTGTATTGAGGAGACCCCACTGAGTGTAGGTCATGTTGAAGGTCTTCATGATGTCGTTTTGCATCGGGCCGATCAATAGTTTGTCGGTCTGGTGAAGCAGCATGAAAATGAAGAATATTGTTACGGTTGTCTTGGCTGAACGGGAAAGTGAACTCTTTTGTTGCAGCGCCTGTGCGGCTTCCATGTAGATTCTCCTGGCAAGAATTTGGATTTCTGGAACAGGGTGTTTGTAAATTGCTGATTCGGGCAGGAAAGTAGTCAGAGTAACTGCTAACCTATGACTGGCATGCAGATTCTAACCAACTTCACTATTCTATCCCAAGATGGAGAAACGAGATTCTGATTGCCGCAGATCAATTACTGGCTGCAAAAACCGAATCGAGGGTATTGATGAGATTCACGCCATCAGGCTGCAGGCAGGCGAAAATGTTGGGCTCACCCGTGGGACGCACTACGGTTTGACCGTCCTTGCTGCCATCGGTTGTGACAACCTCGACACTCAGTTCTGTAAACTGGCAGATGTTGGGGTTGACCATGATCTCGGCAGTCATGATGTCCCAGAAGTAAAAGCTATCCTGGTTGACGTTGTTAAGTTGCTGATCATACAGGCCATAGGCAAAATCCGCGGCTGGACCACCGCTGCGCCAGGAAGCAGTGTCCTGATGGGTGACTTTAACCTGGTCGGTCGCATCGAGGGGGACGAGGTAGATTTCCAATCCTGACTCAAACACTTCAGCGGCAGCCAGAGGATCCCTGTAGATGTTCCATTCAGCGACGTTGTTCTCTGGATCATCTACCAGGTCGTGCAGGTTACCCTCAACGTAAAGCGCGCCGCCCATGATGTACACTGCGCGGATGTGCTCCTTGATGCCGGGGTCGATGCGCAGAGCTTCTGCCAGGTTGGTGCAGGGTCCGCTGATGAACACGTTTATCGGCTCTGACGACCCGTTCAAGGTGGCAACCATCAATTGAGCGGCGTCTTGCACCGGGTAAGTTTTGCCGGTATCCGGCTTAGGCTGACCCCAGAAACCGGCGGCGTTCTGGTGCATCCACTCAGGAAAGGTGTTATCTCCTCCAAGGGGAGCTGCTTCTCCGGCGCCAAGAGGAATATCGCTGATGCCAAAGCTGTCGAGCAAAGCGCCGATTAGCTGGATATACTCGCTCGGATGAGCCTCACCAAACGAAATACTGATGGCTTTGAGCGAAACACGCGGATCGCTGAGCAGGTACATCAGGGCGACGGTGCCATCCGGGCTGCCGTCGTCATCATAGATCACGGGCATGGACACAAGGGTGGAAAGAGTGCCGGTGGTCTCGCCAAAACTGCCGCGGCTGGTGTATTGCAGGGTGCCGTCTGTATTGAGGGAGAAAGAATCCGTGCTCTCGGCACAGTTGCCGGTGAAATCACCCGAGGCGAATGTGTACTGGTCATCATCAACACTTTGCAGGGTGTATGACCCGGCACAGGGGATGGAGAGGAGGTTGTAGCGGCCGCAGACCTCGCCAACGGCACAGGAAGCATTGAAATCCATGATGGCGTCCATGCGGTAATCGCTGTTCACGGCCACACCGGTCCACTGGCCCGAAAATGGGATTTCAACACCATCTGTGGGTGCGTTGGGGGTTTGCCTGGGCTGGCAGGCAGTGACTAGGACTGCAAAGAGAAGGAACATGCCTAGAAAGATGAGTATCGGGTGGTTGCGCAGGGTCTTCATGTCTTCCCTCCAATTTTCGGATGCATGAAGATTATAGCATTGGTGGTTCTTATCCTCATTCTGAAATCCCTCTCCCGTGGGGTGGGAGAGGGATGGTTGAATTGCATATCAACTGAGTCTATAAAATTCAGGAGAACTTATGCTCTCAGCTTCGCGCCGACCTCGTACTCGAGGCGTTTGATGATCTTGTTGCGCAATTGCTTTATCTCGTCGTCCTTGAGGGTGCGGTCGGGGGCCTGATAGGTGAGCGAATAGGCCAGGCTCTTCTTGCCTGCGCCGATCTGCTCGGAGCGGAAGAGATCGAAGAGACGCACGTCGGCGAGCAATTTGCCGCCGGTCTGACGGATAAGGGCTTCGACCTTCTCAGCCGTGACGGCCTCATCCACTACCAATGCCAGGTCCTCAAGGACGGGCGGGAAGATGGGCAGGTCGCTGGTCTGGTAGAGCGCGGGAACGAGCGAGAGCAGCAGGTCGAGGTCGAACTCGGCGGCCAGCACGGGTGCCTTGAAGGTGGCAGGCCAATCGTAGCGGCCACGCACGCCGGGGTGCAGCTCGCCGAAGACGCCGACCTGTTTCTCACCGACAAGGATATGAGCGCACTTGCCGGGGTGGAAGCTGGGATATTCACCGGACACATATTTCACCTCATCCAGACGCAGGCCATTGAGTAGGCCAGAGATCACACCCTTGAGGTCAAAGAAGTCCATCTTGCCAGTATCAGCGGGCTGCCAGCCCTTGGTCTGGCGCTGGCCGGCCATGACGATCGCCAGGCGTTTGAGCTCATTCGGCAGGCCGGGTTCCTCGCCCTGCAGGAAGACGGGGCCGATCTCGAAGAAAGCCAGGTGATCGCGGTTGCGGGCGTTGCGTTCAACGGTGTCGAGCACGCTGGAGAGAACCGAATGGCGCAGAAATGCCTTCTCATAAGCCAACGGATTGGCGATCTTCACGTAGGGCTTGTCGTCAGCAGCTGAGCCGGGAGCGATGCGGCGGGCTTCGCGCTCGGGGGTGCTCCAGCGGTAACTGATGATCTCCTGCAGTCCGTGGGCAACGAGCAGGTCGCGCACGCGTTCTTCTTTGTCCAGTACAGGATTGCCTTTCTGCGGCGGCAGCACGTCAGACATGCGCACTTCGGGAATGTTGTCGTAACCGTAGACCCGGGTAACCTCCTCAATGAGGTCGGCCTTGCCGGTGACGCCCTCGCCGATATCCATGCGGTGATCGGGGCAGGCGGCGCGGATGGTCTCGCCGTTGACCTCCACCTTGAACTCAAGGTGGCTGAGCAATTTGGCGATGCGCGGCGCGGGCACATCAATGCCCAGCAAACGTTTGACATCCGCCGGGGTGATCTCGACCACGGGAGTTTTGGGCGGCAGCGGATATTCATCCACAACGCCGGCAGCCACTTCGCCGTCGGACCACTGCTGCATCAATTCCAGGCAGCGGCGCAATCCGCGCTCGGCCATGGCCGGGTGCACGCCGCGCGAGTAGCGGTAGGAGGCCTCGGAGGGCAGGTTCTGGGCCTTGGCGGTCTTGCGGATATTGATCATGTTCCAGGCAGCGGCCTCGAGCAGGACACTGGTGGTGTTCTCGTCCACCTCGGTCTCGGCGCCGCCCATGACGCCGGCAATGGAGACGGGGCCGGCCGCGTCACAGACGAGGACTGTGGATTCGCTGAGCGTGCGTTCCACGCCGTCGAGGGTGGTGATCTTCTCACCCTTGCGCGCTGTGCGGGTGCTGATCTGCACCGGCTTGCCGCTGGAGCGTTTGAGCAGTTTGTCGTGGTCAAAGGCGTGCAGCGGCTGGCCGATCTCGAGCATCACATAATTCGAGGCGTCGACAATGTTGTTGATGGGACGCATGCCGTAAGCGCGCAGGCGGCGCTGTACCCAGGCAGGGCTGGGTTGGATCTTTACATTGCGGATAAGCCCGAGGGTGAAGCGTGGGTTGAGTTCCGGCTTTTCAATACTGATGGCTGCGAAATCCGCCTTGCCGGGAGCAGGGACGGCGGGCACGGCAGGCTGTTTGAGGGGTTTGCCGGTCATTGCTGCCAATTCGCGCGCCAGACCGAGCATGCTGGCGCAGCGGGCGTAGCTGGGCAGCAGATTGATCTCAAAGATGGCGTCGCCGAGCAGGTCCACAAGAGGGGTGCCTGGGACGGCGTCGTCTTCGAGGAACATGATGCCCTCGTGCTCGTCGCTGATGCCCAGCTCCTTTTCAGAGCAGACCATGGAATAGGATTCGACGCCGCGGATGGTGGCGGGTTTGAGTGTGGTCAGCACCAGGCCTTCGGCGTGACCGTCATAGATGACGGCGCCTTCCTTGGCGTAGGCCACTTTGAGTGGTTTGGGCAGCGGACCTTTGCCTTTGAATTCGAACAGGTTGGGAGCGCCGGTGAGGACCACGTGGTCGCGCTGGCCGTCATAGAGTTTGCAAAGGGTGAGGCGGTCAGCGTTGGGGTGGGGCATGACCTCGGAGATGGACGCGACGACGATCTTCTCGCGGTCCCAATCCAGGCCGGTGACCTTGGTGTCGACGGTGCCGTGGGCGGGCATGGGCAGGCCGATGACCTGTATCTCCTCCACTTCCATGCCGGCCATGGTGAGCTGATGGGCGATCTCTGCGATGGAGAGGCCGGTATCGACAAAATCTTTCAACCAGGATAAGGGTGCTTTCATGTCTTTACCTCTCTCTAGAATTGTTCCAGGAAACGCAGATCGTTGTCCCAGAAGTAGCGGATGTCATTGATGCCGTAACGCAGCATGGCAATGCGCTGCGGACCAAGGCCGAAGGCGAAACCGGAATAGCGCTCGGGGTCGTAACCGCCGTTGCGCAATACATTGGGGTGCACCATGCCGCAGCCGCCGATCTCGAGCCAGCCGCCGCCGCAGACCGCGCAGCCTTTGCCGCCGCACAGGAAACACTCGACGTCGAACTCAGCCGAGGGCTCGGTGAAGGGGAAGAACGAGGCGCGGAAGCGCGTGCGCGCGTTCTGGCCAAAGAGACGGCGCGCCAGGTCAGAAAGCGTGGCCTTGAGGTTGGTGAAGGTGATGCCGGGGCCGACCGCCAGGCCCTCGATCTGGTCAAACTGGGTCTCGTGGCGGGCGTCAGTCTGCTCGTAGCGGTAGCACATGCCGGGCAAAATGATGCGCAGCGGCGGGGGATTCTGTGGATTGGTAGCCGAGGCCTCCTGCATGGCGTGCACCTGGCCTGGAGAGGTGTGGGTGCGCATCACGATGGGGTTATCGCCGCGGTCGCCGGCTTCCACAAAGTAGGTGTCCTGCATGTCGCGGGCGGGATGACCCACCGGGAAGTTGAGCATCTGGAAGTTGAACTCGTCGGTTTCCACCTCGCGGGAGCGGTAGACCTGAAAGCCCATCTCCCCGAAGACGCGGTAAAGCTCGCGCAGCATTTGTGTGTCGGGGTGCAGGCGTCCGTGGGTGATGGGGCGCCCGGGCAGGGTCACGTCCAGCTTTTCGCTGGCGATGGATTGAGCCAGCGCCTGTTCGCGGAGGACGGTGGAGCGTTCGTTGAAGGCGGTCTCGAGGGCCACTTTCACCTGGTTGGCGGCCTGCCCCACCTGCGGGCGCAGGTCGGCGGCGAAGGTGCCCAGCTTCTGGAAGACGAGCATTACCGGCGCGGAGCGGCCCAGGTGGGCGGTGCGCCAGGCCTGCAGGGCTTCTTCGTCCGCAAGCGGGGCAAGAGCGTCGAGCCCGGCCTTGCGGATGGCTTCCAGTTCATCAAGGATGGAGGAATCGGTCATTTTAAACCTCTGGTTAAAAAATAGCTCCCGTCCACATAGGGACGGGAGGAAATTTCCCGCGGTACCACCCCGGTTGGCTGAGGATCAGCCCACTCTGCCCGACGATGTTCGGGGAACATGATCGGCTGCCGTGGTAACGCTTGGCGGGGCGATTTGAGCTAATACCTGATGGATTCACCCAAATGGCTCGGGAGGGAACTTCGGCCGGCTGCGCCCGGGCGGGCTTCTCAATCAAGCGCCCGCGTCCCTGTCGGGGTTCGGCGGCGTACTTTCCTCCGTCATGGCGGATGAGGGTATTATAGCGGAGGTAGGGGGAATTGGGAAGACAGGAAAAGCTTTTCCACGAAAGACACTAATTAGTGAAATAAAATTTCGCGAAATTAGCGGATAGGTTTACTGCAGCACGATCATCATGACGCCGATGGCGGCGAAGATGGCTCCCACAAGGCGGTTGAGCACCTTCTCGGGGATCTTGTGAGCCAAACGGGCGCTGGCTAGGCCGGTGATGACCGCGGCCACGGCGATGATGGCGCCGACCGAGTAGTCCACGCTGCCGTGTATGGCGTAACCAACGGTACCTGAGATGGCAGTCAGTGCCATGATTGCGGTGGAGGTGCCGATGGCCAGGCGGGTGGGGTACTTGAGGATGATGAGCAGCACGAGGAAGAAAGCCATGCCGCCGCCGGCGCCGAAAAGACCGGAATTGATGCCCAGAACCAGGCCAATGCCGAGGGTGATGAGACGGTTGCGCCAGGTCATCTCAGCCAGGCGGTGAGCCTTCTCTTCACCTGAAGGTTGGGCGCGCTTGAAGAACATGGAGATGGCCATGATGAAGAGAAAGACCAAGAAGCCAATGTTGAGGAATTTGGCGGAGATGACCAGGTTGGAGAAGTGCGCCCCGGCTTGCGCCCCCAGGATGGCGCCGATCGCCAGCCAGAGTGCCGCGCGCAGGTTCACGCTGCCGTGGCGGTAATAGGAGATGGAAACAATGACCGAGGTGATGACGTCCACAAAGAGGCTGGTGCCCACCGCGGTGTGCATATCCATGCCCATGATGATGGTAAGCAGCGGCACCACCAGCAGCACGCCGCTCGCGCCTGTGATGCCAACAACCAAACCCGTGCCAAGCCCGATCAGTATTTCAATGCCAATGGGGACCATTAATTGCCAGTCTCAACTTTCATGATGAACAAGAATGATTGCATGTTCGCGGAATGATCATGGGTCTAGGTTTCCGATTGAATCATCTACCTTGGACGCAGTAAGGGCAAATTATACTCCATCCCCTTTGCATTTCCACTCATTTACTTTCGCCGAAAAGCAAGTAATATATTGAGTAGAAATTTACTTTGAGAGTCTGGAGACAATGATAATGGCACCTCAAACGGACTTCTACAAGGACCTGGTCGACAACATGTATGACGGCGTCTACTTTGTTGACCTGGAACGGCGTATTACCTATTGGAACCACGGCGCGGAGCGAATCACCGGATATCCAACAGGACAGGTGATGGGGAAATCATGCAAAGATAACCTGCTCAACCACGTCACCGCGGACGGCAGGATGTTGTGCCAGGATGGCTGCCCGCTTTCTGCATGCATGCAGGATGGCAAACCCCGCGACGCGGAAGTCTTTCTGCACCATGCTGATGGACATCGTGTTCCCGTCCAGGTGGCGGCAGCTGCGATCCGTGATGATAAGGGAGCCATCATTGGTGCGGTGGAAACCTTCCACAAGGCAGCGGCCAGCAAGATCAACCAGGTGGAGTTGGCCGACCTGCGCATGATGGCAAACACAGATCCGCTGACCGGGCTGCGCAACCGTGCATATCTGGAGAAACGATTGCGGGGATTAATTGCCGAGGAACACAGTAACGAACCTTTCACAGGGATTCTGTTTATCGACATCGATGAGTTCAAGAAGGTCAATGATACATTCGGGCATGATATCGGTGATCGCGTGATCAAGATGGTTGGTGAAACTATCGAACAAAACGTACGTAACACTGATACTGTGGGAAGATGGGGAGGAGATGAATTTATCGCCATCATCGAGGAGATCGTTTCCGTAGATCTTCTAAAAAAGATTGCGGAGAAAATAAGGGTTCTGGTGGAGTGTTCGCGGCTTGACTTTGAAGACAAAAGCTGCTCGGTGACGGTGTCCATTGGCGGGGCGATCCTGGCCGCCACAGACACACGTGAATCAGTGATCAAACGTGCTGATGAGATGATGTATCGAACAAAGAAAGCAGGCAGGAACCAGGTATTTATCGGGTAACAGGTTCATGCTATCAAACGAACACGCCCTGGTTAATCACCCAGGGCGTGTTTTTGCGCTAATTTGGAGTTATGGTGTCAAATTGAAGGTTGTGGAGTAAGACTGTCCAGCCAGACCATTCTCGGAGTAGACCGTGACGGTGACTTTAAGTGAATGGCCGGTGGGGTCATAATTGAATTGGCCGGGATTGACGTTGGAGATCACGCCCTCCTCGCCAGGGGTCAGATCTTCCTGGCTCAGGTCCTCAGGACAGCCGGCATAGCCGCGGAACTGGTCCAGTGAGTGGACGACGGTCGTGGCAGTGTCGTTATCGACGATGGTCACTTTCACTGATTGCCAGGTGACGCTGCCTGTGTTCCGTACCATCAGGCGCAGGGCGTACTGCGGCCCGCAAGTGGTGACCTGAACAAAAGAAACACTGATGCCGGGGGCCGGAGAGGGCGTCACCGTGAAGGTGGGTGTTGGAGCCGGGGTAAATACCGGTAGAATGCCGGTATTCCCGGTGAGGGTGGAATACTGAACCCACAACCAGCAGTAGCCGTTGCCATTGATGTTCTGCACGTAATAATACTGGTTATCGGGGCTTCGGCCCACCGCCTGTACCTGCTGACCGGCCTTAATAGTCGATACATAGTCATAGACCTTGCCGGGACCCTTGCGGCAGTTGGTGTTCTCCACCACCGTGAGCCATACGCCTTCGGGCGTGGGTGTGAGTGAGGGCTCGGGTGTGAGCGTGATGGTGGGGGTCAGGGTGGGCTCAGAGGGCTGCTGGCCGAGACCTTCCACGGTGGGTACGCCTCCGTTGCCCGCACCCATGGTGCCGGCCAACTGGGTTTGCGCCACCTGAATGGCCACGATGGTGCTGATCTCCGTGTCAGAGTTGCCGCTGGTCAGCGGAAAATTGCAGGAGGATAACAATACTGCCACAACAAGGAAAATCCCCCAAACTTTGATCATTCGTTTCATTGATACCTCGCTTTTTTCCAGTTTATACCAATTCAATGATACAAATTCACAGAACATTTTTCAATGGGGAGTTTAAAAATTACGCGGGAAGGATTTTGCTCCTTCCCGTTTAGTGACACCAGGATTCTACTACTTTTTCTTGGTTGATTTTTTCTTGGCAGCAGCTGTGGCCAGGCCTTCGAGCAGGTCACCGGCGCCTTCCATGAGGGCTTCATTCTCCAGGATGGCTTTCACCTGTGAGCCGAATGGCGCAGGCAGTTTCTTGCTGATGTAATCAACGACGATGTTGACGATCATCACAGCCATGGTTTCTGAGATCTTGGTCTTCTTTACGATTAAAGCCACAAGTTCATTCATATTCTTCTCCCGAGAAAGTTGTTTTTATTACCGCACTATTAAGTATATATCAAACCGCCAAACGTGTTACTAGTTTACCAACGTACCAACCTTTTCACCAAAGAGGGCGCGTTTAAGAGCCTGTTCATCCCAAAGGTTGAGCACAAGGATGGGTAGTTTGTTTTCCATACACATGGTAATCGCAGTGGAATCCATGACGCCCAGGCGGCGATTGATGGCGTCGATGTACGTCAGTTCATCGAATTTGGCAGCCTTATCGTTCTTCTTGGGATCGGAGTCATAAATACCGTCCACCTTGGTAGCCTTGATTAACACGTCGGCTTCGATCTCCATGGCGCGAAGAGCGGCCGCGGTATCGGTGGAGAAGTAAGGGTTGCCGGTGCCGCCCCCAAAGATGACCACGCGGCCTTTTTCAAGGTGACGGATGGCGCGCCGTCGGATATAGGGCTCGGCAACGGTTTTCATCTCAATGGAGGTCATGACCCGGGTCATCACGCCCTGGTGTTCGAGCGCGTCCATCAAACCGAGAGCGTTCATGACAGTGCCAAGCATGCCCATGTAATCGGCCGTGGCTTGATCCATGCCCATCTCCTGACCGATGCGTCCGCGCCAGAGGTTGCCCGCGCCGATGACAATGGCAATGTCCACGCCGAGTTCGCGTACTTCCTTTACGCGTCTGGCAATATCGGCTGCCTGCTTGGCGTCGATGCCCGTGCCGCCTTCTCCGGCGAGAGATTCGCCGCCCAACTTAAGCATGATTCGGTGATATTTCAGGGTTTGCATGGTTGCCTCCTGGGAGTTAAGAAAAGACCAACCTCGCGGTTGGTCTTTGATAACTATTCTTCTTCTTCCGTATCGGCGGTGGTTTCACCCAGAGACCAGCGCTGGAATCTGCGAACCACAATGTTCTCGCCGATGGCGGCGATCTTCTGGTTCATCAGCTCCTGGATGGTGATGCTCTCGTCGCGGATGTAGGGCTGGTTCATGAGAACGAACTCATCCTTGAACTTTTTGACGGAGCCTTCAACGATGCGGGGGATCACACCATCGGGCTTGCCCTCTTCCTTGGCCTTGGCGGTGGCGATCATGGTCTCATGTTCGATCACCGATTCGGGGATGTCGGTCTCGGAGATGTAATCGGGGTTGGTGGCTGCGATCTGCAATGCGATCTCATGGGCAAGTTCGCGGAAGGCATCAGAGCGGCCAACGAAATCAGACTCACAGTTGACTTCGACCATCACGCCCACGCGGCCGTTGCCGTGAGTGTAAAGCTCAAGCATACCCTCTGAAGCCTGGCGGCTGGCACGTTTCTTGGCAGTGGCAAGACCCTTCTGGCGCAGGAAATCAAGCGCAGCGTCCATGTTGCCGTCAGATTCCTCAAGTGCCTTGCGGCAATCCAGGAAACCCGCACCGGTGGCTTCTCGAAGAGTTTTGATCATTTCAGTCGTAATTGCCATATTGTTCCTCTAATCTACATAATTATACCGGAGAGACACGATCCGTGTTCAAGCGATATCGTGCGAGCCGGAGGTTTGGACTATTTTTCTTCAGTGTTTTCTGCGGTTTCTTCAAGCTCTTCAGCGGGTTTGCCACCCATCTTGGCAAGCGTGGAATCACCGAGTAGATCTTTGTCTTCGAGGGTGCTTTCCTCATCCATGCGCGGGCGGGCAGCTTCCTTGCGGGAGGTCTGTTCAGCCTCGGCGGTCTCGGGAGCGCCTTCTTCTTCCTTGTTTATTGCCTTGCCTTCGATAACGGCATCAGCGATCTTGCCAACGAGCAGTTTAATGGCGCGGATGGCGTCGTCGTTGGAGGGGATCACGTAGTCAACGCCGCGGGGATCGCAGTTGGTGTCCACGAGGGCGATGACAGGGATGTTCTTGAGGTTGGCTTCATGTACAGCGGTGTGCTCGCGCACAACATCAATGATGAAAACCAGGTCGGGGAGGCGTTTCATATTGCGAACACCGGCAAGGTGGGTTTCAAGGCGTTTGATCTCGCGGGAGATGAGCAGGCCTTCCTTCTTGGTGAGGCGGTTGATCTCACCGCTGTCACGCAAGTGCTCAAGGCGTTCAAGTTCCTGGATACGGCTGAACATGGTGGACCAGTTGGTGACCATGCCGCCGAGCCAGCGTTCGGTCACGTAGGGCATGCCGCAGCGAATGGCTTCCTCAGCGATCGTTTCCTGTGCCTGGCGCTTGGTGCCAACAAACAGAACGGTGCCGCCCTGGGCTACGGTGTCGCGGACCAGGTTATAGGCGGTGGTGAGCAGTTTGACTGTTTGCTGGAGGTCGATGATATGGATCCCGTTGCGCTCGGTGAAAATGTAGGGGCGCATGTAGGGGTTCCATTTGTTGGTGCGATGACCGAAATGGACACCGCTTTCCAACAGAGCTTTCATGGAAATAATAGAACTCATTGTAAAAAAACTCCTTTGCGTTAGACTTCCGCCTCCCTGGTTGCCCTTCCCTCACTGCTTGTGGCAGCACGCAAGAAGGATCAGGAGACGTGCAGGATATGCCGGGCGTTCGTATCGCCATCGCTACTTGCCACAGCCGAGCAAGTATATCACAAATTTCCATAATGATGAAAAATTAAAAACCGGATTTGGCGGTGAGAAACCTTCTTGTATAATAGTAATCTACTAGACAAAGAATGAGGAATATCCATGCACATATTGGTGACAAACGATGATGGCATTTTCGCTCCCGGCCTGCTGACTTTGGCTCAGGAGTTACGCAAGCTGGGACAGGTTTCAATCCTGGCGCCCGACCATAACTGGAGTGCCTCTGGGCACGTGAAGACACTTTCCCGTCCCATGCGTGTGAAGCCGGTGAAACTGGCCGACGGCAGCGACGGGCTGGCTTCAGACGGTGCCCCTTCAGACTGCGTGGCACTGGCGGTGCTTGGCGTTGTACCCGCGCCCATCGACCTGGTGGTCTCTGGCATCAACCCCAACGCCAACATTGGTCACGACGTGACATACTCCGGCACGGTGACCGCTGCCATGGAGGCGGTGATTGCGGGTATTCCGGGCATCGCGGTCTCACTGGATGCACCTGAATATTGCAACGAAGCACTGGATTATTCCACCGCTGCATCCGCGGCGCGGAGAGTGGCAGCGGAGGTGCTAAAGCATGGACTACCCAAGCGGGTGTCGTTGAACGTCAACGTCCCTTACCTGAAGGAAGATGAATTGAAAGGATTCCGCATCTCGCGCCAGGGGATGCGCATCTACCGCGACGAACTGGTGAAACGCGAGGATCCGCGCGGACGGCCGTATTACTGGATTGGCGGCGAAGCGCCAACCGGCGTGAATGAGAGCGGTACCGATTTTGGCGACCTGGCTGCCGGATACGTTTCGATCACCCCGCTGCAAATGGACATGACAGCGCAGGGGTTTTTGCATGAAATGACTGGCTGGACCTGGCAAATGTGAAGAAAGGCATATCAGCGGTGGTCAAACGCCGGTTGACATTTATCGCTGAAAGTAATAAATTGGATATGGATGTGGAACGAGGGAAGCCACTACAAAAAACTGCAAACACCGTAAAGGAGAAAAAATGCATTCAACACTCGTGAAAGACTGGATGAAAGACCTGGTTGTGTTCGTCAAGAGCGACGCGACCGTTACCGAAGGTTTATCCATCATGCGCCATCGCTACATGGACAGTCTGATCGTTGAGAAAGATGCAACCAATCCCGAATATGGCATTGTGACCGCCATAGATATCAGTGACAAGATCGTGGCCCAAGGCAGGAATCCGGCTACGACAAAAATAAGCGAGATCATGGTCTCGCCGCTGATCACGGTCTCTCCCAGCATGCCCATCGAAGAATGTGCTGCCCTCATGCACGAGCGCAAGATCCACCATCTTCCTGTAGCTGACGATAAGGGTAAGGTCATTGGTCTGATCTCGGCCAGCGATTTCCTTGTGGTGGCTGAAGGCATGGGTACCAACTTCAAGGAACGCAGCCTGCATTAGCTTCAAAGGATCTTGACAAAATTCGTACGGCGCATCGGGTATAATTATTTCTCGATGCGCCGAAAACTTTTTACCATCCTACTTGTTTTTACTGCAAGCCTTTTGCTTGCTGCCATCCCACGTGCCAACGTACAGGCTGCTGACACCATCACTGCCTATGACCTCATCGCGCTGGTGAACGGCATTCGCACCGGAACCTACGGCTTGCCTGCGTTGGTAGAAGATCCCATTCTCGACAGTGTGGCCCAGTGGACCGCTGAGGAGATGGCTTCGATTGATGCCAGCAACCATCTTTATTACCTGGGTTACTCCGGAGTCAGCGAACGTGCCGCCCAATTTGGATTTGGGGGCGGAAAAACAGTTTTCGTTACCGAAAACTATTACAAAGGCAGCTATGTGACACTCAGCAATATCCAAAGCGGTTGGGCTGATGCTGACCATATGCTTCCGATGGAGAAGGCTTCATACAATTATGTGGGAGCCGGAATTGCTACAGATGCAAATGGCATGACCTATTACGTTCTGGTGGCAGGATACATTGCCGGCGAGAGTGTGGCTGTTACCTCCTCAAGTACCGGCAGTACACCGGTCTCGAGCGCAAACAGTGTTGCAACCAGCAACTGGATTGGAGTCGTTACCACCTCCACTCCCAGCGCTGACGGCATGATCTATCACGTCGTCCAGACCAACCAGTTCCTTTCTGATATCGCAGCAGCTTACGGCGTGACAGTAGATTACCTGGTGGAGCAAAACAACCTCACCTCGGCAGACGCCATCTACGTGGGCCAGTCACTGGTGATCAAACCTGCCCCAACCGTGACCATCACCCCCACGCAGACGCCGACCGAGGTCTATCCCACTGGCACACCAACAATGGTAACGACACCAACACCTGTCTATACCCGCACCCCCACACCGCGTCCGTCGCTTGTTGAAAGCCTGCCCGAGTTCGACCGGGGTACCTTTGGATTGCTCCTTGTGGTCTTGAGCGGTATCGGTCTGGCCGCGGTGCTCATGATCAATTTCATCAAGCTGCCCAAGAAACCGGCCGCTCCAGTCAATCCTGAACCGGTGAAAGAACCCGAGAAAACACCGCAGAAGAAACCCATGATCAAACCGGCCGGGAAAACGACCCTTCGCGATGAGACGCACAAACCGATGGAGATCCCCATCAAGACCTCAAAAAAGACAACCAAAAAATAAGCAAACAACCCGGGCAACCGGGTTGTTTTTCAATACTATATCGAGAAGTCTTCGCCGTGCCAAATTCCGTGCTCCGGGGCATGGATCGTCTGCGGTTCGCTGCGGCCGCCATCGCCGGTATCAGCGGCGATACCGGGTATACGCAGATGCAGCATCTTCTCCACAGTGTCGAGACGCTTCATCAGGGACGCGACGGATTCACCGATGGCATCCGGCATGAGTCCATGTTCAAGGTCGGGATGACCCTCCACCGCGTGGCTGCGGATGACCACCTGACCGGGGACGCCCACGACCACTGAACCAGGCGGCACCGATTTGACCACCACCGCGTTGGCACCGATGCGGCTGTTTGCGCAGATGACGATGTTACCGAGCACCTTGGCGCCCGCGCCAACAACCACGCCTTCCTCCAGCGTGGGGTGGCGTTTGCCCTTCTCAAGGCTCACTCCACCCAGGGTGACCCCGTGGTAAAGTGTGACGTTGGGTCCGATCTCGGCTGTTTCGCCGATGACCACACCCATGCCGTGGTCTATGAAGAAGCCGGGGCCGATGGCTGCACCGGGGTGGATCTCGATGCCGGTTAGAAAGCGTGTGCCGTGCGAGAACCAGCGTGCCAGGGTACGCGCGCCGTGAACCCAAAGCCAGTGCTCCACACGGTGCGCCCACACTGCGTGTACGCCGGGGTAAGCCAACAGCACTTCAAGTGTGGATCGGGCAGCAGGATCGCGCTCGAAGACAGAGCGGAGGTCATTTCTTGCGGTTGTAAAGATCGACATAATTAATCCAATCTGCAGCTGTGGACTAGTCCACAAGGTCAGCGTAAAGCGGCGTGCTCAGATAGCGTTCGCCAAATGAGGGGACGATGACAACGATGAGCTTGCCCTTGTTCTCGGGACGGCTGCCCACCTGCAGGGCTGCCCAGACGGCCGCACCGGAGGAAATGCCCACCAACAGCCCTTCCTTGCTGGCCATGGCGCGGGCGGTGGCGAAGGCATCCTCGTTCTTGACGCGGACGATCTCGTCGTAGATCTTGGTGTTCAGGATCTCGGGGATGAAGCCTGCACCGATTCCTTGAAGAGGATGCGGCCCTTTAACTCCGCCCGAAAGTACAGGAGAGGCATCCGGCTCGACTGCGATCATCTTCACTGCTGGTTTGTGAGATTTGAGCGCCTCACCGATACCGGTGATGGTACCGCCGGTACCCACACCTGCCACTACGAAGTCAACACTTCCGTCGGTATCGCGCCAGATTTCCTCGGCGGTGGTGCGGCGGTGTATCTCTGGATTGGCCGGGTTCTTGAATTGCTGCGGCAGGAAGTATTTCTTGTCTGAGGCAGCGATCTCTTCAGCTTTGCGGATGGCGCCCGGCATGCCCTCTGCGCCCGGGGTGAGAATGAGTTCTGCGCCGTAGGCGCGCAGCAGCATGCGGCGTTCGCGGCTCATGGTCTCGGGCATGACCAGGGTGAGCTTGTAGCCGCGGGCGGCAGCCACGAAGGCCAGGGCGATTCCCGTGTTGCCGCTGGTGGGTTCGATGATGTGGCTATCCTTGTTGAGCAGGCCGGTTTTGTCAGCAGCGTCGATCATGGCCACGCCGATACGGTCCTTGACCGAGTGGGAGGGGTTGAAATATTCCAATTTTGCGGCAATCTGTGCCTGGCTGTTGGCCGCGATGCGGTTCAAACGCACGAGTGGGGTATTGCCCACGAGTTCGGTGACGTTATTTGCGATTCTCATATTAATTCCTTAAATTCACAACGATCAACTTAAATCAAAAGCGGCTCAGACACGCTGGCACATAAATGTGCGGGGTTGTCTACCGCCGCCCGGAAAGTTGATCGTTGAAGGAATTCTTCGAAAACTCAGGCGGTGGTTAGATCACTCCCCGCCAAATACACAAGCAATTGAATCGCATACGTTCTCCAAAATTAGATAATACTTGTCAGTATTATAACAAACGGAAAAGGAAAGTCAAGGAGAAAAATACCACGATAAACACGAAAGGCGCGAAATAGTAAGAACAAATTTGCTGATTACAAGAGAAAGGAATGGGGGAAAGGGATGATTAGTAAGGGCACTAGTGTGCAACTCTGAGGGGATTGCTTCGTATATGAAGTATCAAAATCACCGGTTAGATGCGAGGTAAATATGGATAAAAGCAAACGAACAACCTTGACCCTGGGCGTGCTGCTCGTTATTTTTGGCGCATTGTTCATCGCGGCCAATTTCATTCCGTCTGTAAAAGTAATGCTAGAGCAGGCGAACACCTGGCCGTTCATTATCGAAGCGGTTGCCGTTGGCCTGTTGGTGCTAGGCCTCATCATCGGCGTACCCGATATGGCCATCCCGGCCGTTATTGTGGGCGGTATTGGCGCCATCCTGTGGTGGCAGAACCTCACCGGCCGCTGGGAGACCTGGTCATACATGTGGGCGCTCATCCCCGGCTTTTCAGGCCTGGGTATGCTCCTGGCCAAGGTGCTGGGCGGCAAGGAACGCTACAACGTCTGGAATGCCCTGAATACCATTGGTACCAGCATCGTTCTCTTTGTTATTTTCGGTGCGTTCTTCGGCGGATTCAAGTTCATGGGCGCTTACTGGCCCGTAGCCCTGATCCTCGTTGGCGTGCTTCTTGGTTTGCGTACATTCATCCGTAATCGTTAAATAAGAGAGGAATAGAGCAATGAAAAGATCAAGCCTATTTTGGGGAAGCGCGATCGTTCTGTTGGGCGCAGCCCTGTTGGCAGGCAACCTGGGTATTATCCGGGGCAACGTGTGGGTCTTCTTCTGGCCTGCCGTTGTGATCCTGGCTGGTGTGTGGTTCCTGCTGCGATCGACCGCGAAGAATGAAGAGATTGTCACCACCGCTGCGAATGTTCCGCTGGAAGGCGCTACTGCTGCGGAAATCATTTTCAAACACGGAGCCGGACGGCTCGTTGTGGATGCCAACGCCCAGAGCGGCGACCTGCTCAGCGGCAGTTATGCCGGCGGCGTCACCGCCGACGTGGATCGCTCAGGCGCAACCGCGAAAGTAGCCCTGCATACCCCCACCGACCTCGTCTTCGATGCCGCTTTTCCGATGACCGGGCACGGCTATGAATGGCGCGTTGGCGTCACCCCGCAGATCCCCGTCACGCTTCGTTTTGAGACAGGCGCGAGCGAATCAAAACTCGACCTGAGCGGCCTCAAGGCCGGCGAAGTGACCCTTGAAACGGGTGCAAGTTCCACCGAGATCACCACTCCGGCCAATGCCGGATACACCAAGATGAAGGTGGAGTCGGGTGCGGCTTCTTTGAAGGTCACCATCCCGCAGGGTGTGGGCGCGAACATCCATGTTGAGAGCGGTCTGGCCGGCATCAACATCGATTCAAAACGTTTCACCCGCGATGGCAACAATTATCGTTCGGCAGATTACGCAACCGCTGCCAACAAACTTGATCTTGACATCGAAACCGGTGTTAGTTCAGTGGATGTACATTAACTCGGAGGAATAAAATGAGCAATTCAACAAAACGTATCTTTATTGGCGCAGCCTTGATCCTCATTGGAGGATTATTCCTGGCTCAGCAGATCTTTGATCTGCCCATCCACCTGGGTGGATTGATCATCGCATCACTCTTTCTCCTCGCCGGTGCGGCTTTCCTGTTTGTGATGTTCAACAACCGAGAGCGCAACTGGTGGGCTGCCATCCCCGGCCTGGTGTTGGTGGGTCTGGGTGCGCTCATCGCCAGCGGCGAGCTTTTGCCTGAGTTCGCTTCCAGGTTCGGCGGCGGCATGTTCCTTGCTTTCATCGGCCTGGCTTTCCTGGTGGTTTTCCTGATCAAACGGGATAACTGGTGGGCTGTCATCCCCATGGGTGTTCTTTTCACCCTCGCTCTCGTAGCTATCATGGGTGCATTCTTCCACGGTCTGGCCATGGGCGCTGCCTTCTTCCTTGGGTTGGCGACCACATTCGCAATCGTTGGACTGCTCCCGGTTGGACGCAAGGAAAAATGGCCCTGGATCCCTGCCGGCATTTGCGCCGTCATCGGTACCATGATGATGGTTGGTTCCGGTGAAATGATGGATTCCTTCGCCGGTCTCATCTGGCCTGGACTCCTGGTCCTCGGCGGCGGTTACCTCATCATCCGCACCTTCTTCAAGAAGAATGAATAGAGGCGGTCATGCAGAACAAACTTTATCGAAGCACGACTGACAAGATGCTGGGGGGTGTGTGCGGCGGATTGGGCAAGTACTTCCGCATCGACACATCCATCATCCGTTTGCTGTTCGTTGTGCTCACAATCGCTGGCGGCTTTGGCCCCCTGCTGTATGTGATCCTCTGGATCGTTTTGCCCCCCGAAGGGCATGTGACGCCCCTTGGACAGGGCGACGACTTCAATAAAACCGAGTTCAAGGAACGCGCCGGTATGATGCGCGACGACTTTGTGGGTGCTGTGAGTGCCCCCAACAAGAACGTGGTGCGCATCGTGGGTATTGGTCTCATCATTGGCGGCGCCTTCCTTGTTCTAAGGCAGCTTGATTTGAGCTGGCTGAACTGGCTTGACAGGATCGACGGCGGTGTTGTCTGGGCTGCTGTCATCCTGATCGCGGGCGTAGCCCTGCTGGTTCGCGGTACTCGCGGAGAACAATAACATGGACGAGAAAAAAGAATTTCACAAACCCAGGAGCCTGTTTTTTCCGTTGCTCTTTGTGGCCGCAGGCATTTTTCTGCTGCTGGTCAACCTGGGCACGCTCAAAGACAGCGCCTGGGATATCTTGAGCGTTTGGTGGCCGCTGATCTTCATCATCGGTGGACTGGACGGACTGTACAAGCGCGACGGCTGGGTGGGCCCGCTGGTGGTCCTTGGATTGGGTACCATCCTGATCCTGGGCAACCTGGGATACCTCAAATGGGATGGCCTCAACCTGCTCTGGCGTTTGTGGCCCATCCTGCTGGTAGCCTGGGGTTTTGACGTGGCTTTTGGACATCAAAAATCGGTCTGGAGCACCCTTGGGCGTATCGCGCTTGGTCTGCTGCTGATCGGCGGCATCCTCTGGCTGGCCATCGCTTCACCGCTCAACAATGCCATGCGCACAGAAAGCGTTTCGCAATCATTGGATTCTGCTCTGAGCTCGGATATCAACTTCAGCACCGGTGTGGGTGAGTTCACCCTGGCTGGCAATGCTCCCGAGGATAAACTTCTCACCGGTACCGTGCGCCTGCCTCAAAACCTTACCCTCACACCCAGATATACGGCTCCCGTGGATGGAGCAAGTACTTATTCGCTTGAGTCCGCCGGGGTGGTGGTTCTGCCGGTCAACACCGAAGAGACTCCCTGGGTCTTCAAGATCAACTCTTCCATTCCTGTGGAGCTGGATACCGAACTTGCAGTGGGCAACATGGTGCTTGACCTGAGCGATACCGCCGTTGAATCGATTGACAGCAAGCTGGCGGTTGGGCAGTCATACATCACCTTCCCGGCAGGCGTTGATGTGGAGGGAGACATTGAGACTGCAGTAGGCGAGACCGTGCTGCGCTTCGCCAAGGGCACCAACGTGATCATTCACTATTCTGGCGGCCTTTCTTCAGTCTCGCTGGACGACGGTTTCTCGCGCAACGATGATGAGATCCGCTCGGACTTTGCGGGTGACAACACCATCGAGTTGAGCGTTGACCTGGCGGTCGGCGACCTTAAGCTTGAATGGTACGAGTAACCTTGAAGGCGGGAGGGAAACCTCCCGCTTTTTTGTTTTAATGGAACTTTTTTCTGTATACTTCGTCTATAGAGCATGAAAGTAATGACAAAGGAGATAAGAATGAAAAAAGCCTTAACCATCATCCTCAGCGGGATCTTCATGATTGCCACCCTGGCTGCGTGTTCCACCGGAGCACCGGTACAGGTAAGCACCGCCCCCAATATCCGCACTGTCAGCTCCACCGGAGTTGGGGAAGTGTATGTCGTTCCGGATATCGCCTACATCAACGTGGGTGTCCACACCGAAGCCCCCGAGGTCAGCACGGCATTGACCAACAACAGCGCCCAGGCGCAGCAGGTTGCTGAAGCTTTGACCGCCCTCGGCGTGGAAGCCAAGGATATCCAGACCACCAATTTCTATGTGTATCCGATGAATACTTACGATAACATGACCGGACAGGTCTCGGGTACCTATTACTCGGTGGACAACACCGTGTACGTAACCGTGCGCGATTTGGCTTCCCTTGGCAACCTGCTCGACGCTGTGGTCAACTCCGGCGCGAACACCATCAACAGCATCAGCTTTGATATCCAGGACAAGGATGCAGCCACAGCACAGGCTCGCGATATAGCAATCGAAAAGGCCAAGAGCGAGGCTGAAGCCATTGCCAGCGCCGCCGGCGTGAAGCTCGGCGACCTGCAGTCCATCAGCGTTTCCTCCAGTGGTTATGCCACTCCGGTCTATGAGGGCAAAGGCGGCGGAGGAATGGCTGCCAGCTCCACTGTCCCTGTTTCAGCCGGACAACTACTGATCTCGGTAACAGCCTACGCAAGCTACATCATTGAGTAATTCACATCAATACAAAAAATCCCCCTCTGACTACAGAGGGGGATTTTATTTAGTATTGGATGGAACTGATGAGATCGAGTTTCTTGAGGGAGTGTGTGGCAATAATACGCCGTACGGTGCCGGTGAGGCCGCGCATGACTAGACTGTCGGTCCTGGCACTGTCGGAAGAATAAGACACGCCTTCCAGAAGGTTGCCGCGGGTGATGCCGGTGGCAGCAAAGAAAACATTATCACTCGAGACCAGGTCTTCGATGGTGAGCACCTTGTTGAAATCGATGCCCATGTCTTTGGCGCGATCCAATTCGCTGCTGTCGCGGGCATAGAGCTTACCCATGATGTTGCCGCCGGTGCAGCGCAGGGCTGCCGCGGCCAGCACGCCTTCAGGGGTGCCGCCCACACCCAGCAGCACGTCGATGCCGGTGCCGGGGATGGAGGTCATGAGAGCGCCTGCCACGTCACCATCGGGAATGAGGCTGATACGCGCTCCAGTTTTGCGAACTTCCTGGATCAGGCGTTCATGGCGGGGACGGTCGAGGATGACCACGGTGAGGTTGTCGACGTCAACATCCTTGGCCTTGGCAATCTTCTTGAGGTTCACGTTCACCGGGGCTTCAATATCGATTACGTCCTTGGCCTCAGGACCGACCGCGATCTTGTCCATGTAAAGGAAAGGCCCCGGATTAAAGAAAGCATTATGCGGCGCGAGTGCCACAGTGGAGATGGAGTTCGGCAAACCGAAGGCCAGGGGGCGGGTACCGTCAATGGGGTCAACGGCAATATCAACGTGGGGGGCGCAGCCGGTGCCCAGGTGCTCGCCGTTGTAGAGCATGGGCGCTTTGTCCTTTTCACCCTCGCCAATGACGATGACCCCATCCATTTCGATCTGGTTGAGGAGCAAACGCATGGCATCCACTGCGGCCGCGTCCGCCTTGTTCTTGTCTCCGCGGCCCATGTACCGACCGGCTGAAAGTGCAGCAGCCTCGGTGACGCGTACCAGGTCGAGCGCCAGGTTACGAGTCGGTTGGTTCTCTGTCATCTAGAACACTCCTGAAGTTAAGATATGGTAACGATCAGATAAGTGCCAGGACCAGGTAGTAACCGATAACAATTGCCCAAAGGGAGGAATCGATGCGATCAAGGATGCCGCCGTGACCCGGAAGGATGTGGCTGGAATCCTTGATCTGGAATTGCCGCTTCATCATGCTCTCGGCCAGATCGCCAAAAGGAACCAGGACTGAGATCACGGCGCCAATGATGAGGCCATGCAACGGCAGGATTTGAGGTGCGAAGAGGTGCAGGATAACAGCAGCCAACCACGTGGTGAGAGCGCCGAAAACGATGCCGCCAATGTAACCTTCCCACGACTTCTTGGGGCTGATGGATGGTGCGATGCGGTGTTTGCCGAACAGGCTGCCAAACAGGTACCCGCCAGTATCAGCCAGCGCTGCTGCACCGATGACGAGCATGGTCCAGTACAGTCCCTGCTCCTGAACGCGCAGCAGTGCGATGTAACTGCCCATCCAACCAACATAGACAGCGCCGCTGAGCGTGATGGCGAAATTCAACGTGGCATGCGGGATATTGATGGCCTGTTGGCGCACGGCATCTCCAAGCGAAATGAGCACCAGTATGGAGAGCCATAATCCTGTATACGCTTCAAGTGACAGGAAGCGGATGAAGAAAATGCTCGCGGTAGCCAGCAAAAGGATGAACAGTGACGGGGAATATCCGGCCACGCGGAACATGCGCCAGTATTCCCACACGGCCGCGCACAGAGCGAGACAGAAGAAGACCGCGAACGGCCAGCCGTCGATGATAAGAGCTCCCACGATCAGGGGGATGATGATTGCGGCCACCAGGATCCTGGTTGTGAGGGGTTTCTTTGATATGATTTGGCTCAATTTACACTTTTCCGAAGCGGCGTTCGCGGCGGCCGTATTCGATGATGGCGCGGCGTAATTCTTCCTTGGTAAAATCTGGCCAGAGAACAGGAGTAAAAATCCATTCCGAATAGGCGCCCTGCCAGATCATAAAGTTGCTGGTGCGGTACTCCCCCGAAGTGCGGATGATAAGGTCGGGATCGGGGCAGCCGCAGGTAAACAGGTGGTCGTTGATTGTCTTTTCGGTGATCTCAGCGGCAGGGATGCCTTCCTCGACGATCCGCTGCACCGCGTAGACCAATTCGTCGCGGCCGCCGTAATTCCAGGCGATGTTGAGGATTAATCCCGGATTGTTTTGCGTTACGTGGATGGCATTCCGCACCTTTTCGGCCAGTCCTTTGGGCAGTGCTTCCAGGCGGCCGATGTGGCGGATCTGTACACCTTCCTTGTGGAGAGCGTCAAGTTCATTTTCCACCACAGATTCAAGCAGCACCATCAGGCCGTTGACCTCGTCAGCCGGGCGCGACCAATTCTCGGTGGAAAAGGCGTAGACGGTAAGGCATTTGACGCCGAAAGCATCGCAGGCTCGGATGATGCTGCGCAGTGTCTCGGTACCCACGCGGTGCCCTTCCAAACGAGGCAAGCCGCGGGACTTTGCCCAACGGCCATTGCCATCCATGATGATCGCCACGTGGGTGGGGATGTGGGTGAATTCTTCAGGTGCGGAAGGCATGGTCAGAAGGCTTAAACCTCCATGATCTCCTTTTCCTTGTGGACGCCGACCTGGTCGATCTCTTCGATGAACTTGTCGGTGAGCTTCTGCATTTCTTCTTCGCCGACCTCAAGGTCGTCCTTGGAGATCATTTTTTCTTTTTCAAAATCTTTCATATCCTTCAGGGAATCGCGGCGCACGTTGCGCACGGCTACACGGCTCTCTTCCAGGCGGCCGTGGACGATCTTGACCAGGTCGCGGCGGCGTTCTTCAGTGAGTGCGGGCAGGTTGAGACGAATGACTTTGCCGTCATTGTTGGGGGTGAGACCAAGCTCGGATGCCAGGATGGCCTTCTCGATGGCCTTAAGTGTTGAGGGGTCGAAGGGGCGGATCATGAGGACGCGCGCTTCCGGGACGCTGATGGTGGCCAATTGCAAAAGTGGAGTTTCCGCGCCGTAGTACTCGATGGGTAATTTTTCAATCAAGCCGGGGTTGGCGCGGCCTGTGCGGATCCCGCCGAGGTCCTCTTCCAGCGAGGTGATGGCGGATCTCATACGGCTGTCAGCATCCTTCAAAATGTCTTTAATCATGGGGCCTCCAGATGGGTCGGTTTGGGATGATATTCTGGATTGGATTTTGAAACCAAAGTATAGGATACACTAAAACCGCAAAAAAATCCATGCCGTGCCCGGGGAGAGTGATTTTCGCGTGTGATTGGCGTGATTATTGCAATATGTAGATAGTGAGAACAAACCTGGGTCTTGACAAATAAGAACAGAAGTTCTATAATAGAACAAAAGAACTAACTTAACTGGTCTGAAAATTGCACTATACAGACTGGAAGGATAACAGGAGAGAATTAATGAACACAGGCATGCTCTGGTTTGACAACGACCCCAAAGTGGACTTGCTCACCAAGATCCAACGCGCCACCGAATATTATCAGCATAAATATGGGCAAAAGCCTGACCTGTGTTATGTGCACCCCAGCATGATCGGTGAAAAGAAACAGCGCACCACAGGCATCGAGGTGCAAGGCAACCAGATGGTGCTTCCCAACCACCTGTGGCTGGGAGTGAAGACCAGCGCTGGAGCTTGATCACCCTTTACAAACAGAACGCCAGGCTTACACCTGGCGTTTTTTGTTTATTTTGCGCAGCAGCCAGGAGAATACCTGGCGCACATGTCGGAAGGGCCTGCGTGAAAATTTGCGGCTGAAGTTGAGCGCTGCGGTCTCAAGGCTGATGGACCTGTGTTTTTCCTCGCCCAGGTACCAGCGGTGCTCGATGATCCAAAGGTAAAGATCGGTCTCGGTGCGGCCAGGGAAGTTTTTAAGGATCTTGTGCTTGCGGATGAGTTTGATGAGCGGCTTGTAAAGGTCGTTATACCAGCCTTTGACAGCCTCTTCATATTCGATTGGGCGCTTTTGCGCTTCACCCATGAACCACTGATGCACGGAAATGTGTTGCAGGAGCTTGTCGTACTGGCCGGCGATTGAGAATTTGAAGTCATCCTCAGGATAGAACACGTCCAGTTTGGTAATGTCAAGAAACTCGGCGTATTCCTGCAGCATGATCAGGTCGTCGAGGCGGACGCTCTCATCCAACGTGCCAGGGATGTCCATTTCCACTACGTAGGCGTCCATGTAAGCCTGACCGCGTTCCCTGGCCACAGAGACGCGATGATTGCCGTCCTTGACGAAGTAGACGTCGCCGATCTTGTAGACGTCTATGGGCGGCAGGATGACATCCTGAAAGTAGGCGCGGTCGATGCTCTCCCAGCGCGAGCGCGTGTGCGTCTGACGCGGCAGAAAGGCGCGGTCGAAATCGTTGAAACGGCTGACCGAGCCCACGATCTTTTCGGTCTCGATTTGCTGCAAACCCAGATAGTGCTGCCCGCGCATGGGGATGCGCTTGCGCACCTCGTCGTAGGGGATGAGGTCATTGTTGATGCGCTGGATCCAGGCCACAATGGCGTGGAAGAATCCCTTACGGTAAGCGTTGCTGAAGTCCTGTCTTGCAGTGGACCAGAATTGATTGTTATTGGATGGATTCCCTTCGTTGTTGTCGAAAAACATGGCAAATCCTGTTCTAATTCTTCTGCCAGGTTCGTCTGGCAGGAGTTGCAAAGTCCATTTCATGGTACCCGTAGGTATTGATCACACGCGTGGCACCCACCAAGGCCTCACGCTCTGTGTCCTGTCGATAAATATGAATGTGGCCATGAAGATGCACGGCTGGTTTGAAGACATTGATGAGCCAGCGGAAGGCTTTGATGCCGCGGTGAGGTAGATCATCAGCAGCGTGAATCTCCCAGGGCGGAGCGTGTGTGACCAAGATGTCAAGATAGCGGCCAGTCTTGAGCTTGTTGCGCATTAGTGCGGGCACCAAACGGAAGGCCTTGAACCAGTATTCTACCTGTGTGTACTGGTAGGGGCCGCGGTTGTATTGCAGGCTGCCCTCCAACCCTGCGAGCAGCAACCCGGTGTCATCTTCTATCACGCGCTGGTGCAGATTGACCGTGCCCCAGGGATGGGTGCGCTCACCGCCGCTGGTGATCTCGATGGGGCTGGCGTGGTTGCCGCGCACATAATAAAGCGGCACATTGAGCATGCTTACGATGTATTCGAGGTAATAGTAAGGCAGGTCGCCGCAACTGATGACCAGATCGGTGTGCTGGAACCTCTCCACGATCAGGGGGCTGTAAATGAAACCAATCTCTGTGTCGCTGACCGAAAGGATGCGCATGCCCTGCCTGCTGACTTACTCACGCACCGAGGAGGCAGCCACAACGAAGGCCATGGCCAACTCACGGGTGTGGGTAATCGAAACTGACCAAATATCCAGACCGAGTTCAGCGGCGGTTTCTTTGGCCTGACCATGCAGGTGAAGTACCGGGGCCAGACTTTCATCAGCGAGGGTTTCGATCTCCTGCCAACTGATGGGACCAATGCCCGTGCCAAGTGCCTTGGCCACAGCTTCCTTGACGGCAAAGCGGCCGGCCAGATGCTGATCGCGGTCGCCGCACAGTTCAATTTCGGCAGGGGTGAAGACGCGGCGGATGAATCGGCGGCGGATGGCCGCATCAAGGGTTGTGAAACGGTGGATCTCAACCAGATCGACGCCACATTCGAGTGCAGACATTTACACCTCCTCTTTACCGGTCGTACCGGAACTGACGATCACAAGTTTTTCCGGATGGATGTATTCCTTGGCGATCTCAAGCACTTTTTCAGGTGTAACTTCATTGACCAGTGAGTTGTAGCGCTGGAAATAATCGAGGCCGAGATTGAAGCGTTCGAGGTTGAGGATGGAATTGGCCACACCCGCGTTGGATTCAAGCGTAAGGGGCAGGCGGCCGATGTAGTTGGCCTGACTGTCAGCCAGTTCCTCGAGTGTCACTGGTTCCTTGATGAAGCGTTTCAACTCGCGGATGATGAGGTCAATGGCCTTATCGAGGTTCTTTGGGTTAACCCCGGCTGAGACTTCCCATGAGCCGCCTTCGATCCAGGCGTTGAGGCTGGTGGAGGCGTCGTAGGCCAGACCGGCCTTCTCGCGCACCACCTCACCGATGCGACCCATCATGCCGAATTGCCCGAGCACGTTGTTGCCCAACGATGCGGCCAGAAATTCCGGCGCGCAGCGGCCAGGTCCCACCGTGCCCATGATGAGATCGGTCTGGCTCTTGCCGGCGAGCTCCACGTGCTTCCTGGTGGTTTCCATGGGCAGAGTGATCTTTGGGAATGAGAAGGGCGTTTCGATTAAGGGGTTTTGCCATGAACCGAGGACAGCTTCCACGATCTCCAATACCGCGGCAGCCTCCACCGCACCAACGACCACAATCACCATGCCCTGGGGCCGGTAATGCTTCTTGTGGAAGCCCACCAGGTCTTTTTGCGTGATTTTCTGAATGGTCTCGGTGTAGCCATCTTCGGGTTTGCCGTAGGGATGGTCTTTGAAAAGAAGGCTGTCGAAGGTCATGGCTGACATTTCAGCCGTGTCTTGGGCGCGAATGGCGAGGGACGTTAACAGTTGAGTCTGAAGACGTTTGACGTACATCTGCGGGAAAACAGGTTCGCGCAGACAATCTGCCAGCAGACGCAGAAGCAGCGGCAGATCCTCGCTGAGCGAGCGGCCGCTGAAGCTGGTGTTATGCACACTGGCACCAAACCCGAGGCTGGCGCCGGCCGATTCCAGTTGGTCGAATATCTCCTGAAAGGAACGCTCGCGGGTGCCGCGCATGAGGGCGGCAGCGGTGAAATGCGCCAGGCCAAGCTTGTCGGCGGGATCAAGATAGCTGCCGGCGGCCACGTAGCCTGAAACGACCACCGAGGGGCTGTTGAAGTTGCTGCGGGTGAGCACGGTGATGCCGTTGGCAAGGGTGTGGCGCTGGATGTCCTCGGGGCCGGGCAGGGAGGATGCGGCGGGCATATTGGGAGCTCTCATCAGCGAACCTCCTTGGGAGTATAGACGCCAACCACGCGTCTATCTGGATGGAAATATTCCTGCGCAGCTTGCTGCACCTGCTGCGGCGTAACCCGGTTGAGGCGTTCCATGTAATCGGTGAACCAGGAGTAATCATCAAACATCTCAGCGTAACCCAGCCAGAAGGCCTGGTTGGTGATGTTCTCGGAGCCGTAGGCAAAGAGCGCCCTGGCCTGCTTAATGGCGCGGTCGATCTCTTGCTGCGAGACGGGTTTTTGCTGTAATTTGTCAATCTCCTGGTCAAGATGCTTGAGTACGGCCGCGGCTTTGCGGTCAGGACGGACAGTGATGCTCATGGTGTATAAATAGGGGTCGATGGTGGCCTGCAAACCTCCGAAGATGCTGACGGCGAACTCCTTTTCCACCAATTCGCGGTAGAGGCGGCTGGTTTTGTTGGAAATGCCGCCCCCGCCGAACATATTCAGGCTGCTGGGACCGGTGAGCAGACTATCGAGCACCGACATGACGAAAAAGTCGTTTTTCGCGGCTGCCGGAGCACGGTAGGAAAGCTGCAGGTACATGGTCTCGCCGGGGCCGCTTACATCCACGCGCTTTTCGCCGTCCATCTGCTGCTCGGGTTCGGGGATATGTGGATGAGCCTTACCGGCAGGGATATCACCGTAGTGTTCGTTTACCAGTTTCATCATCTCGCTGGTGTCAAAGTCGCCGGCAATGGCCAGCACGGCATTCGATGGGCAGTAATGAGTGCGGTAGTGTTTGTAGAGATCATCGCGTTGGATGGCATTGAGGTCGGCGATGCTGCCGAGCACCTCGTTGCGGTAGGGGTGCGTACAGAACGCGGCCTCGTGCACGGCCTCATCTAGTTTAAAGAGCGGCTCGTTCTCACTGCCCTGGCGTTCAGAGATGATGACCGTGCGTTCGGAATTGACCTCGTCCACATCGTAGGTGCTGTTGACCATGCGGTCCGATTCGAGCTGCAGGGCGAGGCCGATCTTGTCAGTGGGCGCGGTCTCGAAGAAAGTTGTCCAATCCAGGAAGGTGAAGGCGTTCCAAAAGCCACCGTCGCGCGATATGGCGCGGTCGATGACACCGGGCGGGAACTTGGGTGTGCCTTTAAATTGCATGTGCTCCACCCAGTGTGAGATGCCGGTCTTGCCTTTAACCTCGTTGCGAGAACCCACCCGGTACCACACCCAGTGGCTGATGATGGGCGACGTGTGGATTTCTTTCAGGTTCACGAGCATACCGTTATTTAATTTTTCCTGATGGAATGAGCCTGACATTGGACCTCTGAAGATACTTTTATTGAATGGATGTTAAACTAAATATAGCATATCGCCACATCGGCGTGAAGCGAATATTATATAATTACTCCAGGCAAGTGGAAAGCACAGTTGAATAGTAGTATTTTGCAGGCAAATCCAAATATTGCGGAGGATGAATGGCGGCACAAAGTAGTGGGACAACAGTGGCAATCGTCGGCGCAGGACCTGCGGGTTTGTTCGCAGCTCGTGAACTTGCAAACAACGGGCACAAGGTGGCACTTTTCAATCGCAACATCAAGCCCGGCGGATTGGCTGAATACGGCATCTATCCCGATAAATATCGCATCAAAGACGGTCTGCGCGAGCAGTTCAAGAAGATTCTGGATTGTGAGAATATCACTTATTTTGGCAATGTATCCATAGGCGAGAATCAACCCCTCACGCTGGATGATCTGCGCAAGTTCGGTTTTGCCGCACTCCTTGTGACCTGCGGCGCGCAGGGCACCAAATGGCTCGGTCTTCCCGGTGAGGATCTGGCCGGGGTTTACCATGCCAAGACGTTGGTCTATTACTACAACCATCTGCCGCCATTTTCCTCCATGCAGATCAAGTTTGGCAGGAAAGTGATCGTTGTAGGGGTGGGAAACGTGATGACAGACATTGTGCGCTTCCTGGTTGGACGGCCGGAGGTGGAAGAGATCACCACTATCGCCCGGCGCGGACCGGCTGAGGTCAAGTTTGACCGCAAGGAACTGGAGCACATCGCCTCTTCTCTTGACAGAGAGGATTTCGAACGCGAGGTCGAACGGGTGACCCCGGCAATGAAAGCCGTTGGGCAGGACCCGCAGGCTGCGGTGGCTGAGATCCATGAGGTGTTGGCTGCAACGACAGAGCGCGCGCCCAAACCTGTGTGGCGCATGCACTTCCTGTATTCGCCGCAGCAGATGACCGGCCAGGATGGCAGGAACATGGACACCCTCGTGGTGGAGGAGAACATCCTTGAACTGCGCAACAATGACACAAAAGCCAAAGGGACGGGCAAGACCGACAACATCGCCGCTGATATGGTCGTCTTTGCCATCGGCGACAAGGTGGATGATGAACTGGGACTGCCGCTGAAGGGATCGGAATTCGTCAAATCCGGCAATCCGCGCTTCCCTATCGACGACGTTTCTTATGAGTTGATGGACGAGAAGGAACCCGCCAGGCTGGACGACGTGTTCGTGGGCGGCTGGTCTCGCAATGCCAGCACCGGTATGGTGGGCATCGCGCGGCGCGACGGCGCTAACGCTGCCAAGGCCGTCATGGCCTACCTGGAAACAAAGAAAGCGGCCAGCGAGGTCGATCTTGCGGGAGTGGAAGCGGAATTGAAGAAACGCGGCTATCGATACGTGAAAACGGACGCCCTGGCCCGCCTGGAGCAGAAAGAAAAAGAACTCGCAGCGGCCAAAGGCCTGCCCGAGTTCAAATTCGGTACCGATGAAGAAATGTTAACCCTACTTGGCTTGTAGGTCGGGCTTTTTCCTGGAGTAGGGGAACATCATCACAAAGCCGATGGCAATGATGCCGAGGCCGATCTCCATGCCGCGGGCCTGCCAGACGCCGAAAACAGGCACGCCCGGAAGCGGGTGTGACCCGATACCGAAAACATCAGCCAAACCGCAGAAGATGGTGATGACATAACCGGTACTGAGGAAGCGCATGCCAAAGTCAGCCGTGATGCTGGGGGTCTGGCGGCGCCACAGGGCGTGCACGGATTGATAACCGGCCAGACAGATGATGCCCAGTCCAACGATCATGACCGCGATCTGAACGAAGCCCACCACAGGGCTGCGGTCAAGCCCGAACAACTCGGGTTTGGCGCCAAGCATAAAGATGGCAAATCCGATTAATAGGATAAAAAGCGCGAAGCGGATCCTGTTTTTGGGCAGGGGAGGAAGTTGGGCGGGTTTTTCAGCGGCTGCGGGTGCAGTCTTTGGCTCGACGGTGGTTTTTTTCATGCGGGAAGCATCGTCTCCAGTTGTCTTTTCCAGTTGCTGTGGAAAATATAGTCAACATCATCAGGAGTATAACCCATTTCTTTGAGAACGCCACCCAGTTTCTGGAGGTCGGCAATGGTATCCAACTCGAGGGGGATGTTGGGGAAGCCAAAGCCGCCGTCAAAGTCGCTGCCGACACCGGTGAATTTGGATGAACCGGCCATCTGGCAGTAATAGTCGATTTGTTCGGCGAACATCTTGAGAGTCACCATCTCACGGGGAGAGCCGAAGTTCCATTCCATAGACAGGAACAGATTGTACGGCACCGCGCCAATGACCGCGCCGCGTTCGTACAGGCGACGGATGGACGAGTCGGTGAGGTGACGGAAGCTAGGGCTTTCTTTGAGCAGGGCGATGGCGTTGGCGTGACTGGCGATTACCGGGCCATCGTAGTGGTCCAGGGCGGCCAGGATGCCGCTCTCGCGCATGTGGCTCACATCCAGTGGCAGTTTCAACTGCATCATCATGTCCAGCAGGGCGCGCGTTTCAACGTCAAAGGGTACATCTTCCTTGGTGCCGCCAAAGTAACGGGTACCGGCCCAGGCCGGGCCCACCAGGCGCAGGCCGCGCTCGTGGAACTCCTCGAGCAACCGCGGCGAGCTCAGACCGTCAGCGCCCTCCATAAGCAGCACCAGACCCACCGGGTGTTCGCCGGGGAGATCCTCTTCCCAGGGCTGCAACACCTCGTGCAGGTCGCGTTGATTGAGAACAAGGCGGAATTTGTCGGGATGTTCTGAGCACAGGCGGTGGTAGTAATCGAACTGCGCGCGCATCAGCTTCTCGGCCGCGACGCTGTCTTTGAAGCACATTGTGTCCCAATCGCCGCCGCTGAATTTTGCGGGGGCGGTGAAGACGGTGGCGAAGATGAGCCCCACCCGGCCGCGCTGATAATCCGGCCAGCCGAGGGTGGCTTCCCCCTTGTTCCATTCAGGGATCTGCGTTCCTGCTTCCTTGAGCCGCGTTTCGTTGGCAGAGAGGCAGATATCGCGCTCAAAAGTGAGTACGCTACATGCGATGTCTTCGTGTGAATCGATGAGATAGGTCATGGGCTGCCTAAAAAAAATAGCGCACCGGTGAGGTGCGCTATTTCCAAATTTCAAATTACTCCGCTTTTGGTTCTTCGGAATCAGCCTTCGGTTCTTCAGTCTCGGCTTTGGGTTCTTCAGCTTCGGCCTTTGGTTCTTCAACCTCAACCTTGGGTTCTTCAGCTTCAGCCTTGGGCTCTTCAACCTCAACCTTTGGTTCTTCAGCTTTTTCCTTCTTGGCCTTGGCGGGCTTTTTGGCGGGTTCGGCGGCTTTGTCATCACCGCTGGAAAGGACTTCGTCGGCCAGGCTCTGCCAGTCCATGTCAGCATAGGCCATGGAATCCACGCGGCGCAAGCTCAGACCGATGCGGTGGTTGCCGGTATCGATCTTGATGATGCGCAGGGTAACGGTCTCGCCTTCTTTGAGGACTTCCTTGGGGTGCTCAATGCGTTTCTCGCTGATCTCAGAGATGTGGATCAGTCCTTCCACGTCATCGGTGAGGCGGGCAAACGCGCCGAACTTGGTGAGGCGGGTAATGGTGCCTTCCACGAGCTGGCCAACCTGGAAGTTGGCGGCCTTCTGATCCCAGGGATCAGAAAGGAGCTGGCGGATGGAGAGGCCGATGCGTTTCTTGGCGCGGTCGATGCTGATGACCTTGACTTTAACTTCCTGGCCAACCTTGAGGGTTTCGCCGGGGTGAGTGATATGGTCCCAGGAGATCTCGGAGAGATGGACGAGGCCATCGGCTCCGTTGATGTTGACGAAGACACCGAAATCGGCCAGGCTGGTGATACGGCCGGTACGGATGTCGCCTTCCTTGAGTTCGTCGATAACGCGTTCCTTGACGCTTTCGCGGGTCTCGGAATTGGCCTGGCGCTCGGAAAGGATGAGGCGGCGGCGTTCGCGGTCAATCTCGATGACGCAGACGTCGATCTCCTGACCGATCATCTTGCTCCAGCGCTGTTCGGGGGTATCGCCGGTCATCTCTGAGCGGCGGGAGAGGCTGATCTGGGATGCAGGGACAAAACCGCGCAGGCCGCCCACCGGAACGATCAGGCCGCCCTTGTTGAAGCCGATGATGGAAGAGTGGTGGCTTTCCTTGCTGGTGAGCATGTTCTCCACCACCTGCCACCCCTCTTCTTCACGGGCACGCACGAATGACAAAACGAGGTTGCCATTCTGATCTTCGGGGTTGACGACGTAGACTGGAATCTCCTGACCGATCTTCAATTCCGCAAGTTCGGCGGGCGGGATCAGTTCATAATCCTTGCCTGTGATCATACCCTCAGATTTCGCTCCCACGCTTACCAGGATCTGTCCGGGGGTAATGCTGGCGATGACGCCTTTGCGGATCTCTCCCTGCACCGGGAATTCAATGCCGGTACCTTCTGATTCCAACAAAGAAGCCATTTCATTGTTGCTGTCCAACTGGTTATTCTCGAAGCCATTCCCCTTTTCGAGATTCGCGTCTTGATTGTCCATACGTCTTGTGCACTCCGACGATTAAGATTTGGCTCATTATATAAGGAAAACAACCCTAATACAACCCGCGAAGGGCTACGAGCCTTGAAAAGTAAATTATACCTTAATAACTTGTGAAATATATGCAATAGTTTTGGAAAATTTCGGAAAAATCAAGGGCAATATTCTGTCAATCGCCGGATGATAATAAGAAATTTTCAAGTGCTGATAATGCTTCGGGCATATTGCGGCGTCCAAAACCGATGCGGAAATTGTTTTTGCGCTCTCCAAACAGGGTGCCTGGCAGCAGCAGCACGCCGGCGCGGGTGACGAGCTCGTGGCAGAACGAATCGATATCGTCGTTCAGCAGACACGGGAAGGCAATGGATCCGGCGCACGGACGCACCCAGGCGAAGCGGTCGGTGTAGGTGGAGAAGAACGCATCGAGAAGCTTAAGGTTGGCCTTGATGATGCCCAAGTTGCGTTCTGCCAGGACCTCGCGGTGGTCCAGAGAGATGGTGGCCAGGAATTCAGATGGGGCGCTGCTGCAGATGGTGGTGTAGTCCTTGACCACGGCCATACGCTGGAGTATCTCGCTTTGCTGCGAGGCCACCCAACCGATGCGCAGACCCGCCAGCCCGTAGGTCTTGGAGACCACGCCCAGCGAAACGGCCAGCGGGTTGATATCGGCTGCGGCGGGCAGCCGCAGGGCGGGATCGTACTCCGATTCGCGGTAGACCTCGTCACAAAACAGCCAGAAGCCATGTTCCTGTGAGAGCCGGTTCAACTCCGAGAAGTCAGCGCCGGACATGAGGAACCCGGTGGGGTTATGAGGCGTGTTGACGATGACGGCGCGGGTATTAGGGCGCAGGGCGGTTTTCAGCTCATCAAGGTCGAGCGCCCAGCCGTTCTCTTCGCGGGCGTGCCAATCTGTCACCTCGCAGCCGATGCTGGCAGCCACCTCAAATAGCGATTGATAACACGGTCGGTGCACGATGACGTGGTCGCCGGTTTTGAAGTTGGCATGCATGAAAGTAAAGATGGCTTCCTCTGCGCCGCTGTGGACAAGCACCTTTTCGGGGTTGATATTGTCATAGATACGGCTGATGGCGCAACGCAGGTCGGGGCTGCCGCTGGACTCGGTGTAGCCGAGCCAGAGTGATTGCAAACGTTCCTCGCTGCCCGGCTCGAGAGAGAGCAGGTCTGCCACGCTGACCGATTCGCAATCGGAGCTGCACAACAGGTAACGGGTGCTGAACTCGTACCTGGCGAAATATCTTTCAAGCTGGAAGGGCTTGATGGCCATGCGGCTCCGGTCTAGTGGCGCTTGCGCTTCTTCTTGCTGCTGGAGGCCTGGGCATTTTGCGCGGCGGGAGCGGCTGCCTGGGCGGGGACGTGGCGGTCAGCGCCAGAAGCGCTGCCCGCGCGACGCGGCTGCATACGGAACATGCGGCTGATGACACCGATACGGATCTCGCTGAGCAATTCCTTGAAGTACTCTGAGGCCTTGCCTTTATATTGCACCAATGGGTCGCGCTGGGCGAACGCCTCAAGACCGATGGAAACACGCAGGGCGTCCACCTTGGTGAGGTGTTCCACCCATAACTCGGAAATGACGCTGACCAGCAGGTGGCGGTAGATGCCGTTTTGTAGGCGTCTGCCCAGTACTTCAGCCAGAGCGTCGGCTTCGTCCTCGTCCAGTTCGTCCACTTTACGGTTCTCGATCGCAGCCAACTTCTCTGAGCCGAGTTCCTCGGCCAACTGGGATTTAATGGTCGCGTCGAGAGTGGAAAGGGGTTGGTCGGCCAGGCGGAAACGTTCGAATTCCATGGTGCCCCAGACCACCTCGAGATCGTCACGGACGTCTTCCAGGTGTTCAAGTATGTCTTCGGTGATATGTTCGCTGGAGGCGTTCTCAAGTGAGCGCGCAGCCAGGAAAATGTAGTTCAGGAGCATCACCCGGCGCATGACTCGCTGATGGGTGCGGGGATCGATGGCCATGCGGTTGCCCACAGAGATGGCCATGAGGATCTCGAGCAGGTCTTCGTCATCCAGGTCGGAAAGGTCCATGTGCGAGAGCACGGTATCAATGTTTTGACTGACGGAACCCTGCGGGGCGAGGAGGGTTTCGATGCGTTTCTCCAGGCTGCCCTGCAACGCCTGCATCAGGCCGTCTTCGATCTCAGACCAGCCCAGTTCGAGCAGTTGCGCAGGACGCATCTCCAGGCTGTCATCGAGGCGGCGTTCGAAGGCGCCGATGATGCGGGTGAGGGCCAGATTGAGCAGTGCCGATGAGATCTGGTCCGCCAGTTTCTTTTTAATGTCCTGGTCGGCTTCGGGCAGACGGCGCAATTCATCGCTGCCAAGGCGGAGCTGGATGCGCACGAGGTTTGAGAGTTCATCAAGCAGTTCCTGCGGACGGCGCGGCTGGCTGCCTTCTTCGCCGCCTTCCTCCAACCCTTCAAAATAGGTATCGAGTGTTTCAAGACGTTCGTCGAGGACTTTTTCCATCGATTCACGCGTCTTGTCGATCTGCACGCGCGAGGTGGAGAGGAGGTGCTCGTTTTCGACGGCGAGAGTCTCGCGGGCCAGGTCGAGCAGATGATCCTTGACCGAGCGCTTGCCGTGGCTGTCTTCGATGCGGTCTTCCAATTCTTCGGTCACCAACGCCATCGCGAAGGACGGTACGCGGGTGTCTTCCTGCTCAAAGGACATGGAGGGCTGCACTTCTTCCAGGAAAGCCAGCAGTTTCCACGGACCTTCCTCGTCCTTGAGAGCTTTCGGGATGCGCTCCTGCAGTTCGGTGCGCAGGATGGCCAGCACGTCTTCATGCAGGTCATCCTTCTTCAGAGCCAGGTCGCGCTCGCCATAGATGCGTTTGCGCTGCGCGTTGAGTACGTCGTCATATTCAAGCAGATGCTTGCGGATGTCAAAGTTGTTGCCTTCGACGCGCTCCTGTGACTGCTCCACCATGCGGCCGATGATGCCGCTTTCGATGGGTAGACTGGGATCCACGTGCAGGCGTCCCATGAGGTTTTCCATCTGCACGCCGCCGAAGAGGCGCATCAGGTCGTCTTCCAGGGAGAGGTAGAAACGCGAGGAGCCGGGGTCGCCCTGGCGGGCGGCACGGCCGCGCAACTGGTTATCGATGCGGCGCGCTTCGTGGCGCTCGGAGCCGATGACATGCAGGCCGCCAAGTTCGCGCACCTTCTCCATGTTGGCGAAGTAGTCGAGGAAGGCTTTAACCGATTCCTCGTAGATGCCGTACTGGTCGGGCGTGAGCGCCTGCAGTTCCTTGCGGCGTTCCTCGTTGTTCATTTCATAGGGTTCAGCCACTCCGGCGCTATCCAGCACGCGGATGACGTCGGCAATGACTTCCTCGTTTAATTCGCCGCCGAGCTTGATGTCGACGCCGCGGCCAGCCATGTTGGTGGCGATGGTGACGGCGGCAAACGCGCCTGCGCGAGCAATGATCTGCGATTCTTCGTCATGCTTGCGTGCGTTCAGCACCTGGTGAGAGATGCCGCCCTGCAGCAGCGCAGATAGCCGGGGCAGCGCGGAGTTGTCAAGATCGAGCAGCTTGAGCACGCGCCCGATGTTCTCGGGGTCTTCGGCGTTGATGGAGATCAACCCGGCCTGGCGCGCGAACTGGCGCAGCTCGTTGGTATTGATATCGCCGATGGGTTTATTGAGCGAGACGAGCTCCTTGATCTCCAGCTCGGGGGAGGCGTTGTTCTTCTCGATCCAGGCGTCGCGGACAAGCATCACCTGCACCAGACGGCGCAGGGGTTCAGCGGCCAGACGCAGGGAAAGGCGCTCGGAGTGTTCCACCGATGTGGTACCCACGAGCTGCGGACGTCCGATGACGTAGTTGTGGATGATCTCGGCGGTGATGGCGCGCAGCTTGCCTTCCTCGGCGCGGTAGACCATGTCGGGGAAGTCCTGCCTGCGCCAAAAAATGGGCCTGGCAGAGGGGTCGTCGCTGCGCACGTAGTACTGTACCGGGTAATTTTTGGCGTCCCTGGTTTCCTTGAAAGCCAGTGAAGATCCTTCGCGGGCGGCCACGTATTCGAGGTTCATGGGGATGGGCAGCACTTCGAGCTTGTAGATCTTACTGAACTCCTCAGCCTCGGTGAGGGCGGTACCGGTCATGCCGGCCAGCTTCTCGTACATACGGAAGTAGTTTTGGATGGTAATGGTGGCGTAGGTGATGTTCTCAGGCTCGATGTTGACGTTTTCCTTGGCCTCCACCGATTGATGAAGACCCTCTGACCAGCGGCGCCCGGGCATGAGACGGCCTGTAAACTCGTCCACGATGATGACCTTGCCGCCCTGAACGATGTAGTCCTTGTTGCGGCGGTAAAGATGCGTGGCGCGCAGGGCCTGTTCCAAATAACCCAGCAGGCGGGCCTGCTCGGGGGTGATGTCTTCGGGCCGGTCGGGATCTCGCAACGCTTGACCCAGTATCTCTTCAACATGCACCTCGCCCACCTCGGTGAGTGAGACCTGGTTGTCTTTTTCACTGACCTCGTAGTCCTCGGGGCGGAGCTGACGCACAAGCTGGGCCATCTTGACGTACCACTCGGTGTCGTCAGAGGCAGGGCCGGAGATGATGAGCGGGGTGCGCGCCTCATCGATGAGGATGTTATCCACCTCGTCAACGATGGAGAAGTAGTGGCCGCGCTGCACGCGCTCGGCCAGCGACATGGTGAGGTTATCGCGCAGGTAATCGAAGCCGAACTCGCTGTTGGTGCCGTAAACGATGTCGCATTTGTAAGCCTCAGCGCGGTCCACAAGCTGAAGCTGGTGCAGGTCCTCGCGGGCGTTGGGGCGCTCGAGGTCAACGATGAACGCCTTGCGGCCGTTCTCGGTACGGGCTGCCATCTGCAGCACGCCAACGCTGAGACCAAGCGATTGATAAATGGGCGCCATCCAGCGCGCGTCGCGCCGGGCCAGGTAATCGTTGACTGTCACCAGGTGGACGCCCTTGCCGGTGATCGCGTTGAGATAGACGGGCAGGGTGGCCACAAGGGTCTTGCCCTCGCCGGTACGCATTTCGGCGATCATGCCGCGATGCAGCACAATGCCGCCGATCATCTGCACGTCATAGTGGCGCAGGCCGATGGTGCGTTTGCTGGCTTCGCGAACCACCGCGAAGGCTTCGGGCAGGATGTCGTCTAGGGACTCGCCGTCCGCCAGGCGGGCGCGGAACTCGTCCGTTTTGGCGCGCAGAGCGGCGTCATCCAGTTTTTCAAAGGATTCTTCAAAACCGTTGATTTCGTCAACGATCAGGGATATTTTTTCGATCTCACGCTTGTTGGGATCTCCCCCAAAAACCCGCGCGATGGATTGTAGAACCATGTTCACCTCTTGCAGCTTACCGGAGTATATTCAATCGGAAATTATAGCATACGCATATTTGAATCATGTTAGACGTTGAGGAGAAACAAAATGCCCCGGCAAAGCCGGGGCATCATCTGCATATTTCTGTTACTTCAACCAGTAAAAGAAACCTTCCATCTGGATGGCATAGACGCGGTAAGGTTTGGGGCCAACGATGGGCTCGCCGTTGATGAAGATGGTGGGCGTGCCGTAGAAGTTGGTCTTCTGAATCTCAGCGAAGAGCTTTTGCACAGCTTCTTCGGTGGCGGGGTCGGCGGCGCAGGCATCGATGGCGGCCATATCGAGTCCCAGGCCGGTGAGGATCTGGTCTGTGGCAGCATTGTCTTCCAGAAGCGATACATCTTCAGCAAAGAGAGCATCATTCATCTGCCAGTATTTTTCCGGGTCCTGATCGTAGACACAGTAACCGACGTGTGAGAGGTAATCGGTCTTGAGCTTGGTGGGATACTCGCCAAAGTAGAACTCGGGCTCGAACTTGTCCACCAGGGCGCGGATGCTTGGGTAGACCTCACGGGTGTACTCGCAGGCATAGCAGCCGATGAAGACCAACTGGTTCTCTGCGCCCTTGTTCTCGACTGGCCACAGGCTGAGGTCGATTCCTTCGATGGACAACTTGCCGCCGTTGTTGATGTCTGTGGGGATGGGGCAGGCGCCGCCGTCTTCAGCGCTGGAGGTCCTGGTGTTCTCGCCGGTGGGGTCGAAGATACAGAAGGCCTCGCTGGTGGCGCCGTTGCAGTTGCCGGTGGTGTAGAAGAGCACAATACCGCGGATGAACATCACACTTGCGGCCAGCATGATGATGAAGAAGGTCCAGGAGAGCAGTTCAAAGTGCTTGTTGAGCCAGCGTGCCGAGCGCTCGGAGCGGGTGATGGCGAAGCCCAGAATCTTGGCTTTCATTTTTTCGTCAAAGCCGGTGGTGCAGGGGCGGAAGGTGATGCGGTGGAAGACGCAGTCGAGCGCTTCAGCCGCCAGTTTGCGGTTGGAGGCGCTGAAAATACCCAGGATGGAAAGGACGATAGCGGCAACAATACAAAACATGGGTTAAAGAACCTTTCTGATCTTTTGCAGATTCTCGGTAAAAATGGAGACCTCTTCGAGAGTGTTGTAGAAGTAAACCGAAGCGCGTACCGAGCCGGCGATGCCGCGGGCGTTGAACCACGAGTGCACGCAGTGCTGACCGGAGCGCACGCAGACGTTGGCCATCTGGTCGAGCATGATGGCGATGCGGTGCGAGTCCACCCCTTCGATGTAGAAGGTGGTGATACCACCGCGCAGGCCTGGGTCAGCGGGGCCGATGATACGCAGACCGGGGATGCTCTGGATGCCCTCCTGTACCGTGCGCGTGAGCAGGGCTTCCTGCTTCTGGATGGCGTCAAAACCGACCCTCTGCAGGTATTTGCTGGCCTCGGCCAGTCCGATGATGCCGGCGTAGTCCTGCAGGCCGGCCTCGAAGCGTTCGGGCACGGGCAGGAACTCACAGGTCTCGTAGGTGGAGCGCGCTACGGTCTCGCCGCCGACCATGAAGGGCGTGAGCGCTTCCAGCAGCTTCTTTTTGCCGTAGAGCACGCCAGTGCCGGAGGGTCCGAGCATCTTGTGACCGGAGAAGGCCATGAAGTCCACATCGAGGGCGCGCGCGTTGAGAGCGCGATGCGGCGTCGCCTGGGCGGCATCGAGCAGCACCAGGCTGCCGTTCTTGTGCGCCAGCTTGATGATCTTCTCGACGGGAATGGTCACACCGTCGAGGTTAGAGGAATAGCCAAAGGAAACAAGCTTAACTGAGGCATCGAGCATGGATTCAAAGCGGGCCAGGTCGAAGGTGCCATCCTCTTTGGGGGGCAGGACCTTCAACTGGATGCCCTTGTTCTTGACCAGCATCTGCCAGGGGATGAGGTTGGAGTTGTGCTCCTTGCCCGAAATGAGCACGGCGTCGCCGCTCTTGAGATCGAGCGAGTTGGCAATCAGATTGATGCCCTCGGTGGTGTTGCGGGTGAAGATAACCTCTTCCGGTTTGTTGGCGCCGATGAAGCGTGCGAGTTGTGAGCGGGCGTCGGCGCATTTTTCGGTGACGCGCGCGGCCAGTTTATGCATACTGCGGCCGCTGCAGGCGGGATAATCGATGTAGTACTCGAGCACGGCCTCGATCACCGGCAGGGGGCGCAGGCTCTGGCAGGCGGTATCCAAATAGACGATGGGTTTAGCACCGTCTTTGGGTTGCAGGATGGGGAAGTCTTTGCGTATCTCGGTTAGGTCCATGATTTGTTCTCCCCCTGTGAGGATCTGGGGTATTCCTCCCAATTATACGCGATTAAGATTGGAGATTCCTATGAAGCAGAAACCTTTCATCTACAAATTTCGCCAATGCTGGCTAATAACGTACATTCAAAATAAAACAAAGACGCGCTGTGAAGCGCGTCCTTGTTGTTCGATTGATCCGAAAGTTACTCGGGTTTGGTATAGGTGATGGCTGCCATCTGCTTGTAGAGTTCCCAGCGGGTCTTGACGTTGTCCTGGGCTTCGTGGAGCAGCATTTCAGCGCGGGCTTCATCGCTCTGAACCAGCATGCGGTAGCGGTTCTCGTTGTAAGCGTAATCCTTTACCGTGGCGACCGGGTCCTTGCTGTCGAGCTGGAGTGGGTTCTGTCCTTGCTCCAGCAAGTCCGGGTTGTAGCGATAGAGCGGCCATACACCAGCCTGGACGGCCAGTTTTTGCTGATTGAGGCCGTTCTTCATGTCGGCCATGCCGTGGGCGATACAGTGGCTATAGGCGATGATCAGGGATGGGCCATCGTAGGCTTCGGCTTCGAGGATGGACTTGAGGGCGTGCTGGTCGTTGGCGCCCATGGCAATGCTGGCCACGTAGACGTAGCGGTACGACATGGCGATGAGACCGAGGTCTTTCTTGCCGATGCCCTTGCCCTTGGCGGCGAACTTGGCCACTGCGCCGAGCGGGGTGGACTTGGAGGACTGACCGCCGGTGTTGGAGTAGACCTCGGTGTCGAGGACGAGGATGTTCACGTTGCGGCCGGAAGCGATGACGTGGTCGAGGCCGCCGTAACCGATATCGTAAGCCCAGCCGTCGCCGCCCACGATCCAGACGCTCTTCTTGACGAGTGAATCGGCAATGCTGATGAGCATCTTGGCGCGCGCGTCTTTGCTCTTGGCCAGTTTGCTCTTGAGAGCTTCCACACGCTTGCGCTGTTCGCGGATGCCGAGCGAGGTGCTCTGGTCGGCGTTGAGGATCTCGGAAACCAGGTTATCACCCAGTTCGCTGCCCATGCCAGCGACGATCTCGCGGGCGAACTCGTTCTGCTTGTCGAGGGTGAGTCGCATACCCAGGCCAAACTCAGCGTTGTCTTCAAAGAGCGAGTTGGCCCAGGCGGGTCCGCGGCCCTGGTTGTTGATGGACCACGGGGTGGTGGGCAGGTTGCCGCCGTAAATGGAAGTGCAGCCGGTGGCGTTGGCCACGATCATGCGGTCGCCGAACAACTGGGTGACCAGCTTGAGGTAGGGGGTCTCACCGCAGCCGGCGCAGGCGCCGGAGAACTCGAACATGGGCTCGGCCAACTGTGAATTCTTGACCGTCGTGGGCTGGTACAGGTCGGGGTCAGGGGAAGGCAGGGACATGAAGAAGTCCCAGTTCTTGGCCTCGGATTCGCGGATGGCGGGCTGGGGAGCCATGTTGATGGCCTTGCGGTTGGGGTCGGTCTTGTCCTTGGCAGGGCAGGCTTCCACGCACAGAGCGCAGCCGGTGCAATCTTCGGGGGCCACCTGGATGGTGTATTTGGTACCGGGGAATTCCTTGAACTTGGCATCGACAGATTTGAAGGTCGCCGGGGCTTTTTCAAGCAGGGCAGGATCGTAAACCTTGGCGCGGATGACCGCGTGCGGGCAGACGAAGGAGCACTTGGCGCACTGGATGCACAGGTCGGGTTCCCAGACGGGGATCTCGAGAGCCAGGTTGCGTTTCTCATAGCGGGTGGTGCCGGTGGGATAGGTGCCGTCCACGGGGAAGGCACTGACTGGCAGGTTGTCGCCTTCGAAGGCGATGATGTCGCCCTCGACCTCACGCACGAACTCGGGCGCGTCAGCGGGGACGGTGGGGCGGCGGTTGAAGGCGCTGGTCACCGCGGCGGGGACTTTCACTTCATGCAGGTTGGCCAGGGTGTGGTCAACGGCTTCGAAGTTCTTCTGCACGACCGCTTCACCGCGCTTGCCGTAGGTTTTCTTGATGGATTTCTTGATCTGCTCGATGGCTTCGTCGCGTGGCAGCACATTGCTGATGGCGAAGAAGGCGGTCTGCATGATGGTGTTCACGCGGCTGCCCATGCCGGTCTTGGCGGCCACTTCGTATGCGTCGATAACGTAGAACTTGAGTTTCTTCTCAATGATGTCCTTCTGAACTTCACGTGGCAGGTGATCCCACACTTCTTCTGGGCCATAGAGGCTGTTGATAAGGAAGGTGGCGCCAGGAGCGGCGTACTTGAGAACATCAAGCCACTCGAGGAAGGAGAAGTTGTGGCAAGCCACGAACTGTGCGTCCTCGGGGCCGATCAGGTAAGGAGCGCGCAGGGGTTCGGGGCCAAAGCGCAGATGCGAGATGGTGACCGAGCCGGATTTCTTGGAGTCATAGTAGAAGTAACCCTGGGCGTTGAAATCGGTTTCCTCACCGATGATCTTGATGGAGTTCTTGTTGGCGCCCACGGTACCGTCGGAGCCAAGGCCAAAGAAGACGCAGCGCTTGGTGGCTTCGGTATGGATGGCAAAGCGGGGATCGAAATCGAGGCTGAGGTGGGTGACGTCATCCTTGATACCAACGGTGAAATGCTCTTTGGCGTCAGATTTGGCCATCTCGTCGAACACAGCCTTGACCATGGCAGGAGTGAATTCCTTGGAGGCCAGGCCGTAGATGCCGCCGAGAACGCGCGGGGAGGTCTTGAACGGGGTGGTGCCTTTGACAAGACCTTCATTGATGGCCGCGACCACGTCGGTGAAGAGGGGTTCACCCACAGCGCCGGGTTCCTTGGTGCGGTCGAGTACGGCGATGGTCTTGACCGTGGCGGGCAGCGCCTTTACGAAGTGTTCCACCGAGAAGGGGCGGTAGAGGCGCACATTGACCACGCCCACCTTGCGTCCCTGCTTGTTGAGGAACTTGGCGGTCTCTTCAGAGGTTTCTGCGCCGGAGCCCATGATGACGATGACTTCGGTGGCATCGGGCGCGCCGACGTAATCGAAGAGGTGGTAGGAGCGGCCGACGAGCTTGGCGAATTTGTCCATGGCAGCCTGCACGAGGGCGGGAACAGCCTGGTAGTACTTGTTGATGGCTTCGCGGCCCTGGAAGAAAACGTCGGGGTTCTGGGCTGAGCCGTGCAGCACGGGGTGCTCAGGATTGAGGGCGCGCGTGCGGAATTCCGCGATCTTGTCCTCGTCGATCATGGCGCGGATGTCTTCCAGGTCAAGCTGTTCGATCTTGTTGACTTCAGCGGAAGTGCGGAATCCGTCAAAGAAATGGACGAAGGGGACGCGGGATTCGAAGGTGGCGGCGTTGGCAATGAGGGCCATATCCGGGGCGCATTGAACAGAGTCAGAGGCCAGGAAGGCAAAGCCGGTCTGGCGGGCAGCCATAACATCAGAATGGTCGCCGTAAATGGCCAGGGCGTGCGTGGCCAGGGTGCGCGCGGCAACGTGGAAGACAGCGGGGGTGAGTTCGCCGGCAATCTTGTACATGTTGGGGATCATGAGCAGCAGACCCTGGGAGGCGGTGAAGGTGGTGGTCAATGAACCGGCTTGGAGAGCGCCGTGAACGGCACCGGCAGCGCCGCCTTCGGATTGCAATTCGGCAACCGAGGGGACGGTGCCCCAGATGTTCTTCACGCCGGCGGCAGACCATGCGTCAGCATGTTCGCCCATGCTCGATGAAGGAGTGATCGGGTAGATGGCAACCACTTCAGCCAGGTTGTAAGCTACTCGCGCCACTGCTTCATTTGCATCGATCGTGATCTTTTCTCGTTTCATATCATCTCCATAGTTAAACAAGGGTCTGTGACCCTTTGAAATTTAGCTCCACCCTATTATATAACCAATCCCTTCCGATTCTTTTAAAACAGGATTAACCGCTTAAAAAATCATTATTTAGGTTGACTGGGTATTATTTGCTCCCAGGCTAGCATAAAGACGGCCAGGGTCTTGCCATCGGGTAGTTCACCGGAGGTGATCATCCTTTTCACTTCAGTGAGGTTAACCTTTTCCACATTGATGAACTCATCTGAATCCGGTGTTAGTGGAGAGTGGCTTAAGCCTGTGGCCAGGAAACAATGCATATACTCGGTAGAGTATCCCGGCGACATATAGAAACCACCCAGCGAGTTGAGTTGAGCTGCGCCCATGCCGATCTCTTCGCGGATCTCGCGCTCGGCGGCCGATTGGGCGTTTTCACCCTCCTCGATTTTGCCGGCGGGCAGTTCCAGCAGGCTGGATTCTGATCCCACCCGATACTGCCGGACGAAATACACGCAGCCATCGGCATCAATCGGCAGAATGGTGACGGCATCCTGGATATCCACGCGATCATAGATACGTTCGCGCCCGTCAGGCAGGTCCAGCTTCATCTGTATGACCGAGAAAACCGGTCCCTTGTAAGCGATAATTTTCTCACTGCTCATAGTCTTTATCCTCTGCAGCAATTATAGCGGTATTGAAAAGAGCGGAGATGGGTCATCTCCGCTCCTTGCGAGTAAATAAGCGAAATCTAAGGGATGTACAGGACCTGACCGGTGGTCAGGGTGCTGCTGGTGAGGCCGTTGGCTGCCATGATGGTGTTGGGGTCAGCGTCGCCGTAACCGCAGGCGATGGAGCCGAGGGTGTCACCGGTGACGACGGTGTAGTAGGCCGGGTGGGTCTTGAGAGAGCGGCCGCCGGGCCAGGAGCCGGACTGCGGGATGGTGAGCGTGTCGCCCACTGAGATCACCGAGTAGGTGGAAAGACCGTTGGCTGACAGCAAGTCGGCAGGGTTGACGTTGAAGCGGCGCGCCAGACAATAGGGGAATTCACCCTTCTGCACGGTGTAGGTGGCGGGTTTGCCGGGGGTGGGTGTGGGGTAGGCCATAACGGTCGGTGTGGCCGTGGGGGCTGTGGTGGAGGTGACGTAAGCCGTGGAGGTCGATAACGAGATCACGCCTGTGGTGGCTGCCGCCGAGGTTGGTGTGACGAAGGTGAACGCGGGCGTGCTGGTGGCGTTCTCGCCGCCGGTGGCCTGGGTTCCCGAAGCGGCTGCCGCGGTCTGTGTGGCAGCAAGGATATCCCGCATGATCTGGGGCTGAGTGGCTACAGGGAAGGGGATCTCGCTGCTGCTTGTGGGTTGGGTTACCGGTGCGATAGAGGCCGGGCGTTCACAGGCTGTGAGAAGCATGGTAATGGTGATGAATGCGAAAAAAAGTGTGTAGAATTTCCTGCTCATGTGTTTCTCCTTCATAATATCCGTGTCGACCCATTTGTCTGCCCGGATTTGGGTGAAATCGCACGCATTTTCTATTTCTCATGGTAGCACAGGCTTTTTATGCCGTCAAGCATGCGTGTATGCGCAATAAATATTGCGTTTGAGGATAAAGTTGCATAGAATATGCCATATCAGCGAATTTTGGAGCAAAGATGAACATTTATTTCTCCTGTTCGATCACGGGTGGAAGAGCGGATGAGAGTGTCTACCAGGTACTGGTAAGTGAAATGGTACGGCAGGGTCACGAAGTGCCAACCGCGCATCTTTCTGAAAGCGGGGTGGTGAACATCGAGAGGGTGGTGGACGCGCGCGAGATCTTTGAACGCGACATGGCCTGGCTGCGAGGCTGCGACGCGGTGGTTGCCGAGGTGTCGACCCCCTCACATGGGGTGGGGTATGAGGTGGCAGCTGCACTGGCGCTCGAGAAACCGGTGTTATGCTGCTACCGCAGCGGACGCAGAGTCTCGAAGATCATCACAGGCAACGATTCCAGGTTCATCACCGTGCGCGAGTACGCAGACGATGCTGAGGCACTGATCTGTTTGAACGATTTCCTGGCCTCACTGGTTCCCTGAGATATGTAAAAGTTTTGTAAGATTGCCCCCGCAGACCATTGACAGGGGTTCCCCTTCGTTTTAACATCAGATCATGGAATATAAGGACTACTACAAGATCCTGGGCGTTGAAAGAAGCGCCACAGCCGAGGATATCAAGAAGACCTTCCGCAAGCTGGCGATGAAGTATCATCCAGACCGCAACAAGGGGGATAAAGCCGCGGAGGAGAAATTCAAGGATATTAATGAAGCCTACGAGGTATTGAGCGATCCCAAAAAACGCGCCCGATATGATCAGTTGGGAGCTTCATATTCACAGTGGCAGAACCGCGGTGGCAACCCCGGCAACTTCAATTGGAACGACTGGGTGTCCAACAGCGGGCAAGGTCAGCAAGTGGACATGAACGACTTCAGCGAGATGTTTGGCGGCGGGTTCTCCGATTTCTTCAGCGCCATATTTGGCGGTATGCCCACCAGCGGCAGGCGGCAAACGCGTTCAAGCGCCAGACCTATGACCTATCAGCAGCAGGTGGAGATCACCCTTGATGAAGCCTACCGTGGTGCGCTGCGCACCTTCCAGGTGGATAAACGACGCATCGAAGTCAAGATTCCGGCAGGCGCCAAAACAGGCACCAAGGTGCGTGTCGCCGGCGGCGGTCCGGCCGCGAGCGCTGGGCAATCCAGCGACCTGTACCTGGTGGTCAAGGTGCTGCCGGACAACCGCTTCAGCGTGGACGGCGAGGACCTCACCACCGAGGTCAAGATCGACCTTCTCACGGCTGTACTGGGCGGAACAGTGAAGGTATTCACCTTCGCCGGTGACGTGAATCTCACAATCCCGGCCGGCACACAGCCGGGCACGGCCTTCAGATTGGGCGGGCGAGGCATGCCCCAGCTAAAATCTCCACAAACATTTGGCAATCTTTATGTTAGAGTTAAGGTCGAGATCCCAAAAAGCCTTTCAGCTCAACAGAAAGAGTTGTATGAGAAACTCAGGAACTCATAGCATTCATTCACAGGGGTTCGTGATGAAAAGAATATTGGTAATCATCTCCATCCTTCTCGTTGCACTCATCAGCGTGTCTTGCACACTGACCGAAAACCTGCGTGCGGCTGTGCATGAACTGACGGCACCCGCAGCCACTGAAACAACCGTTGTGCCCACGGTTCAAGCCACCAAGGGGCCAGCCATCACGGTCAGCGGCGACATCACTGCTCTGGACGCGGTATTGATCAACCTGTACCAGAATGTGTCGCAGGGGATCGTCTCGATCCTGGTGGACACCAACAGCGGCTGGGTGACGGGCACCGGATTCGTTTACGATACCGACGGGCATATCCTCACCAGCATGCACGTGGTGGACAGCGCGAATTCCATCGAGGTGGATTTCCCCTCTGGCCTGAAGGTCGCCGCGCAATTGGTGGCTAGCGATGCCATCTCTGACCTGGCCGTTCTTAAAGTGCACGTGGCTCCTGAAGATCTCCATCCGATGGAAATGGGCGAATCGGATTCACTCAACATCGGGCAACTTGTGGTGGCCATCGGCAACCCCTTCTACCTAAATGGTTCCATGACGCTCGGTATTGTCAGCGCCAAGAACCGCATGCTCGAATCCTACAGCAGCAACTCCAGCTATGACGTCATCTATGCCGGCGATATCATCCAGACCGACGCGGCCATCAACCCCGGCAACTCGGGCGGTCCGCTCTTCAACCTGGAAGGGCAGGTGGTGGGTCTCAACCGCGCCATCAGCACGGCCAATTACTCTGCCAACGGCGAAGCCACCAATAGCGGTGTGGGCTTTGCCGTCTCGGCTAACATCATCAACCGCGTGGTCCCCGCACTCATTCAGTATGGCTACTATGAGTATCCCTATATCGGCATTTCCAGCCCTTCCACCGACATGACCCTGGCGGATTGGCGCGAACTTGATCTTGACCTCACCAGTGGCGTTTACGTGAGCGACGTGATGACCGACAGCCCGGCCGACCTGGCGGGTTTACGAGGCGGCACTGAAAGAACCGATATCACGGGTTTGGAAGCCGGCGGCGACGTCATCACCGCCATCGACGGCCAACCGGTGCTGAATTATAGCGAGTTGATCAGTTACCTGATGTCAAAGAAAAGTCCCGGTGAGCAGGTTATTTTACAAGTCCTGCGCGGAAGCGAGATGATCGAGGTTCCGGTCACGTTGGGAACAAGGCCCTAAACAAAACCGGCTGCCATACGGCAGCCGGTTCGTTATACCCCACTTGCTATTTCAAACTGGTGGCGATCACGTCAAGATTCTCAACAAGGGTGTCGAGGGCGTCGATGGCCGTCCTGGGTTCAGTTTCCAGATTCTGCAGGGCGGTATCGAGGCGGGGTTGAATGCCTGATAGCAGATCGGGACTGACATCCGTTGCCTGCAGTGCCGTCAGATCCTCGCTGAGTTTGGTCATAATAACGCGGGCGGAAGCCGGGTCGTTGTCCAGCAGGGCGGCACGGGCAGCGTTGGCGTCAGCCTCGAACTTGTAGAGCGCCTCAAGGGTCTGTGCCTTGGTGAGGGCTGTGGTGGCTTCGGTGAGTGAGGCCTGGTTGGAGGCGAGGTCGTTGGTGGCTTTTTCAAGATCGATCTCGGTGGCGGAGAGTTTGGTCATCAACTGGGCAGAGCCTTCTTTCACTGAAGCCAATTCTGTCTTCACGTCGGTGTACATGGTGAAGTAGATGAGAGCGGCTCCGCCAAGGAAGAACACCAGGGCAACGATCACCCAGGGCAGGATGAGCTGCCAGAAGGTCTTCTTGGGTTTTTCCACCGCTTTGGTTTCGGTTTTGGTCTCAACAGCCTTCTTTTCGACTGCGGGGCTGTCTTCTACAATGGTTTCTTTTTTTGGAGTCATTGGACCCTTCCTTTACTGACTGATAATTCTCAAGTGGTTTATGGTTAAAGTATAACAGGGACGCGCGATTACGCAAACTACCGCAGGTCACAGCGGCGGCAGATTTTGACGGTTATAATCAGGCATATGGAATCAAGCGAACCTATTAACGCGGGCACCGATAACCAGCGCATCGCCAGGGCAGCCGGCACGGTCATGCTGGCCATGATCCTGGGGCAGATCTTCAGCCTGGTCTCGTCGATGCTGATCACAGGAGCTTTCGGCACCAGCGCGCAGAACGAAGCCTTTTTTGCTGCCAACCGACTCCCCGATATCCTCTACAACCTGGTGGCCGGCGGAGCGCTGGCCTCGGCGTTCATTCCTACCTTTACCACCCTGCTCACGCGGGGCGAACGCAAGACGGCCTGGAAACTGGCCTCGGCGGTAGCCAACCTGGTTACTCTGATCCTCGTGCTCATCTGCATCCTGACAGCCATTTTCGCTCCGTGGGTAGTGCGCACCATCCTGGCGCCCGGGTTCAGCGGCGAGGAGAATATCCAGCTCACGGCCAGCCTGCTGCGCATCCAATTGATCGCTCCCATTGTGTTCGGCTTGAGTGGGCTCATCATGGGCATCCTCAACGCCCACCAGAGCTTTCTGTGGCCCGCCTTTGCGCCTGCAATGTATTCCATCGGCAAGATCATCGGTGTGCTCTTCTTTGTTCCGCGCTTCGGCCCGCAGGGACTGGCCTGGGGTGTTGTGCTCGGCGCAGTGATGCATGGGCTGATACAACTCCCTGCTTTGCTCAGACTGCCGGAACGGAAATACTCGCTCTCGCTGGGGCTATCTATCCCCGAGGTACGCGAGGTGGCACGCCTGATGGGTCCGCGCCTGATTGGTGTGTCCATCGTACAGTTGAATTTCCTCATTAATACGCGCTTGGCTTCCAACTGGGAAGGCGCGGTGACGGCTATTTCGGTGTCGTTCGCGCTCATGCTCATCCCTGAAGCAGCCATCGCGCAGGCTGCGGCCATCGCTGCCCTGCCCACCTTTTCAGCGCAGGTGGCACGCGGCAAACCGGAGGAAATGCGTAATTCTCTGGCCTTGCTGTTGCGCACGGTGCTCTCGCTAGCGCTACCGGCGGCTTTTGGGCTCATTTTGCTCAGAAATCCATTAGTTTCCTTGATCTACGAGCGCGGTGAGTTCAATGCTCTCTCCACGCAGTTGGTGAGCTGGGCGCTGCTCTGGTACGCGACCGGGTTGGTGTTCCACTGCATCGTGGAGATCGTCTCGCGCGCCTTCTACGCGCTGCATGACACACGCACTCCCGTAGCCGTGGGCGTGGCTGCCATGAGTTTGAACATCGCTTTCAGCTTCCTGTTCAGCTGGCTGTTCGGCCGCATCGGCTGGCAGCCCCACGGCGGACTGGCACTGGCGAACTCGCTGGCTACCGCGCTTGAATCGGTTGCGCTGCTCTACTACATGCGCAAGCGCATCGGCGGGCTGCACCTAAAGGTCATCGGCTCGGGGATGGCAAAAGCAGCGCTGGCCACGGGGGCCATGTCCGGAGCGCTGTTGGTTTGGATGTGGTTGATGAAGACCTCCGCCAACTGGCTGGTGGCCATCGCCGGCGTGTTGGTTGGCGCGTTGGTCTACCTGGCCGTGATGGCAGCGGTCAAGGCGCCGGAACTGCAACTGGTCGCCGGACTTCTGCGCCGCTTCAAACGCTCTGAGAAGTGATCGGAAAGAAAATGGACTTGACCTTTCGCAAGGCAGGTTTGGAAGATGTGGACGAGGCAGTGGAACTACTGGCTGCTACCATGGCCGATTTTGGGGTAATGACCATGGGGCTGGGATCGCGCGAGCTTGAGTTGAAAGCGCTGCGGCACTGGTTCGTCAAGAAAGGCAATCGTTGCAGCCACGAGTTCTGCACCCTGGCGCTGGTGGATGGGGCAACGGCCGGGTTGCTGCTCACCCTGCGGGGAGATCGACTGATACAACTGGAACGTACCATGGCAAATGGGGTGCTCAAGGTTTACACACCCATTCAACTGCTGCGCATGCTCTGGCGCTTGACAGTTCTGGGACGCACCGACGAAGCCAACAGTGATGAGTATCTGGTATCCAATGTGGCGGTAGTCCCGCAATTCCGCAGGCGGGGAATCGCCACAGCGCTGCTGCAAAAAGCGGAGCAGGAAGCCAGACAGCAGGGATTCAGCAAACTGGTGCTGGAAGTGGAAACCGATAACAGCGGTGCCATCCGTGCGTATGAACGGTTTGGGTTCAGTACAGTACTGACGACGCTGTTCAAACGTCGAGAGCGCATCCTGGGCTGCCCGGGGTATTACAAGATGTTGAAGAGTATTTAGGAGGAAAAATGACAGAGAATATCGGACAGGAATTCATGCGGCGTACCCGCTACGATGAGTTATCAGATTCACCGCAGGAGGGCGGCGTCATTCCTCAGCCGCCGCTGGAGCTGACCGCTCCTACAGGGGCGGAATTGATCGACCTGCCCAAGCCTGCTGAAGTGAGCGTTCCGGCCATGGACCTGCGCCAGGCGGTGGAAAGCCGGCGTTCGCTGCGCAAGTACGCCGAGTCAGCGCTGACTTTGGATGAGTTAACCTACCTGCTCTGGGTATCACAGGGTGTGAAGCATATATCCACACGCCCCTCCACAGTACGGATGGTGCCCTCGGCGGGAGCGCGCCACGCCTTTGAAACCCTCTTGCTGGTGAACCGGGTGGATGGGCTGGAACCCGGGTTGTACCGCTATATGGCCATCGAGAACCAGTTAGCCAGGCTGCTTGCTCCCGTGGATATCAACGCGCAGATCACCGCGGCCTGCTTGGGGCAAAGCCAGGTGGCCACCAGCGCTGTGACATTCATCTGGGAGGCAGTGGTGGAGCGAATGTTCTGGCGCTACGTGGAGCGCGGTTACCGTTACCTACACCTCGATGCCGGGCATGTGTGCCAGAACCTGGCACTTGGCGCGGAGCAGGTGGGCTGCGGCATCTGCCCGATCGCGGCTTACAACGATGATCAACTCAACAGTGTGTTGGGTCTGGACGGGGTGGAACGGTTTGTCATTTACCTGGCAAGTCTGGGAAAGAAAAGTTAGTGCTACTCCGCTAATATCGCTGATGAAAATGAATAGGCGCGAATTTTTCCAAATAAAAAAACACGAACTATTAAAGTTCGTGTTTTTATAAAGATTTTCGTGAAAATTAGCACTTATTTGTGTAATTAGCGGACAATGTACTATCTGGCCAGGATGTTGGTCATGCGCAGGTAGTCTTCAGACACGCGCTTGGTATTTGAGAGTACCTCATCGATGGGCACGGGCACGATCTCGCGGCCAACCATGCCGGTCATCACGTTGCTGAGACCGGCCATCAGGAAATCCACGGCCTTGACGCCGAAGCGGGTGGCCAGCATGCGGTCAAAGGCGGTGGGTTTGCCGCCGCGCTGGATGTGCCCCAGGATGGTAACCCGGGTGGTAAAGCCGATGTCCATGGCGTCGATCATCTCGCCGAGTTCCTGGGTATGCGGCTTGTAGCCTTCAGCCACCACGATGATGGCGTGGGTCTTGCCGCGCTTGTAGGCTTCCTCGATCGCCGTGGCCACGGCCTCGGGGGGGATGGGTGTTTCGGGGGTGAGCACCAGCTCGGCACCGGTGATGATGCCGGCCTGGATGGCCAGGTAACCGGATTCGCGTCCCATGGTCTCAACCAGGAAGGCGCGGCTGTGCGAGGAAGCGGTATCACGGATCTTGTCGATGGCGTCGACGATGGTATTGAGGGCGGTATCCACGCCAATACACATATCGGTGCCGTAGATGTCGTTGTCGATGCTGGCGGGGACGCCGATGACGGGGATGCCGCGCTCGGCCAGTTTCTGCGCGCCGTGCAGCGAGCCGTCGCCGCCGCCCACGATGATAGCGTCCATGCCTGCGTTGTTGATCTGGCGCACGGCCTCGCGCTGACCGCTGGGCTCGCGGAATTCCTTGCTGCGGGCTGTCCTTAGGATAGTACCGCCGCGCTGCAGGATGCCGCCCACGTCGCGGATGCCCAATTCGCGGAACTTGCCGTGGATGAGGCCTTCGTAGCCCTCGTCGATACCGAGGACACGGATGTTGTTGGTTGAGGCTGTGCGTACGACCGCACGGATGAATGGGTTCATACCGGGAGCATCGCCGCCGGAGGTCATGACGCCGATGGTTTGTATCTTCTTGGCTGGTTCGACCATAATCTGTCTCTTTCTATCGATTTTTATCTGAGGCGCAGGTTCTCCACCTGGACGTTCTCAGAACCGACCAATTCTACCAGCTTGTTAAGCAAATCAGGGTTAACTCCGGTGGTGTCATTGGGAAAATCGAGGAAGTGACGGGAGCCGTTCTCGTGGATCATGAGGCAGAAATGATCAGAGCCTGGGTTGGCGCGTAGCAGACCGTGGACGCGTTTAAGACGGCGCACGTCGCGTTCCTTTTCGCCGGTGGCCTTCAGCACAACCGTCACCATGTGGGTTTCGGCGTTGGGATCGCGCAGGCGTGATTCTGCGACACGCGGCGCCACGATGAGCGGCGGCATTTCGCCGATGGGGTTTTGCGAGGACGGACGTTCGAGCACGGCTGTCTCGGTGGCAGCCTCCGTGCGTATAGGCTGTGACACTGCTGCCACTGGTGGAACAACTGCTGCGGTTGCCGTGGGCGATGTGGCTGTGGATATGGCATCGACCGGTGGGGGTTGTAGGTGCCAGTCATCCGGTTCCAGCGGCGGCAGAGGCTCAAAGCCGGGATCAGTGGTTATGAAGTCTGCGTTGGTTTCCGCCAGTGGTTGTTCCGAGGAAGATGATTCAGAATATGCCTGCGGGGAGACTTCCGGCGTTGGAACGCTTGAGAAATCGATGCCTTCGAGATCCTCGTCGCTGATACCCTTGATGCTGTCCACCAGGATCTTGGGGTCGGCGCTGGTGGCGTCGATCTTGCCGTCCACGATGATCAGACCATCGGGATGGATCTGGCTGCTGTATTTCGTCCAGGTATTGGGGAAGATGACCAGTTCGATGGTACCCTGCAGGTCTTCGATGGTGGCAAAGGCCATCGGCTTGCCGGTCTTGGTGGTGAGAGTACGCATTTTGGTCACCAACCCGGCCACGGTGACCTTCTGGCTTGGGTTGGCATCGCCAAGGTCGGTAGAGAAATGAGTAACCTTGCTCTTGAGGAAGGGCGTGTAGCGGCTGAGCGGGTGATCTGAGACATAGAGACCGATCAATTCTTTTTCCCATTCAAGTTGCTCGCGGGGATCAAGATCGGTAACAGGAGGTAAATGGATGGATTCCTCGACGCCTTCAACGGTGCCGAAGAAGCTCATCTGCCCGGACTGCACGGCGCGGAAGTGGCTGCTGCTAAGCGAGATCATGCTGTCAAGTACTTCCATGAGGGCCTTGCGCGGTCCGAAGCAATCGAGCGCACCCACACGGATGAGGCATTCCAGGCTGCGTTTACCCACCTGACGCAAGTCTACACGTCGTAGGAAGTCGTTGAGGTCCTTGAACTTGCCGTCCTTACGGGCCGCGATGATGAGTTCCACCGGGGCCTGTCCCACATTCTTGACGGCGCCCATGCCAAAGCGGATGCCGGAACATTTGCCATCACAATCTTCGATGGTGAAGTCCCAGCCGCTGGAGTTGATATCCGGGGCAAGCACGTCGATACCCAGCGAACGGCAGTCGGCCACGTAAAAGGCGATCTTGGCTGTGTCGCTCTTGGAGGCCGAGAGCAGGGCGGTCATGTATTCCACGGTGTAATGGGTCTTAAGGTAAGCGGTCTCCACCGCGATGACGCCGTAATCGGCGGCGTGGCTCTTGTTGAAGCCGTAGCGGGCAAAGTTCTCCCAGTCCTCGAAGATGGCGACAGCAATCTCTTTCTCGATTCCATTCTGGCAGGCGCCTTCGCTGAATTTCTTCTTGTGCTTCTGGATGGCTTCGGCGTTCTTCTTGGAAATAGCCTTACGCAACTCATCTGATTCAGAAGCAGTGTAGTTGGCCAAGTGCATGGCCGCGTACATTAACTGCTCCTGGTAGATGGGGATGCCGTAGGTGTCTTTGAAATCCTGCTCCATCATGGGGTGACGATAGCTGATCTGCTCCTCGCCGTGCATACGTTTGATATACGCCGGAATGTGTTCCATAGGACCGGGGCGGAAGAGCGCGACCATGGCGATGATGTTATCCAGGTTCTGCGGCTTCATTTGCAGCAGCCAGCGCGTCATGCCGTTGCCTTCGAGTTGGAAGACGCCGGCAGTGTGGCCGTGGCCGATGAACTCGTAGGTCTCGGGGTCATCGAGGGGAATGTTGTACAGGTTGAGATCGATCTTGTGGCGTCCGCGGATGAAGTCACAGGCGCGCTGCATGATGGTGAGGGTGGAGAGGCCGAGGAAATCAACCTTGAGCAGGCCGAGCTTGTCGACGATGTTCATTTCGAACTGCGTCACGGTTTTGATGGGTGAGTCTTCTGAGCCGCTGGTGGGGCGATGCAGCGGGGCATATTCCACAAGGGGCACGTCGGTGATGACCACACCGGCTGCATGAGTACCTGCGTTGCGCACCGCGCCTTCCATCTTGCCGGCTGTATCGATGAGGTCGTGGATGTAATCGCTCTCGTTGTAGATGGCCTTGAGAGCTTCATCCTTTTCCACGGCTTCCTGCAGGGTCATGGGCTGGCCGGGATTGTTGGGCACAGCCTTGGAGACGCGGTCGACCTCAGAGAGGGGAATGTCCATCACGCGGCCGACGTCTCGAATTGAACCGCGCGCGCCCATGGTGCCAAAGGTAATGATCTGGGCTACTTTGTCGGCACCGTAGCGTTTGGCGCAATACTCCATGATCATGCCGCGCTTGTCGTCCTGGAAATCGAGGTCGATATCAGGCATGGAGATGCGGCTGGGGCTGAGGAAGCGTTCGAAGATCAAGCCATGAGTCAGCGGTTCGATCAGGGTAATGTCGAGCGAATAGGCAACGATCGATGCTTCACCGGAACCGCGGGCGTTATACCAGACACCGTTCTGGGCTGCATACTTGCAAAGGTCCCATACGATGAGAAAGTAGGCATCGAAGCCCATCTGGTGAATGACAGAAAGTTCATATTCGAGACGTTCGCGCACCTTGGGATCAAAGGCGCGTTCTCCATAACGGCGTTTTAACCCCTCTTCGCACAATTTGCGCAGGTAGGTTTCGGGTGTAAATCCTTCAGGCACGTCGAATTTAGGCAGGTGGTAACCCTTCTTGGAAAGGTCCACATTGCAGCGTTCGGCGATCTGGAGTGTGGTCGTCAGAGCTTCCGGTGTCTCGGGAAAGAGCGCGGCCATCTCCTGTGGGGAGCGCAGGTAGTAGGTATCGCCGGTCATGCGCATGCGGTTGGGATCGGTGAGCAGTGCGCCGGTCTGGATGCACAGCAGGATATCCTGCAGACGGGCATCTTCGCGGTTGATGTAATGCACATCGTTGGTGGCAATGGTCTTGAGATTGAATTGTTTGCCCAGGTCGATCAGGGTGCGGTTAAGCGCGGGCAGCTCGGGGATATTGTGGCTTTGCAACTCGATGAAAAAATTATCCGCACCATATGTGTCGATATACCAGGCCAGCATTTGCCGACCGGCTTCCACACCCTTGTTGAGGATTGTGCGTGGTACTTCTCCGGACATGCACGAGGTGGTGGCGATCAATCCCTGCGAGTGGGCGCGTAAAAAATCGTGGTCCACGCGTGGATAGTAGTAAAAGCCTTCCAGTTGCGCGGCGCTGGCGATCTGCAGCAGGTTGCGATAGCCGGTCTCGTTCTCGGCCAGCAGCACCAGGTGATAGCTGTGTTTGTCCTTCTGGGCGTCGCGGTCCTGCATTGAACGGGCTGATACGTAGGTTTCCAGACCGATGATGGGTTTGATGCCGGCATCCTGCGCGGCGAAGAAGAATTCCACCACGCCGAACATGGTGCCGTGGTCGGTGATGGCCATGGAGGTCATGTCCAACTCTTTGGCTCGCTTCACCAGTTTCTTGATGTTGCTGAAACCATCGAGAAGGGAGTATTCGGTGTGGACGTGGAGATGGGCAAAGGACATGCAGGGGACTCTCAGACCGGGATTGTGGATCCGTGACTTCAGAAATTATTATAGCATGCGGGGTTTTGCCGTATGTTAAAGAAACCCTCTTGCCGGGAGAATTTTAAGGATTCACAGGTGGAGCTAAAGGTAAGCGATGATATCAGCAGGCTTGATGCCCAGGTCTTCAGGCGTGGCTTTAATGTCTTTGAAACTTTCAAAGTCGAGGTTGGCCAGATCGACATGTTTGTTCTTCTTGAAACGTTCGAAGAGCATCATGTAGCTATCGGTGATGCGCAGATTCCAATCCAAAGCCAGGGCGCGCGCCATGCGCTCGATCTCAGCAGGGTCGGTGCCTTCGATCTCGATAAAATTGCCAAAAGGCATTTCATCCAGATCGATCTCAATTTTCGCGATGTGGTACTTGGTACGCCATTTTTCATAGCGCACGCTCACCTGGTAACCCAGGGCGTTGAGCAGTTCTTCGGTGGTCTTGAAGTCGCTTACTTCCACCTCGTATTCCTGGCGTACAGAGACCGTCTTGCTGTACTGCGCCGGACCTTTGTACGTGAGGTGGGATTTCTCGTCTTTACGTAAACGCAGCACCCGGTGATTTTTGGTAAGTTCCAGCTTGGGGGTGTCGAAGCGCAGGTTGGTTTCATAAGTACGCGGCTGCACCAGGCTGGCGCCGAGGCTGCGCAGACGCTGTTCAAAGGCGTCCATGTCGCTCAGGCAGAATTTCACTTCCATTTCAAGGTGACCCTTGTTCATCAGTCCCTCCAATCGTCACTCGCGGCTGTTTCATAAAGGGCTTGAGAGCGTGCATGCTGACAAGCACAAGCGTGAGGACAACGATACAAACAATCAGATTAAACACCTGATCCGAAAATGGTTGCGGGTTGACCGCCACAAAAAATTTATCGATCCAAAACCAAACGGCAAAGAACAGGGCTGCCGTCCCAGCGAATTCCGGCGCCCAGTAAGTGCGCAGCCACAGGAGCAGTGCAGATACAAAGAAGAGTAGAAAGAAGAAAGCCGTGAAGAAGAGCGGGTAAAGCGGACCGGGCTGGTAATCCACCGCCAGCAGGATATTCCATTGTGCCACCACGCCAACTGCCTGCAGCAGTTCAGCAGCGGCAGCCAGGAGGTAGATAAAACACATCATCCAGAGCAGGAACGGACGCCTGACCTTCATTTCAGCGTGATCTCCCACAGGTGCACGTGGTCGGGCTCGCCGTTCTCGGTGTTCGTGACGCTGATCCTGACCTCAGAGAGCGGTATGGCTTCATCAAGCGTGAAGGTGATGTTGCGGTAGTCGCCGCTGACGGGATAGTCCTGGCTGAAGTTGACGGCCGGGCTGCCGTCGGCGGGGATGAATTGCACCTCAAGCTGGGTTGGGTTGCCGCCGATGCGCAAGGTGAGTGACTGATACGAGCGCGGTGCGGGGAACTGTATGTTGAAGTGCATCGGGTTGGCTTCCTCGCTGCGGATGACGCTGGCGGGGTTGCCGTCGAAGGCGTCAGCGAGCTTGCCCATGTCGAACGCGTTGTGCGAGACGATCACTTCGGTACCGTCGCTCAGGTAGCCGGTTTCGGTGATGAGCACATGGCGGTCATCTACTTCTTTCGCGAAGATGGCAGCGATGTTGTCCACATAAGCAGCCTTGACAAAGTAAAAACCGATCTGCCCGTTGGGATAGGAGATGGTCTGGATCACGTCAATGGATTTGAACTTGGCTGAATCCTGAATGATCTTCATTTCCTCCGGGATAACGATGAACGTGAAGGAATCGTCCAGCGGTTTTTGCTCAGTGACCCACTGCTCCATGCTGCCCACATCATAAGGCAAAGGCTTGTAGAGGAAGTAGCGCGCCAGAGTATCGGTGCCGTTGGCCCACTGCGATGAGATGATGAGTTTATCGTCCGGGTGTTCTTCCATATAATCGAGAGCGGCTGAGAAGACCTGCCTGGCGCCGTACTGCATACCCGAAAGGCCATAATCGGTGAACCAGGTGGGCGCGTTCCTGACCACGTCATAGATCATGTAGGTGTTGAGACCAATGAGCACAGCCATGCAGAACACGGCAGACGCGCGTGGGTTGATGCGGATGCGCCGCAGCCAGGCGATGGCCTGGTCGAGGCCAAGGCCGGCCAGCAATGCCGCGGGAATGACCATGAAGAGCACACGCGTCACTCCCTGCCCCGTAAGGGCGGCTCCGGCCGGGGCTGCCAGCAACGCGATGAGCACCACCCGGTAAGGAGACTCTTTGATTTTACGGATAACGGTCACCAGACCGATGGCGATGAAGGGCATGAACCACCAACCCAGGTGGCTGTAGCCTTTCATCACGTGACGGATCAAGTCTACATCGTTGGGAAAGAACCAGTAAGCAGGGTTGATATTGAGCAGATAGTATTTGAGATAGGTGGCGATCTTCTGCCAAATCGTGGTGGATTTGACCAGGTATGAATCGAGGATTAGCAGGTGGCGCATGTTCTCGCCGGGGTGATTGATCAGGTAGCGTACGTAGGGGATGGCGAAGATAAGCAGCAGACCAAGGGTGATGAGCACATGCTTGCGCTGCTGCCAGTGATAGCGCAAGTCCGAGAAGAACAGCGCCAGCGCGGTGACAGCCATAACCATCTGCGCGGGGCTGTAGCTGTAGAAGGCGAGCACGCCAAAGGCGGCCGCGGCATAGAGCCAGCCGATCTTGCCCTGGCGGTACATCAAGTAACTGAACAGAAAAGCGGCATAGAAGGAGGTCGCCAGCGCGGTCTCAAAGGCGGTGCGCGAGTGCAGGAACCACGTTGGCAGGGTGCTCAAAATGAGGATGTACAGGTACGGCTGCGCGGACTTGAAGATATTCTTTGCAGAAAGCCCCACCCCCAGCACGCCAAAGAGACTGAAAAGCACGCACAGCCCGCGCGTGACCCAGATGGAACGCCCAAAGATGAGCGTGGGCAGGATCTGGATGTACACAGAAACGCCCAGGTTGTACTGCCCGCCGTTGATGAGATAGGTGGGCAGCAACTCTTCTCCTTCACCGTAGAAATCGTTGAGCAGCAGGTCGCCGGCACGCACGGTCTGGATGGCTTCGTCCGAGAAGAAGTAAATGGGGAAGGAATCGAGGGCGATGAAGCGGCTGACCAGGTAGATGAGTATGGACAGGAGAATTGCCAGCGTGCCCCAGTTGAGCCCAACTGGTTTTAAGCGTCTGAGCGAGTTTAAGAATCTGTTGCGGGGATTACGGAGATGGATGCTGCCCGCGTCCAGGTTGCTGCCGTCCTCGCCGCGCTTGATGATTTCCACAGTCACGTCAGCACCGGGTTCGAGTACAAGGGTTACCCGGCTGCGACTTGCGCCTGTAATGACAATTTCTCCTCCCACCTGCGGTTTGGGGGAGGCGGGCGCCGTCACATTTGACGATTGTGGGGGTTTTTTGGTCGCGCGTGGGCTCAAAACCATCTCCTCTTGGCTGGATTATAGCATGTGATGAAGCGTCGGTTTTTCATAGTAGAGTCGGTTACTGCGCGTTTGCGATATGTAAAAAAGACATTAAACTTTGTGGAGATTTCTTTGGTATGCAGGTTTTATTTCATATAATTAAAGTTACCGATCGCGGAATAGTGTCTTCCGCGAGACATGGTTCCCACAAAGCCCGAAAAAACCGGGTCCAGCATCATATAAAAGAGTTTCCATACACAGGGTGTCTATCACGATGGAATCTGCTGTTCGGCGGGGAAAGTTCATTAAAGCATTGACGGGTTTCGCCATCGTCAATGCCGTTTTACGCGTGCTGTTGCTCAAGTTCTTCTGGGATTTTGAGTATGATGGTTTATTCTACTTCTCCATCTTCAGCCTCATTCTCTGGTTGGTGATCATTGTCCTGGCTTTTGCCAACCACGAACGCACCGCTTATGCTTTGGGACTGATCGAGATTTACATTCTATCCTTCGCGGCAACCGCTGCCACCGGATTGGAGGGCGGGTTCTTCCTGCTCCTGCTGTCCTTGATTCCGCTGAATTTCTACAACACATCAATGAAAAAGAATGCCAGGCTTTGGGGAGGGATTCTCGAGGTGCTATCCATCATCATCCTGGTGGGGTTGATGTATATGGAGATATTTGATGGGCCTTATGATTACTTTGAATCCGACCTGGTCTTTGTTATCAACCTGATCGCCGTCAGCATCATGATCGGCCTCATCGGTTACCTATTCGGGCTGGCCGATTCGCTGGAGGAGAAGGAGCGCCTGCTCTCAAACCAGCGCATGATGATGATGGCCAACACCGATCCATTGACCGGTCTCATCAACCGGCGCATCATGATGACCAAGATTCAGCAGGAAAAGGAACGCATGGACAAGGGAGAAAAACCCTTCTCGCTTATCATGATCGATGTGGATAACTTCAAGCAGATCAATGATGAGTACGGCCACGATGGCGGCGATTTTGTACTCATCAACCTGACCCATATGATCAGTATATGCCTGCGCAAGACCGACCTGGTGGCGCGCTGGGGCGGCGACGAGTTCCTGGTGCTGTTACCTGAAACAACCGTACAGAACGGTCAGATGGTGGCAGAGAAGATCAAGAACCGCATCGCGCATACACCGTTTATCTACCGTGAGATCGATATACCCGTGACGGTCACGCTGGGCGTTTCGGAGTGCGATATGTTTGCAGGGATCACCAACTCCATCCGTAAAGCCGATCAGGCGCTACTGCAGGGCAAGCAGGCAGGCAAAGACCAGGTCGTCACAACCGGGTGAGCGTCAGCCCCCCAATTCTTTGAACAACGGATGATATTTCGCCAGTCCCCCCGAGCCTTCCAGGCCGCCCGGGCGCAGCGGTACTGCCATGAAGTGCTCATGCGGAACTTCATATTCGCAGGTGAAGCCCTGGTCAGCCGCGCTGCGGAAACCAAAGCGTGAATAGTATTTCGGATCACCGAGAACGAAAACCCCATACCAACCCATGGTCATGCATTGTTCCAGACCGGCACGCACCAATTTGCTGCCAACTTTCTGCTTCTGGAAGGCTGGTTTTACAGCCAGTGGCGCCAGCCCCAGGTAGAGTTTGTTCATCATGTTGAATTCCACTTCCATGGGAGAAAACGCGATGTATCCAACCACCTCATCATCGATATCGGCGACAAGCGAGAGGCTGAGGGCGTCTTCCTCGCGCAGGCTGCTGACAAGGCGGGCTTCGTCATGCCCCCGGAAGGCGGAGATGATGATGGCGTTAATGTATTCAATGTCTTCGTATTCTTCGGGGCGGATGCGCAGCATTTGCTTTCCTTTCACAGGTTGCGGTACATGTACAGTTCGCCGCGTTTAAAGCCGCGGCTTTCATAATACTTGCGCGTGCCGATGGCCGCGATGACTGCCAGGCGGGCAAAGCCGTGTGAACGGGCAATGTCTTCAGCCTGCTTGAGCAGGCTCGTGCCCAGGCCAATGTGCTGAGCCGCGCCGCTTTGGCCGGCTCCCACGGCCAGGGATTGACCGTAGACATGCACTTCGCGGATGAGGGCGGCGTTCTCAAGATCGGGCATCTCGAGTTTGGGCGAGTCATTATTGGGTAATGAGAGACGCAGGTAACCCGCGATCAGGTCGGAGGGGGTGTTGAACGAGAGGAAATGCTCCTCGGCATACGCGGGGTGGTAAACCTGATCTTTGAAGATGAGGGAAGCGGCCTCCACCTTGCTGGTGCGCACCTCGCGGCAGCGGATGCAGCGGCAGGTGGTGTCGCGCTGTTTCATCTCCAGTAGCACGTCCTGGCGCAGACTGGTGCGTTTGTTGCCTTCCACCACGTGGGTGGAGGGGATATCGCGGATGATGCGGTTGACACGGCAGTATTCGGGAATGGTAGCCTTGATGTCGGCAATGAGGTCGATCAGTTCAGCGGTGGTGTAGGGTGTATATTCGCCGCGCTGCCAGTATTTGTAGAGTTCGGCGGTTTCCAGCAGTTGGGTGGGATAGATCTTGATCTCGTCGGGGGCGTATCCGTCGTTCCACAGGCGGGCAAAATCAGCGAGATCTGAGGCAGGAGTGGCGCCAAGCAGGTTGGGCATCCAGTGCAGCACGATCTTGAAGCCGGCCGCACGCAGCAGCGAGGTGGCGCGCAGGGTATCGGCGGATGTGTGGCCGCGCAAGTTGAGTTGCAGCACACGGTCATCCAGGCTTTGCGCGCCCATCTGCACCTTGGTGACACCGAGTTGGCGCAGCCAGACCAACTCACTGGGATTGATCTCGTCGGGGCGGGTTTCGATCACCAGACCCACGTTGCGGTGGGCGGTTGTTTCGTTGAGCGTGTGGGCGGCTTTCAGGCTGGAAAGATCGGAATCGCTTTCGTCTGCCGGTTCAGCGCTCGGCGCGGAGAGTGGATCGCGTCCATTGACCGTGTTCATGGCGTCGAAACAGCGCTGCATGAACCACTTTTGATAGGCCCGCTTGTAACAGCTCCAGGTGCCGCCCAGAATGAGCAATTCGATCTTGTCGGTGGGGTGTCCGACCGCTTCGTATTCGTTGATTCGTGAATTGACCTCGTCGTAAGGGTCGAACTTGTTCTGAAAGGCACGTGCCGCGCCGGGTTCGTCCACCAGGTAGCTCTTGGGCATGTAATTCTCGCTGGGGCAGAAGATGCAGCGTCCCGGGCAGGGATAAGCTTTGGTGAGCACAGTCACCGTGGTCACGCCTGAGAGGGTGCGCACCGGCTTCATTCGTATACGCGCCAGCAGGTCGGCGTCTTCTTCCCACTCGCCACTCTCCACGAGCTGCTTATATGCAGCGATGAGGATGTGCTTGGCCAGCAGTCCGCCGTTGGCAGCCGGGTGGTCGCGCAGTGAACGGTCGAGCTTGCGACCGCCGCGCACCTCTTCAAGTACGATGCGGGCCAGAGCAAGTTGTTCTTCGGTATATTGGCGCTTCTTGTGCCAGTTCTCGATATCCATGTTGACCTTGAGACCATTATAATGGAGAAGATGAATGAATCCACCGCGAAGCAGCTTTCACAGATCAACGATACGTTTTACAGGCGTTTTGGCAGGGAGTTCGCCGAGACGCGCCGCCGCATCCAACCCGGGGTGGGCCGGGTGCTCGATGAGGTTGTGCGCAGCGGCGACTGGCTCGACCTGGGCTGCGGCAGCGGCACGCTCGGCTGTGTATGGGGTGAGAAGGGATTCACCGGGCTTTATGAAGGTCTGGACTTGAGCCCGGTACTGATCGCGGAGGCATGCAAGGTGACCGCGGCGGTGAAGCACGCGCCTGAATTGCGGTTAGTCTACGGCGAGGCTGATCTTGGCCAACCGGGCTGGACAAAAGCCTGCAGCCAGATCGCCTACGACGGTGTGCTGATGTTCGCGGCCATGCACCACATCCCGGCCTACGCGCGCCGGTTGGCATTGGTGCAGGAAATTGCCAAACTGCTCAAGCCGGGCGGAATATTTGTTCATTCCGAGTGGCAGTTCCAGCGCAGTACCAAGTTGATGACTCATGTGGTACCCTGGGACCAGGCGGGCATCAACGAGGTCGAACTGGAGGAGGGGGATACGCTGCTGGATTGGCGGCACACCAGCCCGGAGCGCCCCGGTGAGACCGGACTGCGTTATGTGCATCTTTTCTCGGGGGATGAATTATCGCGTCTTGCTGCAGAGAGCGGCTTCAAGATTGTTTCAGAATTTGATTCTGACGGCGCCAGCGGCAACCTGAGCCTCTACCAGGTCTGGCAACGGAGCTAATTCTCCCTATCCGATACTTTTCATCCTGCCGGGGATCGCCCCTGGTTCGATGCGTGCCTTGATGCCCTTCAGGTGGTGTGTCACCGTCCGCACCGATATCCCCATCGTTTCCGCGATCTGTACATTTGTATACCCGTCCATGGCCAGTTCCAACACCTGGCTCTGACGGCGCGTGAGACTGGGATGCGGGCTGCCGCTGGCCACGCGGTCGCGTTTACGGCGCGGGAACACAATCACGGTGGTGCCCACCAGGCTGGCCAGGTGGCGCTGCCCATGCTTGAGCAGGTGAGGGACAGGTTCCAACCCGGCGTTGACGGCAGCTGCCAACTGGCGCGGCGGGATGGTGACTTCAAGTTGGATGATGGTGGCATCATCCGGCAGGTAAAGCAGGCGGGTCATTCTTGCTCCATTTGGATCGGTACGGCAGGTCTCATTTTCCCAAATAGAACTAATTTTCTATATTATTGCATTAATCAAACGACTTGTCAAGTTTGGGATTGTTGAAAACGAGCATCAATGCCCTATAATAAAGATAAGAATTTCATTAGGAGGTCAACATGGGAACAACGCCGAAAAGAACTGCAACGAAAAAGAAAATCGCCGCAGGTCCTCCTCCGTTACCGGTTGAGGAAACGAAAGGAGCAGCAAGTGGTGCGCAAATTCCAACGGAAATGCCGCCATCCATACCTCCTGTTATCCCGCCTTATCAGTATTATCCTCAGCCGATGTATCAACGCAGACCCGGTTCAGGTTCATTTCTCAAATCCTTAACAGCCGCCTTTCTCAATTTAAATGGCTTCGGGTTGGGATATTTCTGGTCGAAAGGAAAAACGTTGGGTCTGATCGAGATTGGCGGTACTGCTGCCATTCTGGCCGCGGCTTTCTTCTTCCAAACCATGGAGAATAAACTCTTTTGGCTGCTGGGTTTGCTTGCATGGGTGCTCGCCCATGCAGTTTGGGGAGCCATCCGGGCAGCCAAGCCGGAACACCAATTCGGACTGCAACCCTCTTTAGGTGTGCTGTTGCTGGTGGGGATTGGCGCCCTGGTGATCGAGGGTGGCCTGTTCGCGGTGATGCGCGCCGTGGGCAACGTGAGCCAGGAAGCCGGTGCGGTGGCGTATCAAGAGGAGGACTTTAAGACCTCAGCCAACCGATATGGATTGGCTGATGCCATGTATCGGTTGACTTTCTCAGATGAGATGGACGGGACCACTTATTATCGCGGTGTCTCTAAATTGGTCGTTGAGATTAGAAAAATGATCGATGAAGGTGAGTACGCCGGTGTGCCCGATAAGGTCGCTGAATTGATCAAGAAGGATACTGATCTTACCGCGTTCGCACACGACCTGGGGCTTGAAGCGATCATGGGTCTGGCTGCCCAATTGGAGTCGGACAAGGATTACGAAGGCGCAGCCGATCAATACAAATTCGGTCTGGCGAATTACAAATCCTCTGATAACGTCGCTGACGCCCAGGATGCCTATTACGCAGACCTCATGACATGGGCGGGTGAATTAACAGCGGCCGATAAATTCAAGGAAGCCATAGTTGTCTACATCCGCGCCGATGATGAATTGGCCATGGTTGCGGATAAGGACAAGAAGTTCATCCCCCTGATCGCAAACGCGTATCTTGATCTGGCCGAGCAGCAGGAGAAAGATAAAGAATTCTCTGAAGCCATCGCGTCATTAAGGGAGTTCCAGAATAAATACCCAGCTACATCCTTTGACAGCGAAGTGCGGGGCAGATATCCGGAACTTTACCTGCAACTGGCAAGGCAGCAGTTGAAGGAAGAGAAGTATGCGGGAGCGGTGGAAAGTTATGAAATCCTCATCTCCTCATATGCCAACTCTTCGCAGGCGGAAGATGCCAAAGGTGAGATCGCTGAAGCCTACCTGGGGTACGGTGACGAATTGGCAGCTCAAGGCAACAATGAGGATGCCTATGATGTTTACAAAAAAGCCCTGGCTCTGGATATCCCCGAAGAAGACCGCGCCCGTGTCGAGACCGCCCTGGGCACGATCTTGTTGAACATTGGCAAGGACCAGACCGATGACAACCTCTACATCGAAGCCATTCTTTCACTGACGGAGGCGAAGACGTATGCAGCCGATGAAACATTGATCACCGATATCGATGCAGCTTTCATTGACGCGGTGGAGCAACTGGCTGGTGATACGGGAGACCAAGGCGACACGGTGATGGATGAAGCAGTAACTCAGGCTTGCCAGGCAAAGGCCTCGATCTATGATTCGGTCAATTTCTTCACCGATGAAGCTGGAAAAGCCATGGTTTGCGACGACAGCGGTTATCTGCCCTCTGGCCTGTATGCCTCGACGCCCGGTGATCTGCGTTACGTGGTGACCTTTGACTCGGCCACTGCAACGATCGAATCCTGCCCGTATTACCTCACAAGCGGCGGCTCGGCAACCATTTACCGCATGAGGTATTCCGAGACGGTCACCATCCGTTACGCCGATACAGGCAAGGTATACACAACCAAGACCTTCTACGGCGGTAGCCCCGAAACCTGCCCGTATTCGCATTACTTCTACGGCAACACGGATTACTTCTATGGTTCGGACGTGGACTATGACGAGGTGGATGACTGGCTTTTGAGCGTGATCAAGTAAAACCAAAAGGCTCCCCAAACCGGGGAGCCTTTTTTGATTCAAATCGTTTTACAACCCGTATCCTACTCTAATCCCCAACCAGAGGAAGAAGATCGAAAGGGGTATGACCACCGCCCACAGTTTCCAGGTGAACTTGATCCACTTGCCGTAGCTCACCGAGGCCAGGCCGATGGCGATGAGGAGCACCGGGTTGGTGGGATAGGCCAGGTTGGAGAAGCCATCGCCGAAGCAATAGGCGGTGACGGTGAGCTGGCGGGTGACGCCAACGAGGTCGGCGAGGGGCAGGAGCAGCGGCATCATGAGCACGGCCTTCGCGCCTGCCGATCCAATGAAAAGCTCGAAGATGAGCGCAAGGGCATAGATGATGAGCACAGCGGTGAGCGGCGAGGCGTTCTGCAGCAGACCGGCCGCGCCGTGGAGGATGGTGTCCATCACGCCGCCGTTGTAGATGATGAGCTTGATGCTGGCGGCCATGAGGATGAGGGGGATGCCCGGAGCCATGCCGCCGATGCCTTCGAGCAAAGCTTTACCGAGCAGCTTGCCCTTTGCCCCCGAGACGATGCCCGCGCCCAACCCGCCGATGAAGAAGAGCAACCCAACGAGGGGCAATGAGTAATCGGCGAGGAATTCCACGAACTGCGTGCCCACGAGCACCAGCACGATGAGCAGGACAAAGAAGCCGAAGAACAGGCCAGCGCGGCCCAGGTTGGCGTTATCGCTCTTGAAGGTGAGGGATTTGTAGCGCTTGCGGTCAGCCTGGTCTTCGCCAAAGGTGAGCGAGGCTTCGGGCTTGCGGTCGATCTTGCGCGCGTAGGCCAGCAGGAACCAGGCGGTGAGCACATACACGGCCAGGAAAATGGGGATGCGGAACTGCCAGCCGGAGAAAAGTGGCAGGTCAGCCAGTTTTTGCGCCACGCCGATGGTAAAGGGGTTGGTGATGGCGGCTGAGAAGCCCATGTTGGTGGCCAGGATGCTCATGCCCAGCCCCACCATCGCGTCCCAACCGAGCGAGTAGGCCAGCGCGATCATCAGCGGCACAAGGGGAACGATCTCCTCGAACAAGCCGAAGAAGGCGCCCAGGAACATGAAGACGAAACTGATGACGAGGAGCAACACGTACTTGCGCCCGCCGAATTTGGTCACGATCTTGCCGAGCAGAGATTTGAGAATGCCGCTCTTATCCAGAACGGCGAAAGCGCCGCTAACGAGCAGGATGAAAACGATGATGGTGATGATGACCAGACTATCTGGACCCCAGAGCACCTCGATGGGCGCTGTGAACCAGCGCCAGATGGCCAGATGAGAACCGCTGGTCAGTGTGAACGAATCGGGGTTGATGAGCGTGCGTTCTCCTTCGGTGTAACGTTCGTAAGTACCAGCGGGGACAACGCGCGTGAGCACCCCGGCCAGGATCATGAGGAGCAGCAGGATGAGGAAGGATTGGATGAATGCTTTCTTTGAGATCTGGGCACCAGCTTTTTCGTCCATGTGAGCCTCCGTGCTTGATAAGATAGTGTTAATTCGTGAACAGGGGAATCAGATCGCGCAGTTCACTGACGATGAGGTCAGCGCCGGCGCGGCGCAGTTCGTTTTCGGTGCCAAAGCCGCATAGCAAGCCAATGGTCTGCGCCCCAGCTTTACGCCCGGCAATGATGTCCACCGTGGTGTCGCCGATCATGACACAATTCTCAGGAGACACACTCATGTGTTTGGCGGCGTGGAGCACAGGATCAGGGAAAGGTTTGGTGTGCGCGCAGGTCTGCGAGGAAACGATCAACTTGAAGTACTTCTTGAGGTCGAAGCTGTCGATAAAACGCATGGTGGTCATCTCATCACGAGCAGTGACGACTGAAAGCGGCATTTGATTGCCCAGCAGGTCGAGGAGTTCGACGGTGCCATCCATTAGCCAGAAAGGATGCTTCCTGGCCTTGGTGCGGCCGGCGCGTTTGGCAAAGAGACGGGCGAAGTTATCATCAAGGCTAAAGTGGTCAGCCCAGTGGTAAAGGGCGTTCATGGGCGATTCGGTGGCCATCACCAACCAGCGCACCAGGCGCATGCGTTCCTGCGTCTTGACAGCGAAGTCCATCCATCTCATGACGCGGCTGATGCGGTCCACCCACTCGTTATCGGTATCGCTGATTGTGCCATCCACGTCGAAACAGACGGCTTTGATGCGGCTGACATCGAGCGGCATGGCTAGTTCATCCCCGGCAAAGTGTTGAGGATTGCTTTTTGATCGGCCTTGGAAGGAGCCATCAGCCAGAGAACCTGGTCGCCTGAACGGGTGATGTACACAAACCCGTCTGAGGTTGAATGCCAGGTGGACGCAGCGCCATCAGGCGAACTCGCGCCCCAGCGGCCGGCACCGTAGGTGAGGCTGGCCTGGAGAAACTCATCGGCATCGGCAGTAGTGTCCCACTGCGAGAGCCAAACAAAAGCGAACTTGGAATTGTTCGGGTTGTTGTAATAGACGTATGTATCGCCACCCCAACCTTCTGCGGCAGTGCTGGCGGTCTCGTCATCGAGTTGGAAGCTGGCATCGCGGCCGTTGCCGAGGATGAGATAGGTATACCACTCACCCATCACGTTGCGGTCCACTTCCTCCCAGCCGTTGCCCAGCGTGTTGAGCAGGTCGGGGACGGTGACCTCGACGGGGGTATCGTCAGGGTAGCGCTCGGGGTGGAGGATCTGTTCGGTGGAGACGGGCGGGTTGGCGTAGGCTGCGTCGATGGCGTCCCAGCCGCCTTCAGCATACAGGTAATTGGCGAAGTTGTAGCCCTGGTCATAGGGGAACAGGAAATCCATCTTCATGTAGGCGGGTGCGGAATCGTAGACCGGGCTGGTGTAGCTCTGCTGGAACTCGGTGAGCTGCTGTTTGTCCTTATCGGTGCCGTACTTGAAGAACCAATAATATTCAGAAAGCGAAGCGTCGCCTTCAATGAGAGCGCTCACCGCGGCGCAATATTCGCTGTCGGCTTCGCAGGTCTCGTCGTTGTAGTTCAGCCCACTTTCCATATCGTAGGTTTGATCCTGGAGCACGTGGGTGAACTCGTGGGCGTAGGTCATCCTCTCCATGCCGCCAAAGCCCGAATCGGTGACCACGTACATTTCCTTGGTCTCATTATCGTAGTAACCTGCCACCTGTTCGGCGTAGAGTTCCTGGTAGAAAGTGAGCAGGTCAAAGTCGGCATCGAGCAGGCCAAGCGCGCTGAGCACCTCAGCGTCACTTTTGGCATCTTCGGCTGTGTAATCTGCAAAGAAATCTTCCTCCACCTGCACCTTGAGCTCGGCGCTGGTCATGAGGGCGCGCACCAGTTCAGATTTCAATTCCAGACCGCGATAAGTGGTCACCTCTTCCTGGATCTGGTCCATCTGCTCGTCAACGGTGAGCGTGGGCTGCGGGGTGAAGGAGAATGGCGTTTCGGTGGCGCGTGCTCCCGGCAAGGCAATGGCTCCGCTGACGCAGGCGATGCTGGTGAGGGCGCAGGCCACCAATAGGAAGGCAAGTACGGTGAGGATGATCTTTTTTGACATGTGAATAAGTCCCTTTATTGGTACTCATTTTACCCGAAATTGGAGTTGGGGATGCGGGTTAGTGGATGGCGTTCAGCGCCTGAATGGCTTCAACATAATCGGCACGGAAGGAGAGGGCCGTGACGAAGGACTGCCTGGCTTGCGCGTATTGTTGGAGGGAAAGAAAGGCCTTGCCCTGCCAGTAGAAGGCTTCTTCGGAATTGGGCGTGATCTCGAGAGCGTAAGCGGTGAGGTCGAGCAGCTCCTGCGTGTGGCCGGTCTCGTAGGCAGCCTGGAAAATGCTGAACTGGTAGCGGAACATGCGCTGGGGCAGGCCAAGCTGGCGAGCAGTCGTGAAGGCCTGCCAGGCCTGGTCGTATTGACCGAGGGCTGCGAGGCTGGCGCCGAGATTGAACCAGGCGAACCTGTCATTGGGGTTGTTTTTCGTGGCGGCAGCGGCCATCACGGCAGCCTTCTGCCAGTTGGTCTCCGTTGACCAATCGGAGCCGAAGAGGTTGGCCATGATGATTTCGTCTGTGGACGGGTAGATGACCATGTACAGGTAATTGAAGGATTCCCAATCGTCGAGCAATTTTGTGTATCCAATGCGGGTATCGGGGCCGTTGAAGACGTCCTGGGCGGTGAAGGTGGAGGAAGCATCGTCATAGCCGGTGAGCAGCAGGAAGTGCGAAGACCAGCGGTCGTCCCCCGGCCAGAAAGACTCTGTGAGCGCAAGTGAGGTTTCGACAATGACGGGGTAACCGGCGGCGAGGAAACGCTTAAGCGTCTGTTCGTCGCCCGCCACGCGGATGGCGGACTCCAGGCTGGCGTACTGGTTGGTAAAAGTCGCCAGTTCCTCAGCGTTGACGTTACGGTCCTGGTCGCTGGGTTTGATGATTGCCGCGACGGTGTCCTGGTCACCCTGCCATCCCCAGTAGCGCAAGGCCAGCGCCAACGTGGCCGGGCCGCAATTGTTCCAGCCCTGCAAATCCTTTTGCGGGTCGAAGGGCGGCGGGGGCAGCATCACCTTGGCGGGCAGCGGCGTCTGCGCGGCGGGTGTGGCCGTGGCTATTGGGTATGAGGGCAGATCGATCTGTGCCTCCGGCTCGGCGGATTCCACGGTAGCGGGCGTGTTGATGGGGTCGAAAACGAAATGCAGCCAGGTGGTTGCGCGGTCGACGCGAAAGGTCAGCGCGTCCCACTTGAAGATGAGCAAAATCCCCGCGGTAAGGAGCAGCAGGGCCAGGATCGCGAGTAAAAGGCGGTGGCGCGGTTTCATTGAATTATTCTACCAAAATCAGACCATTTGAGGCTGATTCGTACTCCTTTCTTGTTATAATCGGCTCCATGAAATATCACATTTGGACAGAGGGCTGCCAGATGAACGAGGCCGATTCGAGCCGCGTGGCATCGGCCCTCGAACGCCTTGGTTACACCTACGAACCGGTCATCGAACAGGCCGACGTCATCGTGCTCAACACCTGCGTGGTGCGCCAGTCTGCCGAAGAGAAGGCGGTGGGGCGCCTCACCACGCTGCTGCCGACCATCCGCAGCCGCCCTGACGTGGTGGTGAACCTGATGGGCTGCATGGTGGGCGTCAAGGGTTACAACCCGCTGCAAAAGCGCTTTCCGTACGTAGATGTATTTTCACCCCCATCCGATCCCGCCCCGCTGGTGGAATATCTCATCCAGCGCGACATAAAGAATGAAGAACAGGCCGAAACAGCCAGGCGATTCGCGCTCATGGACGGCGATATCAAGCTGTCCGAACCTGAAAAGGGCAAGGCGGTCTCTGCCTTCGTGCCGGTGGTGCTGGGCTGCTCGCACGCCTGCACCTACTGCATCATCCCCTACCAGCGCGGCATCGAGCGCAGCCGCCCGCCTGAGGATATCCTCGGTGAGAGTCGCGCGCTGGTGGCTCAGGGCGTGAAGGAGATCACCCTGCTGGGTCAGATCGTGGACCGCTACGGCAAGGATGAGCCGACTTATCCCTCGCTGGCCGGGTTGCTGGCACAGATGAACGAGATCGAGGGGTTGGAGCGCATCCGCTTCCTCACCTCGCACCCCAACTGGTTCACTGATGAGCTGCTCGAGGCTGTGGCCACGCTGCCCAAGGTGATGCCGCACATCGAGATCCCCAACCAGGCCGGCGACGACACAGTGCTGGCCAACATGCACCGCGGCTATACCGCCGAGGAGTACCGTCAACTGGTGTGCAAGATCCGCGCGCGCATCCCCGGTGTCTCCATCGCCACCGACATCATCGTGGGCTTCCCGGGCGAAACCGATGAACAGTTCCAGAATACCTATGACCTGCTGGCCGAGCTCAAGCTCGATATGGTACACCTAGCGCGTTATTCGCCGCGCAAGGGCACCGTCTCGCAGCGCACCATGGAAGATGACGTGACCAACGCCGAGAAGTGGCGCCGCTTTAGAGCCATCGAGAAACTGCAGCAGGATGTGGTCACCGGCATCCACGCCGAATACCTCGATAAAACCGTGCCCATCCTCTTTGAGGAGAAGGAGCGCGTGCGCCAGCGCTGGAAGGGGCGCACCCCCACCAACAAGTTGGTATTCGTGGAATCTGATGAAGAATTGCGCGGCAGGGTACTGCCCGTGCACATCACCTGGACGGGTCCGTGGTCGATGCTGGGAGAATTGAGGGGGGACTGATGAAGAAATTCCTGCTCTTCGCGCTGGCGGCCGGGATCATCGTTGCCATTGTGATTGCTTATTTCCTGTTCCTTGACCCAGCGCGTTCGCGCAACCGCTCGCTGATGGTGGTGCAGTTCCTGCGCAATCCCGAAAGCCACGCTGCGTGGAAAACGGCGGCCGGATCGCAGTGCGAGGGCGCGCCGTTCCAGTTCCCTATTGACGGATACATCGGATATTTGTGGGACGATTCGTTCAAGGTTGGGCACCGCCACCAGGGCATCGATATCTTCCCCGGCGGCGAACCGGGCGTGACGGCAGTCTACGCCGCTTACGACGGCTACCTCACACGCCAGCCGGACTGGAAGTCGACGGTCATTATCCGTATCCCCGACGACCCGCTTAATCCCGGATCACAGATCTGGACGTATTACACGCACATGGCCGACGTGGATGGCAACAGTTTCATCTCCCCGCAGTTCCCGCCCGGGACGAGCGAGGTCTTTGTGGAAGCAGGTACGTTCTTAGGCTACGCTGGCAACTATTCAGGCACCGCTGGCAGCCCCACCGGCGTGCATCTGCATTTCTCGATCGTTAAATCAAACAGCGACGGCAATTTTGAGAACGAGCTGGACATCAACAACACGATCGACCCCTCGCTATATTTTGGCATGACGCTCAACGCCGGCGATGATCCAAAGCTGCCGTTGGGGTGCAAGGTAGATACAGAAACCCCTTAACCGACAATGGCGCAATTTTAAGCATTTGTATGGGCACGATATATCGTGCCCATACCTATTTCCGGAATAATCTTCATATTTAGTTAATCAGGTCTACAAATATACTCGCTTATGTTTTCGTCTAGCTGTTGACCGAAGTCAATTATTGTGGCTTCGTCTGGAATATCCAGCATTCTTATTACCACTACAGCATAGCACCTAGAAAAAACTAAATCAGTAACAACTACATCTCCGAGTGTGTAACTTGAAATAATTACATTATTGCCAAAAGGATATATTTCTTCATGACTGGTAGATATGGATGTGAGCGTTTCGGCTTCGATTTCATATGCTTCTTTTACATCATTCTTGCTCTCATAAAGATAAATCCTCATACCACCAGCAGATTTTCCATCTTTCCTCACAAACTCTTGGTAAACAAATTCCAACGGTTCAGGAACATCCAGGATAGATAAGTTGTCACTAGTCCCACCAGAGTGGTACCCTTCGGGTAATGGAGCCAGTATCATATCCTCAAGATCGATCTGGGATAGTGGAATCAAATTGGGAGGTGAAGAACAACCAAATTGAAGTAAAACCAAAATGATACCTAAAACAAGGAACACTCTCGTTTTCATAGTTTCACCCTCCTTTTCTACAGAAATTTTACACCTTGTTTGTTTGGTAAAAGACCATTACTCGGTCTCACTTATACTTCGCCGCTTGCATGAATCATCCAAAATTCTCCTTATGCTATACTATTTTTACCATGTCCACCCAACGCTACCGACTTCACTGTCCTGAATGCGGCGCGGAATTTGACGCCGCCGTTCCGCAGACCTTCTGCGCGGCCTGCGGCTCACCCATCCTGGCTGAGTATGACCTCGATCTGGTCAAGCGCACGTTGAGCAAAGAGGCACTATCCACGCGAACGCGCGGGCTGTGGCGCTGGCAGGAACTGCTGCCGGTGCACGAGGAGCGCTTCCGCTTCTCGCTGGGCGAAGGCGGCACGCCGCTGCTGCGCGCCGAACGCATTGGCGCGGCCCTGGGCATGAAGAACCTCTTTATCAAAGACGAATCCGGCAACGCCACCGGCTCCTTCAAGGCGCGCGGTCTGGCCGCCGCGGTGGCCAAAGCGGTGGAACTGGGCATCCGCGAGTTCGTCATCCCCACGGCGGGCAACGCCGGCAGCGCGCTGGCGGCCTACGCGGCGCGCTCCAATACGACGGCGCATGTGTACATGCCCGCCGACACGCCCGCGGCCATCCAGGCCGAGGTGAAGATGTACGGCGCTGACCTGCACCTGGTGAACGGCCTCATCAGCGACGCGGCCAGAGAAGCGGCCGCTGAAGCGAAGGCGCACGGCTGGTTCGATGTTTCCACTTTCAAGGAACCCTTCCGCGTGGAGGGCAAGAAGACCATGGGTTTTGAGCTGGCAGAGTCCTTTGGCTGGACGCTGCCGGATGTGATCGTCTACCCCACCGGCGGGGGCACCGGCCTGGTGGGTATGTGGAAGGCCTTCCGCGAGCTCCAAGCGCTGGGCTGGATCGGCGCGGCGCGTCCACGCATGGTCTCGGTGCAGGCTAGCGGTTGCGCGCCGGTGGTGCGCGCCTTCAGCGAGAATCAGGAACGCACCACGCCCTGGCAGAACGCGGCCACAATCGCCTATGGGCTGCGTGTGCCCAACGCCTTCGCCGACCGGCTCATTCTGCGCGCGCTGCGCGAGAGCGGCGGCACGGCTGTGAGCGTGACGGACGAAGAATTACTCAATTCACAGAAGCAATTGGGCGCGTTGGAGGGTCTCTTCGCCGCGCCGGAAGGGGCGGCCACGGTGGCTGCTGCTGAGAAATTGGTGCTAAGCGGGTTCATCAAGCCCGATGAAAAAGTTGTATTATTCAATACAGGAAGCGGATTAAAGTACGTTCAGTGACGGTGACCATGTCCAATTTCGCGAACACCTCATTCGAAATCTTGTTGAAGATCAGCCAGGAACTGGCGGCATCGCTCGACCTGCACACCGTGCTCGAGCGCGTGCTGGCGCTTTCCACGGCCAACATCGGCGCGGAACGGGCCAGCCTGGTGGTGCTGGATCAAGCCGGCAACGCCCGCGACGCGGCCATCCTCTACAAGGGTTCGCTGGTCGATTCCACGGTGGAGCAGATGCAGCAGGTCATCACCTCCGGCCTGGCGGGTTGGGTGATGCGCAACAAGCAGCCGGCCTTGCTGCCCGACACGCAGAAAGACGAACGCTGGCTGGCGCGCCCAATGAGCGACCAGGCTGCGCCGGCGAGCATGTCGGCGCTGTGCGTGCCGGTGATGGCGCGCGAGGAGCTGGTGGGCGTGCTCACCATCGTCCATTCGCAGGCCAATTATTTCACCCAGGACCACTTGGCGCTGCAGCAGACCATCGCCGATATGGCGGGCATCGCCATCAACAACGCGCGGCTTTACGAGGAGATCGAGAGCGCGCGTAAACGCTATTACGACCTGTTTGAAGACAGCGTCGATCCCATCCTGGTGACCGACTTGAAGGGCAACATCCTCGAAGCCAACCGTCAAGCCGTGGCCGATTCAGGCTACAGCCTCGATGAACTGAAGCATTTCTCCATCCGCGATCTGCACGCGCTGCCGGAAGAGAAGACCGGCGCGCATTACGAGCACATCCCCGACGACGGCGCGGTGACCTACGAATCTGACCTGGTGCAGAAGAACCGCGACCTGACGCCCATCGAAGTGCATGCCTCGCAGATTAGCATCTCGGGCGGCCCGTGCATCCAGTGGATCCTGCGCGACCTCAAGGAACGCAAGGCGCTGGATAAACTACGCGAGGACCTTTCGGCCATGATCTACCACGACCTGCGCGCGCCGCTGGCCAACATCATCTCCAGCCTGGAGATCATGGGGTCCATGCTCACCGCGGAGGATTCGCATTCCTTCGGCTCGCTGATGGAAATCGCCGACCGCTCCACAGAGCGCATGCAGCGCCTGCTGAGCGGACTGCTGGATATCAACCGCCTCGAATCGGGGCAGGAGATCACCACCAAGAAAGCCTCGGCCATCTCCAGGCTGGTGCAGGACGCTGTCGAGACCATCCGCCCCACCATCCTGGCCAAGGACGAGTCCATTGACTATGACCTGCAGGCCAACCTGCCCGAAGTGACGGTGGATGAGGATATGATCCGCCGCGTACTAATGAACCTGATCGAGAACGCCTCCAAATTCTCCCCGTCCGGCTCCACCATCCGCGTGGGCGCGAAGCAGGACACGAAATATATGTATGTATGGGTTGACGACCAGGGCGCGGGCATCCCCGACAAGGCTAAGGAACGCATCTTCGACAAGTTCGTGCAGATCCACGGCGAGAATTCCATCAAGGGACTCGGGCTGGGACTGGCATTTTGCCGCCTGGCCGTGCAGGCTCATGGTGGTACAATCTGGGTTGAGAACCTGCCGCAAGGCGGGTCGCGGTTTATTTTCACACTACCGGTATAAGTGCATCGCAGCCAGCAATTTGAGGAGATCCCATGCAAGAGATTGCCCCGCGTGTATTCATTGAGACTGGTTTCCCCGGTGTCACCCTGGGAGCCATCGCCAAACCGCACGGACTGATCCAGATCGACGCGCCCTTCCGCCCCGACGATATTCGCTCCTGGCGGGCTGAGCTCTTTTCGATGAGCGGCGGCGTGGACCGGCTGCTGGTGAACCTAGACGCGCACTACGACCGCACCCTGGGCTCGCGCGCGCTTGAATGCATGATCGTGGGGCACGACCGCATGGCGCAGATCTTCCGGGATCGGCCGCTGACCTTCAAGGCGCAGACCGTGGAAACCGGCGCCGAATGGGAGCTCTTCCAGGGGCTGGGTTCCATCCGCTGGGCGCCGCCCGAATTCACCTTCAGCGATCAATTGTTCATCCACTGGGACGAGAAACCCATCATCCTCGAACATCACCCCGGCCCGTCCACGGGCGCCATCTGGGTGGTGCTGCCCGAGGAGAAGATCATCTTCCTCGGTGATGCCGTGGTACCGAACGCGCCGCCCTTCCTGGCCAGCGCGGATATCGAAGCCTGGAAGGAAACCCTTGCGCTGTTGGGCAAACCCAATTACAAGAACTTCACCCTGGTTTCCGGCCGCGGCGGCATCATCACGCTGGATCAGGTCAAGGAACAGGTCAAGTTCCTCGACAAGGCCCAACACCAGCTTGAGAAGTCCAACCACGACGACGTGGAGAAATCCGTGACGCAGTTGCTGAAGTCCTTCAATGTGCCCGCCGAAAAGCAGGCCAATTACGCCCTGCGCCTGCGCTGGGGAATGCAGCATTACATCTCCCATTACCACAACCAGTCGGCTGAGCCGGTCGACGAATAGTCTTTCAAAAGTGAAATGAAAACGAACGCAACGCAGCCCTCGCGATCGACCCAGGTGGTGGTCGACCGCCTGCTGGCGTATTACGGAGTACCCACCTGGCGCGACCCGCTTCCCCCGCTGGACGAGCTGGTCTCGACCATCCTCTCGCAGAACACCAACGACCGCAACCGCGACCAGGCCTTCTACCGCTTGAAGGAAGTATTTCCCTCCTGGGAACAGGTGCACGACGCGCCGGTGGAGCAGGTGATCGAAGCGATCCGGATCGCGGGGCTGGCGAACCAGAAAGGCCCGCGCATCCAGGCGGTGCTGCGACAGATCACGCAGGAACGCGGTAATCTCGACCTGTCCTTCCTGGTGGAGATGCCGCTGGAGGAAGCCCGGCAGTGGCTGCTGCGCTTCAAGGGGGTGGGACGCAAGACGGCGGCCATCGTGCTGCAGTTCTCGCTGGGGCGGCCGGCCTTCCCGGTGGACACGCACATCTACCGCGTCAGCGGGCGGCTGGGACTGCGCCCGGCGGGCATCAGCCTGGAGCAGGCGCACGACCTGCTCGAAGCTGCAATGAGGCCCGAGGATTATTACGCGGCGCACTTGAACCTCATCCGCCTGGGGCGCGAGATCTGTCACGCGCGCAAACCGGAGTGCGGCAGATGTCCGCTGAATGATATATGCGAGTATGCGCAGAACTTAACCGCCAATGACGCCAATGTTGCCGAATGAACGCGAATCATATTAAAAAGAATTCGCCATAATTCGCGTAATTAGCGGATCGTTTTTAAGGAGGAAATTATGAGAAAACTGGTACTGTACTGCGATCAAGACATCCCGGAGAATTACAAGATCAACCGGCGTCTGCTGGAATTGCTGAACAAGCCCATCCCGCGGGTGGGATACATCCCCTCGGGCGCGGACTCCGACAACGCGTTTTACCTTGATCGGCAGACGTACTACTCCGCGCTGGGCATCGACCTGGCGCTCTCGTGCGAGCTGAACGACAATTTCGACCCGGCGAAAATACCGGAGTTGTTCGCCTGCGACGGTATCCACCTTTCGGGCGGCAACACCTATCATTTCCTCTATTGGCTGAAGAAAAGGGGATTGATGGAACCGCTGCGGGAGTTTGTCAAGCGCGGGGGTGTGCTTATCGGCGCCAGCGCCGGAGCCATCATCATGACCCCGGAAATCAGCGCCAGCGCCTACTGCGCCGATACCCAACTCCCCGGCGAGGAGACGGACGACCTCTCCGGACTGGGCCTGGTGAATTTTGCCTTCTTCCCGCATATCAACTATTTCCCGGAGCACGAGAAACAGATGCTGCAGTATTCACGCGAGCATCCATACCCGATTTATGGTTGCGCGAACGGCGACGGCATCGTGGTCGATGGGGAGAGGGTCGAGTTCCTGGGTCCATGCAAGGCGGCGGAAAAGGGTGTGCTGACGATTAAATGATATTTTTTTCCACGAAATAAACAAGTAACTAGGGTGGGTTCGTAATGTGAACCCACCCTAATTAATGCATTTGCGTCATTCGCCTAATTCGCGGTTGATGAATTACCCCTTCTTCTTCTTGACCACCATCTTCACACCCTGCACCTCGGTGACGATGACGCGGTCCTGGGCAGAGACAGGCTTGGAACCTTTCTCCAGCGTGGCGCTCCACTGTTCGCCCGCCACTTGCACGATGCCGATAGGTTTGACGTCTGAGACGGCGTAGCCCTCGCGGCCGACCATGGATTCCTTGCCGGTGGCGACGGGGGTCTTCATGGCGCGCACGGCCAGCATGACCACGCCAAAGAACGATAATCCAAGGAAGATGCCCCAGCCCACCACCAGACCGGTGGAGACGTGGGCGTAACTGGGCACGCGGGCTGAATTAAAGAGGATCAATCCGCCGGCAATGAACGAAGCCGTGCCTGTGATGGTGAGCGCGCCGTGGGTGGGCGCCTTGATATCCAGAATGAACAGCACAAAGGCGATGCCCATGAAGACCAGCCCCAGCCAGTTCACCGGCAGGAGGCCAAGCCCATAAATGGAAAACGCCAGCATGACCGCGCCGATGAAGCCGGCCACCCAGCCGCCCGGATGCGAGATCTCAATAAGGATGGCCTGCACACCGATGGCCAGGAGCAGGAAGAGGATGTTGGGGTTGGCAATAAGGTTCAGCACGGTTTCAACCGCTGTGATGGGGGTCTCGATGACGTCCGCGTTGGCGGTGATGAGGGTGTGCTCCACCCCGTTTGTTTCCACCGTGCGTCCGTCAAGCTGTGCCAGCAGGTCTGTTTGGTCCTTGGCGATGATGTCCACCAGACCGGCATCCAGCGCTTCGGCTGATGAGGCGGCTTTGGCCTCATCGATGGCCAGTTCCAGCAGAGTGACTGCGGCAGCGCCGCGGTCGGCAGCCAGTGAGCGGGCAGTGGCCTTGAGCGCTTCTTTGATCTTTGTTTCTTCAGTCGTGGCAATGTCTTCCCCCTGCGAGCCCACCGGGCTGGCCGCGCCGATGATGGAGGTGGGCGACATGGCCGAAACGTCGGCGGCCATCACCAGCAGGGTGCCAGCGGAGCCCGCCATACTGCCATCGGGGGTGACGTAAACGACCACGGGGACGGGTGAATTGAGCATCTTCTCGATCAGCTCGTTCATCAGGTCGATGCTGCCGCCGGTGGTGTTGAGATTGACGATGAGCGCCTGGGCATCGTTCTGGTCGGCCAGGTCGATGCCGCGCTGCAGGATCTCGCGCCATATTGGCGTGAGCGGACCTTCGAGCGTGACGGTGACCACTTTGGGTTGGTCAACCCGGGCGGCCGCGCTGGCCGTGGAGAAGGTGGTCAGCGCTGAAATGACAAGGAGAACAAGCAGGGAGATCGAGAGAATCTGGTTGCGTTTCATATTCACCTCACCATCCCATTATAGCATCGCGACATGAGACGGTTCTGAGTCCTGCCGCCTATAAAACTCCAACAACTTGTTAATATTCTTCTTTCACAAGGGGGGTATCCTTTGATTTGTATTAAAGCAATCCTAGCAACAGGGAGAAGAAAAAATGTCAAAAATTATAGGTATCGACCTCGGTACAACCAATTCGGTCGTTTCGGTCATGCAGGGCGGCGATCCGGTGGTCATCACCACCGCTGAAGGCTCGCGTCTGTGCCCGTCTGTGGTCGCGTTCAACAAGAACGGCGAACGCCTGGTGGGTCAGACCGCCAAGCGCCAGGCCGTCATCAACCCGGAGAACACCATCTCCTCGATCAAGCGCTTCATGGGCCGTCATGTTGACGAGGTGGCGCAGGAAAAGAAGATGGTGCCCTTCCAGGTGGTGGCAGGCCCTGCCAAGGACGCGCGCGTGCACATCCCAGCGACCAACAAAGATTACTCGCCGCAGGAGATCTCGGCCATGATCCTGGCCAAGCTCAAAGCGGATGCCGAAGCCTTTTTGGGCGAGACCGTCACGCAGGTGGTCATCACTGTGCCCGCGTACTTCAACGACAGTCAGCGCCAGGCCACCAAGGACGCCGGCAAGATCGCCGGTCTGGACGTGCTGCGCATCATCAACGAGCCCACGGCCTCCGCGCTGGCCTACGGCCTCGACAAGAAGAAGAACGAGAAGATCCTTGTCTTCGACCTGGGCGGCGGTACCTTCGACGTGTCTGTGCTCGAGGTGGGCGACGGCGTCTTCGAAGTCAAATCCACCAGCGGCGACACCCACCTGGGTGGCGACGACTGGGACGAAGTAGTTGTCAACTGGGCGGCCGACGAGTTCAAGAAGGAACAGGGTATTGACCTGCGCCAGGACCGTCAGGCGTTGCAGCGCTTGCGCGAGACCGCCGAGAAGGCAAAGATCGAGCTTTCGACCGTGATGGAGACGGAGATCAACCTGCCTTACATCACCGCTGATGCCAACGGTCCCAAACACCTGCAGTTGAAGCTTTCACGCGCCAAGTTCGAACAGATGACGGCGCATCTACTCGACCGCTGCAAGAAACCCTTCGAGAGCGCGTTGAAAGACGCCGGATTGAGCGCCTCACAGATCGATGAGCTGGTGCTCGTGGGCGGTTCCACCCGTATGCCGCAGGTGGTCGACCTGGTGCGCAAGCTCATCAACAAGGAACCAAACAAGGGCGTCAACCCCGACGAGGTCGTTGCCATCGGCGCAGCCATCCAGGGCGGCGTGCTGGGCGGTGAGGTGAAAGACATCCTCCTGCTCGACGTGACCCCGCTCTCACTGGGCGTGGAGACGATGGGCTCGGTGATGACCAAGATCATCGAACGCAACACCACCATCCCCATCCGCAAGACGGAAGTCTTCTCCACCGCAGAAGACAGCCAGACCGCTGTTGACGTGCACGTGCTGCAGGGCGAACGCCCGATGGCCGGCGACAACATGAGCCTGGGCCGCTTCCGTCTGGAAGGCATCCCGGCAGCTCCGCGCGGTATGCCGCAGATCGAAGTCACCTTCGATATCGACGCCAACGGCATCCTCAACGTGACTGCCAAGGACAAGGCCACCGGCCGTGAACAGAAGGTGACCATCACCGCCTCCACCAACCTGCAGAAGAACGACATCGAACGCATGGTGGAAGAAGCCAAGGCGCACGCCGCCGAGGATACCAAGCGCAAGGAACTGGCAGAGGTACGCAACCAGGGCGACAACGCTGCCTACCAGGTGGAAAAAGCCGTCAAGGAAATGGGCGATAAGATCCCCGCCGACAAGCGCGATGCCATCACCGCCAAGATCGGCGAACTGCGCACTGCGCTGACCGGCGAAGACAGCGGACGCATCCGCAAGCTCACCGAGGAACTGCAGCAGCTCTATGGAACAGCGGCACAATCCGCGCAGGCAGCCCAGCAAGGACAACCTGGACCGGAATCCGCCGGACCGCAGCAATCCAGCGGCGGCAGCGACGGCGACGTCGTCGACGGCGAGTTCACCGAGAAATAACAGCCACCCCTTACCGAGTGATTAGTAAAGAAAGAGCCTGAACCTGAGATAGGTCAGGCTCTTTTTGCGCTAGAATACACAATATGGAAAACCTATTCAAACACATCAGAGTCAAGGCGCTGGCATGGATCGAGGATGGGGATGACATATTCGTGGTGTCCATGGTCGACACAATCGATGGCGTCTATTACCGGCCCATTGGCGGTTCGGTGGAGTACGGTGAGACCGGAAAGCAGGCCGTGAAGCGGGAGTTTCTCGAGGAGTTGAACGCGGAGATCGAGGTGACCGGGGAGCCACTCTTCCTTGAGAATATCTTCACCTGCGATGGCAAGCATGGTCACGAGATCGACATGATCTTCCCCGCGAAACTGGTCAACAAAGCATTCTATGAGCGCAAGTCCTATCTGCTGGTGGAAGCCAGCGGTGAGGAATTGCAGGCCATGTGGGTTTCCAAAGCAGACTGTCTATCAGGCAAGCTGTGCCTGGTGCCCGAACCACTGCTGGAATGGTGCAGGATTAAACAGTGAGGTTATTGGCCATTCGTGTTTGGACAAGGAGGATGTGATGAAACCAGATGAATTTGTTAAGTGCGAAGGTTTTCCATGCACAGATATTGATAAATCCGGTTACATAACACCAAATGTCGATATCGATCCAGCAAAGGTGAGCATGGTCATGATCTCAGAAGCCGCGCCTGGAGAGAAAAGAGATTATTACTATGCTTCTGGTTCTCCTGCGTTCCAGGTAACCACTTTGCTGGCTTTCAACGATGCTGGCATTAAGGTGAAGACATTTCAAGAATTGTTGGATCTGGGAATTTATTTCACGAATGCGGTAAAATGCGCCAAAACAGCCTATGGGATTGAAACTGGAACAGTAAAGCAGTGCTCGAGGCTGCTCGAAAATGAACTGACGCTTTTTCCTAATATCAGGGTGATAATGCTGATGGGTGACGTGGCCATTAAGGCGGTTAACACCATCTCTGCGCGATTAGGCGAGAAAAGAGTGATCCCGGCAGGAGCCACCTACAAGATACGAGGACAGGAGTATTACTGGGGGGATGTGCATGTATTTCCGTCATATCTGCAAGTGGGACCCAGCTTTAACATCGAGAAGTCAAAACGGCGGATGATTGCCGAGGATATTTCTGCAGCCATGCATCTGCTCGGGGATTGACAACAACAAATCACAATCTCGCCGGATGTTATAATCTTTGCATGCGAAAAAAACGTTCCGGTTTTCTCATCGGTTTTGTAGCAGTCCTTGGGTTGGGATTGATCATCCTCCTGCTGCCTCCGGTTTGGTCAAGGGTGGCGTTCCGCGCCCAGGAGATTTACGCCTCAATCAAATATAAACTCAACCCCCCCAGCGAGGACGTTTTCGTCCCCGGACAGAGCATGGACGCGACCGTGAACGCGATGGTACAGCAAACACTTGCGGCCATGGCCACGCAGACCCCAACAGTCACCGTCGAAGCCAGCCCCATGCCTACAAACACACAGGTGCCCTTGCCCTCCCCGATGCTCCTTACCGGCATCAAAGAAGAAAGCCAGGGTTGGAACAACTGCGCCCCGACCACGCTCTCCATGTATCTTTCCTACTGGGACTGGACTGGTAACCAGTTTGATATCGCTGATGTGGTCAAACCCAACGAACGCGACAAGAACGTCATGCCGTATGAGTTGGTGGATTTTGTATTGCAAAAGACCGAATACCAGGCGATCGTGCGGGTGGGCGGCGACCTGTACACGCTCAAATCCCTTATCAACGCCGGCATCCCGGTTGTGGTGGAAAAGGGCTTCTATATCCCCTCTACCGGTCAAAGTCACAACATGGGTTGGATGGGCCACTATGAGCTCATCAATGGCTATGATGATGAAAAGGGCGTGTTCTACACCCATGATTCCTATCTACCGCTCATCGTGGATACCGAAGAAGCCAAGAGTGTGAACTTCACGTTCAATGAAAGCAACCGCAACTTTGAGATTCCGTACGACGAATTTTACAGCGACTGGCGTGCGTTCAACTACACTTTCATTGTGGTTTATCCCCAGGATAAGCAAAATGACGTCATTAACCTGCTCGGGCAGTTGTGGAACGAAGACACCGCCTACCAGATCGCCCATGACCGTGCCCTGGCAGAGACCACCTCGCTGACCGATCCCTACCTGCAATATTTTGCCTGGTACAACCTGGGCAGCAGCCTCGTGGCGCAGCAGGATTACTCCGGCGCGGCCAGCGCCTTTGATACAGCCTTCCTTCTTGTGCCGGGTATTGAAGAAGACCACCGGCCTTACCGCAACATCTGGTATCAGACCGGACCCTATTACGCCTATTTCCATTCCGGGCGTTACCAGGACGTGATCGATCTGGCCACAAAATCGCTGAACAACATGGCCGAGCCCATTCTTGAGGAGAGCTACGTCTGGCGTGCGCGCGCCTATATTCAGCTTGGTTACATTGATACTGCCATCGCCGACCTGCGCCAGGCGTTGGACGCGCACCCCGGCTTTGCCCCGGCGCTCGAAGACCTGAATTCACTGGGAGTGGCTCCCTGATGATACCGGCGCCAAAGCAGGTGCTGCCTTGATCAAACTGCTTCATTTCGCAGACGCGCATATCGATATCGCCGCCCACGGCAAGCATGACGCTGGCAGCGGGCTGCCTGTGCGCGTGCTTGATTTCCTTAAAGCGCTCGACATGATCATCGACGCGGCCATCCGCGAGAAGGTCGACCTGGTCATCTTTGCCGGCGATGCCTACAAGGACCGTTCGCCCGCGCCCACTTTCCAGCGCGAGTGGGGCCGGCGCATCATGCGGCTTTCCAACGCGGACATCCCCACGCTGCTGCTGGTTGGCAACCACGATATCAGCCCGGCCAGTGGGCGCGCCACCACGCTGCAGGAGTTCGATACCCTGGCTGTGCCTCACGTGCATGTGATCCACAAGCCCGAGTTCCTCAAGCCCGCCGACCTGGAAGGCCTGCCCGTGCAGGTGCTTGGCCTGCCCTGGGTCTTCCGCTCAGGGTTGATGGCGGCACTGGAGCTCTCGGGGACTGACCTGAACAATGTTAATGAAGAGCTTGAGCTGCGCCTTTCTGAGATCCTCAACAAATGGATGGATCAGCTCGATCCCGGCCTGCCCGTCATCCTCACCGCGCACGGCTCGGTGCAAGGGGCTCTGTATGGCAACGAGCGTACGGTCATGCTTGGTCGCGACCTGGTGCTGCCGGGCGGGTTGGTGAAAGATCCGCGTCTTGACTATATAGCCCTCGGCCACATCCACAAAGCGCAAGATGTCAACCAGGGCAGCCACCCGCCGGTGGTCTACCCCGGCTCCATCGAGCGCGTCGATTTTGGCGAGGTTGCAGACGAAAAGTTCTACGTCATAGCCAGTATCGAACGCGGCAAGACCACGTATGAGTTCCGCAAACTGGACGGGCGGCGCTTCTTTGATCGTGCCGTGAGATTGACCGAGCAGAATGGCCTGATGGACAAGGTCATGGCCGCGCTTCCTGCTCCCAAAGACCTCGAGAATGCCATCGTCCGGCTCACGGTGGAGTATCCGCGCGAGCTGGATGCTTTCCTGGATGAGCAGCAGATCCGCAATCACTGCGAAGGCGCGCTTGAGTTCCATCTGTTCCGCAAGCCGCAGGAGGAGGCCCGCCTGCGCCTGCCTGCTGATCAAACCCTGGCCAGCCTGACCTCAATGGAAATGCTGGACCTGTACTGGAAGTCGATCAGCTCCAAATCGCAGGAAACGGATGAGCTGAAAGGCCTGGCTGCATCGATTATCGACCGCGTCAATAGCGGCGCCCCTGAGGAAGGACAGTAAATCTGTGAGCGTATTTGTTGAGATCCTGATCATCCTGGCCTTGATCCTGATCAACGGGTTCTTTGCCATGGCCGAGATCGCGCTGGTCTCCGCGCGCAAACTGCGCCTGGAGCAGAGCGCTGAGGGCGGCGACAAGGGCGCTGCCATCGCGCTGGAACTGAACCAGTCCACCAGCCGCCTGCTTTCCTCCGTCCAGATTGGCATCACCCTGGTGGGCATCCTCACGGGTGCAGTGGGCGGCGCCACCCTGGCCGAGCGCCTGGCAGAACCGATGATGAAGGTAAGATGGCTTGAACCTTATGCTGGCGGCCTTGCGGTGGTGATCGTGGTCATCGTCACCACCTATTTCTCGCTCGTACTGGGCGAATTGATCCCCAAGAAACTGGGTTTGAACCAGCCTGAGAAGATCGCCTCAAAAGTGGCCGGATTCATGCGTTTCCTTTCCCGCGTCATGCGTCCCATCGTGAATTTACTTTCGGCTTCCACCGACCTGGGCTTGAAATTGATCGGCGCTTCTCCTAATAATGAACCTCCCATTACTGAAGAGGAGATCCGGGGGCTCGTGGAAGAGGGCACCCAGGTGGGCGTGTTTGAAGAGACCGAGCAGGATATGATCGAGGGCGTCTTTCGCTTGAACGACCGCCTCATTAACGCCATCATGACGCCGCGTACCGAAATCGAATGGCTCGACCTCGAAGACCCGGCACAATTGATCCTCGACGAGGTGATGCACAGCAGCCACAGCCGTTTCCCGGTGGCCGATGGTTCGCTGGATGAGGTTGTTGGTATCCTCAACGCCAAGGATTTGCTGGAGCAGCACCTCACCGGTCAGGCCTTTGACTTGCGCGCGCTGGTACAGAAACCCCTCTTTGTGCCTGAGAACACCCCGGCCAGCCGTGTGCTGGAGCTGGTGCGCGAATCGGGATTGCACGAGGCACTTGTCATCGATGAGTACGGCGGTCTGCTGGGCTTGGTCACGCTTTTTGATGTACTCGAGGCCATCGTGGGCGAACTGCCGGCACAGGATGACACCTCGGAGCCTGAGGTGGTGGAACGCGAAGACGGCACTTTTCTTCTGGACGGTTTACTGCCTATAGATGAATTGAAAGACCTGCTCGATCTGGACGAACTGCCGGAGGAGGACAAGGTGGGCTACCAAACCCTGGGCGGGTTCATGATGAGCCAGATCGGGCATATCCCCGCCAGCGGGCAGCATTTTGTGATCGAAGGCATCAAATTCGAGGTGGTCGATATGGACAGCCACCGCGTGGACAAGGTGCTGGTCACACCGGCACCCAGGATTGACCCTGAGCCGCACACCGAGGAGTGACGTTTGATACCCATTCGCTTGCGCCTGAGCGGCTTCCTTTCGTACCAGGATCCTGTGGAAATTGACTTCACCGGTTTTGAACTGGCCTGCATCTCCGGGCAGAACGGGGCGGGTAAGTCGTCGCTGCTCGACGCCATCACCTTTGCATTGTTTGGTGAGGCGCGTAAACGCGACGACGCCATCATCAACAACGCCTGCGATGCCGCCGAGGTGGCGCTTGAATTCGCATATGAGGATGCCATTTACCGCGTGCAGCGCACCAAACCGCGAAATAAATCCACGCTGCTCGAATTTGCCATAAGGGATGAGGAAGGCAAGTGGCGGCCGCTCACCGAGGCCACCATGCGCGCCACCGAGGAGCGCATTCAATCCACGCTGCGGCTGGACTACGAGACTTTCATCAACGCGTCCTTCTTCCTGCAGGGCAAGGCAGACCTGTTCGCCCAACAACGGCCGGGTGATCGCAAACGCATCCTCTCGAGCATTCTTGGCTTGGAGATATGGGAAGCTTACAAGGCAGAGGCTTCGCGCCGGCGCGCAAACGCAGAAAAAGACCTGGCGATCATCGATGCCCGGTTGAGTGAGATCGAGGCGGAGTTGGGGGAGGAGGACGCCCGAAAAGAGAAACTGGCAGCGGTGGATAAGGAATACGCGGCGCAGAAAGCCCTGGCCGACAAAAGCAAAGAGCTGCTCGATCAGCAGCGCCTGCTGCAGGAGAAGTTCGCGGGAGAGGAGCGCCAGGTGGAGAAACAGGCCGCCGAGGTCGCCCGACTGCAGAATGAATTGAATGAACAAAACGCACGCCTGCTCGAGCGCCAGAATGAACGAAGTGGTCTGCAGGCCCAGATCAGCCGCGAGAAAGAGATCAAAGCAGCCAGGGATGCCTGGGAAAAAGTAAAAATTGAGCTGGAAAAGTGGGACGCGCTGGCGGCCAATTTCCAGAAGTTTGACAAGCAGCGGACTGCTCCGTTACAGGCAATTGCTGCCGAACAGGCGCGGTTGGAGACCGAGATTAAGAACCTCAAGGAAGCACAGAATTCGGTTCAGCTTATCGAACGCAGCCTGCCTGATCAAAAGCAGGAGGTTGAAAGGCTGCAAATCGAGGTTGGTAAATTGGCAGATGCGGTCGAATCCATTCAAACACTGCAGTCAGACCTGCTGGCCCTTTCTGACCTGCGCGGGTCGGCGAAGGCTGAGAATGACCATCTCAACGCCAAAGCCGGTGAACTGAAGGAGCGCATCAAGAACCTTGAAGAGGTCACGAAACCGAATTGCCCTGTCTGCGGCAAGCCCCTTTCTGAAGCCGAGCGTGTGAAGATGATCGCTGATCTCCATGCTGAACTAGACGCCATGCGCGGACAGTATGCCGACAACAAAAAGACCATGAAAGATAGCAACGAGCGCTACACTGAACTGGACAACCAGATCAAGAACCTGCAGGGGCTGGAGCGTGAATTCAAGGAAAAGCAGCGCGAACTGGATTCAAAGCGCCATGACATGGACTCGGGCGAACAGGTGCTGAAGAACTGGCAGTCAAAAGGAAAGATCGACCTGGAGAAAATGGAAAAAGTGCTTGCAGAAGCCCAATTTGCTTCCGAGGCGCGCGCCAAACTTGCTGCGGTCGATGCGGAATTGAAAACGCTGGGGTACGATGCCGCGGCGCATGAGCGGGTGAGGCAGACCGAACTACAGGGGCGCATCAGCCAGGAGGAATGGCTGGGTCTGGAAAAAGCGCGCGCTGCTCTGATACCGCTGGAGCGTGAGATCTCGTTCATGCAGACGGCGTTGGAAAAGAGCGAAACGCATTTGGACAGCCTGCAAAAAGAACTTGCTGGAGCGCAGGAGAAATTGGCCGAGCAACGGGGCAGCCTGCCTGACCTGACTGCCAAGGAGCAGGAGTATTACGTCTTGCAGCAAGCCGTCAATACGCTGATGCAGGCACAGGCCCAGGCGCGCAATGAAGTCCTTGTCCTGGATAAGTTGAAGGAATCGAAGCAGAAGTTCAAGGAAGACAAAGAGACTTCCAATGCGCAGATCTCACAGCTAAAGGCTCTCGAACGCGCGTTTGGCAAGGACGGCATCCCGGCCTTGCTCATAGAACAGGCGCTTCCCGAGATCGAGAGCAACGCCAACGAGATTCTCGACAGGCTCTCCGACGGCAGCATGTCAGTGAAGTTTGAGACGCAGCGCGAGTTCAAAGATAAGAAACGCGAAGACCGCAAGGAAACGCTTGATATCCGCATCCGTGACGGTGCCGGGGAGCGCGATTACGAACTATTTTCAGGCGGCGAGGCCTTCCGGGTCAACTTTGCCATCCGCCTGGCGCTCAGCCGTGTGCTCTCGCGGCGGGCTGGGGCGCGTCTACGTACACTGGTGATCGATGAGGGATTTGGCAGTCAGGATGCCGAGGGCAGGCAGCGTTTGATCGAGGCCATCAACATGGTCAGTGCCGACTTTGCCAAGGTACTGGTGATCACACATATGGAAGAGTTGAAGGACGCTTTCCCCGCGCGTATTGAAGTGGGCAAGACGGAGCGCGGGTCGCAGGTGGAGGTATTGGCAGGATGAACACAATATCGGTAAAGTTGGGATTACAGCAGAGGGTGATGCCCGAATACCGCGTACCCTTCTTTGACACGCTGGCGGAGGCATGCCCGCAGGGATTGCATATTTTTGCGGGGCACGCCCATGAGTCAGAAGCAATTGCCTGCGGCAGAATGGTGGAGAAGGCGCTATACACAGAGGCGAACAACCTGCACCTGCTTCAGGGCAGTTTCTACACCTGTGTTCAAACCAACTTCATGCAATGGCTGGAAGAATGGTCGCCTGAGGCATTGATCGTCGAGGCCAACCCGCGTTATTTGATCACACCGCAGGCCATCCGCTGGATGCACGCGCGCAAACGGCCGGTGATCGGTTGGGGATTGGGCGCGCCGCGCACGCGCGGCTTCCAGGAAGCGCTGCGTTACCGGTTCCTGCAATCACTGGATGGGATCATCGCGTATTCGGATGTTGGCGCAGAGCAATACCTTGTCCTGGGGTGCAAGAACGGGAAGGTCTTCGTAGCGCCAAACGCAGTATCAGCCAAACCAACCCTGCCGGCCATCAAGCGACCGGATCATTTCGCGCAAGGGAAAGCCAACCTCATTTATGTGGGGCGATTACAAAAGCGCAAGAAACTCGATCTGCTCCTGCAGGTTTGCGCACGGCTGCCAGAAGCTTTGCGTCCGCGCGTGACCATTATTGGAGACGGACCCGAGTTGGAGAATTTGCGGACGTTATCTGAAAAAGCGTATAAGGATGTGGATTTTGTGGGGGGCAAGTATGGCGAGGAATTGGAACCATATTACAGGAAAGCCGATCTGTTCGTGCTGCCGGGGACCGGGGGCCTGGCGGTGCAGCAGGCCATGGCGCACAGTCTGCCGGTGCTCGTCGGCGAGGCTGATGGCACACAGGCACAATTGGTGCGGCCGGGGAACGGCTGGCTGATTGAAGACATGTCAGTGGAGACGCTGACGTCCGCGCTGTTGGATGCATTGCGTGATATCTCCCGTTTGCGCATAATGGGGTTGGAGTCTTACCGCATCGTGGCCGAGGAGATCAACCTCGAGCGCATGGTCGAGGGCTTTGTCATGGCGGTCAACACAGTTGCGCAAGGCTATATCCGCTAATTATGCGAATGTTGGCCAATTTGAATAAGAGAAGTAAAACCGGTTGAAATATCTTCAACCGGTTCTTTTTCAGCATTGTTAGCGGCCCTTCGCCAGAATCAGTGTAATTAGCGGTGAAGGGTTTACAATCTCCAATAACTCCCGCCACCGCCCTCGCGGGCCATGAGCTTGTATTCCACCAAACTGCAGCGCATGAAGGCGGTATCCTTATTGAAGCGCAGCAGTATCTCGTTCACTTCCTTTTCAGGGTAACGCTTTTCCATCTCAAAGGCTTTCACGATGTAGTTCAGGATCACCAGCAGCTTCTTTTCCTTCTCGGGGAAAGCGGTGACGCGTCCTTCTCTGTCGGTAAAGGCGGCCAGCACCTTGCGCTCGAAGGTATCCGAGCCCAGGTCCTGCGAGAGAGCGGGCAGGGTGTCTTTCTGAAGTAGCTTCTCAGACATGGTGCGCAGTGTATCCGCGCACAGGGAATAATAGTAGTAGTGTCCCTCCGGGCGGGCGGAAGCGAGTTTGGAATGCACCAGGTACGAGAGGTGGTGCGAGGTGGTCGATACGCTCAGGTCGAGGGTTGTGGCCAGTTCTTCAACGGAGTACTCCCTTTGGGCCAGCAGACCGATGATCTTGAGACGCTTTTCATCTGCAAGGGTCTTGAAGAATTCCAGTAATTGGGTGTTCAGGTCTTGTTCTTCCATAATTTTACCTCTTTAAAACGTTTCCATATTCGTCGAAATGATTTTATCAAACTATTCTGCCAAAGTCAAGTCCAAGGTTGCCCAAATCACCCGGTAAAGGATAAAATCAAGTCATGCACATCCTCCTTCTTGCCGACGGGCGCAGCCCGATCACGAAAAGCTGGATCAAGACCCTGCAGCCGCTGGGTTATCGCATCAGTCTGGTGAGCAGTTTCCCGTGCGACCCCATTGACGGTGTGGAGCTTGCGGCTGTGCTGCCGGTGGCTTTTGCGCGCTTTGGCGGCAGTCAGGCGGGTGCCGGCAATTCAACCAGGCGCAAGGGGATGATCTCGCGACTGCGGCCGCTGCTGGCTGCGGCGCGTCACACGTTGGGGCCGTGGACGACCCCGTATTATCAGCGCAAATTTGCGGACATTGTGAAGACTCTACAACCGGATGTGGTGCATGCCATGCGCATCCCTTATGAGGGCATGGTAGCAGCAGCAACACCGCTGGAATTCCCACTTGTTATCTCAACTTGGGGCAACGATTTCACCCTGCACGCCCCGGCCAACCGGCTGATGGGGAACCTTACCCGCAAGGCGATGGCGCGGGCTGACGCCCTAATGAGCGATACTGCCCTTGATGTTCAACGCGCGCGCGAGTGGGGCTTCGACGTTGTGAAACCTGCTCTAACGGTGGTGGGCAACGGCGGCCTGGATCTTGAGAAGATCGCCCATGTCTCCCGTGAAGTGGAACGCACCAGACCGGTGCAGGTCATCAATCCGCGCGGACTGCGCTCCTACGTGCGCAGCGACACTTTCTTCAAGGCCATACCTTTGGTGCTCAAGGAGCATCCCGACACACAATTTATCTGCGTTTCCATGGCCGGGCAAAAGGAAGCGCTCAACTGGGTAGAAAAGCTGGGCATCCAGGACAACGTCAAGCTGCTACCGTTCCTCTCGCAGGACGAATTGTTCCGCGAGTACGCAAAGTCGGCGATCTCGGTTTCCATCAGTGAGCATGACGGCACACCCAACACGCTTCTTGAATCGATGGCCTTTGGCTGTCTGCCGGTTTGCGGCGATCTGCCTTCCATCCGCGAGTGGATCGAGCCGGGTGTCAATGGCGCGCTGGTGGATCCGGCCGCACCGGAACAGACCGCGGCTGTCATCAACAAGCTGCTCTCCGAGCCCGGCTACAGCAGGGGATGGGCAAGTATTAATCTAAAACTGATCAAGGAACGTGCAGACAGGCAAAAGCTGCCGGGTTTGCTCGATGATTTCTATAAGAAGGTGAAGCGATGAGTGATATTCAAGACCGTCTGCGCGGGATTGCGGTGGGAGCCGTGGTGGGAGACGCCCTGGGAATGCCCCTGGAATTTCAGCCGCCGCGTTCCGAATATGACCTGGAAACTGAAATGGTTAAGGGCGCGCTGCCGGCGGGCACCTTCACCGACGACACCGAGATGGCCCTGGCGCTGGCTGAGAGCCTGCTCATCACCTCGCCGCTCGACGTACACGATTTGGCCGGCCGATTCACGGCCTGGTATCAGTGCCAACCCTCGGATATCGGCATCCATACCGCCGCCGTTCTCAAGTTGATCGCCGGGGGTACAGCTGTGACAAAAGCTGCCAAACAATTACAAAGCAAATCACCCGATTCAGCGAGCAATGGTGGACTCATGCGCACCTGGCCGATCGCCATCGCCAGGTATAAACAACCAGGCCTGCTGGTTTCTGAAACAGCGCTGCAGACTGAACTGACCCACAGCCACCCGGACTGCGTCAACAGCTCTCTCTTTCTCAATTTGTTACTTTACCAGATCCTGCAGGAGCCGCAGCGCTCAGCCGCCGAGGTGGTGCGCAGCGCTGTGGAAAAAGCCAAGGGGCAGGTGGCTCTCGATGAGGATTTGGAGTTGACCATCAACCTGGCGCCCATGCGCATGCGCGGCGATCTCAATAACAGCGGCTGGGTGCGCGATACTCTCGAGACTGCGTTGTGGTCAGTGATGACCACACTCTCGTTCGAAGAGGCACTGGTGCGGGCAGTCAACCTGGGCAACGATGCCGATACCGGGGGAGCGGTGACCGGGGCCATCGCCGGTGCGCTGTATGGGCTGAGCGGCATCCCCGCGCGCTGGAAGGACGTCATCCACGGCGAGTATCCGTTGCGCAGCGGCAAGCTGTGGTTCTTGAAGGATTTCATCGATCTGGCTGATAAACTGGCAGTATTATCGGATAATGACAAAAACGTGTAATTCGTTATTTTGACGGCGCAAATCTGATGCGCTATACTTACACTTGTCTATTCAGCAAGTCATTCATTCCCTTCCAGGAGGAAATAATCGCATGTGTGCAGATGGTACCTTTAAGTTAACGTACGCTACGATGTACAACCCGCCCGAAGAGCTTCACACCCGTTTTGATGAAGCTCTCGCCAAACACAAGGCGAATTTCGGCAAAGAATACGCGATGTTCATCGATGGGAAAGAAGTTTTTAGCCCCGAGAAGATCGAAGATCGTTCCCCGGCCAACACCGATATTGTTTTGGGTATTTTCCAAAAGGGCACAGCCGAGCAAGCCCGCGCCGCCATCACTGCCGCGCACAAAGCCTTCCCCGCCTGGAGCCGCATGAAGTGGCAGGACCGCGTTGCCATCGTGCGCAAGGCGGCCGCCAACATGGACGCGCGCATCTTCGAGATGGGCTGCGCCGTCTCCCTGGAAGTGGGTAAGAACCGCATGGAAGGCCTTGGCGATGTTGCCGAGACTGCCGACCTATTCCGCTATGCCTGCGATCGCATGGAAGCCAACAACGGCTTCGTGGCTGAGATGGGCATCGATCCCCTGACCGGCTACAAGAGCACCAACACATCCGTCCTGCGCCCTTACGGCGTATGGCTGGTCATTTCTCCCTTCAACTTCCCGGCTGCCCTCACAGGCGGCCCCACAGGCTCCGCCCTGGTGTCCGGAAACACTGTGGTCATCAAACCCGCGTCTGATACCCCCTGGACGACCCGCCTGATCTGTGAATGTCTGCGTGATGCTGGCGCTCCGGAAGGTGTTGTCAACTACGTCACCGGTCCCGGCTCTTCCGTGGGTCAGACGCTGGTCGACAGCCCCGAGGTGTGCGGTGTGACCTTCACCGGATCGTATGATGTGGGTATGAAGATCTTCCGCGATTTCGGCAACGGCCGCTGGGTGCGCCCGACCATCCTTGAGCTGGGCGGCAAGAACCCGGTCATCGTCTCACGCCACGCTGACCTCGAAGATGCCGCTACCGGTATCGTCCGCTCCGCCTTTGGCTTGCAGGGGCAGAAGTGCTCCGCGGCCTCCCGCGTGCTGGCTGAAGCATCCGTCTACGACGCGCTGGTTGAAAAAGTGCTTGCCAAGACCAACGCCCTCAAGATCGGTGATCCTACCGACCGAACCGTCAACATGGGCCCGGTCGTCAACAAGGGTTCCTACAAGGACTTTCAGGACTTCTGCGAAGAACTACACGAAGGCGGCAAGGTTCTCACCGGCGGCAAGATCCTCACCGACGGCGAATACGCCAAAGGTTACTTCTGCATGCCGACCATCGCTGAGGCTCCCTATTCGCACCGTCTTTGGAAACATGAAATGTTCGTTCCCATCACTACGATTGGCAAAGTAAATAGCCTGGATGAGGCCATGAAGATTGCCAATGACGTGGATTACGGCCTGACCGCAGGTTTCTATGGCACCGAAGAAGAAGCTGAATGGTTCTTCGACAAGATCGAAGCCGGCGTTACCTACAGCAATCGTCCGCAGGGTGCCACCACCGGTGCCTGGCCCGGTTTCCAACCCTTTGGCGGTTGGAAAGGCTCGGGTTCATCGGGCAAGAACGCGGGCGGCCTGCACTACCTGCAGCTTTACATGCACGAGCAGATTCACACCCGAGTCCGCAAAGCCTAGTCAACTACATGAAACCCGGTTTATCAAAACCGGGTTTCGTAAAATAGGATCAATTTATGTCAAAACTCTGTACTCTCTCTGAAGCGATCGCCGCCAATGTTTACGACGGTGACATGGTCTACTGCGCCGGCTTCACCCACCTCATCCCCTTTGCGGCCGGGCACGAGATCATCCGGCAGGGGCGCAAGGATCTCATTTTGGCACGTGCCACCCCCGATTTGATCTATGACCAGATGGTGGCAGCAGGCTGCGCCAAGAAGCTCATCTTTTCCTACATCGGTAACCCCGGCGTGGGTTCGCTGCGCATTGTGCGTAACGAACTGGAAGCAGGGCGCTTGGAATGGGAGGAATACTCGCATTTCGGCATGATCTCGCGCATTCAAGCCGGCGCGGCAGGACTGCCCTTCATCCCGATGAACCAGACGGCCGCCACTGACCTGGAACGCAACAACCCGTTGATCCGCCGAGTCAAGGACCCCTACACCGGCCGTGAAGTCATCACCGTACCGCCGTTGACTCCCGACGTGGCCATTATCCACGTGCAGCGGGCTGACAAGAACGGCAACGCGCACATCTGGGGCATCATCGGCGAGCAAAAGGAAGTGGCCTTTGCCTCCAAGCGCGTCATCATCACTGCCGAGGAGATCGTGGATGAGTCGGTTATCCGCTCTGATCCCAACCGCACTCTCATCCCTGAATTGATCGTGGATGCGGTGTGCCATGTACCGCACTGCGCGCATCCCTCATACACGCAGGGATACTATGACCGCGACAATGCGTTCTACCTGAATTGGGACAAGATCACCGAAGACCCAGCGGCCACGAAGGCCTGGTTGGATGAATGGGTCTACGGCGTCAAGGACGTGGCCGAATATTGGGAAAAGTTGGGCAAAGAGACTCACGAACGGCTCAAGGTCAAGCCTCACCCGGCTGCCTCAGTTGACTATGGAGACTACTAGTATTCGTCGCATCCTCATGAGCGTCAGTAGTTATGCCTACTAATTAGGCGAATTATTGTTCTCGTGACATGACAATGAAAGTGAATTCACTGGCGCAGAATAAAGCGTGATTAGCTAAAATTAGAGAAATCAGCGGACAAACATGACTGAAAACACATATACTTCTTCTGAATTGATGTGCATCAATGCCGCGCGGTTGCTGCGCGACGGCGATGTGGTGTTCGTGGGTGTGGGTCTGCCCAACCTGGCCTGCAACCTGGCCCGGCGCACGCACGCCCCCAACCTGCAGATGATCTATGAGGCGGGCGTCATCGGCGCGCGGCCGGCGCGGCTGCCGCTTTCGATCGGTGATCCGACGCTGGTCAGCGGTGCATCGTCAGTGTGCAGTATGTACGACATCTTCACCCTCTACCTTCAGCGCGGCAACGTGGACGTGGGTTTCCTGGGCGGCGCCCAGATTGACCGTTATGGCAACATCAACGCTACAGTGATCGGCGATTACGCGCATCCAAAGGTGCGCCTGCCCGGATCGGGTGGTTCACAGGAAATGGCAGCCTGGGCCAACCGCTGCTACATCATCACCCCGCACCAGAAACGCCGCTTCCCCGAGAAGGTGGATTTCCGCACCTCGGCAGGCTTTCTGGGTGGACGCGCTGAACGTGAAGCTACGGGCGTGCGCGGCGGCGGCCCTTTGGTGGTGGTAACAAATTTGGGCTTGATGGAACCCGACGAGAACGGTGAACTAATCCTCACAGCGCTACATGCCGGCTGCACGGTTGAACAGGTGAAAGAGAACACCGGTTGGGATGTGAAGGTGGCAGCCAACCTGCGTACAACTGATTCGATTAACGAATCGGACCTGAAGCTGCTGCGCGAAGAACTGGATCCGGAAGGCATCTATTTGAAAGGTTGACGACATGGCAAAAAAGCTCGAGGTCCTGACCACCATCCCGTTCCCTGAGAACGTGATGCAGCGCCTGAAGGAGGTCAGTCCGCACATAAAGCTGACCATGCACCCCGCCCAAAAGGTGGAGGAGATCCCTGCTGACCTGTGGAAGGATACCGAGATCCTCTATACCGACCTGCTCGCGCCGGACCCGGCTCTCGTGCCCAACCTGCGCTGGATACAGTATCACTACGCTGGTTTGGATTTTCTGCTGGGCAATCCGTTGTTGAATAAACCCGAACTTGTCATCACATCGATGAGTGGCGCTTCGGCAGTACAGGAAGGGGAATACATCCTATCGATGATGCTGGCCATGGGCCGGCATTTGCCCGACCTGTTCCAGAACCAGTTGAACAGCAATTGGCCAAATGACCGCTGGGAGAAGTTCAGCCCGTTCGAACTGAACGGCAGCACTGTTGGGCTCGTTGGCTACGGCAGCATCGGGCGTGAGGTGGCGCGCCTGTTGCAGCCTTTTGGCGTGAAGATCCTGGCCATCAAGCGCGATGTGATGCACCCGGTGGATGCCGGTTACACCATCGATGGTCACGGCGACCCAGAAGGGAACCTGTTTCACCGGCTCTACCCGGTGCAGGCACTCAAATCAATGGTGGGCGAATGTGATTTTGTGGTGGTGACGTTACCCCTCACCGACCAGACCCGCGGGTTGATCGGCCCCGATGAACTCAAGGCATTCAAGCAAGGGTCGTACCTCATTGTGGTCAGCCGCGGCGGCATTGTGGATGAAGCAGCCGTCACCGAGGCGTTGATCGACAAGCGTTTGGCCGGGGCTGCACTGGATGTGTTTTTAAAAGAACCGCTGCCGGCTGAGAGCCCTCTCTGGAAGGTGCCCAATCTCATTTTAACCCCCCATGTTTCAGGTTTCAGTACAAAATACAAGGAACGCGCAGGCATGATGTTTGCCGATAATCTTGCCAGATACCTGCACGGCGAACCGATGCTGAACAAATTTGAACCTGAACGAAGCTATTAGCTTTTGATGGGGTTTTATTGGTAGAATTGCACGCATGCTTTTGGAGAGTACTGATCGAATGCAAAAATCGCCTGAGGGAATAAGAGCTGTCATCTTTGACCTTGGTTATACATTAATCAACTTCAGCGGGGACCTGTCCGAAGTTTCGAAGTTGTCCTATTCCACGTTGACCGACCAATTGATCGCAAACGGCTGCAGCCTTGACCACGAGGCCTTTACAGCGCGCTTTCGTGAATTAATGCAACTGTATTACACACAACGCGAGATTGATATGCTGGAACTGCCTGTTCACCGCATAGTAACACGCGCGCTCGAGGAATTCGGGCAATCGTGTGTGGATGAGGGACAGATCATCTCTGCCATGCACAGGATGTATGAGGTGACTGAGAATCACTGGCAGTTGGAAGACGACACTATCGACACACTCAGGAATCTGCAGGATCGGGGATATTCTCTCGGACTCATCACCAACGCATCCGATGCGTGGGATGTGAACAATCTGATCAATAACAACCAACTGCGCGGGTTCTTCAACGTCATCCTCATTTCTGCCGAGGAAGGCATCCGCAAGCCGGACAAGCGCATCTTCGAGAAGGCCGCAAGCCTGCTCAAGGTTGATTTTTCTCAGATGGTAATGGTTGGTGATACACTGCAGGCAGATATCCTGGGTGCCAGGCAGTGTGGTATGAAAACGGTCTGGATCTCGCGCAGGGCAGAAGACTCACGTTACGAATTACGTGTCAAGCCCGAACTGCAGGCTGATGCCGAGATAAGAACCCTGGCTGAACTCCCGGACTTGATCAGCTCCTGGAACAACTAGAAGAACTCCCTGCCAGTCGGCAGGGAGTTGTTTTTGACTTACTTCTTGGTTTTCGGTTTGGCTGATGCAGGTACAGGTTTGGCTGCAGCCTTTGCGGCTGGTTTGGCCGCGGGTTTGGCGATTGGTTTGGCTATGGGTTTGGGTGCAGGAGCAGTGGCTGCAATTTCAACAGCTTCAGCCAGTGCATTATCCACAACCGTGGTGAGCGAGATTGCATCATCCACCGAGAAGGGGTTGGGTTCTTTGACGAACAACCCAATCCAGTCATCCTTGATGATTTTGCCCAGCAGAACCAGAACAAGGCTCGGTACGAGCAGCCAGTTGATGAAAGTACCGAGGAAATTAAAGATCGCGTAGAAGATATTGTCGTAGAAAGAGAGCGAGTACGTTACGGTATCCAGAGCAGCCAGCAGGAAGACGATACCTCCGAGCAGACCAATGGTCAGCCAGTTGGCTTCACGTTTTGTGAAGAGATCCCAACTCAAGGAAAGGTTCTTGCCGTAGGGGGCGATGCGTACGGCCACGGTCATCCCCAGGGGGCCGCTCACGAGTTGATACTGGCGGTTCTCCATTTGATCGTTTGAGATATTGGCCTCGGTGATGCGCATGCCGGGAATCTTCTCGGCGTTCATTTTTTCAATGAAAGTGGCTTTGACTTTGTCGGCTAGGGGTGCACCGTCCTCGATGACGTCACTCCAACCGTCGGTGTGGATGCCCAGTTGTTTGATGGGTGTGCCCAGGTAATACATCGGCGCTGGTGGATAGCCATAGGCAGGGGGCTGCCCGTAAGCTGGCGGCGGCGGAACAGCTTGCATGGGAGGCGGCGGTACGGCAGCGGCTTTGACGGGTGGAGGTGTCACCGGGGCGGGCGGCGGAGTTGAAACGGGCGCGGGCGGCGGTGTGGCTGGTGCTGCCACCAGTGAAGTTCCGCAGGATTGACAGAAGATGTTCTTGGGGTCATTCTCGGTTTTACAGTTCGGACAGATAGTCTTTGCCATATTTTCTCCTTTTAGGTAGCCGGGCGCGATGGTCAGAAGTAATGAAGAGTAGCCTTTATCATTATAGAGGTCTTCCAGGTGAAAATCAAACAACAGTACCAGCCTGGTTTTTACCCAACACACGCCGGGAAACCCGCGTATGCTACAATAGTGGGGAGAGGTATTCAGGTATATGGAAAGAACAGTCCCGCGCTTTGCAACAGATGAGATCGAGCTCTACATTCGCACCGTGTATTCGCTGCTGCGTACCTCCACCGAGGTGCATATCCGCACACTTGAGGAAGTGCACGCGGGGATGAACTCCCCTTTACATCTGGACGCACGCAAGTCATCGCCCGATACTTCCGCGCTTATTTACGCCAGCCTGCGCCTGCCCGAGTGCATCAGCGATGTGCGCCTGGTGGTATTGGGTCAAAGCGCTTCCGTCTTTGCCAAACACGGCTACGGCGATGTGGAAACCTGGAGACCTGTCTCAGCCAAGGCAAGGCGGCGGCGCTGTTACTATGATGGGAAGCAAACGCTGGCCTGTTACATCGCCAGCCAATCAGATATCGACGATGTGATTCCCATTCTCACCGCCTATCAGATCGAGTGGAACAAGCTGCACCTGCTGCTGCAGGATTGCGATCCGGCTGTGCTGAAGGGCGCTGCAGAAGGTAAGCGAGAGGCTCTGATAAAACTGGCAGGTTCGCTGGGGTTGGTCCTGGAAGACCTCGAACGTCTGCGCACCATCTGGGGAAGCGATTTTGGCACCACGATACATAGCATATTCAAACGCAAATGCGATTTTGGCGTGAGACTGTTGAGCGGGTCGTTGAGCGAGTACTGGCGTGCCACGCGCCTGTGGTGGGACAACATCGCCGCCTGCGTTCCCGGTGTGGCCGACAGACCGGTTTATTTCATCTCCAGCAATACCCATTCGGTGATCAATTTGCTATCAGGGTTCGCCCTGACGAAAAAAAATGAGATCATTTCGCTGCTTGAAAAGAGCGGTAACGCCATGCTCCTGGAAGAGTGGGAGCAGATCAATAAAAATGAAACACAATCAAACCTGGAGAATTTTCTGTATTACGCGCTTAAGAAGGTAGAACAACTCCCCGAGGGGAAGCATCTGATCGAGGAGCAGTCGGCAGCAGAGAAAAGTTCTGGCATCAAGCGCATCCCGTCGCTGCACTCGTTTGATGTAGAAGCACAGGTCATCGATCTATCCAAACTCGACACGACCACCATCGATCCGCGCATCCTGGCTGGGTTTGAGAAAGTTGACCTGAAGCACTCCAATGCGCTGCTGATCAACATCGATTACCCGCTTGGTTTTGGCGCGTTTCATATCCTCACAGCGCTGGCAGAACATATCTCTGAGGTATTGGGGGTTTATATCCTGGGTAAGGCGGCCACACTGAACGGCGTGCGCGGTGATGTGATGATCCCGAACGTGGTGCAGGACGAACATTCCGAGAATACCTACCTGTTCAAAAACATATTCTCAGCTGAGGACGTACAGCCCTATCTCATTTATGGTACTGTGCTCGACAATCAGAAAGCGCTTTCGGCGTTTGGCACCTTCCTGCAGAATGCGCGCCTGATGGATGTGGTCTACCGCGAAGGCTACACCGATATCGAGATGGAAGCCGGCCCTTACCTCTCGGCAGTCTTTGAGATGTACAAGCCCAAACGGCATCCCATGAACGAGATCGTTAACCTTTACAGCGTGCCCTTCGATATCGGCATTTTGCATTATGCTTCAGATACGCCCATGAGCAAAGGGAAGAATCTGGGCGCGGGCGCACTCTCGTACGAGGGTATGGACTCAACTTACGCGGGTTCGGTGGCCATCCTGCGCAGGATATTTGCAGTGGAAAGTTCGCGGCCAAGAAGTTAATCTTGAGGAGATTCTTCGCGGGTTTTTCTACGGCCCCGCTGTGCCATCCAGGCAAATAGGATCGAAATGAAATAGAGCACGATCAGGGGCAGCATCATCAGGCTCATGTTCACCGGGTCTACAGTGGGGGTGATGACGGCCGCGATGATGGCGATGATCACAATGGCCTGACGCCAAAACTTCAACAGCATACGCGGGGTGACAGCCCCAAATCTGGCCAGCAAGTAGACAAATAAGGGGAGCTCAAAACTCACGCCCACCCAGAAGATAAGATTGGTGACAAAGCTGATATAGTTCGAGAGGCGCGGGTTGGTCTCGACGCCCAGGAAGTCGGTCAAGAACGGCAGGGTGGTAGGAAGCAAGACAAGATACGCGAAAATCACGCCACCGAGGAAGAAGATGGTGATCATGGGGATAGACCAGATGACCAGGCGCTTCTCGCTCCTTTTCAAGCCGGGTAAAACAAACATAAGCAGTTCGTAGATAATAACTGGAAAGGCCAGGATCACACCGCAGAGCAGGGAGACCTTCATGTAGACGCCCACGTTCTCCGTGATCTCTATGGACTGCAGGTTTTCCAGACCACCAATGGGTATAGCCAGGAAATTCACGGCCTTTTCGCTGAAAAAGAGGCTGGCCACGACGGCCACTCCCAGCGCGATCAATGCCACCAACAAGCGGCGGCGCAGTTCCTCAATATGCTCGATGAGGGTCAGTTGTTTCTCATCAGGAGGCATGGTCTGACCCCCTGGTCTTGCCGGATTTAGGCTGCTCTACCGCTGGCGATTTGCTTTCCATGGTTTGTTGATCGGGTTTTTCTGCATCGCGAGTTCCAGCCAGCGAATCAGCCTGCCAGGCGGAGGGAGAGAGAGATTTACGTGATACGGCATTCAACTCACGGATTTCATCTTCCAGACCGGTTTCCTTCATCACCTTGTTGGGAATATCCATCACCTCGCGGGTGGTTTTCCATGCATTTGATTGGCGTACTTTACGCAGCCAGCTAGCCGTTTTTTTAGACATTTCGATCATCTCGCGCGGTCCCAGGATGATAAGGGCGAGGAAGACGATCAGTAATAATTCGAGTGGACCAATACCAAATATATCCATTTTTTGCTTGTATATAACAAAGTCATTCGAAAAACATGTCCAAATAATCGCAGATGGAGCAAATTCTGGACAAAGCGTTTATTGAAAAAGATTATAACTCATTCAAAAAGTGCAATTATGCAGGTTTTTCGATAAATGTAATGAGATTAGTGCAAAAATGATTCGAAGACTATATAATAAAAGTTAGCAACCTGTATTCCATCGAGGTGGAGAATGCCCGAAGAGGATCAGACCACATCAATTGAAGCTGCCATCCTGCGCGCCAAACGTGAGTGGGAGACCATCTTTGATGCCGTCTCCGACCTGCTTTTCCTGGTTGACTCCAATGGGGTTATCCTGCGCTCCAATAAAACCGCATCGGAGAAACTCGGTAAAACCTATGTGGATCTGCTCGGAAAGAATATCAATGATTTCCTTGAAGCGCCTATCTCAGAATTCAAGGTAAAGAAGATACCGGCGGGGGAAAGAAAGTTCAAGGATCACAACGCATGCTTCTGGACGACCTGTACCGAGGTGAATACTGAGGACGGCGAGACGCGTCTCCTTTTTGCCATGCGCGATACCACCAAAGAAATGGAGAACGAACGCACCATTCTGCACCAAAAGCAATATTATGAATCATTGCTGCAGTACAGTCCGGTGGCCATCGTCACATTGGATCTGGAAGAGAATATCACCGCCTGCAATCCCGCTTTTGAGAAACTGTTCGGCTACCCGGCTGAAGAAGCGATAGGCAAGAACCTTGACCGTTTGATCGCCACAAAAGATCCGACCGAGGCCATTGATTACACCCGGCGTGCCATGAGCGGCAAACCCATCAGCGGATACGGTGTGCGCTTTAGAAAAGACGGCGCAGCGGTCGAAGTGGAAATGGCCGGTGGTCCGGTCTACATGGGTGAAAAGACCGCGGGCATCTTCTGTATCTATCACAACGTTACCGACCTGATGCAGGCCAAACGCACCGCAGAATCAGCAGATCGGTCAAAAAGTGAATTCCTGGCCAACATGAGTCACGAAATCCGTACTCCAATGAACGGCATCATTGGCATGCTTGAGCTCCTGAATGGAACCCCGCTCAACACCGAACAGAAGGATTACGTCAGTACTGCAAAAGAGAGTTCGGATTCACTGCTGAGCTTGATCAACGAGGTACTCGACTTTGCCAAGATCGAAGCCGGACAAATGTCGCTGGAGAAACTTGATTTTGATGTGCGTTCGTTGGTGGAAGGTGTGGCACGCTCCCTGGCCGCGCGCGCTGAGACCAAAGGTCTGGAAATGGTCTGCATGGTCAACCGCGATGTGCCTGCACGCATGAAGGGTGACGCCAACCGCCTGCGCCAGGTGCTGGTCAACCTGGTGGGGAACGCCATCAAGTTTACAGACAAGGGCGAGATTGTTATCCGCGCTGTGGTCGATAATCTCACAGAAGACAAGATACAGTTGCTTTTTAGTGTTTCAGATACAGGTGTTGGCATTCCGCGCGACCAGCAGAAGACAGTATTTGACCGCTTTGTCCAGGCTGACGGTTCAACGACCAGACGCTTCAGCGGCACCGGACTCGGGCTGGCAATCTCTGCCCAATTGGTGAAGTTGATGGGCGGCGAAATCGGGCTGCAGAGCGAACCGGGCAAAGGCAGCACCTTCTGGTTCACCATCGTGGGTGGCAAAGCATCGGTGGAAGGCACCCGTCCGTTGGTCATTCCCACCAGCCTTAAAGGCATCCCGGTACTGGTGGTTGATGACAACAAGACAAACCGCCTTATCATCGGCAAGATCGTTTCCGGATTTGGTTGCACGGTGACCGAGGTTTCCTCTGGATCAGAAGCCTTGCATGAGATGCGCCAGGCGGCCACAAAAGGCAAACCGTTCAAACTTGTGCTGCTGGACATGCAAATGCCTGAGATGAGTGGTGAACAGTTATTGCGCGAAATTAAGGTGGACAAGGAACTCAACAAGGCCAAGGTGATTATTCTCACCTCCATGGGTTATGGTGGTGACGCCTCGCGCCTGGAGACAATGGGCTGTTCCGCTTACCTACTCAAACCCATCCGCCAGAAGGAGCTTTTCAACACCATCCTGGCTGTGATGGGGCAGGAGCGCTCCCTGCCGGAGCATCAGACGGGTTCGATCATCACCCGCCACGCACTGGCCGAATCGGAGCGGGATTCCAATTGCATCCTGTTGGCTGAAGATAACGAGATCAACCAGAAACTGGCGCTGCGTCTGTTACAAAAGGTGGGTTATTCGGTCGACGTGGTGGAAACCGGCCGTCAGGCTGTGGACGCGGTGCGGAAGAAGGAATATCGCCTGGTGCTCATGGATGTGCAGATGCCCGAGATGGACGGTTTTGAGGCTACCCGCAAGATCCGCTCGCTGCCCGGCGAAGTGAGCAAAGTGCCCATTGTGGCCATGACCGCGCATGTGATGATGGGCGACCGCGAGAAGTGCATCCAGGCCGGCATGAATGACTACCTGTCCAAGCCGTTGAGCGTGGATGAAGTGATGGTGACGGTGAAGAAATATGTTTTTGGCCCTGAACCGGAAAGCGCTCAAAAATCAGACCCGCAAACTGGTGAACAGGTTGTCTCTTCCCAACTTTACGATCTGGCTCTCGCGTTACCGAGGTTTGGAGACGACAGAAAGACTTTCTACGAATTTATGGGTGCTTTTATCACCCATCTCAAGAAATCCATCTATGAACTTGAAGATGCCATCTACCGCATGGATGCTACCAAGGTGAGTTTCATCAGTCACAGCATCAAGGGCGCGGCAGCCAATTTTGAGATCGGACCCATCAGGGATGTTGCCATGGAGATTGAGAACCGCTCCCGCAACGGCGACCTGGAAGACGCAGCCGATCTGCTTGGTCGCATCAAGGCGGTTGTGCCACTGCTTGAAAAAGACTACCGCCAAAACATGATTACTTAGGGGATCTTAAAGAATTGTTGCCAGCCAGGCGGCCATCAGCCCTGCCAGCAGCAGAATCGGCAGGAATACCGGCCATTTGCCTGGCAACCCCAACCTGAAACGGAAAACGTAAAACGCCATCCATCCCGGCAAGCCCAGAGTGAGGCCGATCCAGGCCAGCACGTTCTGTGCCGCGATCCAGGCAGGCATGATGGCGTCCAACCCAAAGTAATTGCCTATCCACCAGCTTAACGCAGAGATTAACGTTAATAAGGCCACGGGGAGCCCGGCCACGCCGGCAGCCCCAAGCAGTTCTGACAGATCAGCCTTCTTTTTCGCAGCTACCATCACCAGGTAATAAACGGCAAAGAATCCGGTCCAGGCCATGAGGGTGTTCAGAGCAGCCGCCTGCGCTGCCTGCACCAGGGTGAGCGCCTGCCCGGGAACCCCACGCCAGGCCAGTTTTTGCAGTGTTGTGGCAATGAAGAGCAGCACCACAACCAGGATACCGTCCAGCCACGTCTCTTTTTCTTCTGAAAAGTACCTGGCCGGAGTAAGCATGACCGTTGGAATTCGTTTGAGCGACCGGAGCAACTTCTGCATGGGCTACTATTCCCTTCAAGATCCTCATTAAACCGCAGCGCGCACATATCTGTCAACCCGAATGATGCGGAGAGAATTACCTTAAGGTATAATCGAGCGTGAAAATGGAGGCTTCATGGAAATCACCTGGTACGGACATTCTTGCTTTAAATTAACCGAACGTGGTCTGGCAACGGTCGTGACCGACCCCTATGACCACCGCCAGGTTGGCTATGAGGCTTTGAAACTGAAATCAGACATTGTAACGGTCAGCCACGACACGGCTGGGCACAACAACGTGGCCGCAGTCAAAGGCGATGCTCACGTCATCAACGGGCCGGGCGAGTTCGAGATCGGCGGCGTGTTCATCACCGGCGTGCAGACCAACGGGCACACCAAGGGTGAAGTGAAGGTGCTGCGCAACACCATGTACCTGTTCGATTTCAACGGCATCAACGTGCTGCACCTGGGCGACCTCAACCGCATCCCCTCGCAGACCGAGGTGGAAGACCTGGGTCCGATCGATGTAGCCCTTGTGCCGGTGGGCGGAGGAGGCGCGCTCAGCGCCATCAAGGCTACCGAGATCATCAGCCTGCTGGAGCCGAGCTTGGTCATCCCCATGCATTACGCCATCCCTGCCACCGGCGTCACTCAGCAAAAACTGGATAGTCTGGACAAATTTATCAAGGAGATGGGTTTGACGAAAGTCGATACCGTTCCCTCACTGAAGATCGCCAACAAAACTGCCCTCCCCGAAGAGACAAAGGTTGTCATCCTCGATTACCAGAAGGGTTGATGAATGGACAGCCACGCGACGGCCGTAAAGATCATCATGACGTGGAACATCAAACCTGAATCCGAACAGGATTATTTCGAGTTCGTCATCCGCGACCTGATTCCCGGCGTCCAGCGCTCGGGGGCCGAGCTCTCTGACGCGTGGGCCACAGTCTACGGCAGCGGTCCGCAGATCACCGTGGGCGCGCTGCTGCCCAGCCTGAACCGCGCGCGGCAGTTCCTCAGTTCACCGGAGTGGAACACACTCTACGATCGCCTGCTGGGATTTGTGCAGGACTTCAACATGAAGATCATCGAAGCTCGCGGTGGCTTTCAACTCTAGTGGACGACAAGAACCGTTTTAGTTCCCTGTTACTCAAATGGTATGAATCCAATGCCCGCAGCCTGCCCTGGCGCGGGCACTCTGATCCCTACGCGGTGTGGATCTCTGAGATCATGCTGCAACAGACGCGTGTGGAGACGGTGACCCCTTATTTCTCACGCTGGATGCTGAGCTTTCCTGATATCAAAGCCCTGGCCGCAAGCGATGAGCAGCATGTCCTGAATGTCTGGGAGGGTTTGGGTTATTATTCGCGCGCTCGTTCCATTCTGAAGGCTGCGAATGTTATCGTTTCACAATTTGGCAGCGAATTACCACGCTCACGGGAAGAATTGCAGAGACTGCCCGGATTTGGCCGCTACACAGCCGCGGCCGTTGCGTCTATCGCATTTGGTCTGGACGAGGTCGTGCTGGACGGCAACGTCAAGCGGGTGCTGAGCCGCTGTTTCAACCTGTCTGAGGCCATCGATACTCCGATTGGTGAAAAGCAACTCTGGAGACTGGCTGAGGAATTGCTGCCATCGGGTAAAGCAGGCGATTACAACCAGGCGGTGATGGACCTGGGCGCCACAATCTGCACTCCCAAATCGCCGACTTGCGCCAAATGCCCTGCCGCACAAATCTGCAAGGCAAAAAAGCTTGGATTGCAGTCTGCACTGCCGGTGGTGACCGAAAAGAAACCGATCCCGCATTACATTGTCACGGCTGCGGTGATGCGTCGGGGCGATAAGGTGTTGATCGCGCAACGGCCGTCAAAGGGCCTGTTGGGCGGGTTGTGGGAGTTTCTCGGCGGCAAGGTGGAGGAGGGGGAGAGTCTTGAAAAAGCTCTGCAGCGAGAGATAAAAGAAGAGTTGGCAGCGCAAATCGTCGTCGGTGGAAAGCTTGGTGTGTACAAGCATGCCTACACCCACTTTAGGGTGACGCTGCACGCTTTCTTTGCCGAGATTGCGGGCGGTGAACCGGTTGCGTTGGAAGTCAGCGAACTGACCTGGGTGGAACCGGGGAGGCTGGGGGAGTATCCCATGGGCAAGATCGATAGGATGATATCGAAAGACTTGGACGAAAAAATACTTAACCGCTAATGACGTGAATTTTTAGTAAATGTAAACGAAAAAACGCGAACCGAAAAGTTCGCGTTTTTTCGTTTACATTAGCGTTATTGACGGTTAGGCCTTGAACAAATTGACAAACACCATCGGGCGGCGGTGGGTCTCGTCGTAGAGATAGTTACCGGCTGCCTGCTCCACGTCCTTTTGCATCGAGCCGTTGGCGTGGGCGGCGGTGGCACTGATCTTACCGCGCAGTCCGTCGAGCAGTTCACTGGCGTCCTGCATGACGATGAAACCCTTGCTGATGATCTCGGGCGGGCGGGAAACCTTGCCAGTGAATTTATCGATGGCGAGGTTGATGATGACAACACCCTCCTGGGCGAGCTTCTCACGTTCACGCATCACATCCGGGCCCACGTCGCCTACGCCGGAGCCGTCCACGAACACGTAGGAAGCGGGAACCTGCTGCCCCATTTTCATCTTTCCATCAAAGAACTCCACAGCCTGGCCGTTCTTGAGCACGGCGATGTTCTCGCGTGGAATACCCACTTCAGTGGCCAGGGCGGCGTGGCGGGTAAGCTGGCGCAGTTCGCCGTGGATGGGGATGAAGTGTTTGGGCTGGGTGAGGTGCATCATCAGCTTCATCTCTTCCTGGCTGGCGTGGCCGGAGACGTGCACGGGAGCGATGGATTCGTAGATCACGTTCGCGCCGCGCTCGATGAGACGGTTGATGGTTCGGGACACACTCTCTTCGTTACCCGGAATGGGGTGAGAAGACAACACAATGGTATCGCCGGGGTTCACGTCGAAGATGCGGTGTGAGCCGGTGGAGAGTTTGCCTAATATCGATGTAGGTTCGCCCTGCGAGCCGGTGCACATGATGACCACTTCGCGGTCCTTGCGGTTCAGTGCTTCATCCAGACTGATGAGCGTGGAATCGGGGATATCCAGGTAGTTCAGGTTCTGGGCGATGCGGGCGTTATCCACCATGCTGGTGCCGGCAAAAGCCATCTTGCGGCCGTAGCGCGCGGCTGCTGCAGCAGCCTGCTGCATGCGTGAGATGAGCGAGGCAAAGCTTGCAATGATGATGCGGCCTTTGGCTTCGCGGAACACTTTGTCAAAAGCAGCGTCGATGACTTTCTCGGAGGGAGTCCAACCGGCGCGTTCCGCATTGGTTGAATCAGCGAGGAGAGCCAGCACGCCGCGGCGCTGGAACTCGGCCAGCTTGGCGTAATCGGTGGGCCAGTTATCGACCGGGGTGTGATCGAATTTGTAGTCGCCGGTGTGGACGATGAGTCCCTGCGGCGAATCGATGCCCAGACCCACGCCATCAGGGATGGAGTGGCAGACATGGAAGAAATCCACGGTGAATGGGCCGATCTTGCGCGAATCGCCGGCGCGGACAGTTTCCAATTTGGTGCGCTGGGCCAGTCCGTTCTTGGCGAGCTTCACTTCCAACAGTCCCTGGGTGAGGGGTGTGGAGTAGATGGGCGCTTGAATCACTTCGAGCAAATGGCGCACGGCACCTGTATGGTCTTCATGGCCGTGCGTGATGACAATGCCCTTGACCTTGTTGCGGCGGGCAGCCAGATAGGTGATGTCCGGGATGATGTAGTCGATCCCGAGCATGTCGTTTTCGGGGAACATTAAGCCGGCGTCGACAACCAGCAATTGGTCGTCGTACTCGTAGACCATCATGTTCTCCCCCACTTCCCCCAGACCTCCCAGGGGAATTATCCTTAAAGGATGATTTTTCATTATTCAATTACCTTTCCTTGTTACAACCGGTCAAATGACCGGTAAAAGTCAATTCAAAAAACGCACCCCGGCGAAGTGTTCAAGCCAGGGTTGCAAACGAAACATTCAATTCTGAATTCCGATTGGTATTCCACACAGGTTCAAACAACTTTTCAGCCAGAAACAAGAGAGTAATCACTCCGCTTGCGTATGTCAATTTATGGGCAAATTATACCTTATTAACGGGATTTTTAGGTGAGCAAATTCTAATGCTAAGTAAGTGTCAGGCGTTGACGCGGCGGCCGTAGAGGGTCTCGCGGATCTGCACAATCTGGCGGCGCAGGCGGTCATCGCGCTCTATGAGGTCGGCCACCTTCTCGCAGGCATAGATGACGGTGGTATGGTCGCGTCCGCCGAGCACTTCGCCGATCTGTGGCAGTGAAACATTGGCTTCTTCGCGCAGAAGGTACATGACCACCTGGCGGGGGAGGGCGGCTTCACGGGTGCGCTCACGGCTCATCAGTTTCTCGCGGGAGATGCCAAAGGAGGAGGCCACCACGTCCACCACGCGGTCGGGTTCAAGCTGACCCTGCTGCGGGATCATGTCGGTGAGGGCCACCTCGGCGAGGTCAATGGTAAGGGCTTTGCCGCGCAGGTCGGCGTAAGCCACCACACGGGTGAGGGCGCCTTCGAGCTCGCGGATGTTGGATTGGAACAGGTGGGCGATGAAATCGATAATGTTCGCGGGCACCTCACGGCGCATGCGTTCTGCCTTGGAGCGCAGGATGGCCGTGCGTGTCTCCAGGTCGGGGGGTTGGATGTCGGCGATCAAGCCCCACTCAAAGCGGGAGCGCAGGCGTTCCTCCAGCGTGCTCATGGCCTTGGGCGGCCGGTCGGAGGAGATGACGATCTGCTTTTCCTGATCGTGCAGGGTGTTGAAGGTGTGGAAGAACTCCTCCTGGGTCGATTCTTTACCGGCGATGAATTGGATGTCGTCGATGAGGAGGACGTCGATGAAGCGGTAACGTTCGCGGAAAGCCTGTGTGCTGTGGGTACGGATGGAGTTGATAAGCTCGTTGGTGAAATCCTCGGAGGTCACATAGAGTACGTTCTTGCCGCGCTGCTGCGCCAGATCCCCAATGGCGTGAAGCAGGTGAGTCTTGCCCAGGCCAACACCGCCGTAGAGGAAGAGGGGATTATAGGCGTGAGCGGGATTCTCGGCCACAGCCATACAGGCAGCATGCGCCAGACGGTTGGAAGCACCGACAACGAAGCTTTCAAAGGTGTAGCGGGAATTAATGGTGGGCTGGGTTGTGGCAACGGCCTCGTTCCCGATCGGCGTTGATAATCTTTGCGGTTTGGCTTCCACCGCGGACATAATCGTTTCATCGTAGTCCTTGTGGTGGACAATAAATTTCACTTCATGGGGGGCTTCAAGAAAGCTGCTGAGCATGCGTCCCACCGTGCTGGTGAGGCGTTTTTCCAGCCAGTCGCGGGCGTAGGCGTTGGGCACGCCAACGGTGATGCAGGAGGATTCGCAATTGATGAACTCGGCGCTGCGCACCCACGTGTCGAACGAGGCTTTTGACATTTCCATCTGTAGTTGTCCGACGGTGGCTTGCCAGGCTGTCTGCGCGTTCATCGAGCGTACCTCCTTTTTTTAGATTTCCCCCTGGAGGGGAGATAGAAGAATCTAACCCACAAAGAGATCAAGTGGGCGTATCTTATTGTTATTTAATTCACGAATAACGATGCTGTTGTCAGGGTCGATCAACCAACACCCTGGAAAACTTATAGCAACATTCTACCAGAACGGCAGGGCAACAACAAGTCGCAAACCCTACGTGCGGTTAAAGATAATCACTTTTTTAAGATTCGCAACCTTAAGGAAACTCCAAGATGTTCAGACAACTTTGTTATCTTTCCGATTTTTATTACCATTACTAGTGGGTATCTCCTCCACGAACAACCCCCATATATGGGGTTTTACAGGCATATACAAGGTAAAGTTGCTTATCTGGTTAAGGAAATTAAAAGATTTCAGAATGTCCGACAAAAGTTTTTCAACCTTAAAACCTGCAGAATCGTGCAGGTGACTTTTTTAACGTTTGTTACCGCTGCTTTACCCATCGGTCAGAAATAAAAAACATCCTGTTCGAATTTTAGAACAGGATGTTTGATTGGGTGTGTTTTACTCCAAAACCATGCGCGCGGCCCGTCTGCCGATCTCAACAGCGAAGTTTGTGCCGCGGTCCCAGGGGTAAACCTGCGACATGCTGGCAAAATACAACCCGGAGATGGGCGTCTGGATGGGGGGGATGTTCTTGGAGTGGTTGATGAAAGGCACAGGCTGGGCGTAATCGGCTTTGAAGAGCCACGCCTGGTTGACCCACTCCGGTTTGAACTCGGGATTAATGCGTTTGAAGCTGGGCAGGAAACGCTTGAGAAGCTCGTCCTGGCTCAATTTGAAGTACTCGTGGTCGTTTTCTAGGTAATCGCCGCAATAGACGAGATGTTCGTTGTTGTAGTGGCTCTTGTCCAGAAAGTTGGTGTGTTCCACCAGCGCCAGGAATGGATAACCCTCGGACTTGGGGAGGTTATACCAGTAATACCCTTCGGGAGAGAGTTGGTGTTTGAGTGACACGACCATGACCACGGCGCCGAGGTGCTTGAGTTCCAGCAAGCCCTTGAGATAGTCCGCACCGAGGCTGGGAGCCATTTTGGCCAGCTGACCGGGTGAGACGGTGACGATGACCTTGTCGTAGCTCTCATTTTTGCCGGATCCACTGAGTTTGACTCTTCCGTCCGCGCCTTCCAGCGTTGTCACGCGCGCGTTGTAGCGGAATTTGACGCCCTTGCCTTGCAGCACCCCGGCAAAGTCATCGGCGAAGGCCTGAAAGCCGCCCTGGTAGCTGACCAGGCTGGTGCTGCGAGCGTGCATACGCGCCCACATCCAGGCCATGTTCACCTGTTTGGCGTAGCGCTCGCCGAACTTGCCCTCAACCATCGGCTTCCACATCTCATCGTATACGCGGTCGCCGGCATACTTGCGCATCCAGGCGTCGACGGTGGTGGCTTCCATGGGTTTCCAGTTCTTCGTCAGGCGCAGGTACACGCCCACCAGCCCGAAGCGGATCTTGCGCAGGCCCCAGCCCAGTCCGGGATACATGAGCGCTGCCGGGATGGTATCAAATGGGTAGAACTTGCCCTTGTAGAACATGACGGTCTTGGGGGTACGCTTGATGACCTTCCCGCTCAGACCCAACTCGTCAATGAGCTGGAACATGTATTTGTCTGAGGTGAACCAGTGATGGTAGAACTTCTCCATCGACCACTCCCAGCCGGGAGCCTTGAAGCCGGCAGCCAGACCGCCGGGATGGTCGGAACCTTCGTAAATGGTCACATTGTGTCCGGCTCGGACGAGGTCGAACGCGGCAGCCATGCCGCCGAAACCGGCGCCGATAACAGCAATTTTCATGAGGTCATCCTTGTTGAGGTTCTGGTTTGGGGGGCTCGCCCCCGCCGGTCGTTTCGCTGCGTAGGGATTCATCCCATTTGATTCCCTCGCGTGCCATGTAGATAGCGCCGAGCACGGTGATGGGCACCCATAGGGCTACGTGCAGCACCAGGGTGTAGCCGGTGGCCACGGCCTGGTCGATGCCTGTCGCCATCAACACGGCGATTCCGGGAGCGTCGAAGGTGCCCACGTAACCGGGGGCAGCCGGAATTGTGGTGGCCAGGTTGACCACGCCGTTCATGAGCATGAGGGTGAAGAAGGTGGAATGGAAACCGAAGGCGTGCATGACGAACCAGTATTTCACGGTCTCGAGCAGCCAGATAATGACAGAGGTGAAGAAGACCATAAAGATATTGCCCGGTGAGCGCAGCGATTCAAGCCCGGTGAGGAAGCGGTTCATAATGCCCAGACTCTTCTCACGGGCTTTGGCGGGCATGAGCCGGTCGATGAGCCATTTGAAAACCCGCGAACTCACGCGCGGGAACATGGCCGCCAGCAAAAAAACCACCAGCGCGCCAAAGAAGACCACGCTGCCCCACAGGGCCAGGTTCTGGATGGAGATATTCCATTTCCATAAAGGGATGGATGAATCAGATAGTTTGGCCAGTTGACCGAGATTGACAAAGACAAAGCCAAGCATGACCACGCCATCAAAGATACGCTCCACGATGACCGTGGCCAGAGAAGCCGAGATGGGCACGCCCTCTTTGCGCTTGAGGATGACAGCGCGCAGCACTTCACCGGCGCGGGCGGGATAAATGTTGTTGCCCATGTAGCCGATGCAGGTGATGGGGAACATCACTTTCGTTTTGATCGATTTCAGCGGTTTCAGCAAGTAATGCCAGCGCCAGGCACGCACCCAGACGGCAATGAAGTAAACGGCGATGCCGGGCAGGATCCACCAGTAGTTGGCGTGGGTGATGGTCTGCCAGAAATCTCCGAGGTTTAGCTTATTGAGTGCCCAGTACAGGAAGACGGCGCTGATGAGAACGCCAATCCAAAATCGCCATTTTTTCATAAGTACGATTCTACCATGAAGTATTTTCGCCTTCGCCGCCGCTTGCTTTTCTACAAGCTTACATATAATTAACCCATGGAAGAGCGCAAACTCTATGACCTGATCTATGACGGGGTGCGGCAAATCCCGCGCGGCAAGATCGCCAGCTATGGGCAGATCGCCAATATTGTGGGGCGCTGCTCGGCGCAGATGGTGGGCTTCGCGCTGGCAGCCCTGGCAAATACCTCAGAGCCAACCAATGTACCGTGGCAACGCGTGGTCAACAGCCAGGGCAAGATCAGTCCGCACGGGTTCGGTGTGGGCAGCGGCATGCAGCGCACTTTACTCGAAGAAGAGGGGATCGAGTTTGGACTGGAAGGCATTATCGATTTTGAAAAGTACGGCTGGCTTGGGGCGCCGCCGGCATATGTAAAAGCCAACAGGAAAAAATAAAGCGCGCACCAGAAGATGCGCGCTTCATTTTTATCTCACTCTAATCCATCCAATCATATCCGTAACAGCTATATTCATCGTTACCCAGTTTGACTGCGTGTCCATACTCATTTTCTGTTACCACGTACGAACTCCATAATGAGCGGTTTTCCAGCAGAAGTTTTTTGGCTTGAAGTTCTCCGAATCTAATGGATTGCCAGTCTGTAACTGCGGCATCTGTAAATTCTTTGGTACGGCAGGCCAGGGTCACACCCAGAAGATCATGAGTATCTGATGCCAGGCTTTTATCCTTGTAGGCTTCAACCAAAACAGGAACCGCGTCTGAGGACAGGGTGGCCAGGTAGTTCACGTCCAGCCGGGCACGGTCGCTGATCTCCTTGGAGGCATCGGTGAGGCCCAGCTTGATATTTTGGCGTGCCACAAACGCATCCACGTTCATGATGCCCAGGGTGGCGGTAAATCCCACGATCATGAGCATGAGAGCGAGGCCAAAGTGTCCCTGGCGGTTAGTGATCTGAAATACAATAGTTGCCAGGATGAGTGCCGCCAGCCAGAAGATGAAGACGTGAGTGTAGGTGCGCAATTCCGAGAAGCTGTAGGCTGATTCGTAGAGCAAAAGGCGCTGCAGCGAGGAGGCAAGCATCACCAGCACGTTGGCCATCATCAATACCGAAAGCACGGTGAAACCGATGAAAGAACCCCTGGATTCGCGTTTTGTGATGGTGTGCATCACCAGATAGAGCGCCAGGCTGATCACGGCCACAGCTACCAACTCACCAAAACCGCGGCGGGCGTACTCAGAGAAGGTGTAGCCGGCTGCGTTGATGTTGGCAGCGCCGCCGAAGAGGTACTTCACCTGGATGACAACAAACAGGATGAAGAGAGCATCCACGGCGCCGAGAACGATGGCGCACTCGGTCCAGCCCAGGAAGGGTTTCATACTAGCCTTGTTGGTCTCCGGTTTTTCGGGTTCCCTTTTGGGCAGGATGGCATGCAGGAGCAGGCCCAGGATCAGGTACGATCCGATGACGATGTAGACGAAGCGGAAGAGATACTCGGGCAGGCGGTCAGTGTTGAAGATGTTCTGCAGTGTATCCGAGAAGATGGGGTCTGCCGAGGCCAGGATGGCGCCGAGCATGATGACAATGGGCAGCGCCATGACGATACCCAGAACGACGGAGCCGAAGCGGCGAGCCTTGGTCTTTTGTCCGGGCAGCGGGGGGACGCCATTCTCATCGGCAGCCAGCAGGCCGAACCCGCGCGTGATGCCCGCTCCGATACTCGTGAACATGCGGGTGATGAAATCCACCACGCGGAAATGCAGCCAGTGACCGTTGAGAAAAGTGGAGATGAGCAGGAGCAGCCCAAGCAGGGTGACCATGGTGCTGCTGACGCGGGTGAAACTCTCGCTACGCCAGGCGGGGATGATCGCGAAGCCCAGGATCATTACGGTGAGTACGATGCTCCAGAGTGACGGTTTTTTCTTCTCGCGCCAGGCGAGAAGGTAGCCCAGGACCAGCAGCAGAACCGTCCAAACCAGGAAGGAAAGCCCTCCCTGTTTCCCCCAGAAAAGAAAATCAAAACCCCAACCGGCAGCCAGGGCTGCCAGGCCGAACCAAAGTTTTCGTTTTTGCATATTCCCTCGATTATCTGACTACCAGCGACAGCACCATGGCGATGACCAGGATGATTCCCAGTATGCCCAGTACGATCTGCTGGAGACGTTGAGCTTTTTGGACGGAAGAAACGCGTGGTTTTGCCGCCCCGTTCTTTTTGCTTGACTTTGGCGAATTTGCCATGACTTGCCTCACGTGATAAAGAATAGTCTATTCAGATGGTACTATCAGAACCTATCAGCGAACTTGCAAAGGCTATCAGAGGTGGCGCATCGAGGGGGATGCGCGGGTACCGTCCGGAACGTCTACGCCCCAGTATAACTCTGTTGCAAACCTTTGGTGGGGTTGAAAAATCCCGCCAGGCGGCGGGATCTGTTTTACTTGGCTTTTTCCGTACTGGCTGCCGGAGCAGCGGGTGCGGGCGTTGTGGTTTCTGCCGGTTTGGTCGTTTCCTTTTTATCCTCGGCAGGTTTCTCATCGTTTTTACCGCTGTATTTCATGCCCGAAGGGGAGCGGTGATCGGTGGCGTAGAAACCCGAACCTTTAAACACAATACCGACCGGAGTGTAGACCTTGTGCAGGGTCTTCTTCTTACACTCGGGGCACTGGGTGAGCGGGTCATCGGTGAATTTTTGGGTCTGGTCGAACTGGATTCCACAGTTCTCGCAGCGGTATGTGTAAACAGGCATTCCTTAAATCTCCATGATCAACCGGACGGTTAATCCTGTGTATTATAGTCCAATTAATGACGCGGTCAAGCAGCGGTATGTATACAAAGAGCTTACAGATTAACTTCCTTATCTTCTCAAATATAGCGCGCGATTGTTAAAGAACGCGCAGAAGAAGGTCAGAGGTTTGTTAACAGTCCATTATGACTGTCGATTTGTGCGAAATCCAATTCTTCTGTATAATCAAAACAAATGTTCGATAATGTGAGCGCCTATGCCATTGAATTACGTTAAGCTAAAGGAGCAGGTCTCCGAGTTTGGCGCCAGTGCCGTCAGGCGCAGGCAGGAATTGACTGAGCGGCTGGAGCATTACCGCGGTCTTCTCAAAACCCACGCCGGTGATCTGATCAGGCTGCAAAGATTGGTTGAAGAAGCTGCCTCCCGCGAGCACGGATTGCGCTGCGCCCTGCCGCTGCATGAGCCGCTTGACACGCACCTTCCCTTCAAAGGGCCTGCTGTTGAACACGTGCTGCTGGCTGCCGACGGCTCGCAGATCACGCCCGATCCGCACGCCGCGGTATTCTACGGCTTCGTCAACGTGGGCGTCTTTCGTATGAGCTCACAAGCAGGAGAGACCCCATCGGTGGAGATGTACTCGGAATTGATCCATGAAGGCGAGAATCCGGACGACGGTGAGTATCTCTCCGAAGACCTCATCAGTCTGCGCCGCGACGCCTGGGAAAGACGCATCCTGGCCGAAAGGGCAAAAGCAGAGAGCGGGCAGGTGCTCACCCTCACCGACGGTCCGCTGGAGCTCTACCGCGAACCGCGCAGTGAAGCCCGTTTTGACCTTTACTTCAAGGAGTACATCGCCGCGCTGGATGACCTGGCGCTGCTCAACACCATCACAGCAGGTTACGTGGATCGGCCGCGCGCGGCGCTGCTGGCAGCTACGCTGGAATTGCTGAACAACGATCTTGGCGAAGGCGGACCCGGCGCTGCAGGTGTGACCGACCTGATACTGATGGAAGGGCTACTGCAGCCAGGCGAGCGTTCAGCAGTGTTCGCGCTGCAGTTCCGCAACGCGGCCAGTTTTGAAGGGCGCAAGGCACTGCACTTCTTCTATCTCAACGTGGGCAGCGCGGCCGCGCCCTCCATCGCGCGTGTGGAAGTGCCGCTGTGGGTGGTGGAATCTCCCACCTCACTCAACCTGCTGCAGGCTGTGCTTGTAGAACAGGCGGCGCAGGCAGGGGCGCACCCGTACCCCTACGCACTCATCCGCGCGCACGAGACCGCGGTGGTGCAGATGGACGAGCATGAAGCGCTGGAGCGATTGATCGAGACCGAGCTATTGAGCCGCGGATTCCCGCCGGCGTTGATCTCACAAAAATTAGCCAACAAACTGGTTGGCAAACGGACGAGGTATTGATATGGAACAAATCGCCATTGGAAGACTGCTGCGTTCGAGCATCACCGGCTGCGTGGTGGGCTGCAACCTATCGCAGGCAACCGCTCCCGCGTTCGGGCAGATGGTGCTCATCCCGCTGGATGACAAAACGAAGGTTTTTGGCCTCGTTTATGACATCCACATCGACGATGACGGGTTGGTGCGTCAACTTGTGACAGCCAGCGGTATCAGTGATGCCGTCATCGAAGACAACCGCGTCAACCGCAACGTTCCGCTGGAAATGAGCGTGCTCTTTGTGGGCTGCGAGTCAGACGGCAGGATCTCACACCTGCTGCCGCTGCGCCCGCCGCTGACGCTGGATTCGATCTATCCATGTTCCGATGCTGACCTCAAACGCTTTTGCGCCGACGGCAGTTTTGGTTACCTGCGCCACCTGCTGCGCAACCAGGACATCCCGGCCGCCGAACTACTGGCGGTACACCTGCGAGAGGTGCTGGCCGCGGCAGGCGAGGGCAGCGCGGCAGCGGTGGAGACGGTGATCTCTATGCTCAAGGATGATTATCCCCAGTTGATGGACGTGCTCAGCGCGGTTTCTGAAGTGTTCTAAGAGAAAAGGTGGAATTATGGCAGCGAATGTACTGAACAACAACTCGAATGATACCCGCGAAGCTATCGGCTACGTTGTCAGCGGCGGACTCAAAGCCAACCTGTTTGTGCGCCTTACCGTCCCGGCGCAGAGCGTGCAGGAGGGTGGGTTCGTGGTGCTCGAAAGTGGTAATTGGCAGTTTTACGGTTTGGTGGTGGATCTGCAGCTCGGAGCGCTCGACCCACGCTACGTGGAAGAGGCTGTGGCCAAGCGGCTCTCCCCGCTCGCCGCGGAAATGCTGGCCAAACAGACACTTTACACAAACCTGGAAGTGCTGCCGGCGCTAATGCTGGAACGCGGCCCCGAACCCGGCGACCCAGATTACGAGAGCTGGCGCAAAGCGCACCCCGAGGATCCTCGCCCGATGCCCATCAAGACCATCCCGGTTCACCGGGCGATGGCGCGCCTGGCCGCTGCCGGCGACGTGGCCGAGATCTTCGGCTCGCCTGATAAGGCGGGCAACTTCGTCATTGGGCGCACGCGCGAACAGGATCACCCCGTCTGTGTCAACCTTGACAAGTTCGTGCAGCGCAGCTCGGGTATCTTCGGCGCTACGGGCACCGGCAAGTCGTTCCTCACGCGCATCCTTCTAGCGGGACTTATTGAACACAACACGGCTTCGGTGCTGATGCTGGATATGCACAACGAGTACGGCTTTGACGACACCTCGTCGGATACCGGGCAGGCAGTGGCAGGGTTGCGCTACAAGTTCCCCGCGCGCGTGCGCGTGGTGGGGCTGGGACGAGCCACCACCATCCGCGGCAAGACGCCAGATTGGCACCTTGAGATAGATGAGACCGATATCCAGCCGGTGGATATTGAGTTGCTGACGCGCGAGTTGAACTTGCGTGAGACCACCTCCACCACGCTTGACGCCCTGCTGCACAGTTTTGGGCCAAGGGAATGGTACAGCAGCTTCAGAGCCATGAGAGTTGGCTTGATCACAGAGGACGAGGACGGCAAGAAGGTGCCTGCTCCCGGCAGCGTGGCCTTCTGGGCCAACCAGGAAGGTGTCAACGTGGCCGCGGCCGAAGGGCTGAACTCCAAGCTGGGACGAGTGTTCAACCGACCGTACATTGTACGGCGCGGCGAGGATGAGAAAACCCCCGATGGATTGAAGGAGATCATCAAAGCACTGCAGGCGGGTCAGCATATTGTGCTCAGTTTTGGCGACTATGAGAGCGACCTTGATTACCTGCTGGTCTCGAACCTGCTCACACGCAAGATCCGTGAGGCATGGGAGGAGAGCACGAACCAGTTCCGCGCCCATGGTAAAGAGGAACCTCGTCCGCTGGTGATCGCGGTGGAGGAGGCGCACAAGCTGCTCAACCGTGAAATGGCAGCGCAGACCTCGTTCAGTACCATAGCGCGTGAGATGCGCAAGTATTACGTGACGTTGCTCATCATCGATCAGCGTCCGTCGCAGATCTACGACGAGGTCATGTCGCAACTGGGCACGCGTGTATCTGGTTGGCTGGGGGATGAAGCGGATATTGCGGCTGTACTCTCCGGGTTGGCCGGGCGCGAGGCGCTGCGCGGCATGCTGGCACGTTTGCAGCCCAAGGAGGAGGTGTTGCTGCTGGGTTGGGGGGTGCCCATGCCCATTCTGGTGCGCTCGCGGCGTTATGACCAAACCTTCTGGCTGGAGTTGCTCGGGCGTGATCCCGGCCGCAGCGTGGAGCAGAGCATGAAGGAGCTTGGTTTCTAGAGCAAGCTCACGCAGAGAACAGACACTGTATGAGTGCTTCGATGATATACTCTTTGAACCCTCAACTTTAAGGATTGTCTCTTGAAATACAAACTTCTCCCCTTTGTGTTCGTTGTTGCTTTCGTCGCATTCACCAGCCTGGCCTGCGCCGGGCTCACCGACGCCGCTGACGTGGAAGCTACGCCCACCACAGCCAGCAACGCGGTCGGCGCATCGGCTGCCAACGCGTACCCGTTTGGTACTGTTGTACCCGTCGAGGATATGACCTTCGAGGTCACCGGCATCACCCGCCCGGCTGACAGCATCGTGGCAGCAGCCAACGTGTTCAACACGGCCGCGAAAGAGGGGCAGGAATATCTTTTCGTGACTCTGCGAGTTACTTGCGAAGAACCCGCAAGCCAGAGCTGCCAGTTCTCACTGCTCAACTTCTCGATCGTGGAGTCTGACGGCAGCGCGTACGACGCCGAGTTGTTCATCGCGGACGTTTCTGACATGCTGAATGATCAGGAGATCGCAGGGGGAGAGACGCTGGAAGGCTATCTGGGATTCATCATCCACCAGGCTGAGACGGATCCGGTGCTGATGTATGAGTCTTTCTCGCAAGAAACATTCTATATGAAAGTTCAATGAAGCCTTACTCACGCAGCCTTTCAAGGACTGGTGTGCAACCACCGCAAGTTATCGAAAACGCAGAGACGCATAAGAGAATAAAAGTCACAAGTCCAGCGATACTGGGCTTGGATTTTTAACATAAGGAAGTTTGGATAATTCCTACTGAAGACTTTCTTCTGCGGTCTCTGCGTCCCTACGTGAGTATCTCTACTTCGGCCAGCTGATCCAGATGAGCAGTGCGGTGACGATGCCGGTCAGGAATCCGCCGATGACCTCGAGCGGGGTATGGCCGAGCATTTCCTTGAGTTCTTCGTAGTCGATGGGCTTGCCCTCAAAGAGTTCCTTGAAGACCAGGTTCAAGCGCTCGGCGTGGATGCCGGCCTGACGGCGCACACCGGCCGCGTCATAGAGCACCACCATGGATACCGCGATGGCCAGGGCAAAAACAGGCGAATCAAAACCATCGAATAACCCAATGCCGAGTGTGGTGGCTGTCATCAGCGCGGCGTGCGAGCTGGGCATGCCGCCTGTGCCAAAGGCCTGCACCAGGTTGATCTTCTTGTGGATGAAGTAATAAGTGGGGATCTTCAATATAGATGCTGCCAGCCAGCCGGCCATGCAGCAAACAAGTTCGGGATATCGAAAGAACCAGCTCATCATTCGCCTTCTGTGGGGGTGGGATTCATGTTAGCCAGTTGCTGGATTTTCAATTCAGCCTTCTCCAGCAGAACGGCGCAGTACTTGGAGAGCGCCTGACCGCGTTCGTAGAGTTTCATGCTCTCTTCGAGTGACTGCTGGTTGGTTTCCAGAGCGGCCACGATCTCCTCGAGTTCCTTGAATGCGGCCTCGTAGGATACATTTAGCATACCGGCGTCTCTTTCCTTGCTCATGCGCCTTCTCCTTCATCCCCGCCTGCTACGTGGGCGCCAAATTCACCATCGGATACCTTAATACTAACACGTGATGCAGGGATTGCCTGTTTTACACTTCTTACAATTTCGCCAAGCGGGTCGCGCACGATGGCATAGCCGCGTTGCAGTACCGCTTCGGGGTTGAGCGAAGACAGGAGTTGGTTCATGCCGCTGTAACGGGCATGCGCGCGTGCCAGGATGCCCTGCGCAGCAAGCAGGGAGCGGAAACCCAACTCATCCACGCGCTGCTGACGTTCCTTGATTGTGCGCAGCGGCGAGATCCGTTCCAAGCCGCGCTGCAGGCTGGTTAATTGCGCGCTTTCATACTCCAAACGGGCTCCGGTGGCATCATCAAGCTCGCGGGCGAGTTGGCGTACCCGCGCCGAGAGTTCCTCGCGGTCGGGAGTGGCCAGTTCTGCGGCGGCAGTGGGAGTAGGCGCGCGCAGATCGGCAGCAAAATCCGCAAGGGTGAAATCGGTCTCATGCCCTACGCCGCTGATGACGGGCAGGCGCGAATCGACCACAGCCCGCACCACGCGCTCATCGTTGAACGCCCACAGGTCTTCCAGCGATCCGCCGCCGCGCGCCAGCAGGATGACCTCGAGGCCGGGTTCGTTGTTGAGGCGCTGCAGGGCGGCCACGATCTCAGCGGGGGCTGCGTCACCCTGCACAGCCGAGGGGGCGATCACCACCCTGGCCAGCGGATAACGACGTTGTAGTGTGTTGAGAATGTCCTGCAGGGCTGCGCCTGAAGGAGAAGTGACGATGCCAATCGCCGCCGGGGCTGCGGGAATGGGGCGCTTACGTCCCTCATCGAACAGCCCTTCAGCTTCCAGTTTGGTCTTGAGGCGCACAAATTCCTGGTAAAGCGCGCCCTCGCCCACCTGGCGCACGCTGTCAACGTAGAGTTGATACTGCCCACCCTGTTCATAGACGCTGATGGCGCCGTGCGCTTCGAGCGCCATGCCGGCCTGCAGCGTGAAGCGTAAACGCAGCACCTGCGGCTTCCACATCACGCATTTGAGCGCGGAGGTCTGGTCTTTGAGCGTGAAATACAGGTGTCCGGAGGCCGGGTAGGATGGATTGGAGACCTCGCCCGAGACCCACACGTCGCGCAGGATCTCATCACTGTCGAGCAGTTCACGCAGGTAACGCGTGATCTCGCCCACAGAAAGTGAAGTTGACTGGAAAAGTGAACCCTGGAACATACTCTTAGCATACCCTGCCAGGTTTCGGGTGTCAACAATAATACTGCGGAAGTAAAAGCAATCCTCCAGTCGTCTGAAAACTGGAGGATCGTCAGTAAAACAGGAGGCTATTTCATTTTTTGCAGGAGCATCAGGAACAGGTCGGTTTCGGTGATGATGCCCAACATCTTGCAGTTCTCGTCAACCACCGGCAGGCAGTGGATCTTCTTCTCAAGCATTATGCGTGCAGCTTCGGTAAGCTCCGCATCCGGGGCAATGGTGACCACGTCGCTGACCATCACCTTTTCCACGGACTGCGCCAGAACCTTGTAAGAGGCTTCCTGGCTGTTCTGCATGGCTGGGCGTGTGGGATCGCTGCTCATCAGGTCTGTGCGTGTGACCAGGCCGATGATCTTGCCGTTTTCCACCACAGGCAGGGAGCGGATGCGTTTGGTGCCCATCAAGTTGTGGGCTTCGAGAAGGGTGGTGCTGCGCTGGATGGTGACCACCTCGTCATTCATGTGATCACGGACGGTAACCTTTTTTCCCAGCGCCGGATATTGCGCGATGATATAACGCAGCAGATCGGAACTGGTGAGGATGCCGGTCAGCTCCCCGTTCACAAGCACGGGCAGGGCGTTGATCTTGTTTTCGAGCATGACGCGGGCAGCGTGGTGGATTGTAGAATCGGGCGCGATTGTGAGTACATTGGTTTTCATCACATCGGCAGCAGTCTCATCGGCCACATCGATACCCAGGTTCCAGACCTCGTTGCCCAGGATGGACAGGTCAAGGCCAATGAGCACCTCGCGGTTGATCAGGCCGATCAACTTGCCGTCCTTGAGGATGGGCAGCGCGCGAATATGCCGCTCATCGAAGATCTGACGGGCTTTGCTGAGTTCCATATCCGGTGTGCCGGTGATGACTGGTGAGGTCATCCAATTTTTCACCAAACCTTGCGTCATCTGGTTCCCTCCACAGGAATCACTGCCATCCAGAGATGACCGTGAGTAGCGAGAGTATACAGTGTCTGTTCATTTCAACCATCCCGAAAAGCGTTCAACCCGCACGCTCTTTATGGATGAGTCTTCCTTCATCATTAATGATGACCCCGGCGGTAGTGTCTATTTGTATGGGCTGGGGTGGGGTTCTTCATCGAAAACCGTCACTACACCGGCGCGCATGGCGTAGATCACGGCCTGGGTGCGGCTGGAGACCTGCAGCTTGGCCAGGATGCGGCTGACGTGCGAGTGGACGGTGGCCGAACTGACAACCAACAAGCGAGCGATCTCCTGGTTGCTGTAGCCGTGCGCCATGAACTTGAGGACGTCCATTTCGCGCTCGGTGAGCTTCTCCACCAGACCTTCCTGCTCCTCCACGCCGCTGATCTGTTTGAGCACGTGACCAACAATGGACGGGTGCAGCCAGGCTTCGCCGCGTGCCACCTGGTGGATGGCCTGCAGCAGGTCTTCTTTATCGGCATCCTTGAGGATGTAACCAATGGCGCCGGCATTGAGCGATGGCATTACCTTGTCGTTACTGCTCAAACCTGAAAAAATGAGGATGTTGGTCTCGGGGACTTCGCGTTTGATGCAGCGGGTGGCTTCAATGCCGTCCATTTCAGGCATGGCCACGTTCATCAGTACCACTTGGGGGCGCAACGACGCTGCCAACTCAACGGCCTTGACGCCGTTGTTGGCCACCCCAACAACCTCGATCTCATCGTGGTCTTTGAACATCGCCATCAAACCGCTGACAACAACGGGGTAATCGTCCACGATCAACAAACGGATCGTGCCGCTCATTGAGGCTCCCGGGAAAGGTGTGTGTGGATGAGAACTGTCGATGATTTGTTCATTTTCTTGAAATTATTAATTCCAAGTATGATTTTACCTTATATTCATGCATGGAATGATGCAACAGACGATTCTTTTCCGGAAAACGAGTGTAAAATGAAATAACTCTTTGCGCAGGAGGAAAAATGGAAACCCTCTGGTCTCCCTGGCGAATGAAATACATTACAGATTATGAAAACCCCGGCGAATGTATCTTTTGCACCATGCCGAAGAAGCAGGATGGACCGGAGAACCTCATTGTCCACCGCGAGGAGCATTGCTTTGTCATTCTCAATCGCTTTCCTTACACCACCGGGCATGTGATGGTGGTTCCCTTCGAGCACAAATCAACGTTGGAAGCGCTCGCGCCGGTGACACGTGCCGCCATGATGGAACTGATGACGAAAACCATCGAGGTGATGCGCCGGGAGTACAAACCACAGGGGTTTAATGTGGGCATCAACCTGGGTTCTGCTGCCGGGGCGGGCATTGCTGAGCATGTGCATATCCACATCGTACCGCGTTGGGTGGGCGATACCAACTTTATGTCCACAGTGGGCGAGACGCGTGTGCTGCCTGAGGAATTGGAAGCCACCTATCAGCGTCTGGCCAAAGCCTGGAAGTAAGCCAAAAAAGGATGCCCGCTTCGGCGGGCATTTGTAATTTAAAGTGATGCTATAATCAACAGGTCACGCAGGGAAACCCGCGTGAAATCCCCAATCTGTTCTCATTGAGGTGCCATGCCCACATTCATCTTGATCATTGCAGCCCTGTTTCTTCTCGCCGCAGTCCTCCTGATCAGGACGTACTTATTTGTTCAAAAAGCCAGCCAGGATGCCGAGAAGGACCTGCCCGGCGTGAAACTCCCCGCCTTTAAGGCGGATCAAAAAATTGCAGCCGCTCATCTTTCTGATGTGATCAAACTGGAAACCGTCACGCATGAAGATCCATCAGAGAATGTGCCGGTCAATTTCGTGCAATTGCACAAGATGCTGGAAAAGAACTACCCGCTCGTGCATAAGACGATGAAACGCGAGGTGGTGGGTGAAAACAACCTGCTATTCACCTGGGCAGGGAAGGACAGCAAACTGGAACCGGTGCTTTTCGCAGCGCACCAGGACGTTGTCCCCGCCGAGGAGACGTCGCTCTCGCAGTGGACGTATCCACCATTCTCCGGAAAGATCGCCGATGGTTTCATCTGGGGGCGCGGCACACTTGATATCAAGAATCAGTTGGTTTCGCTGATGGAAGCTGCCGAAGCGCTCATCAAGAACGGCTACCAGCCGGAACGAACGGTGATGTTCGGCTTTGGCGCTGATGAAGAGGTTCTGGGCGTGGGTGCCAAGGACATCGTTGCTTTGCTCAAAAAGCGCGGAATCCGCCTGGCGGCGATGGTGGATGAAGGCGGTTGTATCTATGAAGACATCATCCCCGGCGTTCATGGCAAGACCGGCATGATCGGCCTGGCTGAAAAGGGGTATCTCTCCCTGCGCGTGTGGGTGGATGACGAAGCCGGTCACTCTTCCACACCTTCAAAAAACACCGCCACTGGAACGCTTATACGTGCACTGGACAGGCTGGTGGCGAATCCATTCCCGGCCAAAGTCAGCGCAGTAGCGCGCATGTTTGCCAAACTGGCCGGTTCGGCTGAATTTAAACTCCAACTGGCCTTCGCCAATCTGTGGCTATTTGGAGACCTGGTAGAGAAAACATTATTGGCCAACGGTGAAACCGCTGCCACTATCCGCACCACCACCGCTGTCACCATCCTGCGCGGAGGTGTTAAAGACAACATCATCCCCGGCCATGCCGAGGCGGTTGTAAATTTCAGACTGCTCCCCGGTGAGACGATTGCCAGCGCTTGTGAGCGCATCAGAAAGACCATGAACGATGAGCGCGTGCATTTTGAGCCCCTGCGCGGAAACGCCTGGGAGGCCTCCCCGGTTTCACCCGATGAACACCCCGCCTACCAGCACATCGCCGGTGCGGCGCGTGAGTTCTTCCCGGGTATTCCCTTTGCCCCCTATATCATGCTCGGCGGCTCGGACGCGCGCAACTACTACGCAATTTGTGACAACGTTTACCGCTTCAGCCCGTGCGTGATGGTGCCCTCGGATCTTTCGCGGGTCCACGGCATCAACGAACGCATTTCACTTGAAGCTTTTGGCTTGATGGTGGAGTACTTCTACAACTTGATCCCCCGTTGGTCGCAAAAAGACATGTAAAACAAAACGGCCGGGCAACCGGCCGTTACTTTTTAAGATCGATGCTTACTCGCATCACGTTGCGGTCCATTGCGCCGAATTTGTACTTGTAATCCTCCGAACCGCGCATGAAATCGAACTCAAAGCGGTTGTTCTCGACCGCCCACTTGATGAGGTGAACAAGCAGCACCCAGCCGGGTGAATGTTCAAAGAACTGCGGGTCGATACCCGAGTTGTAGACCCAGATCCGGTTGTTGAAATCGAAGTTCAGATATGCAGCCGCTTTTTCAGCGCCAATGGTAAGGAATGCCAATTGCAGCATGTGATGCCCAAACGCGTCGCGCATCGACAGACGCATCTGTTCCTTCATCGGCTCGGTGAGGAAACGGCGTTTGTTCTCGTCATAGGCCATCATGCGCAGGAATTCATCAACTTCGTGGTCAAGGGTTTCGGGGTCGGAGACAATGTACCAGTCGGAACCCTGGGGGAGTTCCAGCATGCGGCGCACCTTGCGGCGCATTTCGTGACGTTGTTTCTTATCCAGTCCGGCCAGGTATTCCTCGTAATCACCGCTGAGGGGGATATAAGGGGAACGTGCGAGCGGTTCGGATGTGAACTCAAATCCGAGCGCCTGGCAGGCTGAGCGCAGCGCTTCCAGCGAGGGTGAGCCATCGGGGATGTTGTCAAACTCGATACGCTCAATACCATATTGCGGAGTAAGCACGGTCTTGATGTAGGCGATCAGACCATCGGTGAAGTCCGCAGCGTATCGTGGTTCAACCAGCAGATCGAGATAGTCGCTGATCTCCACGCTGCCGAGCAGCAGCAGGGTCTGCTTTTCTTCCCGCTCGCTGATGAAGCAGGGCGCTATACCGCAGAGATGCCCATTATCCCGGGCGGTAATGATGAGCAGTCGCGCGTTCTGCGGCCATTCTCCACCGCCGCGGGTTTGCCACCATGTGCGAAGATACTCGTAGCGCAGAAAGGGCACGTGGGTAATGCCTTTTGCCAGTAAAGAATCCCATTCAGTTTGCAGGCTTGCCGGGACATCCTGTAAGTGAGAAAAATCCATGAAGTAATTATACCTGATGCAATTTTTGCGGTCAGCGTTCCTGTAGGACCTGCGGATGGAGCAGCCCTGCGTTGCGGCGCAGCCATGAGCGCGCTTCTTTGCAGGCGGGGAAGTAGCGCGCCACCACCGACCAGAAGTCCGACGAGTGATTGGGCTCAACCAAATGCGCCAGTTCATGGACGACCACGTACTGCAGAACGGCCGGCGGCACCATGATGAGACGCCAGTTGAAAGAGAGCGTGCCTCGGCTGGAGCAGCTTCCCCAACGCGTCTTTTGGTCGCGGATGATGATGGAAGACGGCCGCACACGCATGCGCTGTGCCTGGCTGATCACCTCGGATTCGATCTTTTGTTTGGCCTTGCCGCGCAGGTAGGTTTCGAGGCCGGCAGGAACGGCAGCGGCCGCACCAACCGGTACGCGCACGATCAACCTGCCATCCGCGGCGTCCACGCGGGAGCGTGATTTTCGCTGCATCTCTTCCACGACGACCACCTGGAGTGGAGTGCCTTCGTAGAGGATCACGTCAGGCGGCAGGGTGTTCCGCTGTGCCTTGGCCGCGCGTTCTTGATGTTTCTCAAGCTGCTGCAGCACCCAATCGCCGTTGCGCAACAGGAAAGATTCTGCCTGACGCGGCGGGAACCCTACGGGGATGACCAGGGTGACACCGTTTTGTGAGACGGTGATGCGCACTCGTGTTGACCGGGTGGACTCCTTGAGCTGATATGCGATGGTCTTTCCCCGCAGATTGATGCTGCGTTGCTCGGTGATCGTCATGAGGTTGATTATATCAGCGCAGTCCATTTATTGACGCGTTCATGGGTGCGTGTTAGAATACAAGCCGTCCTTTTTATGGGCGCGTAGCTCAATGGTAGAGCAGTGGCCTTTTAAGCCATTGGTTGAGGGTTCGAGCCCCTCCGCGCTCACTTTTTATTTAATGTCATTGCGAGACTTCGATCTTTACAGTCGATGCAATCCCCCTCTGCACTCATCTTTCTTAAAAATCCATTACGGGCTCGCCGTTTATGCAATAGAATCAACCTCATTGATTGGGGTACTCCGTTTGGGGTATGGTATTCGAGCCCCTCCGCGCTCACTTTTTATTTAATGCCATTGCGAGACGGCGATCTTTGCAGTCAAAGCAATCCCCCCTCCGCGCTCACTTCCTTTTATTGTCATTGCGAGGTCACCACTTGTACGACCGAAGCAATCTCTCCCTTACTTTCAATTTACTGCAATGCCAGCCACACTAGTCTCGTTCGGAAGCGATCGCCGGCTCCACGAGAATCACTCACATATTGTGGCGTGTTTCACACCATATTAAAATCCCACACAGATGTAAATCATCCAAAATGTGTGCCGTTTGCGCTTGCATAGATGGTGGTTTGTTTGTATTATCAATTCATGGAAAGGTGATTTTAAAGGGATCGGGGGGAATAGGGGCTGAAAAATTGGACTTGTTCATTGACTGAGGAATTAATGAAACAAGCGCAAAAAACTCAAAAAACCGCAACTGTAGTAAAACAAGAAAAGCCAGCAATAGGGAAAGCCCAATTACTGCAGGAAGTGGCTGCGTTTTTTCAACGTCACAAATCCCATATCGTCATAGGATTAACCTGTCTTGCGTTACTGGCATCGCTGGGATGGATTGCCACAGGATGCAGACCACCGGTACCTCAGATCCCTGAAACGGATATTCAATCAATCACAGTTGTTATAGATAACAACTACCCGCCCTATTCTTTCCTCGACGCGCAAGGAAATCTTCAAGGTATTTCGATCGATCAATGGAAACTCTGGGAAGTAAAGACAGGTATAGATGTGAAAGTTGTGGGGATGGATTGGGCGGATGCAGTGGCTGCCATGGAGGCGGGAGAGTATGACGTCATCGACACCATATTTTACAGTGAATCCAGAGCAAAGCTCTACGATTTTACGCCATCCTATGCCACTATTGAGGTCCCGATTTACTTCAACAACCGCATCACCGGCATCACCGATGCGGCGTCATTAAAAGGATTCCCGGTCGCAGTGAAAACTGGCGATGTGGTGATAGATATATTGACTGAAAAGGGGGTTACTGACCTGGTCTTTTTTACTAGCTACCAGCAGATCGTTCAGGCGGCATTCAACCAGGAGGTGGTCGTTTTTGCAATCGATCGGCCACCAGCTGATTACTTTCTCTTCCAGTACAAGATTCAGGGTCAATTCAATTCTACTGAACCGCTTTATTCGGGGCAGTTTCACCGCGCGGTAATAAAAGGAAACGCGGAATTACTGGAAATCATCAACGCTGGATTCGCCAACATTGCTGCGTCTGATTACGAAGCAGTGGATCGTAAATGGTTCGGTACCCCTGGCGTTGATACCACCGCGTTAAAGTACAGCGGGTACATAATTGGCGGAGTACTGCTTATACTTACCTCTCTATCTGTTTGGAATCGCAGCCTTCAAAAGAACGTGCGCAAGCAAACAAAAATCCTGCAGGAGAGCGAAGCCAGCTTTAAGAGTCTGTTTGACTCATCACCGATCTCTCTCTGGGAACAGGATTTTTCTCTTGTTAAGAAAAGACTGGAGCAGTTGAAAAAAGAAGGGGTCATTGATCTCAAGAAGCATTTCCGAAATCACCCTGATGTTGTTAGTGAGTGTATGGACCTTGTCAAGATCACACGCACCAATCAGGTTTCCATTGAGCTTTTTGGCGCTGCGAATGAAAAACAATTGCTGACCTATCTTTCCAACTTTATTCCTGAGCAATTATCAGTAAATTTCATTGACCAGTTAATAAATATTGCCAATGGCACCGTTCACTATAAAACCGAAACTGTCAACCGCACCATCGATGGCAGGGACATCATTCTTGAATTAAGCTGGGAGATTATGCCGGGGCACGAAAAGGATATGTCGCGGGCAATTATCTCGCTGGTGGATGTGACTGAACGCAAAAAGACAGAAGGACTGCTCAGGGAATCAGAGAACAAACTGCGCGCGATTTTTGCGGCAATCCGCGACGCGATCTTTATATTTGACAAGGATGGAAAATACCTGGAGGTTGCTCCGACCGATCCGGCGAATTTATACCGACCGGCGCAGGATTTGGTCGGCAAATCAGTGAAAGAATTTTTCCCGGAAGAATTGGCCAATACGTGCATTGAATCTATAGATAGAGCCTTGACAAAGAAAGAGATCACCTTACTGGAGTATGCGTTGATCATTGATGGCCATGACAAATGGTTTCAGGCTGTAATCTCCCCGATGTCAGATAAATCAGTGGTCTGGGCAGCCCGGGATATTTCTGAAATGAAGTTAAAGGAAATTGAGATAAAAGAGTTGAACGCCGACCTTGAAAAAAAGGTCGAGTCCAGAACAAAAGAACTCAAACTTAAGAACCAGGAACTGGAGGCTTTTACTTATACCGTTTCGCATGACCTTAAAGCCCCATTGCGCGGCATCTCCGGTTACGCCGATTTGCTCCTTCAGGACCATTCATCCGCTCTGGATGACGAGGGGAAGGGTTATCTGCAGAAGCTGATCAAGTCCTCACAACAATTAAACCAATTGATCGAAGACCTGCTGGCCTATTCGCGGCTTGAACGCAGGCCGGTTGTTCGAGAAGATCTCAGAGTGAAGGATCTGGTCAACCTGGTCCTTGAACAACGAAGTAGTGAGATCCGTGATCGCAAGATCCAAGTTCACACCGACATGGAAGATGAAAAGATCAATACAAGTCATGAGCTCATGATGGAGATCATCAGTAATTGTCTGGATAACGCTTTGAAGTTTACCCGTGATAACCCAAATCCTGAGGTTTGGATCGATTATCATCGTGACGGCGCGGTGAGCCGATTATCCATCAAAGATAATGGGGTGGGCTTTGACTTGAAGTATAAAGAAAAGATTTTTGAAGTATTCCAGAGGCTGCATACGGCTGATGTCTTCCCTGGTACTGGCATTGGTCTGGCATTGGTCAAGAAAGCTGTTGAACTACTGGGATACCGTATCCGCGCGGAAGGCGAACCCGGCGCTGGTTCTGTATTCACCCTGGAGATATGCAAATGAAAAACACAGCAGGAGTCCCCCCACTTTTGCTGGTCGAGGACAGTCAATCTGATATAGACTTGTCTCTCTATGCATTCAATAAGATCCACTTTACCAACCCAATCGAGATCTGCCGCAATGGTACTGATGTGATGGAAAAAATGAAGGAATGGGAAGGTGGTTCTCCGCTACCTCTTTGTATGCTTTTGGATGTAAAAATGCCGGGCATGAGCGGTCTTGAAGTGCTCAAAATACTAAAAGAAAAGTTCCTGACCGTACCGGTTATCATGCTAACCTCATCTCGGGAAAACTCAGATATCGATGCGGCCTATGCCCTGGGAGCGAACTCGTATATTGTGAAACCGGTGGAGATGGACAGGTTCATAGAGATTGCCAGGCAGCTTAACCTCTATTGGATGGTACTTAACTCGACACCCGCAGGATGATGATGAAGATCCTATATATTGAAGATAACCCGGTCGATGCAGACTTGACCCAGATAGAGTTCAAAAAATACGGCGGCAAGTATGAATTGACGCATGTACAGTCTATCCAGGAAGCCCTCGACCTGTTTTTCAAGGCCGAGCAGCCGGATTTCGACCTGATCCTTACCGACATGAACCTCACCGATGGCAACGGTCTGACCCTGCTGGCTCAGGTACGCAATCTCAGGCTGCCCATAGCCGTGGTTCTGATCACCGGGCAGGGCGACGAAGATACCGCTGTGGCTGCATTGAAAGCCGGCGCAGATGATTACATCATCAAGCATAAGAATTATCTCAAGAACCTGCCGCAAACGCTTGAGAATGCCTACACTCAATTCAAGAAATCCAAGACGCGTGTGGCGCAGCCCATCAAGGTGCTCTATGGAGAACATAACGCGGTGGATGTGGAATTGACATTGCGACATATCCGCGGACACGCTCCCCATATCCAGGTGGATGTGGTGAAAGACGCCAAAGCGATGATTCATGCACTCGATACTGCCACCGACGAGACAAAATATGATGTTTTGCTTATCGATTTTCACCTGCCGGGAATGGACATTCAGACGCTTTTACAGCGCATCATTGATGATCCGCTCTACATGTACCCGGTTGTTCTCATCACCGGGCACGGCAACGAGGAAACAGCGGTCAATGCGCTTAAGTTGGGCGTTACTGATTACCTTGTGAAAACTAATGGATACCTTTACCGCCTGCCATCTGTGCTGGAGAATGCCAAGAACCTTTATTCGCTTTATCAGGAGAAAGAAGCTCTGGCCAGGAGCGAAGCTCGTTTTCGTCTATTGGCAGAAAACGCTCAGGATGTTATTGTTCGCCTTAAATTTGACCCGCAGCTCCATTTTGATTACATCAGCCCTGCGCTGCTCACCATCACCGGTTACTCTACGGAAGAAGTCTATGCTGATCCAAGGATCCTTTTCCTGGCTTCGGAAGACAAGATCCCATCTATTGAGTTTTTCACTCAATTAATCAAGGCTTCTGAGACCTCTCAATTTGCTTTCCCATTTCAGACAAAGGATGGGCGGAAGCTCACAGTAGAAATGCGCGGCAGGGTCACACTGGATGAAAACGGTCAACCGCAGCAATTCGATGCCATCGTCCGCGATATCACTGAACGCATCGAGACAGAAACCAAGCTTCAAAACCGTATGCAGCGCTTGAATTCACTGCATACGATCGATACGGCGATCAATTCCAGTTTTGACCTGAATTTCACGTATGTGATCCTGCTCGAGCAGGTGGTGGCTGTGGCAAAGAATTCGGCAGCCGCCATCATTGTCTTCGACCCCAACCCTTCCATTCGCTCTGTGGCTACGACCATTGGATTTACTACTCCAGAGATGTTTTTGAACCCACAGCTTTTGACAGACACCTTACCCACGAAAGCTGCGCTCGAACGCAGAGTGGTAAGTATGACAAGTCACGAGATCAACGATAACAGTTTTCCGTTGCGGGTTCTCTTTAAAAATGAAGACATAAAAGGATACAGTGCATACCCGTTGACAGTGAAGGGGATCGTAAAGGGCGTGATCGAGCTGTTCCGGCGTGAAGAGCAGGAGCTTGATGAAGAGACGAGCAGCTTTCTAGCGACGGTCTCACAAGCAGCAGCCATCGCCATGGAAAGTTCGCAGAACTTTGAGCGTCTGCAACGCACCAATCAGGAACTCATTCAAGCCTACGATGACACACTGGTGGGCTGGATCAATTTCCTGGACCTGCGCGACAAGGAAACGGAGGGGCATACCCTGCGCGCGCAGGATATTACAGTTCAAATATGCAGTCAGTTTGGCCTCAGCTCCGAGGAACTGATGCATGTGCGCCGAGGTGTGCTGCTTCACGATATAGGTAAGGTGGGTATCCCCGACGCAATCCTCAATAAACCCGGGGCTCTTACCGAGGAAGAGCGCGAGGTCATCAAGATGCACCCGGTATATGCCTACCAGATGCTGTATCCCATCAGTTATCTGCGTCCTACGCTGGATATCCCGTACGGCCATCACGAGAAATGGGACGGCACCGGCTACCCGCGCGGACTCAAGGGTGAAGATATCCCGCTGGCAGCCAGGATATTCGCCATTGTGGATGTTTTCGACGCGCTGACGTCTGACCGGCCGTACCGTAAGGCCTGGACTGTTGAGAAGACCGTGGCGCACATCCGCGAGGGAGCGGGCAGCCATTTTGACCCTGCCATCGTGGAAAAATGTCTGGGACTCTTGGTTGAAAACTTCGAAAAACAATCAATAGTAGAAAAAGGCCAGGAACCTGAATAGGTCCTGACCTTTTCAATTGTTCGTATAGAACCTATTTTGTTTTGTTCTTCTCGCGGTTCACACGAATGAATTCTGCCACGCCCTGACCAAGCTGCAGGATGCCGAAGAAGATCACCGCATAGGCGATCCATTGCATGTTCGAAGCCGCGTTCGCATCTGAGAATGCGAGGAACCCGCCGATGCCGGCGAAAATGAAGCCGGTGACGATATTGCGGATGGCGCTGGTCCTGGAGACCTCGGGCAGAACGCGCAGTTTGGTTGGAGTGGGCACGAAACCCTCAACATTCTCCTCATCGCGCACTTTGAACCATTTGCCGGTCTCTTCCGTTCCCTCAACGCCGTAGACGGTCAAAGACGAACCCTTGACAAGCGTTTTGATAGTCTCAGCTTCTTCGCTGGGTGCTTTCTTGATGTCAACAGATGGTGTAGCCACGGTGGTCTTGCGGATGGCGAAGATCTTGGTATCACCGGCGATGAATCCCTTCTGTTCGCCCGGAAGGCTGATTTCCACCCAGGTTTTCTTTTTCCGCTGGGTCACTTTACCCAGGTCCATTTCATCGCCCTTGTGCAGGACGGCTACAGATATTGAGTCGTCTTCTGCGCTGGCGTAAACGTGGATCTCGTCATCGATCAGGATCGCTTTCATTGTTGGTTTTCCTTTTCTGGCTGGTTTTCCTTGACGCGGTATTCCCAACCGTGGTTATCTGCGCATTCTTTCAGCCAACTCTCATTGCCCATCTCCACAAAAACCGCAATCTCTGTTGGATCGGGTGTCTGCGGCAAGGTGGCAGCAATCACGTAGGCACGATGCAATTTTATATCATATTTCGCGGTGTGTAGAGCCTTTTTGAGGCTGCGGTTCTTCAACTCTGTTAGCCCGAGAGTGAGCATGAAAATTACAACTGATATTCCAATGGGGTAGAGCCATAAATTGGTCACCGCGGCAAGTGAAACGGGCAGAGGGAACAGGTTCATAAGCAGGATGAAGGCGACACCGGCTATCAGTGATGCCGTGAGCATACCTGCTGCGCGCCAACGCGCCAGGTTGCCTAGTTCCCCACTGTCATGGGTGAGCGTTTCTGGTGCTTCGGTGAAATTTTTGGCGTAGCACTCGCTGCACAGGGGCAGACGCAGGCGGAATACGATGTCTGAATTGAATTTTCGGATCAGCGTCGTTCGCCTTGGCATGCCGGCCCGGAATCTCAGGGGATGTGCCTCGAAATATTGCGCCGGTGTTTTGTTGCAGCGCGAGCAACGCGCCGGAACGGCAAGATCGAGAGTATCTGATTCAAGCTCACTGATGGCTTTGACGGGGATGAACATTTGGGATGTCATACATGTGTCTTTCTGGGTCAATTGTAATCGAAAAACCCGGCAGCCCATGCCGGGTTCGTGTGATGAGATGAGCAATGATCAGCTGGTGACCTCCACGCACAACAGGCCGTTGCCTGCCGCGCAGAAAACAGTGCGGTCAGCCGGGACTATAACGTAAACCCCAGCGGTTTCTGTGGAGAGCGCGAGCTCGCCTGTACCGTTGATCAACGCCACGGTCTGGGCAATGCCGTTCACCGAGAGGTCGATGCTGGTGTGCCCCGGGCAGGAGATCTTCACCGTGATTCCATCCGCACTCGGCGGTACGGTTAGTGTGACACCGGTCTTACCCAGTGCGGAGAGGATGAAGCGGTTGGCGTACTCGGTGAATTCAGCGTTCAGGTACTCCACAGACTCATCGACGGCCGCATCGCAGGTGGGATCGGCCCCCGCGCAAAAAGACTTGATCGTCTGGTTGGCAGAACGGATGATCGTGATCATAGGTACCTCCAGGCCAGGATGCGGTAGTAGCCGGAACCAGAATTGCGGCGGGTGGAAAAAACACAACCGGCACCGGGTGATAAACTGGCTGTGACATAAACGTAATTGATGTCCGCGCCCAGGCAACTAACACCTGTTGAGTCGTTGCTTACCACTTCCACCTTGATACATTCGCTGTTACCAGCCGAATCGGTTGAGTGGAACAAAACCACATTACGTGGCAATGTGCCGAATCCGTGCAATTTTGTGTAGGTGTTGCTGTAAGCACAGGCGAACCAGCCGCTGTCATAATCGGCTACCGGCAGACCGGCAGCATAATCATAGTAGCTGACCACGTTGGTCACGTTGCTGCCGTCCCAGTACACCTGACCGATGAGCACCTGGTTGGCAGTTTCAGTGGCCGAGGTGTTCACTGAAAGCGTGAACGTGGTCGACCCGGCTGACTGATTGGCAAACATATACCAGGTAGCCGCCGCGCCGGAGAACATCCCCGAAGCGAGATCGATGTTGGCCGCCGCCTGGCACATCACACCTTTGATCATCACCGTTGCAGGGTTGATCGAGTTGTAGGTAATGCGCAGACGGTTCACGGCCAGGTATTCGATTTTTAACCCCTGCGCGTAACGCTGCAGGAAGGTGCCCAGCGGAACCGCATTGGCTGAAGACTGACCCAGGTAGAGCGCGTCTGTACGCAGGTTATTGTAGTGGTCGGCAGCAGTGGGCTGACCCGCCGTGACCGTTGAGGATAATGGATAGGACAAGTTATGCTCCTTTCAACGCCAATACGATATAGCCCAGGTGAGAGTGCCGTCCCAGATGCTAAGTTCGAGCAGGGCGGCATCGACCGGTGGCCAGTAGACGCCGATGTTGTTCACCTGACACTTGATGATGGACGAATGCGGCAGATGGCGCTCGTCCGCCGTCCAACCCACCGCGCCCAGGTTGAGGAAGGACCCCACCGGTGTATCCAGGATGAGCCCATCGCGCCTGCCCAGGTATTGCAGCAACAACGCGTAATCGGCGGCGCGGCTGGCAGCATGTATGGAACCGTCCGGATTGATGGATAAGTCGGAGAGCAGCACATCAAAGTACAGCCACAACCGGGTGGTGCCGGAGGAATCCACCTCGTGGGTGATCTGCACGCCGCCAGAACGGGTGCCTGTGTCGTCAGCGACGACGAGGAATCCGCAGGGTTCTCCGCCGTTGACACCGGCGTGAGTGAGACGGATGTGGCAATCCTGGCCAATGACAGGAATGCTCATCTACTCCCTCCCCGTCTGCCTGTCTTCAGCGTCGAGTCTGAAGCCGGGCGGGAAACCGAATTCCTGCAGGGTTTTGTACTGCGAGAGACCATGTTCAAAATTAGCCATAAACACACGGCTGAGCTCAAGCAGGCGGCTGGTTTCAGCAGGCCGCGAACCGTAGGCCTCACACAGCAGTGAGGCGCGCAGCAGGCAGGCCTGACCGGCTGCGCCGTTGACCAGCGCGCTGGCGCAAGTTACCGGCAGCGTGGTGGATGTTGCGCCGGCCAGACCGCTGAGGGTGTGCGGTGCGGCGTAGGTGACGCGGATCACGTCACCCGCCTGCGGTGCGTTGCGTTCCAGGAAGCGCAGGACCGGATTGCCGTCCTGAAAGCGGTAAGTGTAGCTGTTCCCGGGTTCCACTTCGTGCCTGTAGGCATCGTCCGGGTTCACCTGGATGCTGATGAGGTACATGCAGTTGCCCAGGCCTGTGAGGGTCTGGTCGCGCCCGCTGCTGCTGACGGTGAACGAGAGCACAGAGATATTGGGCAGGTGTTCGTTGAGCAGGCTCAGCGCCTGACGCATCGTTTCTTCGAGCGTGGCGTCGTCAAAGCGTTTGCCGGCCGGGTCTTCCAGTACCTGCAAGACGCGGGTCTTCATGGTTGTGAGGTCGATCATGTTTCACCTTGCGGTCTTTCTGATGCGCCATGAGAGGAGCATCCCCTGGCTGCGGGGAGCATTTGCAGCCAGGGTTTGCGGGAGGAGGAGATCAGGACGCGTTTTTGGCGGTATTGCCGCTGTCTTCGATGGCGACTCCGGTGGAATAAACGGCCAGCGCTGCCACGGCAGCCTGCAAGGCCTGCCAGATGTCGATCTGTCCCGCCACGCAGGCGGCGGTTGTGGCAAGCAGGGCGGCGATCAGCACCCAGAACTTGCGCGAGCGCACGATCTTTTTGATTTGTTCGGTAAAGGTCATATTCGTCTCCAAAGGTTTTCAGGGGTAGGGGCAGAATTTTGTTTGTACGGGCACGGCATGCCGTGCCAATAACTTTATGCCACGTTGGCCTTATACAACGGCCTGTGGTCGGCAACAAACACGCTCACCCAGTGACGCACCTTCATGCGGATCTCGTCGTTGCTGAAGAGCGCACCGTTGCTTTCGCCGTCGGCGATGATGATCTCAGGCAGCAGGCCAAAGCGCTCGCCCAGGATGATGCCCGGCGCCAGGCGCGGGTCGGCCACAGCCGCCCAATCGCCGGCATCGCTGAACTCGGGCACGGTGATCACGTCGCCCATCTGCCCCTTTTGCATGTTCTCGGAGAAGATGTTGGCCTCGTGCGCGAAGCTGGGGTAGAGGATCTGCATACCTGTGAGGCGCAGGTCGCGCGGCACAAGCAGGTATTTGGCGTCGAGCGCGAGTTTGGGCGCGGTCCCGCCGCTGCCAATGACCATTGACTGGTTGTAGATGGCCTTGCTGGCGGCTTCCCAGGCGGCGGAGCTGAGCGCGGTACTGCCCAGGTTGGCGTGGTGCGCGGCTTCGAAAACGTTGTAGGTGTCGGCCATCACCGGGCCGGCGCCGCTGTTGGCGGTGAAGATGCCGCCCACCAGCGCGGAGATGCGCCGCAGCGCGGCCGAGGCCAGCTTGTTGGGATACTGGCGCAGTTTATGGGTCTCGTCGCGCTCGAACATCTCGAGCGTGAGCCCTACGTAGCCGCCGTACTTGCCCCAGGTGCCGGTCTCGCTGCTATCGGTGACGGCCAACTCGGTGTAGGGATCCCCCTCATCCACCGCGGGCAGCACCGTCACCTCACCCACGAGCACGCCGGTGATATCCTGCAGGCTGTTGAAGTGCTCCACCTGCACCACCGGTTCCCACCAGCGGTAACCGGAGCGTCCGAGCTCCTCCCAGCGCGCCAGGATGAGTTTGTTCATGGCGTTTTTGAGCACGCCGGGCAGGTTGGCAGTTTCGGAGAACTGGGCGCGCGAGCGGTCATAACCGCCCGTGAAGCCGAAGTCGCCGGTCATGCGCGTGTAGAACTCGCGGATGCCGCTCAGTCGGGCCGGTTGCACCTTCTCCAACCCGGCGGGGCGGGGTGTGCCCAGTAGGTCGTGCAGGGCAGCGCTGACCTGGTCCTCGGAGCTGTGCATGTCGCTCACGCGCCCGGCGCCCTGGATGAGCGCTCCGGCGTTCAGGTCGCTCACCAACTCGCGGGCGTCAGCGATGGCTTTGGTCAGTTCATCAGCGTTGAAGGTGCGCCCGCTGAACTGCCCACGCAGCCGGGTGTTCACGGCCTCGGGTAGGCCGGAGGCGCTGAGCGCTGATTCAAGCAGACAGGCACACATTTTCTCGCGCTGGGTTTCGTTTTCCTCTGCGGCTGCCGGGGCGGGGATGCCGCCCTGGCTCAAACTGGTTTGAACTTCTTCCATTTCTTCGATCTCCTTTTCCTGTTGGGATTGAATGAACTTGCCGCCGCGCGCCGGGTGCGCCACCAAGTCCACCGAGAAGACGCGCAGGATGCGTTCGACGACGGCGCCGTTGGCACTGAAAAGCAGGTCGGCCGAAAAACCCAGATCGGGCAGCGGTTCGAGACCGGAGCTCATCTCTTCAGCCAGGCTGGCCAGCAGCGCGGCGGACGGGCCTGCCGGGGTGAGCGTGAGTTCGATGCCCTGCTCCTATGCCTTCCAGGCGGGGTTGCTGCAGATACCGGCCAGGTCGCGTACCGAGCGCTCCGTCCACGAGTGGTCGACGAAGCACTCCGCGCCCTGCCACAGCGGCAGCGATTCCTGCAGCACGGCGGCGCCGAACTCCCAGCCGTTGCCGCTACCGGCGCTGATGGCCTGGATGCGCAGCGGGGTGCCCGCCGCAAGGGCAGCGTTGCCTGTAAGCTGGACGCGTTGGATGGTCTCTCCTTTCTTCTTTTTCATAATGTTTCTCCTGTTGAACCGCATCTTTCCTCGCCCGTGAGCGGGTCCACCTTCACCGGTTGTGCCGACTGGCTGCTGTCCGCAGAGGGAGCAGCGCTGACCGGGGCAGCCTGACCGCGCGCCAGCATCTCTTCCACATCGGTGGTCTCGCCGCAGAAGCGGTAAGCCAGGCGCAGCATCTCGGCATCGTCGATCAAACGTCTGTCGCGCAGTTCGCGCAGGGCTGGCAGGATGTTGCTGGAAGCCATGGCAAGCGAGACGTTGTCGCGGGCGGAGATATCTGCGCCGTGGAGTTCGATCTCGGCAGTGCGTGAGACGCGCCTGTCCAGCGGCGCGCGCCGGGCCACCACCACCTTGAGCAGGTCGCCCAGCAGCCACAGGAAGAAGCGCTGGCGCTGCTCGAAGTGCCTGTAGGTGGGGCCGCCCGCGGCCTCGGCGGTGGTGCGCGTGGATCCCTCCGGCTCGGCCAAAAAGTGCAGCGGGATGCCCGCCCCGGTGCAGATCATCTTCTTCAGTGCCAGGCCGTCGGTTCCGGCATCATCAGATGCCAGCTCCGGGTTAAGCACATCCCAGCTTTCGCCTTCATCGGTGACGAGGATGGAGCCGGGCGATGGCGGCGCGGCACTGAGCGCCGATTGGCGCGCCCGTCTCTCGGCCTCGCTGCTGAAGCGCGCCTTGACCACGTAGAGGAAGGTGGTGCGGAAGCGGTTGAGGCGGGCGCGGTCTTCCAGCCAGCTCGCGTAGCGGCTCAGCCAGCGCAGCAGCGGAGCCAGGTCCGATTCGCCCCACTGGCCGCCGACAGGGCGGTCGATGGAGTAATGCAGCATGACGCTGGTTTCAGGGGAGGGGCTGCGCGGGTCCCAGGCTGGCCAGGTGACCGTGTCCAGCAGGTCCGCGCTGTTCTGCAGCTCAAAGGCGGTCTCCTGGTCGAGGTCGTTGGCGCGGCTGTGGATGGTCTTCACCTGCAGGGTGGGCACGGCGCGCACGTAGGTCATGCCGGCGGGGTCGGTGGTGAGCAGCAGAAAGAGGTTGCCGCTGCGGGTGAGTTCGTCGCACCATTCGTAAAGGCGCACCGGCAGGCGGTTGAGCGGATGCTCCCAGAAGTTCTTGAGGAAGGCAGCCGTGCCCGCGTGCGCGCAAGAGAAGGCCACGCCGCCGCCCACCACGTACTGCGAGGTGAGCCCCACGATACGCCGCGCCAGCGGGTTCACCCGCCAGGCTTCCAGTGATTGACGCAGCAGGGCGGCTCTGTCGTAGTCAAAGCGGTCCAGGTCGCTGAAGGCATCGTGGCGCCCCACCGGGAAGGTGGCATCGCTCTCAACGGCCAGGCGGGCGCGCCTGCGTGGACGGAAGAGGCGCGTGAAAAAGTTCTCAGGCATTGCTCCGCCTTTCGGCCAGCGCTTCCAGGTCGCCCAGGCTGCCGTTGAAGTAGTCGAGGTCGACGCGCGAACGGATGCCGCTGATCTTGCCAGCGCTGGAGTACTGCCAGAAGCTCCAGCCCGCCCAGGGGTAGACCTGGCTGGGCCAGCCGGTGGTGTAGTGTGCGATCCACAGCGGATGTTCCGCGGCCCAATCCACCTGCGAGGCAGGCAGGCGGTACTGGCTCAGCACCGGCACCGGCATGTAGGTGTTCCAGAAGCCGGGCGAGGTGTAGAGCAGACCCGGCCGTCCATCCAGGCGCCGCAGTTCCTGCAGGAAGCCGCCCACGATGGCGTTCATCTGCGCCTTGGTCGCGCCCGCGGTCTCAAGATCGATGCAGGGCGGCAGGCAGGGTCGGCTGCCGCACACGGCGCTGACCACTTCCCGGTGGTGCTGCGCCTGCTTGAGCGGGTCCTGGTTGGGTAAAAAGAAGTGGTAACTGCCGGGGATGATGCCGGCGGCCTGTGCCCCCTTGAAGTTCTGCTCGAACATGGGGTCGGCGTATTCGGTACCTTCGCTGGCTTTGATGATGGCGAAGCGCACCCCGCTGGCGCGCACCTTCGGCCAGTCGATCACTTCCTGGTAATGGCTGACGTCAATTCCGGATAACATGTTTATGTCCTTTCGTGTTTGTCGGGGCACGGCGCGCCGTGCCCATACTCTAAAATCCCCGATCCATCTCTTTCAACGGATCCCTGGCCTGGACGATGAGTGCCGGGGCGGCGCAGAACTGCCAGTCGCACCCGTCGAGCACGGAGGCCAGTGCGGCCGAGAGCACCCAGTCGTCGTGCAGAGGCGCGCCCGTCTGCGGGTCGCGGCTGCCGTCAGGCACGCTCCAGCGCATGGCATGGTCTGGACCGGGCTGAACTTCAAATTGGCAGGCTGCCAGTTGCGTGAAGAAAGCGCGCTGGTATTGCGCCTGCTCGCACGGATCATTCGCGGGGAAGAGCGCCTCCTGCCAGCGGCCCGCGTCCACCAGACCGGTGAAGTTCCAGCCCAACGTAGACTTGGACGAGGCGTTGAAGGTGAACGGGATCACGCGCCCGGGCAGGGAGCTCTCGAGCAGCGAGGCCAGCCCCGCGCCCACGCCGGTGGCGTCCACCACCAGCGCCTGCGCCTGCCAATCCAGCGCCAGGGCTCGGATCTGCGGCAGCAGCGCGGAGGTTCCGGTGCCGATCCATTGCTGGCGATAAACCGGGCGGTAAACGGGCAAACTGGATTCCGCACCCGGCAGCACCTGCACGATGGTGAGGGCGGTGGCGTCGCGGCCCGGGTTCGCGAGCGTGAGACTGCCCTCGGCGGAGCGCACCCCCTCGTCAGCCCCCGCCACGTCCAGCAGGACAGCGTAGATGCCGCCGTTGCTGAAACCGGTTGGTAAAGCGGTGCCGCCCGCGGCGGCCTGCATGCACGCGATGCGGTCCGGCGGGAAGAGCCCGCCCAGGCTGTCGATCTCCTCGGAGAAGTACTGCGTGCGTACCAGCGGGTGGCTGCGCCCCAGTTTGGCGACGGCTTCCTTCACCGTTTCGCGGTAAGCCGGCACCTCTGCGCTGACGTCGTCGGCGCTGAGTCTGAAGACGCGGCGCTGGCCGTCGTGCTTTTGAGCCTCGAGCGCGGCGTGCAGTTCGCGTCCCAGCAGCGAGGAGCGCGTCCAGGCCGTGCCCCAGAACACGCGCGTGGCGTGGGTGGAGGCCGTCATGGGAGCGATGTCCTTGTCGAACTTGGCGGGCTGCACGTCCTGCGCCTCGTCCACCTCCAACAGCAACGAAGCGGTGGCGCCCACGATGCTGCTTTCGGGCGCGCCGGAGAGGAAGTTGATGCGCGCCTGGTTCACCGCGTATTGCGATCCGGCCTCCTTGCGCCAGGCACGCCCCAGCAGCAGGTTCTTCTTGAGCGTGCGCTCCAGGCGGCGCATGGCCGTCTGGGCTTGCGGCTTAAGCGTGGGCGAGACCTTCACCATCTCGGCCGGGCAGTCGCAGAAGAGCGCCAGCAGGTAGGTCTCAAGCTGCGCCTGCAGTTCGTTCTTGCCCGACTGTCGCGGGAACATGACCACGAAGCTCAGCCCGCGGTTGTGAATGACGGATTCGAAAATGGCCTCGCACACGCCGCTTTGATAACGGCGCAGGCGCGTGCCGCTGATGAAGCAGGCGAAGACGCCGGGGTCACGCAGCGCCTTGGCGACGGCGGATTCCAGTTCGCTCATGCTTTACCTTTTGTGGTGGGCTTGGTTGGTTTGGTTGCCGGGGGTTTCATTGGTGTCTGCGAACGCTGCTCCTCGCGGATCAGCTCGCGCAGGCGGCGCAGCGCGGTCCTTTCGGCTCGGTCGAGCGCGCTAGGCCCGGGCTGCATCGTTCGCCTCCGTGGGATTGACGGCACTATCAGTGCCTATGGCACCGCCGGAACGCAGCATCTCCTTGCAGGAGCGCAGTTCCGGCCATTCTTCTTCCAGTTCCTCCAGCGCTTTGCGCAGCAGGGCGGTGGGGTCGGCGGCTGCCGCGGAAAGTTCGCGCAGGGTCTTGAGCGAGCGCAGGATGTTGAGCAGCGCGCGGGTGGCGCTGTCAAGGCGCGCCAGGCGCGAGGCGGGATCGGTGTCGCTCACCACCTCTTCGAGCAGGTCGATCTGGGCCTGCACCTGTTCTTCCAGTTCGGTATAAGGGTCGATCTTTTTGGGCATGATACCTCCTTGATAGAAATAATGTTCTATATTTCAGGAAATATCATGCCACTTTTTAAAGCAAAAAACAACTTGCCGATTCAGCAAGTTTTAAGCCCAAAAGTTGCCGAATCGGCAACTTTTCAGGCACTTTTTTTCAGTAGAGGATTAAAAGGGTTTTGTATAGGGTTGGTACAAGGTAAACATCACAAAGATTCCATTAGTGTGTTTTTCAATTTTCTAAGTATCAGTTATTAGAGAATAATTCACTCTCAAGTGCGCTTGGTTCTTGATTGGATTGAATGGAATATGTTATCAAATATTCTCTTTATTAAGTTCGAAAAATATAGTATTGTTTATCGAGACGACAACAAATCTTGGGAGGTATTTATATGAAGAGAAGCAAAAAAGAATCATTACAAAAAAAAATTATAAGTGCAAAAACACTCGGAAAAGAAATGGTTGGTTTCGGAAGGGATTATCAAAAAAGGGGCCAACAATTGATTGATGATGCCAATATTACAGAGCGGATGATTAATTTAGATCTTCCAAACATAAATTACGAAACACAAAACAAACTATGGGGGGGTACTATTACCATTGCACAAGAAAATCTTTCCCAACTACACAAGATAATACCTCATGAAAGCACTAGTGCAAGTGCGATGGGAGATCTATATTCGTCGGCTTCAGCTTTTGTTGTACAAATCGCGTCTCTGCCCGCTGATCGGCAAGTTTCAATCAAAAATGCAGTTGGGGATTTAAGTGTCCAGATTGAGCAAGAAAATTCATTTGAACTCGCCTTGAAAACCCTATCAGTATTTGGATTTGATAAACCACAGAAAAATAATAAAAGCCCATCAGAACTATTTAAAATTGGGATTTCTGCGTTTCAGAATCCATCATCCGACGACGACCCTTCGGTAACCTCGTTAATACCAATTCGTAGTTGTATAGATGATATGGTGGCGGAATTAATTAGAAGGAGGCCAAGACAAGAACCTGCGCACAATGAAGTTGATAAAATTTTATCGATTGGAAATCAATGTAAACATGATTACATTATTGATACAGTCATCCAATCATGGGCTGACCAATACCATGAATTAGGTAATGTTTTATCATGTTCGAAAAGTGGGAAAATTTCTCGGGAAAATTGGAGTTCGATAATTATCAAATGCTCTTCATTCATTAGTGGGTTTTTAAGTTCGCTAGATATTACAAAAATGAAAAATGCTTGACCAAATAGCGAATCTGCCCAAGATTGTAAGTTTCAGCCGTGAATACTTATTGTTTGTTGGGTAAAAGGGCCGTAAGACATTCGAAGCCTGCTTGGTTACTCGAGTAGTAAATAAATAACCTTAATGTCGGAACCCTTGGAATAAACTGTAAGATAATCGCAATAAAGCATTTATGGCTTATGCGAAAATTCAATTATCGCCCTGTTACCGGGATGAGCTCGGGGTCAAACACCAGATCAGGGTAGGCGATGGAGAGGAAATAGAAGAGGGAAATGAAAGCAATAACAGCCAGCAGGCAAATGGAGAAAACCACGACCGTCCTTTTCATGAAGCACCTCCAACATTCGGGCTTCAATGTGTGCGCAGGGACCAGGTTGCTCCGCTTTGAACATTGTTTTCGTTTTTGGTGGGGAGATCGATTCCATTATACAGGCGCGTTTGGCGATTTAGATTATCGACTCACGGTTTTGGTTTCAAACCGGGAATCTGCATTTGCACCAGATTTTGTACGGGCATGGTGCGCCGTTCTCGCTTTTTTTACCTCCTGCGGTTCCAACTACTCAAACCAAATTGATTGACATCCACCAGGAAAATACTATATATTTATCACGGGTAAGTCATCAAAGATTATCGAGGGAGTAAATGGAAACCTCAACCAATAGTCATTATTTGGCAGGTGTAGCATTTTTTGATCAAAAACAACTCCAACAGGCATTAGATGAGTTTAAGAGAGCAATAAATGATGAACCAAAGAATCCAAGATTTTGGACCAGGTTAGGCTGGACTAATTTAGAAATGAAGAATGACCGTGATGCGATCAATGCATTAACCACCGCTATTCAAATAGACCCAAAGCATGAGAATGCCTATTGGTGGCGCGCAAATGCCTACGAGAATTTGCATGAGTATGATCTCTGCCTTTATGATAGGTCTACCTTTTTTGCTATAAAAACCGATGCCGCCAAAGAATTCAAAGGGGAGAAGCCAAACCCGAACTACAAGCTTATTCATACATATATTGTTCAAAACATTCTTCCCTCATTAGTAGCAAATGGAGATTCGCAGGTGTGGTATACACCATGCAAGCTTCGCTGGGGCAGAAAGAATGAAGATTATTTGATCAGTGGTTCTTCATTTTCTCGAAGCAAGGTGTTTTGCGGTACCGGATTTTGCCTGGTCTCACGTAAGAGCGTTATCTTTTATTCAGGGGCAGGTTTTACTCAAAATGATTCGTATTGGAAACCCTCAGTCGGCTTGCGAATTTTGGACTCGCTGTCACACGATCACGAAGAAGAGGTTAAAGAAAAGGAAGACAAGATTTGGAAATTAGCTCACACAACTCTTACGGGTATAACAAATGATAAATACTGGATTTACTTGAATACCAAGGGGTTAAATTTTGAGATATTCACTGAGTTTTCGGACGAGCAGGATTTGATGAGTAATGCGCTGTCGATGTGCATGAATGGGGCGTTTGCCGGGCCACCAGCACTCCCAAGTGTTCAGCCAATATCAGCTAGTGAAGATGTTATGAAACTTTTACAGCAATTGGGTGACCTAAAAACTCAGGGCATTCTTACAGAAGCGGAATTTGAACAAAAGAAAAAGGAACTTCTGGCGCGACTATAAGGTTTTTCTTGTGCTTATTCAAAACGCGGTTATCCACTACATCCCCGGTTTGCGGCTTCCAAACCGGGTTTTGTTTTCTCGAAACCCAGTGTTTCTTGTCTGCAACTCTTCATAAGTGTATGGGCGCGGCGAGCGAATTTTGCGCCTTCGAGCGTTCTTTGCGAGTAGGGCCGTGCCCATACTAATTCCCCAAATAAAAATGGGCAGCCCTGTGGCCGCTCATTGCCGTTTCTACAAGGGATTTATTCCGCCGGGGTGAAGCTGACGCTTCCCTGCGCACCCACGCCCGTGATGCTGAAGTGATAGTTGCCGTCAGCGGGGATGCTGATGGAGAAGATCTCCGCGCCCACGTTGTTGCCTTCGTAGAGCGTGTTGTCTTGGCCGTCCGTCACCAGCACGTCCAGCTCGCCGGCCTGGTTTGAGAGCACCACATCCATCTCGGTGCCGGCCTTGAGCATCATCTCATGTGTTTTGGTGGTGTTCAGCGTGCTGTACTCCACCTGCCACATGTCATAATTCGCCGTTTCGCTGCCCACAAAATCCGCCTTGCCGCAGGCCGCGGCCGCGGTGAGAATGATCAGCCCGGCAACCAGTAACATAAATACTTTTTTCATCCAAAACTCCTTCGATTTTGGTCTAACTGGCCAATGGTATCACCAAAGTGGATGGGATAACATAAAGATGAGAGCTTACATAAAAACAGGAGTAGACGGAAGTCCACTCCTGTTTCTTAATAATTGCAAAAAGACTCTATCCGCAGCAACTGCCGCCTTTGGGGGCATCGCTGCCGCAGCCGCAGCCTGGGCCATCGCTGGGGCCGCCGCAGCTCACTTCCTTGCGGCCGGTGAGCGCGGCCACGATCATGGCCGAGGCGCAGCCCACCCCGCTCTTCACGCTGATGGCGCCGGGCGCGCAGTTCAACTGGCAGGCGCCGCATTCCATGCAGGCCGTGTAATTGACGATGACAGCTTTGTGCTCGCGCATCTCAAAAACGCCGTGCGGGCAGACCACCGTACACAGGGTGCAGCCGTTGCACAGGTCGGTGTTCAGTAAAAGTGTGTTTTCAGTATATGAGTTGAACATGTCTGCCTCCGCTTATTTGACGAACGCGAAAACGATGAGCGAGATCAACCCCAGCGCGAACAACACCGCCATGGGGCGAATGTACTTGTAGATCTCCTTGCGCACGCCCACCACCGAGGTGAACGTGGATGAGCCGGTGAAGTTGAGCGAGATGAATGCGATGGCCGCCGGCATGGCCAGCAGGTAACCCGCTGCCTGACCGAGTTGGCGGTACCAGCTCCAGTCCGCGTGACCCAGCACCACCGAGAGCACGAACGGCAGGGCGGCCAGCACGCCCAGGAACCCGCCCTTGCTGCTGAAATCCTTTGTGGGCAGCCAGGGCAGAAGGGCCGGGAAGAGCACCACGCCGCTGAGGATCACCGTCATGGCGGCCAGCATGTAGGGCACGCCGCCAATAAGAAAGCCGATGCCCATTGAAACCAGCAGCGGCAGCAGGTTCTGCGTCACGTCCACCGGCGAGAGCACCAAGCGGTCGCGCAGGTTGAAGCGCACCTTGCGCATCTGAGCTGTGGCCTGATGGGTTTTAAGGTACTCGGGCAGGTCCTCGGCGCGCACCGGGCCGTACTCCACGGTGAAGCCCGAAGCCTTGCGTACCTCATGCGCGGAAACACCCGAAGCGCCCAACTGCGGCAGGATGAGCCTGCGGTGGCTCACCACCTCGGTCAGTTTCACCGCTTCGATGCGGCGCACCAGTTCGCGGGTGCCAAAGGTGCGTTTGCCCGCCGCGCACCACACGTTAACACCGCGCGTGTCGAGCACCAGGATATAGCCGTCGATTCCCTTCAATGACGAGCGCAGCGCGTCAAAGCTGAGGGTGTAGTTGGCGGTCACAAAGACCGGAGATTCAGCGTTGGGGCTGCCCAGTCGGTAAAGCCCGGGCGGCACGCGGTGCTCCCCGCGGCGTATACCGATGCGGGTGATGAAATGGTCCCAGCGGTCAGCGCTGTTCAGGTCCCAGGTGGCAGTCATCACGCCGGGGTTGGACTTGACCTTGTATATTCGGCTCATGCTCTTCCTCTCATAAATAGATAAACGTCTATATAATCAACCAAAAAAAATTACTTGCAGCCGCAATCTTCGTCCACCGAGGTGGAGAACTTCACCACCAGGCGGTCGCAGCACACATTCACCAGGTCGCGGTTGAGCTGGTAGAAGGTCTGCTTGCCGTCCTCCTTCACCTGCACCAGGCCGGCGTCGCGCAGCACGGCCAGGTGGTGCGAGACTGTGGGCTGGGTGACGTTGAGGCACTCCACGATCTCGTTCACCGAAAGCCAGCGGCAGCAGGTGAGCTTCATGATCTGCTGACGCGTCTCATCAGCCAGCACTTTGGCAAAGGTCACGGGGTCGGGAACGTTCGCGGTCATGTCTTTATTATATAGACGCGCGTCTATATGTCAAGGGATGAAAAGACGCCCTTTTATTCTTGTGTTCCGTCCCAAAAATCAAAAAACTTGTGGCATAATGCAAGGGTTGCATAAACCCTGTGTTGGAGTATCACATGCTTATTCTCATCCTCAAGGCCATCTTCCTCGGTCTCATCCAGGGACTGACGGAGTTCATCCCCATTTCGAGTTCTGCTCACCTGGTGCTTATCCCCTGGCTGTTCAACTGGACCGACCCGGCCATCACCAGCCTATCCTTTGATGTCTCGCTTCACATCGGCACCCTGGCTGCTGTGCTCATCTTCTTCTGGCGCGACTGGATCACGCTCATCAAGAGCTGGTTCCTCAGTATCAAGGAGCGCAAGATCGGCGCCGACCCCGACCGCAAACTGGCCTGGTATGTTGTGCTCGGCTGCATCCCCGGCGGCATTGCCGGCGTGCTTTTCGAAAGCAAGATCGACGACTGGTTCCACAGCCCCGGTCAACCCATTTCGCAGCTCGCCATCCTGGTCATGGCTGCCATCATCGTGCTTCTGGCACTGCTGCTGCTGGCCGCCGATAAGACCGCCCGCCACACGCGTGACATGAAAGAGATGAAATTCAAAGACGCCCTGCTCATCAGCGTGGCGCAGGCCTTTGCCATTTTCCCGGGCGTCTCGCGTTCGGGCAGCACCATCACCGCCGGGCTGGCTCTCGGGCTCAAGCGCGAATCCGCAGCCAGGTTCTCATTCCTGCTCGGCGCGCCCATCATTTTTGGCGCCGGGCTCAAGAGCGTGTGGGATCTCATCCAGAACGCCCAGGCCGGCACCGGCTTCACCGGTTCGGAATTGATGCTCTTCCCCATAGGCATGATCGTGGCCGGTGTCAGCGGTTTCTTCTGCATCAAGTATCTGCTCAAATACCTGCAGAGCCACAACACCGACGTGTTTGTCTTCTACCGCTTTGGTCTGGCGCTGCTGATCGCCGTAGTAGCGCTCATCAGGGGATAATCGTTGTATTAAAAAGCGAGAGTTGATGCAAATCAACTCTCGCTTTTTCTATTAATCGGGCTACTTAACATCTTCTGTGTACAACCGCTCATATTCCTTTGAATCGTCCAGGTGGATGAAGCCGTGTTTCTCAAGGATGGGGCGACTCATCTCACTTGCATCAACGGTGAGGAAGCGAATTCCGCGATCCCTGGCCTCCCTGGCTCGGGCTGCGAGCAAGGCCGTATAGTAACCCTTTCCGCGGTGTTCGGGGAGCGTTGTTCCGCCGAGCAGCATCGCGAATGGCGCCGGATCGAGATAATACATCCAGGCGGCGCTGAGTGAGCGCTCGCCCTCGAAAACAGCATACATGCTCAGGTGGTGAGGGGCATCGCGCAGATCCATCTTCAGTCCTGTGCCGAGCCGCGAAAAATCCCTGTTCCAGACATTTTTCTCCATTGCCATCACTGCATCCACCTCATCAGGGGTGGAGATGCGGCGGATGTTCACTGAAGGTTGTGACCAGTAATAATCAGGTGCTTCATCAAGATCAATGACCATCAACGCGTCAGAACCGTCGAGTACGAACCCCTGCGCTTCCAAACGCGAACCCATATCCTCCGGGAGGTCATGACCAAATACCTTCCAGACCAGGTCCATTCCCAGGTTTTTATAATGTGCCGCCTGTGCTGCGATCTCAATATCAGCGTCTGATCCATCAAGATCGAACCATGAGATCACGGCGCCGCGGATTCTCTCGTGAGAGGTATGGCGCACGATGTTTGGAAATACTTCCTGTGTCATGCGTGTCCATTGGGCGCGTTGACGTACTTCATGATCATAGATGTCAAGCAGATCGAGGTTATTCATGATCTAATCAGGTCAGTTGGGAATCAACACAAAATCGAAGGTCATATTCGCGTCATCTGGCAGCATGAACGAGTGCACACCGGGCATCTGGTAGGGCAGCTCACAGCGGCCGACGGTCAGATTGCCTTCGCAGCCCCAGGCGTTCGGGCCCACCGAGAAGTTGCCGGTGGTATCAGTGGGGACGTAGATATAGTAGGTGCCTGTCGCATCTGTCATGGCGGCGTCCGGACCGGCAGAGATATCCATGTTGGCCGGAGCCAGCGAAACGCCGATATCCGCCGCGGGGGTGCCATCGGGAGTGGTCACGCGGCCGGAAATCAGCAGGGCATCGGTCACTGAGATGTAGGGCAGGTTGACCGCGTCATCCTGCAGGGTGACGAATTTCGAGAACATCCAACCTGACAGCGAATTGGACATGATGACAAAATACCACTGGCCGCCCGGCGCCTGACCAAGGACGGTGAAAGCGGTGTCCTGGGGGTAGGTGTTCCGGATATCAAACAGCTTGCCAGGGCCATTGCGCAGCGCCAATCCTTCAACACCTGCCACGGCCGGGATGGGCTCGATGGGTGTGGGCAGGATCACCTCGGTTGGCTGCGGCGTGATCGAGGGCAGCATCTGTGGTGTTGATGATGTGGGCACCATCACGATGAACTCGGCGGCAAATGGGGTGGGGGTGGGTTGCTGCCCGGCAAACAGGGTGCAGCCCGTCACAAGAACGACAATTAGTGTAACCAATAGAAATAGGGTAATCCGTTTCATCATCTTCTCTTTCTCCCAGTACGCAACTATTGTACATGAGATAAGAGTGTTTTTGTCGGGTTTTTGTTCCCGATGATGGAAGACTGGGAGAGGTTATGGAAGGGTCATTCGTGCAGCAGCCAGGCAATGGCCGAGGAGCGATCGGAAAAAACGTGCACATCGAATCCGCGGTTGCGCGTAGCGGTCTCGTAAAAGCGGATATCGCGTTGAGTTTCGGGTGCATCAGAAAGGACGATGGCCTGTTTGGTTCCCGGCATGACGTCGATATCAAGGTAGAAATCACCAAGTGTATACAATTGCACGATCGTTCCACCCTTCTTGAGGCGGCTGCAATCCACCAGGAAACGATGCGAGTTGTGTTGTTTGGCTATTAACAATGATTCTTTGACAGTTTGTTTCATTTCTTCGATGGTGGCTTTTTCATCGAAGACCGAATCGATAATGTTTAATTCTTCGATGTAATTTGTCTTGATCGTCATTATTCCATCCCCCGGGTCAGACGATCGTGAGTTTTGCGAGTATCAACCAATAAGGTGATCATGAGCATGTTTCATTATATAACATGATTGGTCAACTCAATGTCAATTTTCTTATGGATACTTCTCACAATTGTTTCCCGTTCTTCATTCAGGAAGGAGACTGGAATGCCTGTGAACGCCAGATGCGAACGCAGTGAGCCAATGAACTTGTTGTTTTCTTCGATCCCCTCGCTGCCGATGACGATGCGCTCAGCACCGCCCAGGCTGGCCAGCATCGCTCCGATGGCTTTAACCAATTCATGAAGCAGTATTTCACGGGCTAAGGAGGTGGCCGGGTCGCTGCCGGACAGCAGTTCATTGATCGGAACTGAAGATCCCGTCAATCCCTGATAGCCGGATTCCTGATGCAACGCTGTTTCGATTTTTTCTGCAGAATATCCGGCTTCTGCCAGCACCAGGATGATGCTGGGATCGATGCTGCCGCAGGTGGAGCGTCCGGGCAGCCCATCCAACAGGCTGTAACCGCCGGTTGTATCCACGGCCTCGCGGTTGACGATGGCAGCCGCGTTGGGTGCATCGTTCAGGCACACACTGACGATGCGTTCAGCCGCCGGGAACTGCTCGGCTGCCCATTGGTGGTGGATGCCGTTCACTCCAAACTTGCGGAACCCTTGAGCGCGCATGTCTCCTGGCAGCGCGTATGTTGAAGTCGCGAGTGGCAGATTGACAAAGAAGGCGGTATCACAGGCCAGCCAGTGCGCCTTGCCCGGATTCTGGTCAATACTTGCTTTTAGTTCAACCAGAACTTCGGAGTTTTCCAACGGCCAACGCTTTGCGCATTGTTCCAACCGGGTAAGGGCATTGTCATCCACACGCGTCAGTACCTGCGGGAAAAGCTCACCGCCGCGCGGCAGTATGAAGACAACAGCGCCGTTGTTCAGCTCATAAACCTCAGCCATACGCCGCCTCCGTTAACACCCGCAGCGTTTCTTCGGCGATCACGCGTTCCTCGTCAGTGGGCAGCACCAGGATACGCACGGCCGATCCTGCCCGGCTGACGTCGCTGACGCCATCCAGGGCTGCTGATTCGTTCTTGGCTTCGTCCAACTCAACCCCGGCCCATCCCAACCCCTGGCAGGCCAGGCGGCGCACAGACGGGTTCTGCAGGCCGATGTCATCAGTGAACAGAAGCACATCGATCCCACCCAGCAGCGTGATGAAAGACCCGATGGTCTTGCGCAGGCGTTGAGTATACAGGTCGATCGCCAGTCTGGCATTCTCATCTTTTGCAGCCGCAGCCAGGATGTCGCGGATATCGCTGGAGAAACCCGATACCCCCAGCAGCCCGGACCGCTTGTTCAGTAGGTCAGAAATGGCTTTGCAGGTCATTCCCTGCTTGAGGAGTTCCACAACGATCCCCGCGTCCAGATCGCCGCTGCGGGTGCTCATCATCAGGCCGGGCAAAGGGGAGTAGCCCATCGATGTGTCAACCGATTTTCCTCCTTGAATTGCGGCCACACTGGATCCGCCCGTGCCCAAATGACAGGCGACCATGCGCAGCGACTCCAGTGGGCGCTGTAGAAAATCCGCCGCCTTGCGGGTAACGTATTGATAAGAGAGACCGTGAAAGCCGTATTTGCGCAATCCAAAACGTTCGCGCCATTCTGCGGGCAGCGCGTAGGTATACGCGGATTCTAGCATGTTGGCGTGAAAGGCCGTGTCGAAGGTGAGTGTCTCGGGTAGACCGGGCAGCCGCTCGCGGCACACATCAATGACACTGAGGGAATTGGGGTTGTGGATGGGAGCCAGCGGATTGAGGGAGGGCAGGCTGGCATGGACCCTGGGCGTGATGAGGGTGGAACGCTGGTAGGTGCTGCCGCCGTGAACGAAGCGGTGCCCCACGGCGTCGATCACAAAATCCTTTGCCTGCAAGAAATCCAGGATTAACCCGGCCGCAACAGCGTGGTTGGGGATCGGCAATTCCAGTCGTTCGCTGTGCCCATCCCAATCGTGCTCGATGAACGATGGCTCCTTGCTCACCACACCCACGCGGTGCGCCTTGCCTTTGCACAGAACCTCGACCCCGCTTTCTGATGCCTGATAGAGCTTGTAATTTTGCGATGAGCTTCCGCAGTTGAAGACAAGTATGTTCATATTTGTGTCCGCGTAGTCCATTTACTATATCACCATCGCTTGAGAGGTGATTGGATATTCTGCGTGGATTCGACCGCAGGTCGTCATCAATCCTGCAAAACGGCGAATATTAATCTTGTATAAGAGTTTTTCACTCACCTCTGGACAGAGATAGTTCGTAGTAGTATAGTTCGGCATCGAACTAATTGGATGAGAGGTACCATGAAAGATCATGAGTTTCCACATCGGAATGGAAGGAAGATCGCCTTCGAGGAATTCAACCGCGAGCTGCGTCAGAACGTGAAGGCCATCGCCGAGACCGACGATATCTCGGGCTTTGAGCTTTCTTCGGGCATTCACATGCTGGCCAACATGTTCGATTCCTTCCTGAATGTGCGCGACAACGAGATCGGTATTTCCAGCCAGCGTATGGGCATCCTCATGCGACTGTATATGGACGATAAGATGGGCATTGATGGAGCACTGACTCCCACTGAGCTCAGCCGCTTTCAAAACGTGAGCAAGAACACCATCAGCTCATTGATCCGCGGACTTGAAGAGCAGGGTCTGGTCACCCGCGAGATCGACCGCGACGACAAACGCATTTTCAGATTACGCATCACCGATAAAGGCCGCGAGTTGGTCAAGGAGGAGACTCCCAAACGAGCTGTCTTCCTGAATCAACTTGTCACCGATCTAAGCGTCAACGAAAGGCAGCAACTGACCGAACTTCTCTTAAAGCTGCGCAAATCGATGATCAACCAGGCCCATTTGGGCAAGTTTGGCTGCAAGAAATATCGCAACCCCGCGTAACTGGGGCAAAAGTACTCCTTTTTTGAAAGGACAACAACCGTTGAAGAAAACACAATACTGGAGGATTGAGTCATAATGATCCGCTTGGCGAAATTCCTAAAACCTTATATCTTATTGATCCTGCTTACCATCGTGCTCCTTTTTGCGCAGGCCATGGCCGACCTGGCCCTGCCGGATTACATGTCCAAGATCGTTAATATCGGTATCCAGCAGGGCGGCATCACCTCGGCAGTTCCCGAAGCCATTCGCAGTTCGCAAATGGATAAACTGCTCGTTTTCATGAGTAGTGAGGATAAGGCTCTCGTGCAACAAAGTTACACGCTGATTGACACCTCCTCTCCCGATTACAGCGCTGACCTTGAGAAGTACCCCGCACTGGCTGACGGCTCCATTTATGTTCTCAACGCGCAGGGGCAGGCTGACATTGACCAACTCAATGCACCGCTTGGCAAGTCTCTACTCGCGGTTAACATGATCGACAAAGCCATGAGCGATCCAACCCAGGCGGCTGCCATTGGCGCGCAGTATGGCTTTGATCTCTCCAAGATCCCGGCCGGCACAGATATCTACACTTTATTGGCCAATCTCCCCGAGGCACAATTGCTGGGAATGACTGCCAAACTCGATGAGAAGTTCTCATCCATGAGCAGCAGCATGATCACCCAGTCTGCAGCATCAGCCGTTCAGGCGGAGTATTCTGCCCTGGGAATAGACATTGTTAAAATTCAAACGGGATACATTGTGCGTGTGGGCATCGACATGCTCCTGCTCGCACTTGTCACCGTGATCTGTACTGTGCTGGTGGGCCTGCTGGCAGCCAGAGTGGCAGCTGGAGCCGCCCGTGATATCCGCAAGGCCATCTTCACCAAGGTGGAAAGTTTCTCCAAGGCTGAGTTCGACAAGTTTTCCACGGCTTCCCTGATCACACGTTCCACCAACGATATCACCCAGGTTCAGATGGTGATCGTGATGCTCATGCGTATGGTCTTCTACGCGCCGATCATCGGTGTGGGCGCCGTCATCCGCGCGGTGGAAAAAAGCGTTTCCATGTCGTGGATCATCGGTCTGGCCGTCATCGTCCTGCTTGGATTGATCCTCACCGTATTCTCGGTGGCACTGCCCAGGTTCAAGATGATCCAAAAGCTCATCGACCGTCTCAACCTGGTCGTGCGTGAGAACCTTTCCGGCATGATGGTCATCCGCGCTTTCAATACCCAACAATATGAAGAGAATCGTTTCGACAAGGCCAACAAGGACCTGACCGACAATTCCCTGTTCATCAACCGTCTCATGGCAGTATTGATGCCGATCATGATGCTCATCATGAACGGGCTTTCCCTGCTCATCATCTGGGTAGGCGCCCACCAGGTGGCTGAATCCACCATGCAGGTGGGTGACATGATGGCCTTCCTGCAATACGCCATGCAAGTGGTGATGTCTTTCCTCATGCTTTCGATGATGTTCATAATCCTGCCGCGCGCGTCCGTCAGTGGCGGCCGTGTGGCTGAGGTGCTGGCCGTGGGTGTGAGCATCAACGACCCCGCAGAACCCAAACACTTCCCCGTTGACGCAAAAGGCCGCGTCGATTTTGACCATGTCTCGTTCCGCTACCCCGGCGCTGAAGAGAACGTACTTTGCAACATCAACTTCTCAGCCCTGCCCGGGCAGACCACCGCCATCATCGGTTCCACCGGCAGCGGCAAGTCAACCGTGGTCAACCTCATCCCGCGCTTCTTCGATGTGTCCGAAGGCGCCATCCGCATCGATGGCATCGATATCCGCGAGGTTGCCCAGTCTGAGCTGCGCGACCGTATCGGCTACATCCCGCAGAAGGGTTTGCTCTTCTCCGGCACGGTGGATAGCAACCTGCGCTACGCTGACGAGAACGCCAGCCTTGAAACTTTGCAAAAGGCTGCTGAGATTGCCCAGGCATCCGAGTTTATCAATGCCATGCCTGAAAAGATGGAATCACCGATCGCCCAGGGAGGCAGCAACGTCTCCGGAGGGCAAAAGCAGCGGCTGGCCATTGCCAGGGCGCTGGTCAAGCGTCCGCCTATTTACATCTTTGATGATAGTTTTTCCGCGCTTGATTTCAAGACCGATTCAACCCTGCGCAAGGCTTTGAAGAAGTACACCGGCGCCAGCACTGTCATCATCGTTGCCCAGAGGATCTCCACCATCATGAACGCCGAACAGATCATCGTCCTCGAAAATGGAGACGTCGTAGGGAAAGGAACACATAAAGAACTGATGGAAACCTGTAAAACATATCGTGAGATCGCACTGTCGCAGTTGAGCGAGAAGGAGTTGGCATGAGCATGCATAACCCCGCCTCATCAACGCAACAACGCCGCCGCCCCGGTGGTCCCTTTGGGGGAGGCCCTCCAGGCATGATGCGTGGAGGCGAAAAAGCCCGCGACTTTAAAGGTACGATGAGGAAATTGCTCGTCTACCTGGCCGAGTTCAAGGTCCAGATTATCATTGTCCTTCTCTTTGCCATTGCCTCCACGGTTTTTGCCATCATCGGTCCCAAGATCCTGGGCAAGGCAACCACCAAGCTCTTTGAAGGTGTGGTGGGCATGATCTCCGGATCAGGCGCCGGCATCGATTTCACGTACATCGGTAACATCATCCTGCTCCTCATCGCGTTGTATCTTGTCTCCATGCTGTTCAACCTGGTGCAGGGATGGATCATGGCCGGCGTTTCCACCAAACTGACCTACCGCTTCCGCGCCCAGATCGCAGCCAAAATTAACCGTCTGCCGCTGCGTTACTTTGACGGCACCAGTCACGGTGAGGTGCTCTCGCGCATCACCAACGATGTGGATACTGTCAACCAGACCCTGAGCCAGAGTATGGCTCAGATCATCAGCAGCGTGGTCACCATGATCGGCGTGTTGGTGATGATGTTCTCCATCAACTGGATCATGACTCTGGTGGCGCTGTTCATCATCCCGCTCTCTGCGGTCATTATCTCGCTTGTCGTCAAGCAGTCGCAGAAGTACTTCAAACTTCAGCAGGACTACCTGGGCCACGTCAACGGTCACGTGGAAGAGATGTACGGCGGCCACGTGGTCATGAAGGCTTTCAACGGCGAGAAACGCAGCGTGGAGCAGTTCAACAAGCTCAACAATACCCTCTATAGCTCTGCCTGGATCTCGCAATTTCTATCAGGCATGATGATGCCGATCATGAACTTCATCGGCAACCTGGGTTATGTGGTGGTCTGCATCCTGGGCGGTTACCTGGCTGCGCGCAAGGCCATCGAAGTGGGTGATATCCAGGCGTTCATCCAGTATGTGCGTTCGTTCACCCAGCCCATCGGGCAGATCGCAAATGTCTCCAACATCTTGCAGCAGACGGCTGCCGCGGCCGAACGTGTCTTCGAGTTTCTTGAGGAACAGGAAGAAATCGTTGATCCCGCAGCTTCGATCAAATTAAGCACGGTCAAGGGCGCTGTCGAGTTCAAGGATGTTCACTTTGGTTATGATCCTGAAAAGATAATCATCAACGACTTCTGCGCCACGATTAAACCCGGGCAAAAGGTGGCCATCGTTGGTCCCACCGGCGCCGGCAAGACCACCATGGTCAAGCTGCTGATGCGTTTCTATGATGTCAACAGCGGGTCCATCCTTGTGGACGGTCACGACATCCGTAGTTACAAACGCGAGGACCTGCGCGATTTGTTCGGCATGGTCTTGCAGGATGCCTGGTTGTTCAACGGCACGATCATGGAGAACATCCGCTACGGACATCTTTCGGCCAGCGATGAAGATGTGATGAGCGCTGCCGACCATGCCTACGTGGACCACTTCATCCGCACACTGCCAGACGGCTACAACATGGTATTGGATGAAGAAACATCGAACGTATCGCAAGGGCAAAAACAATTGCTCACCATCGCGCGCGCGATCCTTTCCAATCCACGAATCCTAATTCTCGATGAAGCCACCAGTTCGGTCGATACCCGCACCGAGGTGCTCATCCAGAAGGCCATGGACGCGTTGATGAAAGACCGCACCAGTTTCATCATTGCCCACCGCCTCTCCACAATCCGCAACGCGGATTTGATCCTCGTGATGAACGAAGGTGATATCGTGGAGCAGGGCACGCATGAGCAGTTGCTCAAGAAAAACGGTTTCTACGCCTCACTCTATAACAGTCAGTTCGAAACTGCCCTGGATTTCTAGGTTTGACCAACAAAGGCCGCAGAATAACCGCGGCCTTTGTTGTTTCTACGGCATAGAATGATGCGATTTGCATAAAAATCTCATTAAATCCATATACCCGAATACGTAATTAATATATAATAGTCATATCTACTCCTGAGTGCTTTTATAAATGGTTTTTATCTGTAGGTGGCTGATTTGTGCGCATTCTTTTGCAGCATCATAGCCGATGGTTTTGGGGATGACATTACTACGCGGGTAATTTCTAAACACAAAAACAATTCTTACTGGCAAGAGGTCTATCAATGCAGAATTCACTATTGAAATACACCCGCATCGCAATTATTTGCGCGCTATTTGCGTTGTCGTTTCTGGGATCAAAGATCGCCCCTGCTCAGGCGCAAGGGATGACCTTTACCTATCCCATCATCACCAACAACTTCACGCCAGATGTGATCCCTTCGGGCGGCATATCTGTCCTGACGGTCATCCTGGCCAATTCAAACTCATTCCCCATCACATTGTCTTCCTTTCCCCCTGCGGTATCAGAACCTCTGCCCGCGGGGGTTGTTTTTGATGACCCGGTGAACGCCACCGCCAACTGCGGCATCACGGTCACCACAATTGGCACCACTCTGGCCCTTTACGGCGGCGTGATCCCGGCTGCATCCGGTGAAGACCCGGGCACCTGCACAGTGACGGTCAACGTCACCTCCACCGCAGCAGGCAGCACTTTCATATATACTATTCCAGCCAATGAACTTGTCGCGACAGATTCCACTGGCACCATCGCCCTCACCAACCAGACCAAAACCGATGCCACCATCCAGGTGCGCACCGTGCAGCCGCCGGCTTTAAGTAAGAATTTCAATCCCAATACCCGCACGGTGGGAGCCAGCAGCCAGCTTGCCATCACCATCCGTAACAATGATCTGAATTATGCCCTGCATGAGGTAACTCTTACAGATAATTTTCCCTCCGGTGTTGTGGTTTTTTCGACGCCGAGTGTATCGTTCACAAATTGTGGTTCTTCCGTCAGCGCCACCGATCCGGCTGGTGGAGAGCTCGGATCAGGCGATACGGGTATCAAGATCGTCAACGCCGAGATCCCCTTGAACTCTGCTTGTATTGCTTACGTCAACGTGACCTCGCTGACCGCCGGGGCATATATGAATACCATCCCCGCCAACGCGATTTCCTCGCGTGAAGGTGTGACAAATGCGACAGCGGCATCGGCCCAGGTCAATTTTCAGAAGATGGGTTTGGCTAAAGCTTTTTCGGTTACGAATTTGCAAGTGGGCGGTACCACCCACATGACTATTACTATCAGAAATTATACAACCGGTGAAGTCTTCAATATCACCAGCCTCACCGATTACTTGCCTGCTGGCATGGTTCCTGCTGCGACCCCTAATTTAAAGAACACTTGCGACGGTGACAGCGTCACATATGATGCGGGTACCAACAGCATAACACTCACTGGAGGTTCACTTGCGGCCGGCGGCTCCTGCACGATCACAGCCGACCTCACCGTTACGGGTGTTGGCAATTTCACCAACACGCTTCCGGCAGGTGCGCTGCATACGGCTGAAGGCGCTACCAATGTTTCAGCCATTTCTGCCAGAGTCACCACTTACAACACAGGGCTGGGCCTCACCAACCCCTCCAAGAGTTTCACGCCGTCTAACATTCCTGTGGGCGGCGTCTCACGCCTATCCATCACTTTCACCGCTCCCGGTGATACTTCCTTAAGCAATTTCTCGATTACCGACGGTCTTCCTCTGGGTGTTCGTGTGGCTGATACTCCCAACCCGACACAAAGCGCCTATTGTCAGGGTGCGGCATTTACCGCGACAGCCGGTGATACAGCCATCACCTGGAGCGGCGGCAGCATCCCGGCATCGAGTACCTGCACGCTTGCGGTCAACGTCACCAGCGATACCCCGGGGACATTTGTTAACACTATTCCCCCCGCAAATATCACAAATACTGAAAACCGTACCACCTCGGGTAACATTTCCTATACGTTATATGTCAGTGGCATTTCTGTTGCTAAAGCCTATTATCCGACTAACATCAATATTAATGGCATCTCCACACTTACCATCAATCTTTTTAACGACAACGAGAGCCAGATCGATAACGCAGCCTTTACCGATACGCTTGGTGCCGGTGTTGTTTTTTACATTCCTGACGAAGATGCGCTATTCACCAATTGCGGTGCGGGCGCTTCGCTCACCGCTGTAGATGGCGGCACCACCATCGCTCTCTCGAATGCCACCATTCCTGCCGCTGTTGGCGGGGTGCAGGGAGTTTGCAGGGTCACGGTCATGGTACGGGGCGTTACCACTGGCCCGTGGACGAACACCATTGCCAGGGGTGATCTCACCGGCACCATTCACAGCTCGGGTTTCTCTATTTCCAACCCTATCGCAGCCAGCGCCACAATAACTGTAGCCGACCTGCATATCAGTGTTAACAAGAGTTTCTCACCGAATACGGTCTTTGGCGGAGCATCCTCCACATTAACACTCACCCTGACCAATCCCAACAACGCGGTGTTGACCGGGGTGGCCTTTAGCGATACTTTCCCCGCTGGCATGTACCTGGCCGCGCCTGCCTCGCCTACCACCACCTGCGGCGGTGTGGTCACAGCGGTCCCAAATGAGACATCATTCTCATTCTCTGGTGGTACCATCGCCGCCAACAGCAGTTGTTTGATCACGGTAAAGACGACAATGAATGTGATCAACACGCTTACCAATACCATTCCGATTGGCGCAGTTACCACCACCAACGGAGCTCAAAATGAAGAAGAGGTACAGGCATCCCTGGGTAATCTTTCACTGGCCACCCTGTATAAAACCTTCTTTGAAAGCCCCATCGAGGCTGGTGATACCACCACCATGCAGATCACCATTACCAATGTGGGCAACGTTCCACTTACCGGTCTTGGCTTTGTGGATTCGATGCCTTCAGGCATGGCTCCCGTTCTGCCACTCACAGAGAGCCAGTGCAACGGCGGCACGGTCAGCTATGACAGCGCCACAAATCGCCTTTCGCTCACCGGCGGATCGCTGGCGGGGCGCGCGAGCTGCGATATCCTGGTGGATGTGCAGGTGCTGACAGTGGGCGATTACGAGAACTGCCTGCCCGCGGGTACGCTCACCAATGACCAGAGTGTGACCAACCCATCCGGTACCTGCTTCACGCTTCAAGTGGTTACCCCCACCACTTTGACACCTCCTGCCATCACCAAGGTCTTCTCGGCCGATACCATCGCTGAAGAAGATATCTCATCCATGACGTTCACGATCACAAACTCCAACCTGGTTGCGCTGACCGGCGTTGCTTTCAGTGATACCCTACCCTCAGGCATGGCGCTCGTCAGTGCGCCCAACCCGGCGCAGTGCGGCGGCACGGTCAGTTATGACAGCGGCACAAACACCCTTGCACTCACTGGCGGCTCCATTGCTGCTTCAGGCTCGTGCACGGTTGTGGCTGGTGTCCAGGCTGACGCAGGCGTCTATGTGAATACCACCTCCACGGTCAGTTCCACCAACGGCGGCGTGGGCAACTCAGCCACCGATACGCTTACCGTAATCGCTGCTCCGCAGATAAGCAAAGAATTTTCACCGGATTCCATAACGGCCACCGGCATCTCAACCTTGACCTTCACCATCACCAATCCCAATCCGGTGACCAACCCGGTAGATCTTACAGGAGTTGCCTTCACCGATAATCTCCCGACAGGTGTTCTGGTGGCGGCTGATCCAAATGTAATTATCACTGGCTGCGGAATCAGTCCGATCTTTACTCCACTGGCTGACGACACTTCACTCAGCCTCTCCGCTGCGACAGTAGCTGTGGGCACCAACTGCGAGATCTCTGTGGACGTAACCGCTGAGAATGGCGGTTCATACGTCAACACCACAGGTGCCGTTACCTCAACGAACGGCGGCACAGGCAACACTGCCACCGATACATTGACCGTTAGCGGCCCGGGTCTCTCGCTGGTAAAATCACACCTCACTGCCAGTTACTCAGCCACCGGGGATACTGTCACCTATTCTTACCTGTTGACCAACACAGGTGATGTGACCATCTCAGCCCCCATCACCATTAGCGATGACCATTTTGGCTTGCCGTTCACTTGTCTCACTGCTGATCTGGCAGCAGGCGAGTCAGCCTCGTGCACTGCTGATTACTCTGTGGTTGACGGGGATGTGACCGCGAGATCTGTTACCAATACCGCCTACGCTGCCGGCGATGCTGGTGGAGTCACCGTATACTCCAATGAAAGTTCAACAACAGTTCCCTACGCTTCTTTGCGTCTGGTGAAGACCACCAGCACAGTCAGTTTCCACAACGTGGGTAATACCATTGCTTATACCTATACATTAATCAACAACGGTAACACTACCTTATACCCACCATACGTTGTCAGCGATGATCATTTTGGCACGCCACTCACCTGCACCAGCACTGCACCCCTCACGGTTGGCGGCGCCACCACCTGCACGCGCAACTATACTGTTACTGCTATCAATGTGGCGGATGCGTACGTGACCAACATTGCCCAAGCCACAGCGCTTGATTCTGGCGGAGAACAGGTGCTCTCAAACGACTCCAGCGTCACGGTGTACAAAGTGGACGCGCCGCTGATTTCCAAGTCGTTCTCTCCCGATCCCATCATCACAGGTGGTATTTCCACCCTCACCATTACCATCACCAACCCCACACAGAACGTGGTCCCGCTCACCGGTGTCGCATTCACCGACAATTTACCTTCAGGAATGACCATCGTCACGCCCATCCTGTCCAGTCAGTGCGGCGGCACGGTTTATTCTGAGAACAGTAACGCCAGATTGCGATTGGCCAATGGCTCCATCCAGGTGGGTGCATCCTGTACAGTCTCTGTGCAGGTTACCGCCAACACCGGCAAGGTATATACCAATACCACCGGAACAGTTTCCTCAACCAACGGCGGCACCGGTCTGACAGCGACAGATACCCTCACTGTGGTTTCCCCCGCTGTGATCTCGAAGAGTTTCAGCCCTACGGCAATCAATGACGGCGGTATTTCCACACTTACCTTTACTGTCACCAATCCTTCCACCAACCCTGTCCCGCTTACCGGTGTCAGCTTCAACGACGTCTTCCCCACAGGCCTCGAAGTAAACGATCCGGCCAATGTGCTTATAACAAACTGCGGCTCAACTCCATCATTCTCTCCCGCTCCAGGTGCCACCACCGTTTCCCTGGCTGACGCCACCATTGCTGCGGGTACTCCCTGCGTTCTCTCGGTGGATGTCACTGCATCTGCCGGAGTGTATGAGAACACTTCCGAGGTTGTGAATTCCAATGAAGGCGGGGAGGGGTTACCCTCAAATACCGCCACTTTAAACGTTCTTGCCACTCTCGACCTGGTCATCAGTAAATCAGATGGCATTGCTTCGGTTACTGCTGGCGACGCTGTCACTTACACTATTGTTGCCAGAAATGATGGCCTCATCGACGCCATTGGCGCGAAGGTGGTGGATAGCTTCCCCACCTCGCTGACCGGTGTAACCTGGACATGCACAGCGGATACCGGTGCGGCCTGCACGGCCAGCGGTTCCGGCAATATCTCAGATACCGTTGACCTTCCTGCCGGTACAAGTGTTACCTATACCGTAACAGCCACTGTCGTTGATCCGCTTTCAGTCAATGTGATCAATACCGCGTCTGTCATCCCGCCTGCCGGGCTTGTGGATGAAAACACCAGCAACAATACATCCACAGATACTGATCTACGCAATTCTCTCACGCTTACCAAGACCGTGGCTGCAGCCCATACTGACTACCTCGTTCTGGCTGAAGAGGTGACCTACACCTACACCCTCACCAACAGCGGCACATCAACCCTTGCCGGACCCTTTACAGTCAGCGATGACCAGATCGGCGATCCCAAAGGCACTCTCTTTGCCTGTGGTACCGAGGTCAGCCTGGCGCCGGGTGCTGCCACAACCTGCACAGCCACCTACATCATCACGCAGGATGATTTGGATGCCGGTTCTCTCACCAATGTCGCTGTTGCTTACTCTGCTGACGAAGATGGCGACCTGGTAACCTCAAATGATGCTGAACAGACCATCGGAGCCGATCAGCAGCCGTTGATCGGTATCGCCAAGCAACTTGTTGGCATCGGAACCGTCAGCGTGGGTACCTATGATCTCACGTTCACTGTTTTGATCAGGAATTACGGCAACGTCACGCTTCACGACGTGAGCGCCACCGATTCCCTCTCAGATACTTTTACAGTGCCTGCCGGTCATGAAGAGACATTATTCTCGGTGCTATCCATTGACGGAACCCTGGCCGTGAACAGCGGCTACGACGGCGTGACCGATACAGAACTGCTGGATGATGGTGTAACACTGGCTCCAGGCGCTGAAGGTACCGTGACCATCGTGGTCAGGGTCGTACCCACTCGCAGCTACTTTGAAAACTCCGCTGTGGCAACCGGTCTCAGCCCCGCTGATGAATCGACCACCGACACCTCGCAGAATGGAACAAATCCGGATTTGGACGGTGACGGCGACGTGCTCGATGATAACGAGCCCACCCCCTTCAATTTCGGCAGCGAGATCTTCGACCCGCCAACCGGCATCAAAACAGTGGATGCATCCGGTCGGCCGCAATTCACCTGGACCATGGTTTGGATCAACAACTCCAACATCGTTGGCCTGCAGGCGGTTGTGCATGATCCCATTCCGGATGGCACCACTTACATCGCCAGCGGAGCGGCAAGCGGCTATGATGTTCCAGCCGCTGCACCTGCCGGTTCAACCAATGTCGGTGTTTCCTGTACCTCGAGCACGGAAACCACCACCGACCTCTGTTACTACGAAGGTCCGACCCCAACATATCCTCTGGGACGCATCATCTGGGAAGGCACCATCGGGCCTGACTTTATGATCACCGATCCACTGCTGGCAACGAATGCCCTGACCATTACCTTCAACGTTCAGGCTTCTTCAGGCGTTCAGCGCCTCTACAATCGTGCCACCATTGATACAGACCTGAACGGCGATGACGATTACACGGATGCTGGGGAAACAGAATCAGTTGCCGCTGTCCGTATCTGGAGTGTGGATATCCCGCTCCTTCCGGAGACCGGTTTTGCCCCGTATCGTCAAACTCTCCTGCCCACGCAGTCTGATCTCAAGCAATACTCTGAACTTGGCGACCTGTGGCTGGAGATTCCCAGTCTGGATGTTGAGGTTCCCATCGTGGGCGTGCCTCAAACCGAAGATGGCTGGGATGTGACCTGGCTGGACGATCAGGCTGGCTGGTTGAGTGGTACAGCTTTCCCAACCTGGACGGGCAATTCGGTGCTCACAGGCCACGTCTACGATTCCAACGGCCTGCCGGGACCTTTCATCAAAATCAATGACCTTGGCTACGGCGACACCATCATCATTCATGCATGGGGACAGGAATATATCTACGAAGTGCGCGAGATGTCAGAAGTAGATCCCAACGATACTTCAGTTGTTACGCAACACGAAGAACTACCCTGGCTTACGCTTGTCACCTGCCGCGGCTACGACCCGGCCACCAATTCCTACCGCTACCGCTACGTGGTACGCGCTGTTCAGGTAAAGATCAAGTAAAAGAAAAGAGCGGCCGCAAGGCCGCTCTTGATTTACAACAGACTATATAAATTATTACCAACAATCTACTAAAATTTGCGTAAAGATTTATGACATAATGGGTTGCATTCCTGTATAATCGAATCTGATTTGTTTCCCTGCTCTTTTTTTAAAAGAATAGTAACTGATTTTTCTGTCTGCACCGATCGCGCGTCTTTAGTCGTTTGAGTGTTTACTGTTGCCCGGGAGGCCCTATGCGTCGATTGTCCATCCATACCAGCATTGCACTTGTTCTGGCCATAATACTATCTGCATTTCAGAACATCACCGGCGTCCAAGCCTTGAGCGCAGGAGATATTACTATTATGCCCATCACATGGAATGTGATCGGTCTTGACAGCAATGACCCGGTTAACTCTGGCCCTGATACCTTCCCGGTCGGGGTCCGCGTTTGCAATAACAGCGTCACTGATTCAGCAACCAACGTGAAAGCAAAATTTGTTTGGGATTCCGCTAATTCCAATATTGATTTCACTCCCGGTTCTTATGGTCCCGATACCAATCCGTACCCAACAGTTGCTTCGCTTGGTCCTGGTAAATGCTACGATTTCTATTATGAGATCAAGGTCCAACGGACCTCCGCCGCCTATGACACTACCCGCCGTTATCATGTTGAAATTTCCATCGATGGATTGGCAACCAAATATACAGCCAGACCTCGTGAGCTATATGTTGAGCACCTGATCTCGCAAAGCCGCAACAGCACCACCGACGTTCAATTGGATGGCGTATCCATCCCCGCTGGCGGCACAATGGTCCTGATGGTGGGGAAGACATATGACATTAAATTGGTCGGTAATACTGCCACAAATGGTTATGAACAGATTGAGAATTATATCAATCTGCCAAACACCATCTTCCAGGTCAACAAAATTACCACAACATACACTGCGGCAGATACGGTTTCTCCCGATCTCGATGCGACCAAAAAGGCCTACGCTGACGGCTGTTCCTGGGTAAATGATCCCAATTCGCCGATCTACCGCTCTTGCACGGATACCGGTAAATACGGCGGTGATATCACCGTCACCTATAATGTCACCGTACTACAGGGAGCAGGCACGACCAAGACGCTGAATAACCTCATATATGATTTCTCAGGCAGCAGCTACCACTATAATTCCGATTTTTCACTCTCCAGCCGCGTGATCGCTATTGTCGATCCAAAGACAGCAACCATTACCAAAGCTTTTTCACCCGCAACCACTTATAACAACGGTGCGTCGATTCTCAGTTTTACCCTCACCAATCCGAATGGTGCGCCTCTGAGTGGCGCCAACTTCACCGATTCGTTTCCGGCGAACATGGTTGTGGCCACACCGGCAGTGTATTCCACAGTTAATTGCGGTACTCCCACCTTTGAACCGGTGGCTGGTACCTCGTCGATCAGTTTTAGTAATGGAACGATCCCTGCTGGCGGATTGTGCATCGTAAATGTGAAAGTAGTCGCCACAGGCGGCACGGGTAGTTATGACAACACATCCACTGACCTGTTTATCGGCAGCATCGATACAGGCAGCAAGGCTTCAGCATCATTGACAGTCACTTCTGATCCGACGCCTCCCGACTGCACCCCCGGTCTGGAACTGGCGCGTTGGGACATGAATCCAACCAGCACAACCACACCACCCGTGCTCACCTCGAAATCCACCAAGGTTTCCTCAGCATCCGCCACCTACTCAGGTACAGGCGCCCAGTTAATTGATACCGCTGATGGCTCCCCGTTTATCAATTCCTGGAAAGTCACCGGTGGTTGGGCTTCAACCAATGCAGGGTACCCGAATTCCAATGCACCATACTACGAGATCTCCCTGGACACCTCAAAATTTAGTGACGTTGCCATTGCTTTCAATTACAAGTTGGCTGACAACTTTTCCGCAAGAAAAGATAACTACATCTATATTTACTCTGCCACTAACGGTAGTGGAAGTTTTTCAAACATCTATACTTCGACATACAATACGATCTCACAGGACGACTGGTTTTCATTGCCAGCTCAGTCCGCAGCACTAACGGGCTCATCCTCAACGCAGTTTAGGATCAACGCAGTGGGTGGGCAAAAACTCGCCTCTTCATCTGTCTTGCTGGATTCGATCGTTGTTACCGGCTGTGGCGTGCCTGACCCTGTAACGATTTCCAAATCTTTCGCTACTCCTGTTGTGCAGGTAAACTCGTCTTCCCTGCTTAGTTTCACCATCACAAATCCCTCGAGTGTATCTCAAAGCGGTATCACATTCACCGATACACTCCCCTCTGGTCTGACAGTAACCAATGGATCAAGCATCGAGTGCGGTGGAACGCTGACTCGAACCGCGCCGAGTACCATTTCATTTACGGGTGGAACGCTGGCCGCAGGGGCGTCGTGTACAACTACCGGCATCGCAATCACCGCCACGACAGCCGGGACCCACGTGAACACAACCGGCAACATCTCATCCACTCAAGCAGGGACGAATACCACGGCTTCCGGTTCTGCATCGGCAACTTTGAAAGCCATCAGCCCCCCCTCGATATCAAAATACTTTGCTCCCAACCCGATTGCCATCAATCGGCCTACCACGCTTACTTTCATTATCACAAACCCGAACCTGGACCACGACCTGACCTCGATTCAGTTCTCTGATACATACCCTACCGGTATGACGACAGTCAATTCTGCCACTGCCTCAACCACATGCCCGGCAGGGACGGTCACAGCGGCTACAGGCGGCAGCACAATCACGTTTACCGGAGGTAAAGTGTTGGCAGGCAAGAGCTGCAGTGTCTCGATTGATGTCCAGTCATCGGTGGCCGGGGACTCGGTCAACACCAGCAGTACTGTCTCTGATACTGAAGGGGGTATCGGTAACACTGGATCTGATACTCTGACGGTCACTGCGGCTCCTGCCCTTTCTGTCTTGAAGAAGGTTTCAACGAGTTCCAGCGGACCCTTTGTCACATTCCTTCCGATCACCAGCGCGACCCAGGTGTACTACCAGTTCACCATCGAAAACAAGGGCGATGTGCCCCTAACGAACGTGACCATTTCCGACCCGACCTTGCTTGCGGATGAAGCCAATTTCACACCCTGTACAAACCTGAGCTTGGGTGTGGACGATACTAACTACATCATCAATTGCGTCATGGGACCAGTGAATGTGGTTTCCGGATTGCATACCAATACCGCTACTGCGTCGGGTGTATACAACAGCGCCACTTATACGTCAAACAACTCATCTGCATCCTACGCAACGGCTTCACTTTCCATCTCGAAGAGCGTGACGGAGGCAAACTTTGCTGCTGTGGGTGATGTTCTCCATTACTCCTTCGTAATCACCAACAACGGCAGTGCCAACGTGGAAGGTCCCGTAGTGGTGACAGATGATAAAGCCTCCGACGAGAGCTGCCCTTCTGTGGAGACTGTGGGTGACCTGGATGCTTTCCTGGATATCGGTGAGAACATTACCTGCTCCGCCACTTATTCGGTGACTGATGCAGACGTGACGACTGGCTCGGTAACAAACGCTGCTTACGCCACGGCTGCCGGGGTTCAATCTCCAACTGTGATCAAGACCGTCACAAAACTGAAAGCAAGTCCCACCATCACTACCACTGCCAGTGGAGTGACAGGTGTTGCCGGTACTGAAGGTGCTTTTGGCGATACCGCTGAACTCTCTGGTGGGAATTCCCCGACCGGTTCAGTAACCTTCACGCTCTACAGCGATAATACCTGTGCCATACCCGTGGCCGGTATGAGTGGTTCCGGTGTGATTTCTGGCGCATCTGCCAGTTACTCCAGCACTTGGACGCCAACGGCTGCTGGTACCTATTACTGGAAGGCCAGTTACGCGGGTGATGCCAACAACAACCCATACACTACCGGTTGCGGGGGTTTGAATGAAGAGATCGTGATTGGAAAAGCCAGTCCCACGATTACCACCAACGCCAGCGGCGTCACCGGTGTTGTGGGCACTGAAGGCACCTTTGGTGACTCAGCCACCCTGTCTGGAGCTTATTCACCAACCGGCTCGGTAACCTTTGCCCTCTTTAGTGATAACACCTGCGCCACACCTGTCACCGGCATGAGCGGCGACGGGGCGATCTCTGGCGATTCTGCCAGTTTCTCCAGCACATGGACTCCTCCGGCGCCTGGTACCTATTACTGGACTGCCAGCTACCCGGGTGATGGCAACAACAATGCCTACACTACTGGTTGCGGCGGTTTGAACGAGGAGATCGTGATTGACAAGGCCAGCCCGACGATCACCACGATGGCCAATCCCTTGTCCGCACAATTCGGAGCGCTCGCTACATTTGGCGATACTGCTACCCTGGCTGGTGCTTATTCTCCAACCGGTCCGGTGACATTTACCCTGTATAGCGATTCGGCTTGCACGGTTCCTGTAGATGGTATGAGTGGGGATGGCACGATCACTGGAACGACAACAAGTTTCTCAAGCGATTGGACTCCACCCGCAGCCGGCAATTACTACTGGATTGCCAGCTATGCGGGCGACGTCAACAACAAGGCTTTCACAACCAGTTGTGGTGATGCGAATGAGGTGGTCACGGCTACAAAGGTCACACCCACCGTTTTGACCAGCGTCCATGATGCTTCTCACGGGATTACAACATCGGCTATGGTAGGCGATGTGGTTCACGATTATGTGTTCGTATCCGGCATTGTTGGAACACCGACAGGTTCGATCACGTTGGAATACTTTGACAACGGTTCCTGCACAGCTCCGGCATTGTTGACCTCCGATGCACTGGCATTGACGGCAGGCGCGGTGGAAGCGACCGATTTTGCACAAACGATCGCTGCAGCAGGTGACTACTCGTTCAGAGCTTCATATCCCGGCGATGCAAACTTCAATGCTGATACAGGGGATTGTGAACCCTTTACTGTGGCAGCAGGTATTTTACCTGTGATCACGGTGGATAACGTGGCTAACCCGACAAGTGTTCCAGAAACGGGTGCCTCTGTCACGTTCACGTTCACTGTGACGAACAGCGGAACAATTCCTGTGACGATCACCTCGCATGACAATGATGTGTTTGGCGCGTTGCTGGGAGATGCGGATTGCGCAGTGGGAACGCCCCTGGCTGCAGGCGAGAGCTGCACGTTCGACTACACCACCACAATGAGCGGTGAGCCGACAGATACAGATATTAACTACTTTACGGCTCATGCTGTGGACGCGGATGGCAACGATGCCACCGATACTGATGATTCCAGTGTGAACTACACAAATGTCCTGCCGGATATCAGCGTGGTGAAGACGGCGAACCCGACCCACGTGGCCGAGACCGGTGGAAATGTGGTGTTCTCGTTCGTGGTGAGCAACGACGGCACCGAGAGCGTGACCCTGACCAGCCTGACGGATGACCAGTTCGGAGATCTGAACGGGCAGGGCGTCTGCACGGTACCGCAGACCATCGCGGTGGGCGGCAGCTACACCTGTGAGGTGACAAAACTTCTGGCCAGCGACACCCTGACCGACCATGTGAACACGGTGACAGCAGTGGCCGAGGACAACGACGGCAGCACAGATACCGCCACGGACGACGCTACGGTGACCTTCGATGATGTCCTGCCGGTTATCAGCGTTAATAACATAGCAACACCAGACAGTGTAATGGAAACTGGCGAAACAGTTACCTTCACATTTACTGTAACAAACACCGGCACGGTACCTGTCAGTATCACCTCGTTAAATAATGATGTTTTCGGCGTGCTCGCGGGTGATGCTGACTGCGCGGTGGACACCATCCTTGCTCCTGCTGGGGGTTGCTCGTTTGAGATTACCAGGTTCATGAGTGGGATCTCAGGAGATATCGATACCAACCTGTTCACAGCTCATGCCGAAGATACCAATGGCAACGATACCTCAGCCAGCGATGATTCGAGCGTGACATATACCAATGTTCTTCCCATAGTGGAAGTGACCAAGACAGCCAACCCAACCTCAGTACCTGAGACAGGCGCTAATGTCACCTTTACCTTTACTGTGCATAACACCGGCACCGTGCCTGTGATGATAACCAGCTTGAATGACTCGATCTATGGTGTTCTCACCGGTGATGCCGACTGCGAGGTGACCTCGCCGCTTGACCCGGACGCAAGTTGTACCTTCTCGTTGACTGAGTTTGTGAGTGGCACGGGTGGTTCCACGCATACCAATGAGTTCACCGCCGAGGTAACCGATTCTGACGGCAGCACTGCATCTGCTTCTGATACTGCCGATGTGGACATCACAGATCTGCTTCCTTCGATCGTGGTTGCCAAGACGGCTGAGCCTGACTCTGTTCCTTATGCAGGTGAAACGGTGACATTCACCTTCTCGGTGGAGAACACCTGCAGTGTACCCGTAACGATCACGTCGTTGAATGACGATATTTACGGTGACCTGATTGGCGACGCGGATTGCGCTGATGGCATCACTCTCGAAGCCGGGGCAACTTGCGACTTTACATACGAGACCACCGTCAGCGGTGCTCCCGGAGAAACACATACCAATATCTTTACTGCGCACGTGACTGACACAGATGGCAATGATGCCAGTGATGATGCCACAGCCAGTGTCAGCTTGATTGACACTGATACCTCTATCATTGGCCTGGCCAAGGAACTTGTTTCAAGCGATCTGGTCAGTACCGGTACATATGACCTGACCTATAACTTCGTGGTCAGGAATTATGGTTTCCGCGAGCTTTCCGAGATCCAGGTCGTGGATGACCTGAGCCTCACCTTCCCGGATCCGACCACATTCACTGTAGAGTCCATCGACGGCACGGTGTTATCCATAAACGATAACTATGATGGAGTCACAGACACCAACCTCCTCACTGGTCTGGACACGCTTGCCCCGGGTGAAAGCGGTACGATAACCATCGTGGTCAGGGTGGTTCCTGCATCGAGCGGACCGTTCGAGAACAGCGCCACCGTTACTGCGACAGATACCCATGCCGCGGAAGTGTCTGATGTTTCACAGAATGGAGCGGACCCCGATCCGGATGACGACCTTGATACCGCCGAGCATGAGGATCCCACGCCAGTTTCCTTTGGCGAGGACCTCTTCGATCCGCCCATGGGCATCAAAACCGTGGATGCCTCCGGGCGCCCGATCCTGTACTGGACGATGGTTTGGATCAACAGTGATAACCATTTCACCGTCCACTCTACCGTGCATGACCCTATCCCTGAAGGCTCAACTTTCACGCCGACCACAGTTTCCAGCGGTTACGCAGTACCTGGCGGTGCTCCGGCTGAATCTACCAATATGGGTGTGAGTTGCAGCGCAGGCGCATCAACAACCACAACGACTGTCCTGTGCTACTATGAAGGCCCGACCCCGGCAAACCCACGCGGACAGATTATCTGGGAGGGCGATGTAGCTCCTGATTTCGGCATCACCGATCCTGATGCAGCAGAGAACGCGATCCACATCTCGTTTTCGGTCATCACAGCCGATGGCGTGACCCGTGTCTCGAACACGGCCACCATCGATTCTGACCTGAACGGTAACGGCAATGACACCGACCCGGGCGAATCACGTGTGGCCAGCGCTTCTGAAGCCTGGAATGTCGGTGGCGGTGGTGGTGGGGACCCAACTTCAACTCCTGTTGCCCTCGATGCCTTCGGGCTGCCCATCCCGTTGACTGGCTTCACTCCGTATCGGCTGACGTTGTTACCCGCGCAACCCCTGAACAAGGCATACACTGAACTGGGTGACTTCTGGCTCGAGATCCCATCGTTGGGAGTGGAAACCACCATTGTTGGTATACCGCAGACCACAACTGGCTGGGATGTGACCTGGCTGGGCAATCAGGCGGGCTGGTTGAACGGCACGGCCTTCCCCACATGGGCAGGCAACTCGGTCATCACTGCGCATGTATACAATTCCAATGGCCTGCCGGGTCCGTTTATCAATCTGCCCAAGCTCAAGTATGGTGATCAGATCATCGTGCATGCCTGGGGCCAGGACTATGTCTACGAAGTACGCGAGGTCAAAGAAGTGCTGCCGGATGAAAACTCCGTACTGACCAAGCATGAAGAACTGCCCTGGCTTACGCTTGTCACCTGCCGCGGCTATGACCCGGTTACCAATTCCTACCGCTACCGCTACGTGGTGCGTGCGGTACAGGTAAAGATCAAATAAATGAAAGAGCGGCTGCAAGGCCGCTCTTTCTTTTCCTCTGCAACGTGTTTTTAGCATTCATCGTATACTCTGTGTGGACCATTGACACAGGATAAGGATGACGCAATGAAAAATGTACTGATCACCTATGCTACCATGTCCGGCACAACCACTGACGTTGCCAGGATGATTTCTGAGGAATTAGCGAAGAAAGGTGCGAAAACCACCCTGTTGCCTGTCGCTGAGGTGAAAGACCTCAATACGTATGATGGCGTTGTCCTGGGTGCGCCCATGATCATGGGCTGGCACCGCGATGCGATCAAATTCCTCAAACTACACGAAACCGAGCTCAACAGGAAGACACTGGTTCTTTTTGCCACGGCGATGAGCCTCACCCAGACCGGCGAGACCGCCGTGGACGGCGTGCCCGTTACCATCGATCAAAAACTGGCTTTACCGCCGCAGAACCCTGGCAGGTTGAGCTTTAAGGAGCGCTTTTGTTCCATCACTGAGTATGTGCGCCCGATGATAAAAGCCGCCGGCAGCAACCATCCGGTCTCGGTGGCGCTTTTCGGCGGCAGGTTGGATATGTATCGCCTCAAATGGTGGGCAGCGGCCTTTGTTTTACTCGTCATCCGGGCCAAACCCGGTGAGAAACGCAACTGGGAAGCCATCAGGGCCTGGGCAGCGACGCTATAGACTTTCAACTCCTCTTCTCGCGCACATAGGTCATGGCACCGATCAATCCCAGGAAGGATCCACATAACGAAGCTCCATAGGCGAAGAAGTTCAGGAAGAATGTCGACGTCAGGATCTTCATCACCATCAACAGGGGCAGGACCACTCCGATCAGAAGCAATCCTCCCCCGATGACTATCATTTTGGTTGGGCTTAATCGCATCATTTGAACAACCAGCATTTCACAAGATGGTTGGCTTCAACGGCGAACTCGCCGGGTTCTTCGCAGTCGCACAGCCCTTTAATGGCTTTGGCGCAGCGGGGATGGAAACGGCAGCCGGCAGGCGGGTTGACCAGACTGGGGGGTTCGCCGGGCGGCACTTCCTTGAACGTCTTGGCGTTCTCCGCATCCGGCACCGAGGTGCCGTTCAGCAGCGCCAGTGTGTAAGGATGGCAGGGATGGTAGAGCAAACGGTTGACGCTGGCTTTTTCAACCACCTGCCCGGCGTACATGACGAAGATGCGTTCGGCAAAGTAACTCACCGTTGAGAGGTCATGGGTAATGTAGATCACGGAAAGATGGTGGGTCTCCTGCAGGTTGCGCAGCAGTTTAAGGATCTCCACGCGCACCGAGGCATCCAGCATCGAGACGGGCTCGTCAGCCACCAGGAAGCGGGGCTCCATGATCATCGCTCGCGCGATGACCACGCGCTGCTGTTGCCCGCCTGAGAGCATGTGGGGATACTTTTCCAGGTAATCCGCCACAGGCGAAAGTTTCACTTCTTCCATGACACGCTCAATTCGCTCCAGACGTTTTGCCTTGTCTGTCACGCCACCGATGATGAGTGGTTCCTCAAGGATTCGTTTGACGCTCATAAAGGAAGCCAGTGCTCCGTAGGGGTCCTGTTGAACGTAACCCACGTGTGAGTGGTACCAGCGCAATCCTTCCTGGTTGAGATGGGTCAGGTCCTTGTCTTCAAAAATGACGTTACCGGATGTGGGTCGGTAAAGCGCAAGAATGGTTTTCATCAGACTCGATTTACCGCAGCCGCTCTCACCTACGATGGCAATGGCTTCTCCGCGGCCGAGGTCAAAATCCACCCCGTCGACCGCGCGCACATAACCGGCATGGCCGAATCCGAACTTGCGCAGTTCGAACCAGACGCGCAGGTCGCGGATGGATAACAGGGTGCCATTCCCATTTCCTCTTTCCAATTCATTGATCTGTTGTTGTGAAATCGCTTTTGCGTTCATGACATCACCTGTTCTCATTTATATAGCCAGCATTTAACCGTGCGGCCATCTGTACTAACCGTGGGTGGTTCCTGACAGCACTTTTCGAACTTCTTGCTGCAGCGATCCGCGAAGCGGCATCCGCTGGGCAGATTCACCAGGCTGGGTGGGCGTCCGATGATGAAATCCGGCTCTTCCTTGCCGCGCAGACGAGGTACACTGGCCATCAATTTTTTTGAATATGGGTGCAGCGGCGAGCGGAAGAAATCCTTCGCACTGCCGGTCTCGATGATCTGTCCGGCGTACATCACAGCCACTTCGTCAGCCAGTTCGCTGGAGGTGGCTATGTCGTGTGTGATGAGGATGAAGCTTGTACCCAACTCCTTCTTAATGCGTTTCAGTACGTTGAAGATATTGGCCTGGGTCAAAACATCCAGCGCGGAGGTGGGTTCATCGAGGATGATGAGGGCGGGGGAGGTCACCATGGCCATGGCGATGGCCACGCGTTGACGCATGCCGCCCGAAAGTTCAAACGGATATCGATTGAGAAAATCAGCGGGTACTCCCACGTGTTGGAACATCTTGAGCGCCAGTTCCACAGCTGCGTCTTTGCGCACACCAAGATGGATCATGGCTGGTTCATAAACTTGCTCTCCAACGCGCAGCACAGGATTGAGTGAGTTCATGGCAGCTTGCGGCACCATCGACATGTCCACCCAGCGCACGTTCTGTCTGAAATCCTCCTCGCTCAAAAGCATCACATCGCGGTTGTTGAGGAACACCTGGCCGCTGTAGGTTTGCACGTTGCGCGGCAGCAAGCGCAGGATGCTTTTTGCAAGAGAGCTTTTGCCGCAGCCGGATTCACCCAGGATGACCACAGCTTTGTTGGCGTTGAGCTTGAAGTTCACACCGTCCACAGCCTGTACGGCTCCATGCGTGGTACGGAAGTACAGCTTGAGATCATTGACCTGCAATAAAGGTTTCTCGTTCATGGTTATGCCTCCCTCAAGCGGGGATTGAAGATGCGGTCGAGGGCAAAACCGAGCAGGGCAAATGCCAGACCGGTGAACATGAGCAGAACGGCGGGTTCAAGGATCCAGTAGTACTGGCCTTTATACAAAGCGCCGTTGACGAACGCATCGTTGATCAGCTTACCCCAGGTGGGCAGTGTTGGGTCGCCCAACCCGAGCACCGAAAGCGATGCTTCCAGGAACACAAAAGTGGGCACCGAAGATACCAGACCGGGGATGAGCGTGGGCACGAGCCTGGGGATGAGGTAAAGGACGATCAACCGCCAGTTGCTGGCGCCGTAAGCACGCGCGGCTTCTATGTAGGTCGATTCTTTCACCTGGATGAACGCTGCGCGCAGAGTCTTGATCTGCCCGGTGAAAATGCTGAGCACTACGGTGGCACCCAGGATGACCCAGATGCTGCGGCTGTAGAATGTGCCGATCATTACCAGGATGGAAAGGAAGGGCAGCACCAGGTTGACCTCGGTGATACGCTGGATGAGTCCATCCACCCAGCCACCGTACCAGGCGCCCATGGCTGCGAAGAGCATGGTCAGGATCGAAGTACCCAGGGCTGCCAGCAGGCCGAACGCCAGCGCGATGGGAACACCCCAGAGAAGCGCCACCTTGAGGTCGCGCCGGTAGATATCCGTTCCAGCCACGCCATAAAGCTCGCCGTGAAGCACGAATTCCGCGTTCACATCGTCACCGGGCTCCCAGGCTACCGCGCTGATTGTGATCTGGTAGGTACCTTTCACCGGAGCAGCGGTGTTTCCTGCTGCGTCATAGAATAGCGCTTCTTGAGGATTGAGCCCCCTTAGTTTGTTGCGCAGGTTGCCGTCTTGTGAAAAGCGGTACACGTAACCGGCGTCAAGTCGGTAATCGCCGAGCCTGATCTCACGCCCGTCGGGAGTGATCCAGGTGATCGTGGCAAAAGGCTGTTTGGAAGTGAAGGTGTTCGTGAAGTAGAACATCATATCCTGCGGAAAATCATCAAACTCGTAGTCGAAGGAATAGGTCATCGTGATGAGCCGGCTGCCGTCGCGATTTTCGTTGACCTCGCGGGTATACGCGCCTTCGTTTGCGTTGATCGCGAATGATTCTGAGCGTTTTTCTTTGCTGAACCAGTTGCTCCAGGCAGGAGGGACATTCTTGGGATAGCGGTACCAGATCTCCTCGCCGCCGCGCCAGAGCTCAATAGCCTTGCTGTATGGGATGGAGATCATGGCATAAGCTGCCACGATGATCAGGATAAAGATCATCACCATCCCCATCACCGCGGAGGGGTAGCGCATCATCTCTTTGAAAGTGCGTTTTATCGTTTTCATCGATGTCATTCTCCTACTTTGACTCTTGGATCGATCAGGACATAAACGATATCAAGAAGGAAAACTGTCATGGCCAGCAGATATGCGAATATGATCGTGTCCCCAACGATAACCGGTGTGTCGTACAGACCAATGGCCGCGTATAGGGTGCGTCCCAGCCCGGGCCAGATGAACACCGTTTCAGTGATCGTGGCGCCTGTCCACACGCTGATGAGTGTCAGCGCGAATGATGTAACGATGTTGGGCATGGTCGGGCGTAGAATGTAGCGGCGCTCAATATCGCGCGCGGTTACACCCTTGGCTTTGGCCATGTCAACGTAATCCTCACTTGAATAGATCAGGAAGAAGGTACGCCAGGTGTAGATACTCAGGAAGAATCCGCTCAATATCAGCGAAACTGCAGGAAGGAGAAGATGTTTCATCAGGCTGAGGAAATATGCGAATTTGTCGGCGGGGGGCGGAGAATCCACCAGGCCGCTGAAAGGAAGTATTTTTAGCACGGCTGCAAAGATCAGGATCAAGAAGATGCCATAGAACCAGGGCGGTGCGGTCGAGGTCGGTGACAGAGCGATGGTCAGTTTGTCCCAAAACCCGCCATACTGGCGCGAAAGCGACAGTGCGAGTAGAACGCTCAGTATGAACAAAGCCAGTTGTGACACTCCCATCAAGAGGAGCGTGGCCGGCAATCTCTCAAGCAGTATCAGTTTGACCTGTCTTGAACCGCTGTCAGAGGTCATGAAAAGTGCGCTGCCGAGATCAAGCGTCAGAGCGTTCTTTAGATAATGGAAAGAGCGGATGACGAAAGGTGTGTTCAATCCCAGGCGGTTCTCCTCCTGGGCGCACTGCGCGTCAATGAGAGCTTTGCGGTCTTCAGTACCCATCAACTGGAAAGATTTGTTGTTCTGATATGATGAGATTATTTTCTCGCGGACTTGGGCACGCATGATATCATCCACGTAGCCACCCATGTTCGCGATCATGATGGTTAAAAAGATCCCAACCATGACTGTGAGAAAAAGGGTTACCAGCCTCATCGCGGTATAGCGGGTGATGCGAAGAAGCGAGTTGTTCCTGGCAGTCTGTGCGATCTTTTTTATGTTGTTTTTCGTTATGGCAGTCATTGTTTCACCTCACGGTTTGATTGCGAAAGGGGCAAGAAGTTACTCTTGCCCCTTTCAGATCGATCACACAGACTTTATGGAGCCAAGGTTACGAAGTTTACGCTCGTGAACGTGGGGATGGCAACAGGGATGACAACCACTGACACAGTCAGTTTGTTGGAGCCTGTGGTCAGCGCTGACGTGGTGTCACTGGAAAGCGTCACCTTGTACTGTCCCTCGGCAACATACTCGGCATCTTCTGTGGCAACAATGTTGTTGTTGGCGTCGAAGATGAGGAATTTCACCGATTTAACTTCGTCGGTAGGATATGCAACGCCTTTGTAGGCCACGTTTACCGTGAACTCAGCGCTGTCGCCGATCGTCACCTGTGCAGGACCATCAATGGTCACCTCGGCGATCTTGGGCTCGCCAAAGCTGGACCAGCGGTCAGCAGAATCGGGATACGCATCAAAGTGCTTGAGGCTCAGGGTTTTTTCGGTCAAATAGGCGCGGTCGATGTAGTAAGGACCGGTACCGATCCAGAAATTGTTATGTTCTGTGTACCAGTTCTTCAGGTTGGTGTAGCGGGCAACCGCGTACTCAGGAGTGATGTACTGCCCCAGGGTGGCTTCGTAAGGCACATATTGCTCAGCGATAGCCTGATCGAGGTATTTGGCAAGGATCTCAAGGCTCGGGCCGCCAACAAAGTTGGTCCATTCCACCTCGTTGAGGGTGGATTTATCGGTGGTGTAGGCCAGTTCGCCGTTGATCTCAGCCAGGTTGGCGATCGTCAGCACATCCCAGGCACCTTCACCAAAAGCGTATGGAAGGAACCATGACGCGGCGGGTCCGGGCCAGAGACCGTAGACGTTCAGCTCGGCATCGGCAGAAAGAACATCACAGTAGAATTCCACGGTCAGGGGATCAGTTGAGGTGATGCGGAAGCCCTTGAAGCTGCCCATGAACGATTCATAGTAAGGTGCATATTGCGCATCATAGAGAGCGCTATCGGGGTTGCCGCGATCGAAGGTAAGGATCATGCCCATCAAGAAATCTGCCGCGTCCAGCTTGTTGCCGTCATGCCAGGTGACCTTGTCAAACAGGTCAGCTGGGTAGACTGCAACACTGCGTACCTTGGCTGTGCTGCCTTCGGGGAATTTGTCACCGGCAGTGATGAAAGTTTGGGTTTTGGCATCCCAATCCACATACGCGTCAGCGGGGACTTCGATCGATGGAGCAAAGTCGAGGGTGACCCAGTCGAGGGTTTTGGTAACAGGAATTCCTTCCTGAACAGTAACTGTGGCCGATTCCAGATTCAACGGCCATACCAGACCGGTATAGGGATCATTCATCGTGGCGCCGCTGGTGGTTGCGCGAATGGCCATCTGGTCATACGCCCAGTTACTGCCGCCAATGGGGTTGTAGGGTTGACCGAACATGTCCTGCTGTCCGATCTTCATGATGCCGCCTTCTTGATCCTTAAAGCGGATGGTGTAAGGCCATACTTGTGCACCCTGAACGCCGGCGGCCAGGTCATAGCTCACCTGTACGTCGTTAGAGAAGGGGATGAAGACTTTGCCGTCGATGAGCCAGACCTGCAGAGAATCCTGCAGAGCCAGATCCAGGGCATCAGCGACCAGCGCGTTGCGTTCCTCAAGCGTGGAATAGTCACCGTTGGCCAGTTTATTGGCCAGAGTATCGAATTCCTCGGTTGGGGTGGCAGAGATCAAGGGTTCAACACCCTGGCTGGTCTCGGGGGTATAGTACTGCACAAAGAGGTTTTTCTCTTCGCGGTCGATGATGGTCGCGCTCCAGGCGGAGGTGTAGAGACTCCACTGGCAATCTGCAGGATTGCTGGTCTGCCAGGTGGGGCCGGCTTCGGTGGAGGTCTTGTACTGGCGGTTCACGGTAAAGCCAACGCTTTCAAGCTGGCTGGCCACGTAATCGCCAATCGGTTTGCGGGTGCCATCGCTGTCGTTGCGAATGAGGAAGTCAAGGGTGACAAGGGCACCGTTATAGGTCCACTTGCCATTGGCATCCTTGGTCGCGCCGAGTGCGGTCATCTGTTCGTCAATGATCTGGGCGGCCTTGTCGTAGTTATAGGCGTAGATCGTTTCCAGTTTAGCTGCAACATCTGCCACGTTGGCATACATTGGGAACTGGGTTGTGATCGGGAACCACTTGAGCAGGTTCGCGCCAGCGTAGATCTCCTGGTTGATGTAATTGCGGTCATACAGCCAGTTGGTGGCCTCACGGATCTTGGGGTCCGAGAAGGGGTTGAGCTTGCTCGTGTCGGTGCAGACACCCGGGTTGTACAGAATGTCGTACTGGAGGCCGTTGTTCATCACATACGGCAGACCGGCATCGAGGATCTCTTGCAGATCTGCGGCAGCGAGGCCATCAGCATACATGTTGATGGCACCAGCCTGGATCTGGGTCACGGCCGAATCGTTCGAAACGACCGAGAAGTCGATCTCGTCCACCCAGCCACCCTTGCGGGTGGTGGCTACCGGTTCCTCGGTGACTGCTTCGGTGGCAGCCGGGGTGGCCGGTTGGGTGGTCTTGCATGAGGTCAGGATCAAGCTGAAGACCAAAAGCAAGCCAAAAATTGTCATTAAGCGTTTATTACTCATTTCTTGTCTCCTCCAATGTCTTGTTGCGTGAATAGGTGTGTTTTGCAGGATGATCGTTTATCATCTGATGGGTGGTTCACCTCCTTTGTTTGTGTTTTATTTGGAGTTGATTCCAAACAGGTGCCCCGGATCGAGTAGAGAGAGGTGCCAAATCCCTGTCACCAGTCAGGGAGTTGTAAATCTCCATTGGGAAGTGCGGACCATCACCAGTTTTCCCCGCTTGCCATCCTTTGTTAGGCGGCCGACGCACTCACGCCAGTTCGTGCATCAGCAAAAAGGAAGTGGTGGTGTTCTCCGATCAAGAAGAGGAAAAGAATCATATTCGGAGGGTCCGGGACACCTGTTTGACATCGAATCTAGGCTGGAGAGGTCGATGTTTTTGTCTGCAATAAAAATAACAATTTCGCATTTCACTTACACGAACCCCCGGTTGGGTCTTTACTCCCCCTGTAGTACCGCTTTTGAGTACTCACAGAGTAGGGGATGCATGAAGGCGGCACGCTCATCTGGCACCTCCATGTGCTACCGGGGGAGGGAAAATTCCAGCCCTCAAGGCACCCGTGGGTGGTAGGAAAATTCGTACTCAGGATTGAAGAAGTTTTTGCGCGCAGCGTATATACTGAGAATTATCAATTGACATGGATAATTCAGGTTTAATGTTGAACACTATAATTAACATGATCAAGGATTGATTACAGGTACGATAATGCACACGATGAAAAAGAGAACCCGTTCACTGCTTGTGATTCTGATCTGCCTGTTCCTGCTCACAGGCTGTGATAATGCTGCTCCTGCCGTTGTTGATACAGCGCAGGTTGTAGATGCGAACACAATAATTGCCTCCACCACAGGCGCGATTGCGCCCCGCTTGCCGGTGCCTGAAGTGGTCCGCTTCACTCACATTGGCCTTGAAGAGGGTTTGTCGCAGAGCACGGTACACAGCATCGTCCAGGACGACCAGGGGTTCATGTGGTTCGGTACCGAGGATGGCCTCAACCGTTTCGACGGATATGACTTCAAGGTTTTCCGTCCGGATCCCGCCGACCCAGCCAGCTTGAGCGATCGCTGGATCACCGCCCTGGCTGCAGATTCCGAAGGCAATCTCTGGGTGGGGACCAGGCAGGGTGGATTGAATTATTATGATGCGGTTAGCGGTGAATTCACTCGTTATTTGCGTAATGAGGATATTTCCGGCAGCCTTTCGGGGAACCTAATTCAGACTATCTATATCGATCATCTCAACCGGGTATGGGTGGGCACGCAATACGGTTTGGATCAGTATTCACCAGAAAAAGACATCTTTATCCATTATCTGCCCGTCCCGTTTCCCCGTGATGACTCGATGGCGAACAGTATTACTTCCATCAACGAGGATTCTGAAGGGAACCTGTGGATCGGGTCAGCCTCAGCCGGCTTGTTCAAGTTTGATCCCATGACAGTGGAATTCACCAACTACCGTCATGAAGAGAATGATCGTTACACGCTGACCAGCGATTCCATCCGTGGTATCCAAAATGGCGGGGAAGGCATTCTCTGGATCGCCACCGATAACGGTATTAGCATGTTCAGACCGAAGACTGGCATCTTTGTTCAATACAAGCATAGTGTGATGAATTCGCGCTCGCTGGCAGCAAACTTCATCCAAACCATGCTTGTCGATGGTACCGGCAATCTCTGGGTGGGTACTGATGAGGGGCTTGACCGGTACAACCCTGTGGGTGAAACCTTTGTGCATTATTCAAATAACCCCAGCGACCCGAACAGCTTGAAAACGAACATTGTCCAGACCCTCTATGAGAGCAGCGACGGTATTCTCTGGGTGGGCACCTTTGGTGGCTCGATCAACAAATATGACCGCACCATGGACAACTTCCGCAATTTCTCGAACGATCCTGAGGACCCAGAATCCATCGCTGGCAACATCGTGTTTAAGGTCTTTATCGACAGCGAACAACACGCCTGGATTGGCACCGTGGATGGAGGCATGAGCCGGCTAGATCTCGAAAGCGGCAAGGCCATCTCATACAGACACAATGATGATGACCCTGCCAGCTTAAGCAGTAACGAGGTCTGGGCGATCTTCAAGGACAGCCGGGATATTCTCTGGGTGGGTACCACCGAAGGCCTCGACCGGCTCGATCCCGGTGCGAGCGGCTTTACTCATTACGATCGTAATTATCCCGAAGATGAGGATACCCTCTCGGGGATGGTCTACGACATTGTCGAAGATAAGTATCACAATCTCTGGCTGGGCACCAGCCGCGGCCTGACGCGCTACAACCGCCGCACAGATACCTTCACGCATTTCACTCATGACAGCACCAACCCCGACAGCATCAGTGCGTCAAGTGTGGTCAAGGTCTACATCGATAGTTACAGCAACCTCTGGGCGGGAACTTTTTCCAACGGCCTGGATATGTACGATTCGGTCACCGGCAAGTTCATCCATTACCGCAACGATCTGAATGTGTCCGGCAGTTTGAGCAACAACTCGGTGATCTCGCTGCTGCAAGACAGCCACGGGGGCATGTGGGTGGGTACTGACGGCGGTGGATTGAATTACCTGGACCCAGCCACCAACACCTTCACAACGATCCGAGAAAAGGATGGTCTGCCGAACGACGTGGTATACGGCATCCTGGAAGATGCAGAGGGCAGACTCTGGCTCAGCACAAATCTGGGCATCTCTTGCTACAACCCGGTTGACAAAACGTTCATGAACTTCACTGAATCCGACGGTCTGCAGGGCAACGAGTTCGACATGAACGCATATGCCCAGGACGCCAGCGGCAATATGTATTTCGGCGGTATCAACGGGCTGACCGTTTTCAACCCGCAGACGATCGTGAAGAACAGCTTCATCCCTCCGGTGGCGCTGCTTTCCATCACCCAGAACGGAGTCCCTCTGACCACCGATACCACCCCTGAGAAAGCCGAGGTTGTGACCATCCGTTGGCCGTACAACAGCTTTGAGTTTGAATTTGCATCCTTGAGCTATTCGGACCCGTCGAAGAATCGCTATGCCTACATGCTCGAGAACTTCGATGAGGACTGGATCGATGCCAGAAGCTGGCGCGAGGGACGTTACACCAACCTGCCCGGCGGTACCTACATTCTGCATCTCAAGGGCACCAACCGCGATGGCATTTGGAACAGCGAAGGACATTCCATCATCATCAAAGTTGTACCTGCGGTCTGGCAGACCATTTGGTTCCGCAGTCTGACAGTTATCTTCCTGCTCGGGGTGGCGGCTGCCATCTATCGAGCCCGCACCCGGGCCATCAAGGAAAATAATCGTGAATTGGAGCGTCAGGTGACTGAGCGCACCAAAGAGATCGAGCGGCTCTTTGAAAAAACAAAAGAACTGGCTGTGGTCAAGGAACGCAATCGCCTGGCCCGCGAATTGCACGACAGCGCCAAGCAAAAAGCCTTTGCCGCGCTGGCCCAGTTGGGTACGGCGGGAGGCGTGTTGCCCGGCAACCCCAATTCGGCGCGTGCTCATTTGCAGGAGGCTGAGAACCTCGTTTACGAAGTGATCGAAGAGCTTACCTTCCTCATCCAGGAGATGTATCCGCTTGCGCTCAAAGAAAAGGGTTTGGCCACCAGCCTGCGCGATTACATCTTCGATTGGGAGTCGCGCACCGATATCCAGGTGAAGGTGGAAATTGCCAACGAACGCCGCGTTCACCTTGATGTGGAGCAGGCCTTCTACCGCGCCATCCAGGAAGCACTTTCAAACGTGGCTAGGCACAGTAAGGCCACAGAGGTGGCCATCACACTCACATTCCTGAAGAAGGAATTGATTGCCATTGTCAAAGACAACGGCTGCGGCTTTAATCGGGATACCCGTCAGTATGGCATGGGTCTGCGTACCATCAGCGAACGTATTGAAGCGCTGGGGGGTGTGGTGCAGATCGAAAGTGCTCCTGATTGCGGTACCTGTATTACAATGAGTGCGCCTTTACGGTCACAACGAGCGAAGAAGGGAGATACGCATGACTAACCCAATCTCGATCATTCTGGTGGACGACCATGAAGTAGTCCGCAACGGTGTGCGCGCTTACCTGGAGACCGTCAAGGACTTTCAGGTCGTGGGTGAAGCGGGCTCCGGCGAGGAGGCCGTTCAGTTGATTGCTGACACCATCCCAGATGTGGTGCTTATGGACCTCATTATGCCAGGCATGGACGGCGTGGAAACCATCCGCCGTATCAAGCAGGTCAGCCCGCGCTCACAGGTGGTTGTGCTCACCTCCTTCCACGAGGATGTGCACATCTTCCCCGCGCTTAAGGCCGGCGCCATCTCGTACATCCTCAAGGATATGAAGATGGACAAGCTTGTCGACGCGTTGCATCGTGCGGTACAGGGAGAAGTGACCCTGCATCCGCGCGTGGCCGCGCGCGTGCTGCAAAACATCCGCGGTGAGAGTGCCGAGACCGAACCGCTGTTCACCGAGCTCACCGACCGCGAACTGGACGTACTTAAACTCATCGCCAGCGGTCTGACCAATAGCCAGATCGCTGATAAGCTTGTTATCAGCGAGAACACGGTCAAGGGCCACGTCAGCAACATTCTCAGTAAGCTGCACATGGCTGACCGAACCCAGGCGGCCGTCTATGCCTGGCAACGCGGCATCGTCCACCGCGACGGCGCGGCATAAATCTACACCTCACAGGAAGATTACATGGAAGACTACAACAAGATATTTGCGGCAATCGACGCCGGCCGTGTTTTGGATGTCGCCAGCGGCAACGGCTATTTTCTGGAACTCATCCTGACCGGTGCTAAAACATACACAGAAGCTGTGGGCGTGGACAAGAAAGAAGCTGCCGCCGAACCGTTTGCACAAACCTTTAAAGACAACGAACGCGTCAGCTTTAGGGTGATGGATGGAACAAAACTGGACTTTGCTGATGATTCTTTCGATACTGTCAGTATCTCCCATTCGCTGCATCATCTTGAAAACCCCGGTGCTGTGTTGCAGGAGATGTACCGTGTCCTGCGGCCGGGAGGTATTTTCATCATCAACGAGATGTATTGCGATGGATCGCAGGCCGAAACCCAAATGACGCACGTACTGCTGCATCACTGGATGGGCAAGATCGATACAGCTGCAGGGGTCTATCACCGCGAGACATACAAACGGGAAGAACTGCTTGACTTTGCCAGGACACTCGGGTTGCACAACCTGACTGCGCATGACATTGCCGACCTCAGTGACGACCCGAAAGGCGCCGAGGTGCAGGCGGAGCTACTTCCCGTGATCGACCGCTACGCAGGGCGCGTACCCGATCAACCCGAGGTGCTGCAGGTTGCAGAGATGCTGCGACAACGCCTCAAAGACATCGGTTTTCACAGCGCCACCACACTGCTGGTGTTGGCACAGAAATAATAAAAGGCGTCACTCCTGAGAGTGACGCCTTTGTTTTACCTTCGCTTGTTACTTCAATTCAATGTTGATGCCGGTGATCAGCCATTCTTCCCCGTTGGCTTCCATGATCAGGGTGATGTAGTAAATGTCAGCCCCCAGGGTGGCTTCACCTTCAAGCGTGGCAGTACTGTTTTCGATGTTGGTCGAGCTGAAGGTCCAATCACTGAAATTGCGTGGCAGGGTGAAATCCGCCCAGGCAGCTTCACTGCCAACCTCATCTTTGATGTTTTGATCAAGCATGTTCCATGAGGTGGTGTTGTCGTTGTCCTTCAAGGCTTGCATGAAGGCATTGCCTGTATCGGCGGCTGATTTTAAGCCCGAAACAACGCTGCAAGCGGTCAACGCAGCCATGAGAATGATGATGAAACTGATACCCAGGATCTTTTTCATTTCTCTCCTCCAATTTTATCCGATGAAAATAATGAATGTTTCCTCTTCATTATAAGAAAAAAATTGTCTGAATTAAGCTTAAAATTCGCCAAAAGGATTATTTGCTTGGGCGCATAACCGCGTCGCTCATTTGCGCCACACGCGCGATGGCACCCACGTCGTGCACACGCAGGATGTCCACGCCGCGCGTGACGGCGATGGCGCACACGGCCGCAGTACCCTCCAGGCGTTGTTCAGGGGGCAGATCGAGGGTGTAGCCGATGAACGACTTGCGCGAAGGCCCCAATAGCACCGGATACCCGAACGCCTTGAATTCATCCAACCTTCGCACAAGTTCGAGGTTGTGTTCGATCTTTTTACCAAACCCCAAACCGGGATCCAGAATGATCTGCTCCCGCTTGACGCCGTTCTTGAGTGCGAATTCGACGGATTCCATCAGCTCCCGGATCACATCCTTGACCACGTCAGTGTATTCCGCGCCCAGGTATTGTCCGCCCAGGCGTTCCTGCAGCGCCACCTGGTTGGGCTGGCTGCGGTTGTGCATGAGTACGATTGGTGCGCCGCTTTCAGCCGCCACCTTGACCATGTTCTCGTCAGCCCGCAGCGCCCACACATCGTTGATCCAGTGCGCGCCGGCCTGCAGGCTGGCGCTGGCCACTATGGCCTTGCTGGTATCCACGGAGAGCAGTACGTCCAGGTTGAGTTTCGCCAGCGACTCGATCACGGGAAGCACGCGTTCCAGTTCTTCTCCTTCGCTCACGGGTAAATTGCCCGGGCGGGTGGACTCGCCGCCGATATCCAGAATATCCGCGCCGGATTCCACGAACTGAAGCGCCTGGTCGATGGCCGCCTTGACCACATCCTTCTGTGCCATCAGCCCATCGCCAGAGAAGCTGTCGGGGGTAACGTTGAGGATACCCATGATGTAGGTCTTGCTGCTGTAATTCAGGAATGGATCAGGCATGTCTCTCCTCCCATTTATGTATCCCGCTCTGATCAAGACCGGCAAGGAGGTCTGTCAGGCGTTCTCCGCTGCCCGGTAATACCAGATCGGGCGCGATCTCCAGCAGGGGCACAAGCACGAACGCGCGTTCGCGCATGCGCGGATGCGGCAGGGTGAGAGCGGTGGTATCGAGCACTGTGTCCCCGTATAGAAGGATATCGATATCGATGAGGCGCGGGCCGTATCGAACGCTCGCCACCCGTCCCATCTGCGCTTCGATGTCTTTAACCGCCTTCAACAACTCAAGCGGGTTCAGGCTGGTCTCGGCTGCCAGTACCTGATTCAGGAAGGCTGGTTGATCGGTGACGCCCCAGGGCGGGGTTTCGTAGATTGAAGATACCTTGGAGATAATTATTAATGAAGAAAGCTCCTCAAGAGCTTGGGCCAGGTTGACCTCGCGCTCGCCCAGGTTAGTGCCCAGTGCCAGAAAAACGCTTGCACCGGAGTTCATCCGTTCCTCACGGCGTTGATCATGTCTGCCAGCAACCCGTAAGCCGTGGTCTCGGGACCGGGGTTGCTCTCCACAATGCCCAGGCCGGGCAGCACGTCCATCTCGAACTGGACGTAGGAACTGGTGCCATTGATGCTGTAAAGCGGTGTGCTGGGCTTCACCCGCTGCGGCGCAACCTTTGCGGTCACCCCGTCGCCTTCGCGTGTGGCCGTGCACACCAGCTTCCAGCGTTCGCCGGCGGCCAGCGCCTCGCTGATCATGGCTGGGGAAATGCCGCGGATGCCGGTGCGCTCCACTTCGCCTGGCTTGAGCGGTACGCCCATGACCACGGTGGAGAGCGCTGCCACTTTGATGGCCGCGTCCCAGCCGTCGATATCCGCGCTGGGGTCGGTCTCGGTGATGCCGATGGATTGAGCATACGCCACGGCTTCATCAAAGGTCTTGCCCTGTTCCATCAGTTCCAGCAGGATGTTGGTGCAGGAATTGAGGATGCCGTGGAAGCCCTTCAGTTCAGCGGCGGGCAGCGGCCCGCGGAAAAGCGAGAAGATGGGCGCGCCGTCCATCACCGCGGATTCAAAGAGGAAGCGGCGCTTTTTGATTGCGGCCAGTTCAGTCAGTTCGCGGTAAGCGTGCACCACCGGTCCCTTGTTGGCCGTGATGGCGTGCATGTTGTTTTCCAGCGCAGCATGCAGATGGTCGGCAGCCGGCTGGCCGGTATGGTGGTTGACCGGTGAGTTCTCAAACAGCACATCCGCCGGGCAGGAGTTGATCAGTTCAAAAACAGAAGCGGGAGGAGGTGTTTTGGAAAGCACATCAAGCGATCCGCCGCTGCTGGCAATACGGATGGCTTCTTCGCCGTCGATACCGTCTGGATCAATGGCCATGCCGTGCCTGGCCGTCGCAATACCCACGATCTTCGTGGTGAACCCGAATTCCTGATGTAAAACCGATTGCTTGCGTTCCAGCAGGCGTACCAACGCCTTGGCCACATTGCCGAACCCCACCAGGATGATCCTCATTTCGCTCATGTATGCTCCAGTCGCTACGAGTAATCGGCCTGCAAACGGCCATCGATCCATGTTGCCTGCTTCACGATGCCTTGTTCACCAATAAACTGGGGCAGCAGCTTTTTCATCCCAGCCGGGTCGCCGCTGGTGAAATATTCCACGCCAGCGGGCTCATTACCCTGTGCCAGCAAGCCGTGCTCTTCGAGCAGGCGTTTGGTCTGACGTGCCACCGCAGGCGCGGGGTCGATGACGCGCACGTCCGGCCCCACGATCTCCTGGACAAGCGGGATAACGAAGGGGTAATGGGTGCAGCCGAGCACGACCGTGTCGATGCCTTCGGCCAGCATGGGGTCGAGAATGCCTTTCAATATTTTGCGGGTTTCATCGCTGGAAAGGTTGCCCTTTTCGATCTCGCCTACCAGCCCAATGCAGGGATCCTGCAGCAGGGTGACCCCGTTGGCAAAGCGCTCCACCACCGAGGCATACAGAGCAGTTTGAAAGGTGGCGTAGGTGGCCAGCACACCCACCATGCCGGTGTGCGTCTGCTCGGCCGCGGGCTTGACGGCCGGTTCCATGCCCACAAAGGGCACATCAGGAAATTCCGCGCGCAGCGAGTGCAGCGCAGCTGCCGAGGCGGTATTGCAGGCGACGATGATGAGCTTTGCGCCGCGCGCAAGTAGGAATTTTGTCACTTCAGTGGAGAATTGTCGCACTTCTTCAAGCGAGCGTTGCCCATAGGGCACGTGGTATTGGTCGCCAATATAGATAACAGGTTGAGATGGGAGCTGCTGACGGATGGCGCGCAACACCGAAAGACCCCCCACGCCGGAATCGAAGACGCCGATGGCTGCTGCTTTTGAGACTGTCATGCTCCCTCCGTTGTTTCAGGATGGCTGCGCGGCCTGGATGAAGGCCTTGAAGAGTGCCTGCTGCTCCGGGTACGCCTGGATGCATTCGGGGTGCCATTGCACGCCGATGAAGAAACGGTGCCCCGGTAGTTCCAGGCCTTCGATCACACCGTCGCTGGCGCGGGCGTTGACCTTGAGCCCGTGTGCCACGTCCTTGGCCGCCTGGTGGTGAAAACTGTTCACCGGCAGGCTGTTCCTGCCAATGATGGCTGCCAGACGCGTGCCTGCTTCAATTGTAACCTCATGCGCGATCAGATCGCGTCCCTGATCGTAGGGAGTGTTGTGGTCGAGTTTGGTATTGATCTGGGTGGGCAGGTTGACGTAAAGTGTACCGTGCATCATCACGTTCATCACCTGCACGCCGCGGCAGATACCCAGCAGCGGCCAATCGGTCTTGCCGGCGATCTTGGCCAGGGCAATCTCCAACTCGTCGCGCGCGGGTGAAACATAGGTCAGGCGCGGGTGACTCTTGCCACGGTAGCGGATGGGTTCGATGTCGCCACCGCCGGTGAGCAGGATGCCGTCCAGCCTGTCACGCAGATGCTCCACCTCATCGATCGGGTAATCGGTGGGAATGATCACCGGGCAGCCGCCGGCATTGATGACCGCGCCCGTGTATTCCGCCGAGATCCTTTCCATGGTGATTGAATTGACAGGTGTTTCCTGGGTGCAGGTGACTCCGATCAGTGGCTGGCGCATGTTTGTGACTCCTTGTTCCTGAAAAGAACAAGGGCGCAACCTGTGTTTTGGCTGCACCCTGATATGAGCAATTCTGGATGATTAGTTGAACTTCTGCTTGAGGCGGGCACTCTTGCCGGAGCGTTCGCGCAGGAAGTAGAGGCGGGAGCGGCGCACTTTGCCGCTGCGCTCCACCACCACCTTGTCGATGCGCGGGCTGCGCAGCAGGAAGGTGCGTTCCACGCCGATGCCGTTGGCGGCCAGGCGGCGCACGGTGAAGCTGGAGTTGTTGCCCTTGTTGTGCATGTAGATGACGAGACCTTTGAACTCCTGAATACGTTCGCGGGTGCCTTCTTTGATCTTCACATGAACAGACACGCTATCCCCGCTGTGCAGTTCGGGAATATTGGGGTTCACGGGGGCGTCGTATGCTTTCAATAAATCGCTCATCTTAATCACCTTGCATAAATTTTCGGCCGCTTATGTGCTGGCGCGAAGCGGTATTATAGCACAAAACCTGAGATTGGAGAATGGAAACTGGAGAGTTGAGAGTAGAGAACTGTCAACAAAACCATTATTGGCGATGACTTTTTTTGTGCGATTCTCCATTCTCAACGCTCCTTGCTCCGCATCATTCCAGTCCCGCCTGCACGGACAGCGCGATCTCCTCGGTGATGCCGGGGACGGTCATCAGCTCCTCCAAAGTGGCGGTACGGATGGCGTCAATGCTGCCGAAATGGGTGAGCAGCGCTTTGCGCCGCTGCGGGCCAATACCGGGGATGGCGTCGAGCCGCGAGGCCACACCGATCTTGCCGCGCGCCTTGCGGTGCGCCGTGATGGCGAAGCGGTGCGCCTCGTCGCGGATGCGTTGGATGAGATACAGTCCCTGCGAGTGGCGCGGCAGCATCAGCGACCCTTCCACCTCGGGACGGAAGAGTTCCTCCTGCTGCTTGGCCAGCCCCACCACTGGGACCACCTCACTCAGACCGAACTGAGCTAAAACGCCAACGGCACGTCCGAGCTGACCCTTGCCGCCGTCCACCATGAGCAGGTCGGGCAGCACCGAGAAAGATGGGTCGATCTTCTCACCCACCTTGTGCTGTTCCTGCGCCGCCTGCCAGCGTTTGAAGCGGCGCGTGAGCACCTCTTCCATACTGGCAAAGTCATCGGGTCCGCTCACGGTCTTGATGTTGAAATGCCGGTACAGGTTCTTGGCAGGTGTGCCTTGTTCGAAGACGACCATGCTGCCAACGGATGCTGCCCCCTGGGTGTTTGAGATGTCGTAGCACTCGATGCGGTTGAGCGGATTGGAGAGTTTGAGCGCGTCCTGCAGTTCGCCCAACGCCTGGGTCTGCTTGTTCTTGTCAGCTTCCCATTGTGATTTCAAGGATTGCAGCGTCTCGACCGCGTTCTCGGTGGCCATTTGCACCAGTTCTTGCGGCGTGCCTGTCTTGGGCACGGTAAGTTCCACCTTGTTGCCGCCGCGGCGGCTGTTCAGCCATGCCTTGATGATGTTGGCTTCCTCGATCTCGTTCGGCAGCAGCACCTGTTCTGGGATGCTGGCGGCCTCGCTGTAGAACTGCTTCATGAATTCGCTGATCACCTCACTGTCAGGTGTCTCTTCGGTGCCCTCAAGCACGAAATACTCGCGCCCCAACAGCTTGCCATTGCGGATGAAGAAGATCTGCAAGCACGCCTCGCCGTCGGCGCGCGCGATGGCCAGCACGTCCGAGTCACGCTGGTCAGAAGTGATGACCTTCTGCTTCTCCACCACACGGTCGATGGCCGTGATCTGGTCGCGGATGGCAGCGGCTTTCTCGAAGAGCATGTCCTCAGAGGCGGCTTCCATCTCGGCGCGCAAGCGGTTGACAATGGGGTCGGTGTGTCCGTCCAAAAAGGCGCACAGGTCAGAGATGAGCTGGCGGTATCCGGCCTGGTCGATGGCGCCGATGCAGGGTCCGCTGCACAGCTTGATGTCGTAATACAGGCACGGGCGTGCGTCCTTGCCGGTGATCTCGCGGTCGCAGGTGAGATAAGGGAAGATACGACGCAGCACGTCAAGCGTTTGATGCACCGCCCAAACGCTGGTGTAGGGGCCAAAGTATTGCGCGCCGTCCTTCATCATTAGGCGCGTGATGGTCACTTTGGGGTAGGGGTCGTTGATGTGCACCTTGATGTAAGGGTAACGCTTGTCATCTTTGAGGCGGATGTTGAAGCGCGGACGGTGCTTCTTGATGAGGTTCATCTCGAGGATGAGCGCCTCGAGTTCCGAGCCTACCACGATCCACTCCAGGTCGGCGATCTGCGAGACCAGCTTGCGCGTCTTCAGCGACTGGTCGCCGCGCTCCTGGAAGTAGGAGCGCACCCGGTTTTTGAGGATGATGGCCTTGCCGACGTATATGATCTCCCCCGCAGCGTTCTTCATGATATATACGCCGGGTTTTTCGGGCAGGGTTTTTAAGATACCCTGGATGTGTTCGGAGGTTTCGACCATGAGGGTTATTTTAGCACGAGAAACAGACCAAACCCACGAAGATGAGTTATTAATGAGAAACCTTAAAATATTTCCGCATTATATTAAAATACTTGTAATAGTGTGTGATACATAGTATAATGTTGCAAAGGATATAAGATATGGAACAACAGCAAATGATCGAGAACATGGTATTGGAACTTCGGCGCGGGGTGATCGTCCTGGCCGTCCTCAGCCAGCTTCAGAAGGAGCAGTACGGGTATTCCATCCTCAAGCTGCTGTCTGATAAGGGTCTTGAAGTCGACCAGGGGACGCTTTACCCCCTGTTGCGCCGCCTGGAATCCCAGGGTCTATTGGAGTCATTGTGGCGGGTTGAAGAAGCGCGTCCGCGGCGGTACTACGTCGTCAGCGCGGAAGGCCGCAAGGTATTGCCCCTCCTCAAGGAGGAGTGGGACAAGCTGGCAGTCACGATGCACGGATTTTTATCTGAATAAAGGAGTGTTCTATGAAATTGATCGACCGTTACATTACTGAAGTATCTGACCGCCTGCCTGAGAAGATGCGCGAAGACCTGAGCAAAGAGATCCGCTCACTCATCGAAGACACGCTTGAAGACCGCGCCGCGCAGACGGGCAAACCCGTGGATGACGAAGCTCTGGTAACAGAGGTTCTGAAGAGCTTTGGCTCCCCGGCAAAGATGGCAGCATCCTACCTGCCGCCGCGCTACCTCATCGGACCGCGCCTGTACCCAATCTTCTGGCTGGTCTTTCGCATCGTGCTGGGCATCGCTGCCCTGGTCTGGGCGGTCACCCTCGGCGTCAACCTGGCCGAAACGGCCACCAGTCTGTCTGACGGCGTGAGCATTTTCGCCAAGTCACTGGGCGAGTTCCTCACTTCCGCGCTGGCCATATTGGGTAACATCGTCTTCGTCTTCGCCATCATCGAGTGGGCCATGCCCAAATTAACCAAAGACAAGGAATCGAGCTGGGATCCTCGCTCCATGGATGACCGCCGCGAGCAGGACAAGGTCGGCCTGGGTGAATCCATCGCCGGCATCGTGTTCACCGTTATCGTCTTCCTGCTCTTCAACCTCTATCCGCAGTGGGTGGGTGTGGGTTTCCTTGAAGACGGCGCCATGACCTTCAGCCCCATCCTTACCGATGCCTTCTTCAGGCTTCTGCCCGCTCTGAACGTCCTCTGGATCCTGCAGGTGGTCAAGTACGCCATCCTCATCCGCGAAAGCAAATGGACGGGATTCACCCGCTGGATGAACATCATCCTCGATGCCGCTGCTGTATGCATCATCGTGCTCATGATCATTGGCTCACCCATCGCCGTGCTGCCTGCCGGGACCATCTTCGGCAGCGACCCCGACCTGGTGAACATTTTCTCCAAGCTTGTCTCGGGTATCCTCATCGTCATCGGTCTGGCGTGCAGTTGGGAAGTGATCAAAGGCCTGATCCGCGTTTTCAAAAAGTAAAGATCGTCTGCAAGAAGAAACCCGGTTTCTGTTTTCACAAGAAACCGGGTTTTGAATTTTAAGAAGAGGTTACATCTCCAAACAGATCGTCACCGGGCCGTCATTCTCAAGCGAAACCAGCATGTGCGCACCAAAGATCCCCGTCTGGGTGGGGACGCCTAATCCAACCAATTCTTCCACGAACTTATCCACCAGCGGACTGGCCAGCTCCGGCTTGGCAGCCTCGATGAATGATGGGCGGTTGCCCTTGCGCGTGTCAGCGTAGAGTGTGAACTGCGAGACCACGATGGCCGCACCGCCCACGTCCAGCACGGAGAGGTTCATCTTCTCCAGCTCGTCTTCGAAGATGCGCATCTGCGCGATCTTCTTGGCCATCAAGGCGCACTTGGCGGCATCGTCGCCTGGGCCGATTCCCAGCAGGATGACCAACCCCTTGCCAATATCGGCTGTTGTCTTGCCTTCGACCACCACCTTGCCGTAATTGACGCGCTGCAGCACCGCTCTCATGTGATTCCTTTCAAGAAAAATCCCGGTCTCCAGAAAAGGAACCGGGATTCAGTATTTCTTTTATTCGGGCAGACCCACTGCCTGGCGTACTTCGATCATGGTCGCTTCGGCGATGGCGCGGGCACGTTTGTCGCCGTCGTGCAGGATGTCCCAGATGGTGGCCGGGTTCTTGGCCAGTTCGATGCGGCGCGCGCGTAATGGAGCCAGGTGCTGGTTGATGTTCTCGGCGAGCATCTTCTTGCAATCCACGCAGCCGATACCGGCTTTACGGCACTCGGTATTGATCATGGCCACCTGCTCGGCGCTGGAGAAGATCTTGTGCAGCGAGAACACGTTGCATACATCCGGGTTGCCGGGGTCGGTGCGCATCTTGCGGTTGGGATCGGTGACCATCGTTTTCACGCGCGCCAGCGTCTCTTCGGGCGTGGCCGCGATCTCGATTTCGTTGTTCAGGCTCTTGCTCATCTTCTGCACGCCATCGGTGCCGATGATCTTTGGATAAGCGGTGGCTTTCATTTGCGGCTCGATGAGCACATTGGTCTTGTAGCGATAGTTGAAAGAACGCACCGTTTCTCGCGTGAATTCCACGTGCGGCGCCTGGTCGATGCCCACGGGCACGGTGTCGGCTTTATAAAGCGCGATATCGGCGGCCATGAGCACGGGGTAACCCACCAGACCCAAATTCACGTTGTGCGGGTTTTCACGCACCTTGTCCTTGAAAGTGGGCAGATCGGTGAGTTTGCCTTCAGGAGTGACCATTGAGAGAATGGTGTACAGCTCGGTCACCTGCGGCACGTGGGACTGGATGAAAACGATGGATTGTTTGGGATCGATGCCGGCAGCCAGCCAGTCGAGGGCCATTTCCAGGGTATTCTGACGCAGGTTGAGCGTGGTCTCCATCGTGGTCAGAGCGTGCAAATCGACCACGCAATAGACGCACTCGTAAGTATCCTGCAGTTTGACATAGTTGCTGATGGCACCCAGGTAATTGCCCAGATGCTGCCGCCCGGTGGGGCGGGCGCCTGAAAATACACGACCTTTTTTGTCTGCCATAGTACGATCCTTGATTCCGAAATTGATTGCGATATTGCGCTATTATATCGTAGATTATTTCAACCCGCCCGCCGGTTATTTTGGTAAAATCACCTTGATGACCAGATCATCCGGAATCCCCGTATCCAAACGCATTTTTGACCTGTGCGCCGCCGCGCTGGCGCTGCTGGTGCTTTCACCGGTGCTGCTCGTTACCGCCCTGGTGGTTTGGATCGGACTCGGCAGCCCCATCATCTTTGGTCAGAAACGCCCGGGGTACAAGGCGAAGATATTCACCATCTACAAGTTCCGCAGCATGCGTAACGCGAAAGGCAAAGACGGCAAACTGCTGCCTGATTCAGAGCGCCTGACGCGCCTGGGTAAATTCCTGCGTTCTTTCAGCCTGGATGAGCTGCCTGAGCTGATCAATGTCCTAAAAGGGGACATGAGTATTGTGGGCCCGCGCCCGCTCTTGATTGCCTACCTTGACCGTTACACCCCCGAACAGAGCCGCCGACATGACGTGCTGCCCGGAATCACAGGCTGGGCGCAGGTCAACGGACGCAACGCGCTCTCGTGGGAGGAGAAATTCGCCCTCGACGTGTGGTACGTGGACCACTGGTCGTTCTGGCTGGACATCAAGATATTGTTCATGTCAGTTTGGAAGGTCTTGAAGCGCGAAGCCATCAACACCCCCGGTCAGGCTACGTCCCCTGAATTTATGGGCACAAAAAAGTAGGGGCGACCGACCGGTCGCCCCTACGTGATATGTTAAGTGATTACGGTATCGTCAGCGGCTCGATCTCGGCGGCTGCCAACCGCGCCGCGGTTTCGTTGAACAACTCCTGCCGCGCGGGGGATACCACTTCCTCATTCACCTGTGTCAATGTCACCGTCGCGGCTGCCTGCTGCCCCCCCCGACCGGCCAATAATTGCGGCAGCATCGCCTCAAGCGACGACGCGGCGTCGCTGGCGATCAACACATCCCAGGTCAGGCCGCTATCCGGCGATACTTCTGCATACCCCACAAAAATCACCGATTCAAAATTCAAAGGATATGTGCTCAACGCGTTGGCCACCGGGACGTTGGCTGCCGCGGGGTCGATGAAAGCCGCGCTTAACCAATCTGCGCCCAGTGCAGCCGCGTCGTTGGCCCAGGTCGTCTCATCGCTGGCCGTGGGCTCATAAGCCACCACCGGGAAGGCCACCACGGGGGCGTAATAGGGATTGCACTTGCCGCACACATACTGAGCGCCGTTGGTGAAGGCGTCTGCATACGAATCCCCGATGGAACTGTCGCTTGTCAGCAACCCGGCTGCGCGCCAGTCATCGGCGAGAAGCATGGTCAGGTATCCGGCCATGAAAGCCCTGTCCGCCGCGTCAGCCTTAATGGTAGAGACATTTCCTCCGGCTGTGACCGCGCTTTCGCCCACAACGACGAACTGCGTGGCTGGTGCGGCAGCGCTAAGCTCGGCAGTGTTGCCCGGGTCGGAAGTAAAAACCACGATCTTCGTTCCGCTGTTGATCTCGGCACTCGCAAGCGCAGTTGCCTGGCGCAATACCAGCGAGTTCGCGCCGGCGAACTGGTTGATTACGTCCACCAGCCTGGCATCGGCCGCGCCCAGGGCATCCACCAACACGATCTCTGCCGGGGCAGGGGTGGCCGTGGGCGTTTCCTGAATGGGTTCCGGTGTGGGAGTGGGCTGGTTCTTGCAGGCTGCGAGAAGCAGCGCGCAGAGCAGAATGGTGATCAACAAGGCAGGGATGCGTGGGGTTGTTTTGGGTCTCATAGGGCAATTTTACCCGTGTTTTCCATTTTTCTGGATGTATTATAATTAGCAAATGCTAGAGATAGTTATTCCAGGCAAGCAAACCCTACATTTGGAATATTTGGTGTGCGATATTAACGGCACACTCACCCTGGACGGCCAGTTGCTCCCGGGCGTTGCGGCGGCCATCGATTCCCTCAAACATATTCTCGAGATCCACCTCCTCAGCGCCGACACACTCAGACGCGCGGATGATATTGCTGCGAGTCTCAACATCCATCTACAGAAGATATCTCCGGGAAGCGAAGCCCTGAACAAGGCAGATTACATCCATGAACTGGGCGAAGAACGCATTGTGGCCATTGGGCAGGGTGCCAATGACGCCATGATGCTCAAGCAGGCCGCGCTGGGGATATGCGTGTTCTCCACCGAGGGCACGGCGGTTGCCACCCTGATCTCGGCTGACCTGGTCGTTCCGGATATCATAAGCGCCCTGGAATTGCTGCTCAACCCGACGAGAATTGCTGCAACCTTGAGGGAATGATGAACGATAACCCCGACGATTTTTCCAAATGGGAATCGACGAGTCAGATCGACGAGTCACGCAGACGCCGCCGTAAACACGGCTTCACCCTGCCATCCAAAGGTGACCGCGCGGCATTGATGTCTGAGGTTGCCGGACGGCTGGTGGCCAGCGCGGATTTCTACATCTTCTCGCTGCTGTGCGCCGGCGTTATGGTCATCGCCATCCTCAGCGACGCGCCTGCCATCTACATCTTGGCAGCACTGCTCGCGCCATTTCTCGCGCCCGTGGTTGGATTGGGCTTTGCCACCGTGATCGGTTCGCCGCGTTTCTTCATCCAGAGCCTGGGCAGTTTCCTCATTGGCGGCGTGTTTATGTTCATCGGCGGTTTGGTGGCAGGCTGGATCTCAAAACTTTTGCCCAACCCCTCCTTTGTACAGTTGCAGTATCACGCCAAATTCACCCTGCCCGATTTTCTGCTTCTTACCATTGGTATCCTGCTGGCCATCTACATCACTGTTAAGGCACCCAAGAGCCGTTCGCTGGTTGCCAGCGTGGCTCTGGCTTATGAGCTTTATCTTCCCATTGGCGCGGCCGGGTTCGGCCTCACCGGTGGCGTGGATGGTTTGTTCCCGCAGGGTTTGGAACTTGCGGGCCTCTATCTTGTGTGGATGATCTTCATCGGCACCATCTTCCTGGCCATTCTCAAGATCAAGCCGTACACCATCTTTGGGTATTTCCTCACTGCCATCATTCTGGGCGGGGCGGCATACGTACTGATCGCCAACACCGGCATCGGTTCGGCACTGCGGCAGCAATTGAACGCAGCCACGCCCACTCCCACGGCCACAATCACACCCAGCCTGCAATTCACGGCCACCTCCACGCAGACGCCGCAGCCCGGCGGGTTATTCTCAACCACCGCCGCCCCTTCACCTACCGGTACGCTTATCCCCACCGATATCCCCACCGAGACCATCACTCCCAAGCCTACGCCTTTCTATGGGCGTATCTACAGCAGTACTCCCGAGACAACGGGCGTGAACATCCGCAAAGCGCCAAATGGTGATTTCCTGCAGATACTGGCTGTGGATACGCTTGTGGAGATCCTGGGTACTGAAGTGGTAGGCAATACCACCTGGGTTCACATCCGTGTGGTGGAGACTGGCCTGGAAGGTTGGATCTATCAGGGTTTGCTTCTCACCGCCACACCTCGGCCGGACTGGTAAAATATCATTTGGCATTTCATGCGCGCTTGTTTGCGCGCATTAATTATGACTATTGGAGTTAGTGTATGACGATTCATTTTGGCACCGATGGCTGGAGAGCGGTCATTTCAGATACATTCACGTTCGAGAACCTGCGCCTGGTTACCCAGGCGATCGCCGATGCGGTGGATTCGGGTTCATGGACGAACGGAACAGTCTTCGATACGCCCCCTGACCCGCATACGATGGTGGTGGGTTACGATACCCGTTTCCTCTCAGACCGCTACGCCAACGAAGTGGCCCGCGTGCTGGCCGCCAACGGTTACACAGTTTACCTGGCCCAGTCTGACGCGCCCACACCGGTCATCTCCTATGCAGTGACAAACCTGCATGCCATCGGCGGTGTGATGATCACTGCGTCACATAATGCTCCGCGTTACAACGGCGTCAAGCTAAAATCCGCGCTGGGCAATTCTGCCCTGCCTGAACAATGCCGTCAGGTGGAAGTATATCTGAACGACAACGAGCAACAAGCTCGCGGTCCCAACCTGATGGACCTGGAGCATGCCAAGGAACAGGGCCTCATCCGCAAATTCAATCCCATCCCGGCGTATTATGAACACCTGCGCAAGCTAATCGATTTTGATCTCATCGCCGAGAACCCGCAGAAATTCGTCATCGATTCCATGCACGGCTCCGGCCGCGGCGTTATTCGCGGTGCCCTTCAGGGCTCCGGCTGCGAGATCGTGGAGATCCGCGGTGAGATGAACCCCGGCTTTGGCGGCACCCATCCTGAACCCATATCGCGTTATCTGTCCCCGCTGGCAGGCGCGATCGGCACAGGTTTGGGTAATTTCGGTCTGGCCACCGACGGCGATGCCGACCGCATCGGCGCCATGGACGGACGCGGCAACTTCGTTGACCCGCACAAGATCATGTCGCTGGCGCTCAAATACCTTGTGGAAAAGCGCGGCTATACCGGCTCGGTGGTGCGCACAGTTTCCACCACGCGCATGATCGACCGCCTGGCCAAAAAATATGGATTGACTGTCCATGAGACCCCGGTTGGTTTCAATCACATCGCTGATTACATGATGAAGGAAGACGTCATCATTGGTGGCGAGGAATCTGGTGGTATCTCGTTCAAGGGGCATATCCCCGAAGGCGACGGCCCCATCATGGGTCTGTTGCTGGTTGAGATGATCGCCGCTGCCAAAACATCTCTCTATGAGATGGTCGAGGACCTGCAAAAAGAGGTCGGTCCCGTGGTCTACGAGCGCACTGACCTTCGTCTCAAGGCTCCCGTGGCCAAGGAAAAGATGGTGCAGAAGCTGCAGGACGACGCGCCGCAAAGCATTGGCGGCGAAAAGGTTGTGGAAGTCAGCGTCCGTGATGGTGTGAAATATATCCTCGCCGATGATTCCTGGTTGTTGATCCGCCCCTCCGGTACCGAACCCGTGCTGCGAGTCTACGCCGAGGGACGTTCTGAGGACATGATGAAGGCGCTGTTGAAATTCGGCGAAGGCATCGCCGCTGGCATCGCATAGTTTTGTGGCAAACGAAAAGAGGCGTTCAACTTGAACGCCTCTTTTGTTATCTCTAAAGGTTAATGAGCGCCGGTGCGGATCTTGCGGCTGAGGAAGACCACGGCGATCAGAACCGCTGCCAGACCGATCATCCCCGGCAGGCCCACTTCATCAGCGAAACCGCTTTCGGGAAGGGCGGTTGCCTGCAGGGCAATCGCAGTGGCTGTGCCATTTGCGCCGCCCTGTGCGGCTGCCATTTGTGTCTGAAGTGCCTGCACCGTGGCTTGATCGCTCTGCGAAAGACCTGAACTCACCACAGCGGCCGGGGTGCTGGTTTGCAGCACGACGACGGGCGTCTTTGTGGGAGTAAAGAGGGCGGGGTTGGGAGTTGCCGTAGCCTGGTTCTGAAGGACCAGGGCAGTGGCGGCCATTGATGTGGCTGTATTGGCTGCGTTGATTTGGGCTGACTGTTCAAGCTGGTCGGCACGCTGCTGCGCCATGATGCCCGGCAGAACCATCATTAAGAGAACCAGAGCAAGGATCACGATCACGCCAATTATGCCAAGCGCAAGAAGGAATGCGCGGTTCGAGTTCTTCTTCTTTGGGGGCTGTGAATAATTTTCACTGCCTCCAAAGCCGCCTCCTCCCACCGGGGCATTGCTTCCAGTTTCTTGTTCGGGTTCGAATTGTTCTTCTTCATCAAAATTGTACAGGGCCATGGCTTCTCTCCTTGTCCGGGTCTGCAGCCTAACTGGTAAAACCGATCACATCCAGGTTGGCTACCGGTATCGTTTTCCGCTCATTATTATCCATAATTATACTGGCAGCGGCAACCTTTAATCCATTGACTAGGGTAACCGTGCCAGGCAGGATCTTCTCGATTCTTCCTGTTTGTCCAAGGTTTGGCGCAGTATGAACGCGCACTGTCTGGCCTGAGGTGAACATTTTGGCAGAGGCCGAATTCTGTTCATCTACAGTCGCACTGACCATCACTTCCGGTTTGGTGGGGGTCAATCCACCTGTCGTCTCGCCGTTGAGGATGACTTCCTTGTTTGCCAGACTGAAAAGCAGTTTCCAGCTTGTTGAATCCATCCCCGTTTTGCCAAAACCATCGATGAGCAAGATGGGATAGGGTTGGGCTTTGGCCACTTCGATCATGGATGCCGGCATTGTCCCCAGGATCAGCCCGGCGACCGGCAGTTGCGCGGCCTGGGTCAGAATATCAGGTTTGCTGCACGTACCGCCTGCAATGACTGCGCCGCGCGCGGTTACTTCAAGGCTGCTGAACACGAGTTCATTGCTGCGTGAGTCGGTCTTGCAGATTAGCGGACCGACACCGGTGAGACCGTTCGCCCAGGCTGCTTGGACCACAGCGCCGCTGGTCTCGATGACCACGCCGCGATCCTGAAGAATATCGAAAACAATGCCTGGATACAGTGCCTTCAGCGAGATTGATTTGGCTTCCGTCTCGATGACCACCAGGCCATCGCGCACGGTGATGATCTTGCCTGGTTTGGGAGTGCGGATGATCCTGGAGAACATGCCGCCAGTCTCTGCAATAATGTCGTGGTGGTCGAGCGTCTCACCCGCAGCGCGCTTGATATACGTCGCCGCCAGTTTTGGATCAGCCAGCCCAAATGCCTGCACAACATCGATCAGGACGTGGTGGGCGGGCAGACTGGCTTCGGCGACAATGTCGTTCTCATTGACCTTTTGCCCTTTGCGTACGATCACAGATCCGTTCACCGGTAATATCCGGCTGCGGTGGATCTTGATAGCAGGTGAAATTTGAGCAAAAGAGGCTAACATTTTTTCTCCTGAAGGTCAGGTTGCAATTACTGTACCAATTGTTGCCCTTGCAGCGATGCCAACCACGATTGAAGCATCTGTTCACGCTTGGCGTTATCTTTCGGCAAGATGATCGGTCTGCCGCGTGCGTCGATAACCAAGCCGAAAACGCCGCCGTTGATGCGGAAAGCACCCTCGGTTAACCCGGTCAATTCCATGCGCGACTGCCGCGTGGGGATGATCTGCATGGCAGCCCGTACTCCGGGTTTGACCGGGATACGCGTAAGGCTGCCCTGTTTGATGTTGAATGATTTCACCTGTTCTCCCGGCAATTGCACACGCGCGCGCAGAATGGTGGTCCCCGGCTTGGCGCTGCTGTGCACAGAGACCACCGTTGCCAGGTTGGTAAACACGCTCGATTCCATGAGTTGTACAGGCATCAGCGGGGAAAGGCGGGCGGCCGCTCCCAGCGAGGCCAGCATGGAGTACTGGTCCAGCACGAATGAGGAAAGACCGATCGGCTGCAATCCATCCAGGAGCATTATCAGCAATTGCTCTGGGGTCCCCATCTGGGTCAGGGTCATGCCGCTGCAAAGGATGGTGTCGTAGCCGTTTTGTACCAAAAGGCCGCGCTCGGAAAGGTTGCGCATCATCGAGTATAACAACTGCTTCACTGCAGCCTGTTCGACAACCAGCGAGGTGCTTGTCTCGGGGATACTGCGCGGGAAAGCGGTCTTTTGCCAGAGCTGGTCTCTGCCTTCTTCTGCGTTGATACCAGCAGGGAACCAACGGGTGATGTCTTCGAAGGGAGTCGTTTCGAGGAATTTTTCGAACGAAGCGCCGATACCAGTGGGGAATACATACACGTCCAGTTTTCCGTTGCATGCCGAGGCGATTGTGGTGGAACCTGAACCCAAATCAACAGCCATGATACCCTTTTCGGGGTCGCCCACCTCGCTCAAGAATTGCACAATACGGCCCATTCCGATTGCCGAGGGGCAAGGACTATCGCTGCATTGCGGGGTGATGCGTTTTATACTGCTGTACTGATCGCCGCGGTACCCGGTGAACAAATCTGCCAGTTCGTTGGCCACCTTGATCAGGTTTTCATCGTCCATGGCCGGGCGGATGTTGACCGTGTTGGCCACTTTTGTGTACTGACCCAGATGATCCTTGACGGTCTTCACCATCGATTGGTTGCCGGAGAAGATGACCAGGGGTCGCATGTCCTGCGGCAGGAGCTGCAGGATGGAAGCGATGAGGTTGGCCATTTTCTTCACCGCGCGGCTGGAGCCCTGGTCAGTGCCGCCTGCGAAGAAGATCATCTCAGGCGCGGCACGTACTACTGCATCGATCTGCTCGTTTATGGTGCGTTTGTCGTTGAGGCTGATACTTTCCACAACCGTCCCGTAGGTTGTGGCTGCCAGCCTGTTGATGGATTTTGAAGAAACGTCGCTCGAAAGCCCGAACGTGGCAATCTTGACGAATGGTCCAAATGAGTGCGAAATATAAAAGCGGTCCACGCCCTCGCTGCCTGCCTGTGAGGGCACAATGAGGGTGTTCTTTTGATTGAGCAGCATGCGCCCGGTGATGTCTTCGATCTGGTGCACCGTGTTCATGATGCCGATGTTGACGTCACTGAGTGGAGGTTCGTATGTGGATTTGGTGATGGCGGAAGCCACCAGGTGATAGGATTCTTCCACTACGTCGTAGAAGAAAGCTCGCGTGTTGACCGTGCCAATATCAATGGCCAGGATGGAGAGGGGTTCGAGTGGGATCGGGCTCATCTGCTCACCTAACCAAAGAATCCTGAGATGGTGCGGATAATGTAATCACTGCGCTCTATCAGCGCCGTGATGGTGGAAGTCAGCACACCGGCGAAGACGGCACCCAACGTGACCGCGATGAAGAACTGGCCGATCGTGGCGAACAGATTCACCAGCGGCGTGCGTTTGGCAGGTTGTCCGTCCTTTGACCTGGCACTGAAGTTGAAGTAGGCCAGTGTGGCAATGGTGCCAAGCAGGAAGAAGGCGCTTTCAAGCAGGATGGGAACGTTAATCCCGCTGCCGCCCGCTTCGGTGACCGTGAAGGCGTTGACGGCACCTCTGACCTGGGTGAACAGCGTGCCCAGCAGCGCCCCACCGATGGCGATAGCTGCGCCTGCTCCAACAAGGTATGCCAAAGAGATGTTGCCCAGGTGCGCCAGTTTGGGTGAGAACTTGGTCAGCAATAAGCCAGAAAGGAGCAGGGGAACGAGCACGATAAACGAACCCTGCGCCAACGGTACTACAATTTTTGAAATAATGACCTGGTAAATAATGAGCACGAACAGGTAGCCTGAAGCGACGCCAATGAGGATGGCGCAGGCTATACGGAAAAGAATATTGTCTCCCAACAGGTAACTGAAGATACACAGGGTAAGCACCAGGCTTACGATCGTCCAAATGAGGTTGGCGTCGAGGTTCATTTCTTCTCCTGACCGGTGCTCTCGTGCGAAGGAGTGCGCACGATCAGCGAGATCATGCCGCCGACAAAGATGAGGATGGCCACTACCAGCAGGGATACCTGCAGGGTGGAGAAATGGGTCGACGCGGATCCATCCGTTCCGCCAAGTTTTTCATAAGCCGCGCCGTCACTCTGACCGGCAATGTAGCCGTTCACCTGACCGCTGTCGTAATAGGGTTGCAGCATGGGCGCGGATTGCGCGCTGATGATAACCAGCAGCGGCGTGTTGCCAAGAGATGGTTTAACCTGTTCGATCCAGTAACGGGCAGTATCGGCGTTCTCGGTGATGACAATGAGCGCTCCAAAATTGCTGATCTTCTCAACGTTTTGCAAGGGAGTCTCTTCCCAGGCAGATTTACGGTTGGCGTCCACCGAGATGGTGCCCCGCGGGTCAGTGGCCAGGGCTTGCAAGCCCACCGTACCGCCGGCCAAATAACCCAGGTTGACTGTGCGTACTGCTATTTTGTACTCGCTTGAACCAGTTGCGAGGTCGGTCAGCGTTTGCTGCATCAGCGTGGAACCCGCCTGGGTGGTGGAAAGGTAGGCGATGGGTACATCCTGCGCGATCAATTGCTTGAGTACGGCTTCTGACGACCACCTCAACTCGCCGAACAGACTGGCGTCAAAATCAGCCGCGATGAGCACGGGCTTGTCAGAGACCTGTGCTGAAACAATGTCGTATGTCTGTACCACAGGCTGCGGATAAAGTGTTGGGGAAGCCAGCGGAACCTTGTTCGTTAAGATCGAGAAGAGCACGCCGCCGATCATCAGCAAGCTTGTGATGATGCGCAACAACCTGCCTCCGGTGGCTTTTTTCGTTCCATTCTCCTGGGCTTCCCATCTGGCCTCGCCGGCAATGTTTTGCAGGCGCTGCAGATGGTTTTCCTGCTCTGGAGTGATCTTAAGAGTATTCGCGTAGATCTGCGGCCGGGTGTAGAACTGATGCAGCGCGTCGCCCGACAGGGCGCCTTCGATGCCTGCCAGCGGACTCTTGGGATTCTCATCGCCGCTTCCCGTTTTACCTGCACCGGTACTGCGCTTGAGTTTGTTTGGACGCAGGGCTTGCAGCCAGGGCGGGAGGGCAGCAGGTTCGATGCTCTCATCTTCCGGTGCAGCTTCTTCCGCTTTTTCCAGGGCTGCTTCGGGTTGCTGGTCCTTGCTGATCCAGTTCATCATGTCGCGACCGCTGAAAGGTGGCTTATCTGAAGCTGCAGGTTCGTTCTGCGGCATCACCTGGCTGGCAATGTCTTTGGTGGGATCGATCGTCTGGAAATCCATCAGCCAATCAGGCTCAGAAGACGTAGGTTCGGTAGGCTTGACAACTTCCTCTGCTGGGGCATGTTCCTGTGGGATTTCAACCGCATCTGGAACGGGGATGGATTCAAGCATTTGTGGCTCTGGTTCTGGAATTGCTTTGCTCTCTTCAGGCGGTTCGGGAGGGTTTTCTTCCTGTGGAGAGGAATCACCTTTAAACTCATTCAGCCAGTCAAAATCTGCGCCGGAAGTTGCTGCGGGTTCCGCAGACGGGGGAACCTCATTTCCTGCAGGTGTTTGGGGAGCATTTTCAGAAGCAGTCACAGGTTCAGGTGCTGCGGGAGCGGAGGGTTCCTCCGGCGTACCGGATTTCCACGATTCCAGTTTACCCAGCCAGTCTGAATCATCACTGTCGATGGGCGTGGGTGCGGCAGCTTCTTCCTGTGGGGCGGCTGGCGCTTGTTGATCTTGCCCATTTACCTCGCCGGCAATGTCACGCAGCCAGTCCATCCCATCAGCGCCAGTTTCACCAGCGGGTTCGGGTTGTACCGGGCGTTCAATTTGTTCGCGCTGGCGGATACGCGCCAACCAATCGGGAACCTCTTCAGGGTTTTCGCTGCCCCCTGCCGCTGCGTTCCCGCCCGCGGCTTGGGCTGAACCATCCCCCCTCAGACCGTCAAGCCAATTCTCGCCGCCTTCTTCTTTCCCGGGATGAAGCACAGCCTGGCAATACCAGCAGCGCTCGGCTTCATCATTGTTCATGCGGTTACAAATGGGGCAATTGATATCGGCCATGGTTAACTGTTGTACGGTCGGTCAGAGCCGATGAGAATGCGGATGCCGGTGAGCAGCGTGCCCAGGGCGACGCCGATGAGGATGCCACGCGCACCGGCCAGGGGAGCCTGGCTGAGGCTGGATACCAATCCGCGCAGTACTGGCACATCGCTGAAAAGCGAGAAGATGCCGCTGTTGATCACCAGGAACAGGATCACAGTAATGAAAAAGACGAAACCCACCCAGTTGCGTTGCCTTTGCAGCAGGCGTAGGCTGGCGTAAGCCAACGTGACTGCTAGCACTGCCATCAGGCTGGTTTCGATGGGCATCTGGATGTTCGTTATCATTTTCTGGTAGATTGGGTTGTTGATCCCGGTAAGGATCAAACCGATAGCTGCCGTAAGGATGAAGACCAGGATGACGACGAAACTGAATGTATGAGGTTTTTCGGGGTCGCGCAGACGGCGGCCGTGTACCCCAAAAATGAGATGGAATATGGCGATCAATCCGGCCACACCGCTGAGAATTACAGCCCAATCGAGCATGGGGGTGCGAATGGCAACTAATATTGGCGAGGGAATGAAATACCCGGCCAGAATAACGATACCGACCAGGAATGCGATGATGGGCACAAGTGGTGATCTCATAACACTCCCACCAATTTGAGGATGGCTCCCACCAGCAGCGTGAGAACAACCAGTCCGCGCAGCAAATCCTGCACTTTCAGGCTCGCATTCTGGATCGGTTCGCTGTGTAAATAAGCTGGTACCGCGAACAGTTCCTCGCCAATGAGGGGTTGTTCCACCGTGGCAAAGAAAGTAGCCTGGGCGGTCAGTGAATCGCTGGCCGCAATCGTGAGGGAACCTTTTTCCTGTGAAACGGTGCTGAGCAAACCGGCCTCTGAACCAAAATTGCCGATCAGTACATTCGTTTTGACTTCGGGGTCGTTCACTGTTTGCAGGGCGCCGATCACATTAGTAAGTGGCGTTACGCCTGCCAAACGCCCGTTTTCAGGTTGGAAGAGTTCAAGGGTGTGTGTCTGCCGTGCCACATCATGCAGGGTGTCCTGGCTAAGCAGCGCCAGCACGCCGTCACCGCTTGAAGCCACGGGTGGGTTGTCGCTGTTGGAGCACATTTCTCCAACCTCGCGCAGTGTCTTTAAGCTCACAAAGGCCGAAGAACTGGCAGGTTGGGTAAGAGAGGCATTGCCTAGCGCCACATGGACACGAGAACCTTCTTCAACAGAAAGTCCAACCGCTCGTTTGAGTTTACTGATGCTGGCAATACGCCTGAATGCGGGAGATTTCCCGGTGCGGCGCTGGCGCAGGGAAAGGAAGAGGAGTGTGAATGTGATGATGATGAGCAAGATCAGACCGATGGTCATTTCAATGTTGCTCATTGCGTGCTCTCCTCTCGTAGGATCTGGGCGAACTCCCGGCTTTCTTTTTCATCTTCAAGCATCTCGGCGACTGCCTGCCAGGTGGAGCGGCTGTTGCCCCCAAAAAAAGGAACTGTGGACAACATCACCTGAGACAGGATCATTTTCATTGGTCCCGCTCCCTCCAATAAGGTCAGCGCGATGCCTTTCAAATGCTTTTGTTGCAAGGATTGCGCCCATTTGTGCCGGGATTCTTCGTTCATTTTGTATCTTAAAAGTATAGCACAGAAAGACATGCCCACGTTTTGCGGATAGATTAATACGCCGCTTTTTCTCTCTGCCAGAGGACGCTACCCAGTTCGCTGCGAGAGTATTCCAACAGAGCGTTTTTCATTACTTCTGTCGAAGACCAGAATGTGCTGATCTGCGACTTGTAGGCTGCGGCTGCATTCTGCCAGGCTTTCAGACCGTCTGTGGAAGGGAAGAAGTGGTGCAAGCGCATTTCCGGGATGAGTTGATCTTTCACCTTGCCCGGGTTGCCGCCGGCATATGGGAAGTCGGCGTAGTACTGCAGCGGCCTGTGCAATGTTTCTGCAGCCAGGCGCGTGATGCAGTGATCGATGTGCCCGCCCACATCCAGGGGTACGACCAACTCGCAAGTCTCCGGCAGGTGTGACTGCAAGAAAGTGGCAAGCGTCACCACCATCGGTTGGTCCTTGCTGTTGTCAAATGCGAAAAGATCATCATTGGTTTGTATTCTAGCTTCACCAGTAGAGAGGAAGCGGTAGATGCAATCAGCGAAGGGCAGGTGCACCGCCTCGCAGCCCAGAATGGCACAGGCGGCCTCATCCTCGCGCCGCCGCAACGCGGGACCTTCGCGCCCGGTTTTCCATCGCGCATGCAATTCCTCTGCAAATGCAGATAGTTTTGCTGCGGGTGCATCGGCAGCGAAAACAGTCCAGATCTCCACGGACTTCTTCTCCGCGTGTATCTGGTCGAAAATGATGGCACCGCAGGAAAGGACCGCGTCATCCAAATGCGGAGAGAGGTAAATAATCTTTTGCATGGTTTGTGTTTTTCCCTGAACGTGGTTTAATTATAGTAACTTGACAGAAAAATTGATATAAGAGCAGGAGAACAATATGGGAATATTCGGCCCGAAGCTCTTTCAAGCGCGGGATAAAGTTGAAGTCAACCGCCTGGTGGATGAACTCATCCGTATCGGCATCAAGGAGGATTACCTCTCTGAACATCCGGGGGGTGGCTACAACCTGCAGTGCCGGCACATCCGCACGCGCGAGATCGGACAGCGTCTGAGCGACATCGGCGGATTGCCATTAATGATCTGGGTGTATGACAGGGTAAGAAAAAAAGCCGGTAAAGTTCCGGCTTCTCATCTTGAATACGCCTGGCAGGATGTAGGCACCTGGTCGGCTTAGTTTTCCACCGCGTTTTTCAGTACAGGCAACAGAAATTTACTTACATCGATGATCCACTGACGAGTTTCCCCATCCTTGGGGAGGCCTGCCAGTGGTTTTACATCCACATGCGCACCGCCGTCGATATCACAGACGCGGCGGATAAGTTGACGGATAGTCATCGCTTCAAGGAATCCAGATGGAGAATCTAACCAGGTCTGCAGATCGACTGACTCATCGGATCCTCCGCTTATCGTAAAAGGTCGCAGTCGTAAGTCGGGCAGCAGGGTCGGGACAATGGCGATGTCCACCTGGCGGTCGTGTCTGAAGGTGGTATCGCACACCAGGATGCGCAGTTGTGCTGCGGCCACGCGGTAAAAACTCTCGTGACCTTCCTCGTACAACCGCACACATTGCTCAAGGATGTTAATGGCATCCCGGGTGTATTGCGTGAGTACGGCTCTGGATCTTTCGTCCATGCTCATTCCTGAGGTTTCTTCTTGCCAAAACGGTCAGCGATCAATCCGCCAACCGGGATTAATACACATAAACCCGCAACCATCGCGACCATGGGCACAAATTGAATGTAGACACCCAAGGTCCCGGTGTAGCGATAGGCGTAGAAATTTGTAAAGAATATGAGGAAGACGCTGATCACGGCTGTCCAGCGCCACAACCAAGGCGAACGGGTCTGCCGGAAGTATTCCACCGCCCACGCGACAATGAGCGCCATGAACGGCAGCAGGATGAAGCGGTAGCGGGGATTATCCCACAGGTCACCTCCAGCGCGCATTGATGAAACCACCACCCAAAAGAAAAAAATGATGCAGAGCAACCGGATGAGCCAGCTATTCTGTTCTTTCATTCTCCAAGCCTCGAAACCACCGAAGAGCAGCAGTGGTAAAGCGGCATACCAGGCCAGTCCGCGAATGATGGCAATCGTTACCCAGAATGGTACGGATGGTTCGAAGATAGCTGCCGGCAGCAACGGCTGGGTGAAACCGTAGATCGTCACAAATGGTAGTTTCCACTGCTCTCCAAATTTCTCGATCAAAGATGTGATCCACCCGGAAGAAGAGATCGTCGTGAATGTATCGAAATAGAGCGTTGGTCGCAACCAAATCCATCCCCCCGCGATTGCAGCGCAGCCGAGCAATGATAGTACGATAAAGCCGACTATACTCCTTTTCTTAATCTGCTGCCTGGTGCTCCAATCTAAAAGGAATACGGCAATCAGGATGACAGCAAGCACCATGCCGGATGGTAATGAAAAGGAGCAGGCGACAGCCATGGTAACAATAGGGATGATCAGCGCTTTAAGCGGTTTTTCGCGCCATTGCAGTATTGCCCAGAACGCGATACAGGCCAGCCCCATTAGGAAAGGTTCGCGCATCTGCGAACTGCCCACCAGGATACCATCGGGGTACAGCGCGAAGATCCAACCAGCCCATAATGCCATCTTCTCTGACCAGCGCGAACAGACGGCAGCGTAAAGGTAGGCGACTCCCACCGTCATCGCGAAGGCTGCCAGGAGCATCACCAGTAGCGGGCGCGATACATCCGGGCTGAGTATGCGGTACACCAGCGCGCTCAGGAACATCATGCCGCCGTACTGATCGGTGATCTTGCGATCGGTAAACGCCATGGTTAACGGGTTATTGCTTGAGGCAAGGTCGTAGGCATCGTTATCCCGTCCCTCAGCATCAGAGTATAGAAATCCCGAATTCTGCGTTGATGTGTCATATCCCCATAACGGCAGTATTGAATAGGAAAGTATTCCAAAGGCAACACGCAGGATAAATGCCACCAGCATGATCGTTCCGAGTGCCCTGCCAGTCCCAAACCTATGCCATACTTTAAGGAGCAGGAAAACTACGACAAGTGATATGACAACCGCGGCTAGCCAACTGGACCAAAATGAGCCCTTGCAGAAGAATGCAGTGGCCGATCCGAGGACTAGCGCCCCCATCAGTGAATAGAGCAGATCAAGGAGTTGGATTTTGAGGTTTGGTTTCAAGGGATCAATCCTTTGTCATGCGCGGGCGAAATAGTCCAGAATGGAGCGCATCTTATCCGTCCAGGAGTACTTGGCCACGTCCAGGCGCGCCTGCCTGCTGAGAGCTGCACGCTTCTTGCCATCTTTCATGAGCGCAGTGAAGGCATCGACCAGCGCCTGGAAGTTCTCTGACGGGTACAGGACGGCGTTCTTGTCATTCAATATCTCATGCAACACGGGCAGGTCGCTGCACAGGATGGCACGCTGGCAGGCCATGTACTCGAACAGCTTCATGGGACTGGTCTCAGCGGCGATGTTGCCGCCGCTGCTGCCGGCAATGTGCGTGGCCGAGGGCATGAGCAGGATATCGGCAGTGGCCTGGTACAGTGGTAATTTTTCGTTGGCCACGAATCCTGTCAGCGTCAGGTTGTTGATCTTCTCGGCATCCAACTGCTTCTGTAGTTCCGCAACCACGTTCGGTTTGCCGCCCACGCACAGGAAATGTACCTGCGGGAAGACCTTGGCCAGTTCGAAGATCGTCTCCACGCCGCGCCCGGCATAGAACCCGCCGGAATAGACGGCCGTGAATTGTTCAGGCAGCCCAAGTTGACAGCGCGCTTCCATTTGATCGGGCAGGTTCTGGTAGCGGTTTAGGTCTACTCCATTGGAACAAACGAAGGCTTCACTCTCTTCATGTTTCACATGAAGATTATCTTCGATCAACTGCTTCAGTCCCAACGTTGTGAAGATGGTCAGTTTTTTTCCTTCTTGTTTCAAGTAATGCTTGTACAGGAAAGGTCCAAGCCGGCCGGTGGGTATGCCGTGCATGTGCACAATGACGGGAGTGTTCTTTCGCAGGGCGAAAAGGGCTGCCCAGATCATGCGCGTGTAAACAATATCTGCGTCCTGCGCTTTGGCGAAGCGAACAGCCTGCCAGCAGAAATCGATACGGCGAAGATCTTTACGCGCCGGGAACCAGCGAATGGGGAACATGGTGGAAATGCCGTAATGCTGTTTCAGACGTGCCATATCCTTTGTGGGAGTGCCCGGTACGACCAGAGTGGTCTCGTGACCAAGTTGTGTTAAAGCCTGGCTCACTTTCATCACCTGGATGCTGTTGGCAGTTTCAGAGGGGATCGTGGATGGCGCGATAAAGATGATTTTCAAGGCGGTCACTCCACCGTTAGTTCCAATTGTTCGTGTTTGCGGATCATGGCGAGGCCGATGGCCACCAGCAAACCCACCGATAGCACAAAGTTGCCTGAGAGCAGTGCTGCTTCGCCGTTGATGCCGAATACCGGGACGACGACGAACGCCAGCGCACATTTTACCACAGCCACGCTGGCTAAAATATAGAGCGGTATATTCGCCCTGCCAAACGAGAGCAGCAAGGAGCGGTTCCAGAAGAAGATATTCGATACTCCGTACCCGGCGATCAGGATCATCATCGTGGAATAGGCCGCCACGTATTCGCTGCCCCATATGGAAAGGATCCATTTACCGAACAGCAGCATGACGATGGAGAACAAAATTGTCCATGCTCCGGAGATCATGGTCACACGGCGCAGCAATTGTTTGAGTTCTTTCCATTTTCTGGTGGCAATGGAGCGAGTCATTTCAGGGAAGGTGGTATTGATGAACTGTGAGATAGGAACCATCAACGGGGTGGCAATGTTGAGCGCGATCTTGTAGAGCGCGACCGCGGTGTTGTTCAGAAGCAGACCCACCAGCAGTGGTTCGCTCTCACTCACCAGGAGCTTGACCGTTCCGCTCAGGTTGGTGCTGACCGTGAACCCGGCCATCACCTTGAACGAAGGCAGGTCCACCAGGGGAGCTTTCCACCAGTCTCTGCCCAGTTTCTTGTTCAACACCACCAACGCGGCAATGATTGGACCCAGTCCGGTAATGCATTTCCCAAGCAGATACGCCCATAGCACAAACAGCAAGGATCCGTGGGTGAGGAACGCCACAAGGATCAGGCTGGCCGTCAGGATGCTCTGCGCCAGGTTGATCCATGCCTGAATCTTGAATTTGTTGGTCACCTGCAGGATACCCGTGGCTGTTTCGGTGGCGAAATTAGTGAGGATGATTACACCGTAAAGGTAAAAATACGGCAGCAGTGCTGTGTCTTTGGCAAAGAACTGCGCTCCCCAGGGAGCAATGAGCATGAGGACAATAAATGCAAATATCGAAGTACTGCACTCGGTCAGGCCGGCCACTTTGGCGAAGGCCCCCGCACGTGTGTAGTTCTTGGTGGCCATCTCCTTGCCCATGAAATTGATGATGAACTCGCTCATGCGGAAGGAGAAAAGCCGGTTGACGTTCGACGCGAACGTCATGATGACCACCAGCGCGCCGAAGGCGTCTGTACCCAACAGGCGCGTGGCCAGGATGCTCTGCCCGAGCGACAGAACCATGACAATTGCCTGTGAACTGAAAAGGTAGCTGGTGTTGCGCAGCACGCGCCGCAGCAGGGGATCATTCTGCCAGATGTCGCGCAGCTTCTTGTGGATAAGGCTCATGGGGTTAGAACCTGGCAGGCCCAGGATCGATTTTGCATGTACCAATCCACCAGGTTGGTAATCCCCTCATCGAGGGAGACACGGGGTTCCCAACCCAGTAGGCGGCGGGCTTTTTCCACGTTGGCCCAGTTGGCGTCCACATCAGCGGGGTGTTTGTCGATATAGTTGATGACGGCTTTTCGATCAAGTCGTGCTTCGATCTTCGTTAATAGCTGGATGATGCTGATGGTCTCGTGACCACCAAGGTTGATGATCTCATAGCCAAGTGGTTTGAGACCCAGGATGACCCCCCTCGCAACGTCGTCGAGATAGGTGAATCCGCGCATCTGGCTGCCGTCGCCTGTGATGGTGACCGGCTTGCCCTCGGCTACCCACTGCGCGAAGCGGAACATCACCATGTCGGGGCGTCCCGCCGGTCCATAAACAGTGAAGAAGCGGAAGATGGTCACATCCAGGTTAAATAAGTGGTGATAGGTAAAGGCCATCACCTCGGCAGCCTTCTTACTGGCTGCATAAATCTGCAGGGGATGGCTGGAATCGTCATCCTCGCTAGTGGGCAGGGGTGGATTGGCACCGTAAATGCTGGATGTGGAAGCCATAACCAGTTTTTTGATGTTGTTTTTGCGGCAATGCTCAAGAATGTTCAGTGTGCCGTTGGCATTGGTTTGAAGATACATCTCTGGGTGTTCAACAGCCTGGCGCACACCAGCACGCGCGGCAAGGTGGATGACGGAGTCGATCTGAGGGTAGTCTCTGGCAATTTCGGTGAACAGGCTGGTGCGGCAAATATCTTCCTGTAGGAAGGTGAAGCCCGGCAGTCTGCGCAATTGCTCCAAACGCCAGTGCTTGAGACGTACGTCGTATGAATCGTTCAGGTTGTCGATACCGACAACCTGATGCCCTTCTGCGGTCAGCAGTTCTATCACGCGGCGCGCGATGAACCCAGCCGCACCGGTAACCAGAGTAACCGACATTACAACCTCACTACTTTTGGATTCCCCAAGCCGAGTTTGCCGAGAGCGTTCCGTGTATCGACGATGAGTTTCGCGTTGGTAAGGATGGCGTTGTAGTCATATACCTTGTGATTGGTGACAATGACAACGCAATCGGCTGCTTTAACCTCGGACATCATGTCCTTCACTGATTCGATCTTCCAATCATCGTGCCTGATCACTGGCACGTATGGATCGTGGTAGCTCACATTTGCGCCTTTTTGCTGCAGTAAGCGGATGACGTCGATGGCAGGAGATTCGCGCAGGTCGTCGATATCAGGTTTGTAAGCTACACCTAATATGAACACCTTGCTGCCCTTGAGCGATTTTTCATGGCCGTTAAGCGCATCCTGCACCTTGGTGACGGCGAAGCGAGGCATGGAGGTGTTGATCTCGGAAGCCAGATCGATAAAGCGGGCGGTGTAATTCAGTGAGCGCAGCTTCCAGGAAAGATACAGCGGATCGATGGGAATACAGTGCCCGCCCAGGCCGGGACCGGGTTGAAACTTCATAAAACCAAAGGGCTTGGTTGCGGCAGCGTCGATCACTTCCCACACGTCCACGCCCAAACGGTCGCACATCAGCGCCAGCTCGTTGACGAAGCCAATGTTGATCATGCGGAAGGTGTTTTCCAGCAGTTTGGCCATCTCAGCAACCTCGGTGGAGGTAACTGGAACCACTGTGTCCAGTGCCTGGGAATACCAGGCAGCCGAAACCTCGGTGCATTTGGCCGTCATGCCGCCAATGACCTTGGGGGTGTTCTTGGTTGTCCAGTCGGTGCGGCCTGGATCAACGCGTTCAGGCGAGAACGCCACGAAGATCTCTTCGCCGACCTTGAGTTTGCTTTTTTCGGTCAGGGTGGGCAGCACCAGTTCACGGGTGGTGCCGGGGTAGGTGCTCGATTCAAGTACCACCACCATGCCGGGATGCACGTAGGGAGCCAGCCCTTCAGCGGCGCTGACGATGAACGAGAGGTCGGGGTCGCCGGTTTGGCGCAACGGGGTGGGTACGCAAATGGCCACGGCGTCCATTTCAGCCAGAACTGAGTAGTCAGTGGTGCCCTTTAATTTGCCAGCTTTGAGCAGCGCGGCCACGTTTTCGGTGGGGACATCCATGATGTAGCTCTCGCCGCGGTTGATCATGTCCATTTTTTCTTTGACCGGATCCACGCCGACCACGCTAAACCCGGCTTCGGCGAAGACAGTAGCGAAGGGCAGTCCAACGTATCCCATTCCCAGGACGGCCACACGGGCGGTTTTGTTTTGGAACTTATCGATCAAAGTTTTAGCGTAATCCATGTTTTTACCTTCACAAGAAATTAAAAGAGACTTAATTGTTCTGCAGGGCCTTCATCGGGAGCGGGTTCCGTGGGGGGCACCTCTGTCACCGGGATTTGCCTGCTATCCTTTTTAACCTGTTCCACCGCTTTTGGCAATAGTTGAAAATCGGCGATGATCTGGGGCTTGAGCGAGGGTTGGTGCAGTGCGGCAGCAGGGTGGAACATTGGCACGATCAGACGGTTGTTCATCATCCTGAACTGACCGTGGATATCGCTGATCCTGGCGTTGGGCAGGAACTTGGCCATCGAATAGCGTCCCAGTGTTACGATGACACATGGGTTGATGGCTTCGATTTGCTGGTCCAGGTACACCGCGCAGGCACTCAATTCATCGGGCAGCGGATCGCGGTTGCCGGGCGGTCTGCATTTGACCACGTTGCAAATGAACACTTCCTGCCGCTTCAACCCTGCGGTTTCAAGCAGTTCATCCAAAAACTTGCCAGCCTGCCCCACAAAAGGACGCCCTTGCTCATTCTCGTAGAACCCGGGGCCTTCACCGATGAACATCAATTCGGCGCTGGCGGATCCCTCGCCAGGTACAGACAGTTTGCGAGAGAAATGCAGGGTGCATTTCTCGCAGGTTTTTACCTGCGTAGCAACATTCAACAATACATCGATCCCGTTCACGTCCGTACCTCCCCTGGATGGATTTGCCAAAATGTAATTTTACCTTACCCTTGCGTATCGAACAGGCCTGGATCGATCTCCTGCAGGCTCATCAGGATGGCATCTTCGTGGTTGTCCTGGTAATAATGAGGGCGCACACCATCCTCCCGGTAGCCCAGCGAGCAGTACATCTTGCGCGCGGCTTCGTTGCTGCGCCTGACCTCCAGAAAGGATTTTCGCGCTCCTTCTTTGTAAGCCTCATGCAGCAGATGCAGCATCAGTCTGCGACCGATGCCTTCACGTCGGTGGGTGGGGTCGGCGGCGATGGTGGCCACGTGGATCTCGTCCACGATCAACCAGCCCACGATCATCCCCGCGATGCTGGTCGTTCCATCATTGTTTGTCACTTCTGCGATCCACGCACGCGCGGCTTCGTTCTTCTCTACTTCAAAATGGAAAGAGCGTTCCGGCCAGGGCAGCGAGAAGGACAGGCGGTCGATCTCGATCACCCGCTCCAGATCGGAGGGCGTCATTTTTCTTATGCTCAGGGGTGTTTCAACCGAGGACGCGCTCAATCGGGGATGGCCTCGGCAATATGCAGGTAGATGGGCGAAAGTGAGATGGGTTCATCGCTCTCACCGGCTTGCCAGCGGTTCCAGGCCAACTCGGCCATGACGGATGGGTGGCGGACGCACTGCGCTGGAGAGGCAAGAATGGCGTTCTTGTACTTCCGCGACAGGGTCTGACGTTCTTCTGCGTCGAATTCACCGCAGATGTAGGTCTTTTGCGTGATGGAGGCTGAAAGTTCTTCAGCGGTCATGATGGAGATTTCGCCATCCAACTGCCACCTGTCATCCACGTTGCGGAACCAGCCGTTGGCCAAACGTCCGCGTCCGGCGGGGAGGACGGCGATGAGCGGGATTTCGAGCGGCGGCTGCGCGGCCACCAGGAAATCGAAGGTCGGGATACCCAGGATGGGGATATTTAATGAAAAGGCTAGTCCCTTGGCGAAGGCCAATCCAATGCGCAGGCTGGTAAACGAGCCGGGTCCCAGCGCGCAGGCTACCGCGCCCAGGTTGGACGTGGGAACGCCGCATTTTGTGAGCATGTCTTGCACAGCCGGTGCCAGTTCCACCGTGTGGTGTGTTTTGGTGTGCCAGAACGACTCCGCGATGGCTTGAGTGCCGTCGTAGAGAGCTAATCCCATGGTTTGTGTGGATGTATCCACCGCCAGCAGCATATCAACCTCCGAACAACTGGCCCTTGATATCTGCGGCCAGCTCTGTATATCTCTTCCCGTGTGGGATGAAGACCATGTTGCGCTGTTCTTCATCCGCCCACGACATCTCCACCGCCAGGTACTCCGCGGGCAGCGCCGATTGGATGCGTTCGGCCCATTCCACGATGAGTGCGCCGCTGGCCAGCATTGTGTCTATATCGAGGTCCTCGGCTTCCAGCGCTGATTCGATGCGGTAGGCGTCCATGTGGTGCAGGCGGCCGCCATCTGCGCGGCGGTAAACGTTCACCAGCACAAAGGTGGGGCTGGAAACGGTATCTGCGGAACCCCAGCCCTGGGCAATACCCTGGACGAAGGTGGTTTTGCCTGCGCCCAGGTCGCCGCTCAATGCCAGCACGTCACCGCTGCGCAACAAAGCACCCAGGCGCGCGCCGATGCGCCGGGTTTGATCCGGCGAACGGCTGACGAAATCAAAGCTTTCTGATGAATAGACCGGCATATAGATGAAATTATAAGGCAGGGCGGGGGTGCTTACAAGAAGAACGCAGAGTTTGCCCGGATGATTTAACCGTTTCTGTTCGGGTCTGCGGGTGGTTCAGCAGGGAGCAGCGCTTTCATCCGGTGCGCCAGCTCGCGGCGAGAAAGCATCACCTTGTGCCCGCAAGTGAGGCATTCCAGGCCGATGTCGGCACCCAGGCGCACCACGCGCCACTCGTAGCTGCCGCAGGGATGCGGTTTACGCAGACGCACGCGGTCGCCGATGTTGATGTCGGGTAGCATGGCGTGATTATATCCCATGTTATAATCCTCAAAACACACATCGAGGGGAGCTTCTGATCACCATGTTCGATATCGCACCCAATGAATTGATCTGCCGGGTCTTTACCCTGGTCATCGCCTTCACCGTGCACGAGTTTGCCCACGCCTGGGTTGCCGATTATTTTGGCGATTACACTGCCCGGGCGAGTGGTCGCCTCAGCCTCAACCCGCTGGTCCACCTCGACCTGTTCGGCAGCCTGCTGCTGATTGTGGCCGGGTTCGGTTGGGCGCGCGCGGTGCCCATCAACCCCGAATTGCTCAAGAAGCGATCCCGCTTTGGTGTGCTCTGGGTTTCACTGGCCGGGCCAGTCTCAAACCTCATCATGGCAGCGATTTCTGGGCTGCCGATCCGCCTCGGACTGATACCGCTCGCAGCAACCACCGGTGTTTTGCCCTCGCTGGGTGAGTTCCTCTACGTTTTCTGTTACATCAACATCATTTTGGCCATTTTCAACCTCATCCCGCTGCCACCGCTTGATGGCGAAAAGATCCTTTCCAGTTTGCTACCGCAAATAGCACAAAAAACCTTTGATCAGATCCGCCCTATCGGTTCCATTATTCTTTTCGCGCTTGTGCTTGTCGGCTCACAGGTTGGTCTTGATGTACTGGGATGGATCATCACCCCCGCGGCCGACAGCCTTTCGCTGATATTCGCAGGAGTTTGATATGACCGTGAATATTGCCGTGCTCGGATTGCATCAGGTTGGGGCTTCCATCGGACTTGCCCTGGGCAAATACAAGGAAAAGATCCACCTCGTTGGATTTGATGAAGACGTCAGGGTGGGCGACCGCGCCGCGCAGTTGAAGGTCTTCAGCCGCGTTGAAAGAGACATGGCTGCTGCCGTGCGCGAGGCCAAGCTGGTCATCTTGGCTGTCCCTGCCGATATCGTGCACGAGTACCTGCAACTGCTCTCCCCGCTGCTGCCTGAGGGTGCGCAGATCATCGATACCTCGCTCCTCCATCAGGGTATGGATGAAGACGCCGCGAAATTGCTGGGCGCCGATCACCCCTTCATTTCAGCCACACCGATTCTGAACCCGGTATATCTCGACGTGGCTCCCGGAACTGATGCGGAACCACATGAGGACCTCTTTGAAAAGGGCGCGCTGCTCATCTGCAGCGGCGTGAAAACCGCCCCCGAGATGATCAAGGTGGCCGCGGATCTGGCAGAACTGCTGGGCACGCACGCTTACTTTACCGACCCCTTCGAAGCCGATGCCATCCTTGCCGAGGTGGAACTGCTGCCCCGCCTGGCCGCAGCCGCGCTGGTTAACACCGCAGCCACCAACCCCGGCTGGAATGACAGCCGTCGCGTGGCCGGAACTGCTTTCCACAGACCCACCGCCGCTCTTTTGGATATGACTGAACTCGAAGAGTACGGCAAAGCTGCCCTACAGGCGCGCGAGAACACCCTGCGTGCTCTTGACCGCTTCTCAGCCAAGATCGCTGAGATCCGCGTGGCCGTGGAAAAAAACGATGCAGCCGAACTCAAAGCGCTGCTCGGCGCAGCCATCACCAGCCGCAGTGACTGGCTGAACTACAAGTTGGCCCAGGACTGGAACAGCCCGAACGGTAAACCCGAAGAGCTGGAGCGTGATGCACCCGGCCGACTGCTCTGGCAGGGGTTCAAACGCAAGGGTAAGTAACTCCCTATGACGTACTATTGTTACATGGTCGAGTGCGAGGATGGCAGTTTTTACACCGGCTGGACGCTTGACCCTGCGCGCCGTGAAAAGCAGCACAACAGCGGACGCGGCGCAAAGTACACCCGGCTGCACCGGCCGGTGCGTCTGGTGTATATTGAAGAACAACCTGACCGTTCCAGCGCGATGAAGCGTGAAGCCAGGATCAAAATGATGACCCACGGCCAGAAGCAGAAACTGGTCGATACTTATTGGCAGGAAGAGAAAGATGCAAGATCAAGCCAGTAATTCCATCAAGGTTGTTTCGCCGGGACGGGTGAATCTATTGGGGGAGCATGTTGATTATAACGACGGCTGGGTACTGCCCATCGCCATCGACAAGGCTGTCACCATAAAAGCAAAACCCGCCGCTGACGGCCTGATCCACATCTTCGCCCGTGACCTTGATGAAAATGTAACATTCAATCTCACCTCGCTTGAAGACAAACGTGATATTGATGGAAATCCGCTGCCAGGCTGGGCAACCTACCCGGCCGGAGTGGCCTGGTCTCTATGCAAACACGGACTGAAGGTCGACGGCATCGATTCCGTGCTCTATTCTGATCTGCCCATAGGCGCCGGTCTGAGCAGTTCAGCTGCGGTGGAAGTGGGTTTCGCGGTGATCTGGGAAGCCCTGAGCAGCTGGAAGCTTGACCGCATGACCATGGCACGCTACTGCCAGGAAGCTGAAGTGAGCTATGTGGGCGTGAACTGCGGCTTGATGGACCAATTCGCTTCCGCCAATGGCGTGGCTGGTCACGCCTTGCTGCTCGATACCCGCACGCTTGTGTGGCGTCCGGTGCCCCTCCCGGCGGGGACAGTCATCGTCATCGCTGATTCGCGTATCAAGCACAAGCTGGTTGATTCAGCCTACAACACGCGGCATGATGAGTGCAGTCAGGCCGTGCGTATCTTGCAGACAAAGTACCCGAATATCACTGCCCTGCGGGATGTTACCCCCGAACAGTTGTTGGCCATGCAGGCACAGATGCCGGAGAACGTGTTTCGGCGCGCTCGTCACATTGTGAGCGAGTGCCAGCGTGTTCCTCGCGCCGCTGCCATGCTCGATGCCGGTGACAGTGTCGGCTTTGGCAGACTGATGTTCGAAACACACACCTCCCTGCGTGATGATTATGAGGTGAGCTGTAAAGAGCTGGATATCCTGGTTGACTTGGCATTTCATATTCCCGGCTGCCTGGGAGCGCGCCTCACAGGAGCCGGTTTTGGCGGCAGCACCGCCAACCTGGTGCTCGAGAATAACGCCGACACATTCATGGAGCAGTTGCGCGAGGGCTACCGTGCGGCCACCGGTCTTGAGGCGAATATCTTCCCCTGCACAGCAGAAGACGGTGCCAGGGTGGTTGGATAGATCCCTGATTCAATTAACCAAAAACCCGGCTCCTGTAGGAACCGGGTTTGTTTTTTTCTAGTCGCAGAACACGGGCAGGTGACCCAGGGCCACGATGTTCTCCCACTGGGCTTTGTCGCCCTCGGTGAAGATGGCTGCTTCGGTGACCACGCTGCTGCCTGCCTTCTTGACGATCTCACGCATTGCCTGCAGGGTGGAGCCGGTGCTGATCACATCATCTACGATAACGACCTTCTTGCCCTTCATCAGGTCGAGGTCTTTTTCGTCCAGATAGAGCGTTTGGGGTTTGCCGGTGGTGATGGAAAGGGTCTCGTGTTGAAGGGCATTGCCCATGTAGGGTTTGAATTCCTTGCGCAGGATGACGTAGGGTTTTTTTGTCTCAACAGAGAGGGCGTAGGCCAGGGGGATGCTCTTGCTTTCAGCGGTGATGAGCACGTCGTAATCGATCCCGGCCAGCTTGGCGGCCAGTTCTTTCGCGCAGGCCTGCACCAATTCGGTATCGCCAAGGATATTGAGGATGGCGATCGTCAATCCGGGCTTGACCTCGAATTTGGTCAGCTCGCGGTGTACCCCGGCGATATCAACACCATACGTGGCTCTCTTTTCCATATCTGCTCTCCCTGAACGTGAGATGGTCGAATTTTCCAACCCGCCTAGTTTATCACATTTCAGTTGTATAGACATATTTCTTTGGTGGGATTTTCCAAACGAAGATCCCCGCACACCGGTTGCGCGAGGATCTTGTGGGAGAGGGACCTTCACAATAACGTTATGGTAAAATCATCGAGAGCCAGGGACGCCTACCCCGGCTCTCATCTACAAGGAGGAGAAGATAAGAAGTCGCCCACATATATTCTACGAAAAAGGGCGATTTTTTACTTGACTCTTACCCTACGCTATCCCTACGATATCCAGAACCTTCTGTTCAGCCAAGAATTGCCATACCACAGGCAAAAACCCTGTTCGAGAATAGGATCCACAGGTCCATGACGAGTCCAAGCACCAGTCTGTTCATCGCCCGCACGCGCAACTCACCCATCGGATGCATCGAGATTCAGGCGGGCAATACTGGTTTGTACAGTGTCAACCTGTATGGCTCAAAGCCTCCCTTGCAGTTCGATGAAATGCACCCTGGAACCGGTAACCCGGCTTGTATCGCTATGGATGAGATTCTGGAATATCTCAACGGCAAGCGGCGCGAATTCTCGGCCGCTGCTGATTGGGCGTACATCACCTCCTTCCAGGCGGAAGTGCTTAATATTACCCTCGATATCCCTTTTGGTGCGGTGCGGACTTACGGTGAGATTGCCAGACAACTCGGTAAACCGGCTGCCAGCAGGGCCGTGGGTGGAGCGCTGGCGCACAACCCCATCCCCATCATCATCCCCTGCCACCGCGTGGTGGCGGCCGACGGTAGTCTGACCGGTTTCTCTGCGGCCGACGGCATCCGTGCCAAGCAGTGGTTGCTCGAATTGGAGGGGCACAGCGTTGTCGGCGAAAAACTGGTTTAAGTTCATCTTCCTCGGCATGGTCTGGGGTTCCTCCTTTTTGTGGATCAAGATCGCACTCGGCGAGGTTGGTCCCTTCACACTTGTCTTCTTTCGTGCCGGAATCGCATTTCTCGGACTGGTCGTTGTTTGGATCGTGCTGCGCCCCGAACTGCACCGCCGCGACCTGTGGAAGTTTGCTTTCATGGGTGTTTTCAATCACGCCCTGCCCATTGTGCTCATTTCATGGAGTGAGAAGCATATCTCCTCCGGGCTGGCCGCCATTCTTAACTCCACCACGCCTCTCTTTACCATCCTGATTGCTCCGTTCTTCCTCAGTGAGGAGCGTATCACGGCCAGGCGTGCTCTTGGATTGATCCTCGGTTTTGGCGGTGTCATCGTGCTGGCCTCGAATAAACTGGCTGACGGCGACTCCTTGGGTGGGGTGGGTATTATCACCATGCTCATTGCTGCCTGCTGCTATGCGGCCAGCGGTGTGTTCGCGCGAAAGATCATGTCGGGCATTCGCAGCGAGGCGCAGTCCATCGGGCAGATGGGCATGGCTTTTCTGTTCATGATTCCGGCCACGTTCATTGCCGAGTCGCCCTTCCATATGCCAACGCAGCCGCTCACCTGGATCGCCCTCATCTGGCTGGGGTTGTTGGGTTCGTGTGTCACCTTGCTGCTGTGGTTCTCGCTGCTCAATTCGGTGGGTCCCACCAAGACCAGCATGGTCACCTACCTGTTTCCGCTCATGGGTGTACTGCTGGGTTGGGTCTTCCTCCACGAGATCCCCGATTGGCGGTTGTTCGTGGGTGGTGCACTCGTTCTGGCTGCCGTGGTGATCGTAAACTCGCTCGGAAAGCGGAATAAACAGGATAAAATAGAACAGCAGGTTGTTCCCCTGGCAAATACGGAGAGTCCCGATGGTCGATAAGCAAGCAACTTCAAAAGCCGGATACGTGGCCGTGGTGGGCCGCCCCAACGTGGGCAAATCGACGCTCATCAACACCCTGCTCGAGCAGAAGGTGGCCGCTGTATCGCCCAAGCCGCAGACCACGCGCCGCCGTCAGCTTGGTATCTACACCAAACCGGATTTGCAGATCGTTTTTGTTGATACCCCGGGCATCCACAAGCCGCAGCACAAGCTGGGCGATTTCATGAATATCGAAGCCCTCGACAGCATCAGCGACGCCGATGTGGTGCTCTGGCTCCTCACCGTTGACGAACCTCTAACCACCGAAGACAAACTCATCGCCGAAAAGCTCTCGGCCATCCGCCGCCTGCCGCCTGTGCTCATGTTGCTTACCAAAGTGGACCTGGTGGACACGGCCGCGCTTGAGACCTTCAAGAAGGCTGCCCTTGAGCTTTTCCCTGCCAAAGACATGCTGGAGATCTCCACTTTCCAAAACAAGGGTCTGGCAGACCTGATTGAACGTCTGCGTACCATGCTGCCTGAAGGCGAGCCGTTTTTTGACGCGGACACCGTCACTGATTACTACGAGCGTGACATCGCCGCCGAGCTCATCCGTGAATCGGCCATGTATTACCTGCGCGACGAGGTACCGCATTGCCTGGCTGTACGCATCGACGAATACAAGGAACGCAGCGAAAACAAGGCCTTCATCGAAGCTACCTTCTTCGTGGAACGGGATTCACAAAAAGGCATTGTCATTGGCAAGGGTGGTGAGATGCTCAAGAAGATCGGCACGCGCGCCCGCCAGGAGATCGAATCCATGTCGAGCCGCGAGATCTTCCTCAGCCTGCGCGTAAAAGTGGACAAGAACTGGCGCAACAGCCCCGACGCCCTGCGCATGCTCGGTTACGAAAAGTCGAAGGAGAGCTGATGTTCAACTGGTTGTTCTTTATCGCTGTCGCCTTTGCCCTGCTTGATTGGTACGCCGCTCTCAAGGAGAATCGCTATCTTCTCGTCATTGCCAAACCCCTGACGGTCATTTTCATGATGCTGTGGTCGTTGCAGGTCAGCGGTTGGCACGGCGCTATGCTCTACTTTGGTCTGGGTCTGCTCTTCTCGCTGGGCGGTGACGTGGCCCTGCTGTTCCCGGCACGCTGGTTCCTGCCCGGTTTGTTCAGTTTCCTTGTGGCCCACATCATGTTCATCATCGGCTTCAGCCAGCAGATCCCCGCGCTCTCCATGTTCTCGGCTGGTATTGCCATCGTCATCGGTCTCACCGGGGCACGCATCCTCAAGGTCATCCGCGCCGGCATTGCCAGGATGCCCGGATCCAAAAAACTCCTGCCGGCTTCAGTGGTCTACGGCATGGCGCTGGCTGTCATGCTGCTCTCGGCCATGCTCACTTTCTTCAATGATCAATGGAGTATCGCGGCTTCTCTTTGCGCCGCCATCGGCGCAAGCTTCTTCTTCATTTCAGATACCACCCTGGCTTACGATCGCTTTGTGAAAAAGCTGAAAAACGCCCGTTTCTGGGTGCACGTCACCTATCACCTGGGATTGTTCGGCATCATCTCAGGCGCGCTTCTCCGTTACGTCAGTTTCTAGCTACTTGAGTTCTCTGAAGCCCTCGCCCAGTACCTCGTGGGCGGAGCCGATGACCACCAGCGCCTGCGGGTCGATCTCTTTCACCAGTTCCTTCAGCTGGTTCACCTCTGAACGCGTGATCACACAGTAAAGCACAGGCCGTGATTCCCCCGTATATCCACCGGTTCCTGAAAGAACGGTCACACCGCGTTCCAGCTCGGTCATGATCTCAGACATTACCTGCTCATGCGCCGTGGTGACGATGATGGCAGTGCGATACACGCTCTGACCTTCCGAGACCGCCTCGGCAGCCAATCCGCTGATGTAAATGACTCCCAGACCATAGAGCGCTTTCTCCCACGAGAAAGCGAAACCGCCCGCCAGCACCACCAGCGAGTCGGTGATCATGTAGGCCATCGAGATGGAAATACCAAAACGACGATTGAGGATACGCCCGAGGATGTCGGAGCCGCCGCTGGTGCCCTGACCGCGGTAGACCAGGCCGAGCCCCGCGCCGTAGAGAATGGCGCCAAAGACAGTATTGAGCACGTTATCCTGAGTCACACCTGCCGCGGGGATGACCAGGGTGAGCAGGTCGGTGAAGAGCGAGAATGCGCCCACGGCAATGGCCGTACGTAATGCGAAGCGTTTGCCGCCCAGGTAACGCCAGCCCAGGATGAAAAGAGGAGCGTTGCCCAGGAAGACCATCACACCGATGGGGAAGTCCACGAAGTGGTTGACGATCTGCGCCGCGCCGCTGATGCCGCCGGAAACCAACTGCCCGGGTACGAGGAATAACCGCATGGCCAGCGCCTGCACCAGCGCTCCAACCAGCACAAGCGAATAATCCTGCACGGTCTTCCAGGTGATCTTGCCTGGCTTGAGCGCGGATTTGATCTTGGACTGAACGGGAGCGGTATGGGACATGGTTTCCTCACTGAGAATGAAATACGCCCTATTTTACCCGATTATCCGCTTCCCGCGAATTAATTGACACTCCCCCCCGCCTGTGATAAAATCCCTTCGCTCAGACGCCCCCATTGTCTAGCGGCCCAGGACGTGGCCCTCTCAAGGCCAAAACACGAGTTCGAATCTCGTTGGGGGCACTTTTTATTTAACAAATCACAAGTCTCCCGTTCGGGGAAAAATAATTAGAATCTCGTTGCCCTCTGCGAGGAGGCTGCGCACGGGGCACAAGGAAAATCCACTGTAAGGTGGTTTTTATTACCTTTACAAAACACGAGTCCCCCGTTCGGGGGATAATAATTCGAATCTCGTTGCCCTCTGCTAGGGGGCTGCGCACGGGGCATTTTTCTTTTAAATGTAACCCTGGCAATTGCAGCCAGTGCAAGCGTTGCGAGGCGCAACGCGCTGAAGCAATCTCCACCCGAAAGGGTGGTTTTTGTTGTGTAGGGGTGCAGCGACGCTGCGCCCACGAAAATTTAATCTCGTTGCCCTTTGCAAGGGGGTTGCGAACACCATGCAAAAAACGAAAACCCTTAACCACGAACCTCACGAAAACCACGAAAAAGAAAAAACCACCCAATGACGGAGTAGAGGTAGGGGTACAGCGTGCTGTGCCCGCTCTTTTCGCAAAACATGCCACCCCCGTTCGGGGGATAACAATTCAAATCTCGTTGCCCTCTGCGAGGGGGCTGCGCCCGCTATGCAAAATGAAAAAATCCTTACCACGAACCTCACGAAAACCACGAAAAAGAAAAACCACCCAATGACGGACAAGAGGTCGGGACACAGCATGCTGTGCACACTTGTCATTCTGAAATGACTTTGAAACTACCTTAACATGTGGTATATAGGTTGAGGGTAGAAGGTTAACCAGCTCAGCATCCAAATCCAACTTAACAGGGAAATGCCATGAACACACTTGCAGTACTGCTCGCGTTGCTTCCCATCCTCGTCATTCTGGTCTTGCTCATTGGGCGCAAAATGGCTGCTGACCTGGCCGGGCTCATTGGCTGGGCGGTCGCCATTCTGGTCGCCTGGTTGTTCTTCCAGACACCTCTGGCGGTGGTGTTCAAATCCAGCCTGGCGGGAGTGGTGGCTTCATTCCCGATCACACTGATGGTGGCTGCTTCACTCTTGCAGGTTTTCATTATGGTTGAAACGGGCGCGTTGGCGCGTATTGTCGCGTTGATCAAGACTGTTGCCCCCACTGACCATGTTGTGCAGATCATGATCGTCAACATTGGCTTTGGCACACTGCTGGCCGCATTGGGCGCCACGCCGGTCTCCATCCTTCCGCCGATCATGCTGGCGTTGGGATATTCTTCATTTATCGCGATCGCGCTGCCTGCCCTTGGGTATGACGCCCTCTGCACCTACGCGTTGCTGGGTGTGCCGGTGGTGGTCTTTTCGGGGATGGTTGGAATGCCGGTGAACGAGGTGGGCGGGTACTTTGCCCGTTTCATGCCGGTCATCACCACATGCATAGCCCTGGGAATGTTATGGATCGTTGGACGCTGGAAATTGGTCTGGAAAGGGCTGCTGCCGGCGCTTCTTTCCGGGTTCACGGCGGGAATGGTTGCCATTGGCATGAACAAGATTGGGTTGATTCCGCTGACCGGTGTGATTGCGGGGTTGGCTGTGGTGCTGGTCATGCTTGGTTATCTGGTGATCAGGCGTAAACCACTCTACGACCGGGCGGTGTTGAACGCGGTTGACCTGGCGGCTGAAAAACACATCTCGCTCTGGGCTGCCCTTGCACCCTGGCTGATACTGGTCGTCTTCGCTGTGATCGTCAACCTGCCGGCGCTGCCGTTTTATACCCTCACCTTCAATACACTCGCCATGCCGGTGGAGATCATCCCGGGCGCGCCGGAGAAAGTGCGGCTGTTCTGGCAGGCGTATTTCTGGATCCTGGTGAGCACCCTGCTGGCGCTTCCGTTCCTGAAACCGACCAAAAAACAACTGCGCGATTCGCTGCGCAAATGGCTGCAGCGAGCTCCTCGCCCCATGCTGGCATCGGCTGTTTTCTTTGCCATCGCCTACCTGATAAACCATTCCGGTAAAAGCCTGGATTGGACGCTGGCCGACCCAAACCAAAACATGATCGCTGTACTGGCCAATGCCTGCGCGGCCGGTTTTGGAAGATTCTATCCACTGGCCGCACCGTATCTGGGGTTGCTGGCCGGATTCGTGAGCGGGTCTGAAACCTCAGCCATTGCCATGCTGACCCGGCTGCACCTCAGCACCGCGGAGCAGATCGGCGCGGCTGGTTTGCTGATCGCGGCAGTGAGCGGAATTGGCGGCGGGCTGGCATCGGTGATCTCCCCCGCCAAACTGCAGAATGCGGCTGCAGCCATCGGGAAGATCGGAGAGGAATCCAGCGTGCTGCGGGTCACTTTCGTCATCTCTCTGGTCATCAGCAGTGTAGCTGCGGTCATGACCATGCTTTGGGCGTATTGATGATAGTGTGATACTCAAGAACTGCACCTCTTATGCAGTACCAGGAGACTGGCTAGCCTATCTGTAAGTAAATCCACCCGATTGGGTGGATTTACTTAACCATTAAGGCGGATTACTTTTACGCCCGCATTTTTGTCAAACATAGACCCTACGTTCAGTACAAAGGTGAGTCCTTCCAGGTCACTTCCAGCTCCCCGCCATTATCTTGATATGTTCCCTCATCCCCGATCTTCCGCGTCGCCCACAGCCAGTGGATATCGTGGATTATGCCTCACAAGCTGATGAGAGCCGGTTCACAAAAAGGACATAAACACGACTTCCTTTGCTCTTAACAGGAGGTTGGTGTCAGGCAGGCGAGTAGAACAATAAAATTCGAGTGTAACTACTTTTGAGAGAGAAGAGAATTCCTTATGTTTTCCCTGGCAACAACTAAACTGCCTCTTGCCGGACCACCAGGGTATATATGAAAGCCGCCAAACCCCGACTTGTCTATTGCTGTTTCAATTGTTGCCAGCGCAGGACGCCCTATCGTTTCCAATGCCCGTTGGAATGTTTTTCCTGCATCATATGAGTTAGTAATGATAATACATTGTACAAGCAGGGGAACAGCCATTTTACTTTTAAGTCCGCCGAGCTCTCTTGCAGCGGACATTGCATCATCATCAGGTACAAATCGGCTGCTATCACGAGTCTTTTCGTAGTCAATGTATTCTTCAAGTACCTTTAATTTTCGCTCTTCCAGGGTTTCGTTAGCCATGCAGACTCCTAATAAATAGCAAACAGGGTGTGGTTAACTTTGATCCACTTTAATCATTTTAATCCAAATCAGATCGCAGAAATTTCCTGATCTCGTCCAATGACTGCTTCGCCTGTGGTAATTGCATGAACAACTGCCATACGTGCCACATGCGCGGGAATACCTTCAAAGTCGCGTCCACGCTGCATTCCTGCGCGCGTGCTACCAGTTGGACAGCGTCCTCACGCAGCACCTCGTCTTCCCCAACGTGCACCAGAATCGGAGGCAATCCACCCAGTTCGCCAAAGACCGGCGAAATCAGCGGGTCGCGAGCATCACAGCCGCGCACGTAAGATTCGGTGTAGTACTTCATCGCCTTTTTGGGCAGTAGCGGGTCTTTGAAATTTTCATTTGGGTTGCGCTTTTCAGCCAAATTCGTCACAGGGGAAAGGCAGGCAGCCGCCGCTGGCAGCGCGATGCCATCGTCGCGCAGCTTGAGCATCGAGGTAACCACGAGATTGCCCCCGGCTGAATCACCTGCGATGACGATATTTTTGGCGGAATATCCTTGCTCGAGCAGCCAGAGATACACTTTAACACAATCATCCAAAGCGGCCGGGAAGGGGTGATCCGGCGCCAGCCGGTAATCCACCATCAGAACGCGCGTGCCAATCTGCTGCCCCAAATAGGCTGCCATAGGCAAATGCAGCGGGGTGAGACCAAACACGAATCCGCCGCCATGCAGGTAAAACAGAACGCGGTCAGTTTGCGCTCCCTCAGAAATGATCCATTCACAGCGCACACCATCCGCGGAAATACTTTCGCGTCGAAAGGAGGAACCAAAAGAAACGTGGTCCATGCTTCGCTTGAGCATACGGCTGGCAAAGGGGATCGGCAGGGTTGTCTGCATAAAGCGAATCAACCCCAATGATGAGCGAATCTTGCTTTCTACTGATTTTGGCATCGATGTGCTCCTGTCGTGGTAAAAGGCAGTATACATTACCGAGGGAAAAGAGAGTAGGTTTTTTCAAATCTATAAAGAGATTTTTTTACCCGCCCAATTTTTGCATACCAATCCTGACGTGTTTGTCTCGGCCACTACCAGCTCGCAGTTCCCAAGTAAATGCGACTGGCAGAACGCGTCATCGATATTGGTCAGCACCAACGGGAGCATGTTCAGCAACAAAGCCCCATGAGTGATGAGGAGTACATCTTCACCTTTACCAAGCAACTGTTGAATAAAGGGCAAAAACCGCCCTTTCATGTCCTCATAACTTTCACCGTCGGGGGGGATCCGGGCCAGGGTATTCTGTTTTGTTAACCATGCTTCCATCACGGCTCGGTGCGCTGCCAATGCCTCAGGGTCGCCGCGGCCTTCCATCTCGCCGCAATCGAACTCGCGCAGGGCGTCTTCTACTTGTGATGGAACTCCAAGCTCCAACGCAATGATCTCGGCTGTTTGCCTCGCCCGGGGGATGGGGCTGCAATAAATTTTCATAATGGAGCATTTTCGAAGTGTCTCAGCCAGCATTTGTGCCTGGGTAATACCCTTTTCCGTCAGGTGATGGGGCAGATCACGATTCGAGATGATCCGCAGGATGTTGGCTTCGCTTTCGCCGTGACGGGTGAAAAAGATCTTCATGAATATTCTCCTTACAAGTATTCTACATATCGGTTTGAGAAACTATTCTTAAAAGGTTCTCGGTGTGAACTGAAAATGTGCTATTATCCAAAATACTTGTTCATTCAGTCAGAATTAATATTCAGTTGTTATGCTCTATCGGTAACCTGCAATAGTTACTTTCAAACGGGTTGACACCAGCCTCCCGAACTCAATAAATCCAGGAGTCTATATGGAACAGGCAAACTCTGCTCCCGCTGTGCAACCCGCGCATGGTATGCGCACCTTCTTCACCATCTGGTCTGGACAGTTGGTTTCCCTGCTCGGCTCGCAGCTCACCGGCTTTGCCCTGGGCGTGTGGGTCTACGCCGAGACCTCCTCGGTGATGATGCTGGCGCTCACCCAGGTGGCCCAACAGATCCCCTACGTGCTTCTTTCACCGCTGGCAGGTGTGCTCTCTGACCGCTGGAACCGCCGCACCGCCATCATTGTCTCCGACCTGGGATGCGGGGCAGCCGTGCTGGGAATTGCCATCCTTTTCCTCACTGGCAACCTGCGCGCCTGGATGGCCATCCCCATCAACCTGTGGATGGCTGCTTTCAATACGCTCATGTGGCCGGCGCTCACCGCTACCGTCACCCTGCTGGTGCCCAAGGAGCAATTTGGACGTGTCAATGGCATCATGCAGTTGGGCGAGGCCATACCGCAGATCGCCGGTCCTGCCCTGGCCGGCATGCTCTACGTGGCCATCAAGATGGGCAACATGGCGCTCATCGATTTTGCTACTTATACCTTTTCGGTGCTGCTACTATTATTCTTTGTGCGTATCCCCGCACCGCCGCGCTCGCTTGATGGGCAGAAGGCCAAGGGTTCGGTGTGGAAGGAAATGCGCTTTGGACTGGACTACATCTTTGAGCGTAAGGGGCTGCTGGCCTTGCTCACCTTCTTCCTGCTGACCAACTTCCTCTCCGGTATCATGAGCCCGCTCATTGTCCCGCTCATCCTGGACAACTGGGACGCGGCCACGCTTGGCTTCTTGAGCACACTCATGGGTGTGGGTATGCTGGTGGGCACACTGGTGATGAGCGCCTGGGGCGGCGGCAAACGCAAGGTCTACACCCTGCTGGGCGCCGGCGCCATTGGCGGACTTTTTCTGGCAGCGCTGGGATTGCGCGTGTCGCTGCCGCTGATCGCGGTCTGCGGTGTGGGTTTGATGTTCATGGGGCCGTTCATGAACGCCTGCAGTCAGGCCATCTGGCAGGCCAAGGTGGCTCCCGATGTGCAGGGGCGCGTCTTCGCCGTACGCCGCACCATTGCCTGGTCGGCCATGATGGTGGCGCCGCTGCTGGCCGCGCCGCTGGCAGACAAGGTGTTTAAACCAGCTATGACCGAGGGCGGGGCGCTGGCCGCGCTGCTGGGTCCCATCTTTGGGGTGGGTGCCGGTCGCGGTGTCGGTGTGCTCATCACGCTGGTGGGATTGCTCACCGTACTGGTCTCAGTGGGGGCATTCTTTGTTCCGCGTATTCGCAATGTGGAGATCGATCTACCCGACTTCAAACCGGAAGACGAGTTGGCGAAATAACCGTGATACGGTTTCATTCTCAAACAATTCCCGGTTTCTGTTTTCAAGAAACCGGGAATTTGTACGAATCAACCAGGTAATTAAATTTAGACCCAATCTACTTTCTAAACCATTAACCCAACTTGCTCCCGCAGTTGGCGCAGAATTTCGCGTCCATCGGGTTGGAATTCCCGCATACGATGCAGGTTTTGACCGCGGCAGGCAGCGGCGGCATGGAAGCCGACTGCTTCTTCTCTTCACTCGGCGGCAGCGGTGGGATCGACACCACCTTCTTGACGGGTTTGGGTTGTTCGGGGGCGACCGGGAAGGGCGGCATCACCGCGGTTTTGACGGCCGGTGCGGGTGGCTCTTCCCTCTTCGGCAGCGGTGGCAATTTCACCGGCGCGGTTTCTGCTTTTGGCAGTGGTGGAGCTTTCACTTCCTGTGTTGGTATTCGCGGCGGGGCAGCAGGTGCCTGCGGTATGACCGGCTTCACTGGTGGTATCGGCGGCATCACCATCGGCTGTACCACTGCTGCCTTGCGTTCGCGCCCATAGATGAGCCAAAGGATGAACGCGAGCACCATGAAGGAACAGGAGGCGATCAAGAACACCAGCACCCTGCCTTCCTGCATCGCGTCTGAAAGGCCGCCGCGCGGATTGAGCAGTGTGTGCAGGAACAGGAAAGTGATCCCGATGAGCACCAGGATCCAGATCCAGCGGTTCTTCTTGCGCAGCGCGTGTCCGTACCCCTCGCTGAACCCCAGCATCTTGACGAACGAGTTTTCCAGCGCGACCGCGAAGATGACCAGCAGGAAGGCTTCGAAACCAGAGATCACATCAAATAGCCCGCTGCTGAGGGAGCTCTTGAGAAGCAGGCCGGTACCCAGCGTGGGCAGCCAGAACGCCAGGATTAACACCCCCGCGGTCAGCGCGCTCTTCTTGATCAGGCGCGAGCGTTTCTCCGCATCCAGGGCTTCATCATTGGTGTCCAGTGCTTCAGGTGTGCCGAACAGCAGCCCCGGCAGCAGGTGGAAGATGCGCGACACCGCTACCGAGAATATGGCGATCAGCAAATTTGTGGGGCGGACGGCCAGGTCGGCGCGCTCTCCCCACTTGCGCAGCGTGCGCCACTGCACAAAATCGTCAGCCAGACCCACCACGCCGTAAGCGATGGTCATGTAGGCGAACAGGCTCAACCCCGCCGAAGTAAAGGGCTTCCAGCCTGGCTCGAGCAGCGAGAACGTCAGACCGTAGAAGAAAAGTACGCCCAGCAGCTTGAGCACATCCATCAGTTTGGGGTGGTGCAAGGTGGTGCTCGTCTTCTTTTCCAGCCAGGCGGTGAAGCGGTTGATCCAGGCAATCGGCTTGAACTTGTCCTGCAGCAGTCTTTCCTTCTTGCCCAGGGTGCGCGTGAACAGTTCTGCAGCCACGGCGAAGGGCAGCATGATGAGCGCAGCCAGGATGATGTTGCCACCCAGTACCTTTGGCTCAGTGGAAATATCAGTTGGGCGGGGGATGTAAGTGGTGATCTCAGGCGTCAGCGGGCCCGGAGGACGGTAACCGGCGTTGCCTTGCTCGTCATTCACGCCGTACCAGGCTTGAACCATTGTCTGGGTCGTGTATCCGCTGGTGTTGGCAATCGGATCCAGGTCGATATTGACCTCGAACGCGACCGTATCATTGGGGTAAAACCTGTCACCTTCATTGTTGATCCCATCCCAGTCAGTCGCCACCAGATTCCCCTGGGCATCGAGCACCATGGTTGTGACCGTCCCGGTACGCAAGTTCAACCCCGAGTCGTTGGTGACTGTTCCGGTAACCGTCCACCTCGAGCCATCCTTGCTGAGTGATTCGTTTGCCGTGGTCAGTGGAACATATACAAGGGCATCGAGGTAACCACTTCTGTATCCATCGGTTTCGACTGTCATCCGGCTGATGCTGGATGATTCCAGGTTAACACCTATGTCTTGATGCAAGACATACGCGTCAAATGGGACGCGGCTGCCGGGTTCCAGGTAGTAGTTGAACTCAAAGTCCCACCCCACATTGACCACGTTGCCAGCCTGATCATAAAACCCGCTCACGATGCTGTCAGAGATCCAGGGTTCAGCGCCGTTGTTACTGAGCCAGCCTACCACATGATAGTATCCCAGCGAATCATAGTAGGTATTGGTTGCTTCCGCGTCCAGCCAGACAGAAGGCGCATCTTCTGTGTGCGGATAAAAATGCACATCTGCGCTGGCTATTGGCGTGCCCGGATCAAGGACCATCAACATAAAGGGAGTGACATCCCTTCCACGTTCATCGCCGGCTGGAGCAAGAGCGCTGCGGTAAGCATACATGGAGCCGGCAGCGATCAGTGTTCCTTGGTCGTCAAAAAGGGTTCCCATCAGGGTTCCCACCTCCACCCAGGAGTTCTCCTGGTTGACCAGTTCACCGGTCAGGTAAACATAAGCGTCATACACATTATCCGTATCCTGGATCATGATGTTCCGCACCTGAACATTGGCTTGCGCATAATTCGTGGAGTACTGATTAAAATCAGAAATCACTGCCGAAAAATTTGCTGGCGTGCCTGAATAATAGATCTCCAGATCGAATGGCGCGGTCTCTCCGGCTTGAATGGTTGAATAAGTAAGATACATTTCGTCGTACTCAATGATCGCATCGCCATAATCAGTGACCACCGATTTACCGCTCGAATCTGTCACCTGAACAATGACTTTCACACCGCCCACTACAGTATTCCCATGATTGGTGATTGTTCCAACGATATGAAACTTGGGAGTGTAATCCTGATCAATGTAGGTGTTGGTGATCTGCAATTCCAGTTGCTCTCCCCCAACCGCGGTTGGGAAGGGGGTTGGCGCGTTCACCCCGCCTTCACCTCCACTTTTTACTTCATCCGCCCTGGCGCTGCCCGTATTGATGGATAACAATAGAATGATTAAGAATGCAATGGCTGATGGTACTACAACAGACCAACGTTTCGTTCTCATGGATCACCTCTTTCTCATTGAAAATACCGGTAATCATGTGGGAAGATGATGAAGTTGAAAGGATGAAATGGGGGAGGATCGAACGCGGAGATGCAATGCTTTGAGCTGGCAGCAATAATCAAAGCATCCAGATAGAGTAATTCCACTTTGAGGGAATTTCTGCCCACAATAACTCCATTTCGGAGGACGCGAGCAGCAGTGAATAAAAAGAATAATTGCAAATTGGTTAATTCAGTATAGCACGCGGATTTCCCCTCACAAACAAGCGCTTTTGGTCCTGTTTGAGGAAAAACCGTTGCATTTCGTTTTAATTTATCGTTCTAAGTTGTTCGATTGAAATCAGCTTTTATCTGAGATATAGTGTTAATGCACTCCGAAAAAATGGCAAAGTCAGCGAAAGCTGGCGGCGCAGAGCTGAGGGTCTAAAGCAAGAACAGCGATCCTTGCCACGACTGCCCGGCTTCCCGATAATAGTGACTCCCGCGAAAGCAGGAGGAACAAGCCGTGGATCTAAAACCACTAAAAGTGGTCACGATACCAGGCGACCGAAGGCAAACCTGGCGAAAACCAGGGACGTAAAGTCAAGGGTCTAAAACCAAGAACACATAGGTCATGACAGCCTGGCTACCGAAGAGTGCGAACTTTCAATTTCAGGGCGCGTGAGCGCCCTTTTTGCATCCCCCGCCCGATTATTACGTATATATTCATGTGAATATATCCAAAGGAGAGAAAATGACCACTGAAACAGTAACTCACGAACATGAACACTGCGAGCACAAACACTCACATCACCACAACAACGGCGGCGGCGCCGTCTACGGCCTCGGTTTCATCGGCGCGGCCATCTACTTCATTGGCCAGGCCGGCACCTTCTGGCTGGGTGTGCTCGGATTCCTCAAGGCCATCGTCTGGCCGGTCTTCCTGGTACTCGGCCTAATGAAATTCATCGGTCTCTAGACCGCTCGAATTGCATGAAAAACGGACGCGCAAGCGTCCGTAACACCTTTGTAGGGGCGATTCATGAATCGCCCCTACAAACATTTTCCAATGCCACCGCGATCGCGCCGCCCACACTAGCGTTGTTCTTGATGAGAGCGATGTTGGCCGTCAGGCTTCTGCCCCCGGTGGCGTTCTTGATGGCGGTGAGGATAAATGGGGTCACTTCCTTGCCGCTGACGCCTTTCTTTTCCATCTCCTTCAACGCTGTCTTGATGGCAGCCTGCGTTTCTTTATAGGTTAAGGCATCCTTGTCCTCAAGCGGCACGCCCACCAGCAGCCCGCCAGGGTGCTGATTCACGAGCTTCTGCCGGAAGATCTCGGCGGCTTCCGCGGCATTTTCCACCGACCAGTCGATGGTGTAGCGACTGTCGCGTGTGTAGAAGAGCGGGAAATTCTTGGTCTTGTAGCCCACCACGGCTACGCGGTTCGTCTCCAGGTATTCCAGCGTGGCGGGGATGTCCATGAACGCTTTGACCCCGGCGCACACCGTGACACAGGGATAATCTGCCAGCGCGATGAGGTCCGAGGAGATGTCCATTGTCTTGTATCCCTCCGGTCCCACACCGCCGATACCGCCGGTGACGAACACCTTGATGCCTGCTGCAGAGGCGATGGCCAGGCTGGCGCTCACCGTAGTGGCTGCGTGCAGCTTCTTGGCCAGGATGAATGGAATATCGCGGTCGCTGGCCTTGAGGATGGTTTTGTCGGTGGAGAGGAACTCGATCTCCTCCCGGGTCATGCCCACCTTCATCTGCCCATTGATGATGGCAATGGTAGCCGGGATGGCTCCCGTCTCGCGGACGATTGCTTCCACGTCCAACGCGGTCTCGCGGTTCTGCGGGTAGGGCATGCCGTGTGCGATGATGGTCGATTCCAGTGCCACCACTGCCTTGCCGCGGCGCAGCGCTTGCTTCACTTCATTACTGATGACAATATTGTCCTTGATCATATTCATCTCCAAAAACGATACTGGCTGCCCAATCTTTCAAGAGCGGCGGCCAACTGGTTTTCATGATTCCTGAGCAGCAGGTCAATGATATCCCGGCGCGTGGGCGGCGATTCATGCGCACCGTAACGCGCGATGGTGTGCGCGGCCGCGGTAGAACCCACCAGACAGGCATCAACAGGTGTGAGCCCGTTCAGTACGGCGAACAGGAAACCGCCGCAGAACGCGTCCCCCGCGCCGGTGGTATCCACTACCGGGTCGATGCTGTGTAATTTGATAACCTTCTCGGTTGTCCCATCCACCAGCAGGCAGCCGTCGCTGTCGAGCGTGACCACCACCACTTTTGGTCCATATTCGCGAATGCGGCGGGCGGCTTTGAGCGGGTCGCGCAGTTTGGTTATTTGGTATGCCTCCTCGCGGCTGGGGAAGAAGTAGTCCACACTGGCCAGGATTTTGTTTGTTTTGAGATCCAGGTCGCGTGCAAACAGGAAGGAAGGATCCAGCGAGACCAATAGATGGTTTTCTTTGGCTGATCGCAGCAGCGCGGTGGCAACTGCCGTTGAATACGGTGTCTGAAAGCTGTAACCGGAAAGATGCAGGCAGGAGTATTTGCGTATGAGCGACGTGGGTATCTCCGGGTATTGCGCTTCCGCGTTCACGCCGCGATAGGAGTAGAACTTGCGCTCACCGGCCGGGTCAAGGATGGAGATGCAGATGGCCATCTGCCCCGGCACGCGCAGGAGGCGGCGGGTATCCACCCGGTGCTTGCGCATGTCCTTCTCGAGCAGCGTTGACCAGTGATCGCTGCCGCGCACGCCTAAGAATGTGGATAGGATGCCCAGGCTGCTGGCCACCACGGCGCAGTTCACCGCTGAGCCACCGGGGGAGATGAACAGATTATCCACCTTCTCATCTTGGTCAGTCCCTGCAGCGGAGGAGGTTCTCACGATCACGTCCATCGCGATATCACCGTATGCGAGCAACCTTTTCACAGTCATTCTCGTATAACCTTTATAGCCTGGTGTGAATTGGGTATGTAAAGTGCATGTGCATACCTATGATACACTTGGTTAGGCAGGTATTATATAGGTACACGTCTCCTTTTACCAGCGGGATGAGTACTTCCCGGTTCTTGGCAAACAACAAACCACCTTTGGCTTTTGGATGGAACTCATGACAGACCAGACCAAATCGGCGAAACCTGTAAAATTCACCATCTGGCATTACATCCCTGTTGTTCTTATTCTCGGCCTGGCCGGGTATTTTCTATACCCTCAGATCGCTTCCTTGACGCGTTCTTGGTATGTTGTCAAGAGCATGACCCTGTGGGCGGTGATCGCTGCCGCCGTCACCGAGACCATCAGTTGGATTGGTAACGGCGTCATCTTCTACTACATCCTCAAGGCCAACGGGCGCAAGATGTCCATTTTCAGGGGATCACTCATTGCCATCGGCACGCTCGCCGTTAGCCTGGTGGCCGGCGGCGGTGTGGGACTTGCGGTTTCATACGGCTGGCTCTACCGCGAAAGCAAGGACGGTAATTCTGCTTTCCTGGCGGGCACGATGCCGGCTTTCTTCAACACCGGCACCATCATGGCTGTATCGATCATCGGCGTCATCTACCTGTTCTTTGTGCATGACCTCAGCACCGGGCAGTTGATCCAGTTTGGCATCGCACTGCTTTTTCTGGGCTTCGTGGCCGCGGTGACGATTGCGGGCATGCGTTCCGAAAAGTTGGTCAAAAAAGTGGCTGACTGGGGTTTGAGCCGCTGGGCGAAGATTCGTCAACAAACCTACAACTCAGAACAGGTCTTCTCTGATATCGATAAGTTCTTCATCGCATCCAAATCGATGGGGAATGGCCGCTGGAGTCTGGCGCTTCTGGGCGCGGTCATCAACGTTGGTTTTGACATGCTGACCATGTTCTTCCTGTTCATTGCCGCGGGTCACCAGATCTCGGCAGGGACGCTGTTCGCCGGCTACGGTCTGCCGCTGGTGTTGGCCAAGGTAGCCTTTATTTTCCCGGGCGGCATTGGCGTGGTGGAGAGTAGCATGAACGGCCTTTTCGCCAGCTTGGGTGTACCCAGAGCTATCAGTGTGGTGGTTGTAATGAGCTATCGCCTGTTCTCGTTCTGGATTCCCACCATATTGGGTTTTGGCGCAGCGGCGTTCTTGAGCGGCAAGTTCTTTCACAAGCACAAAACAGAAAAAGAAGAAAATCCGGACTGATTGGCCGGATTTTTCTTTTATAAACAGGGATTTACTTTGCCAATCTGGCCGCAAAGCGGATGAACACATCCATGTAGATGGTGTTCCTACAATGTTTGATGGAGTGGCAATTGATTTGTCTTTCAAAAACCGAACTTGCTGGATAAACTGGCTATTAGCACGTTTTTCTCAATTGAAACAATTTGCTCAATAAAGACCAACGACTCTGAATTGTTTGAAAATAAAGTTAACCTTACTTCCAAATTACATCAATTCCATTGGAACAATAAATGGATGAACAAAAATATGGATCGATATTCTCTGGTAGTTCATAAATTGCTAACTCTTTGCCTGTTTCCACATTTACTATAGCCAAGTACCAGTCATCGTTGAGTGATAGATACAAATCCAAATCCTCTTCAGGTAAGTATAGATATAAGGAACTGGAATTAATTTGATCATACGAGCCCATTCCAACAAGCAAGTCTTTTTCATCTGGTGACCAGGCAAATACTGAATACCCATCTTCTAGCATTTCCACAATGTTTCCAACAACCCTTCCTGTATCAGTAGCTACTGGCTGTGTGAGGCTCGCTATTGAGGTAGGTAAGGGTTTTTCCGACGATTCCCCTTTGTACTCATCCCATTCATTGCAATCAAAGATCTTGTCATAGTTAGTTTCAAGGTCACGCAGGTGACATACCATAACCGGATTTGCCCTTGTGCTAGTGTAGTAAAACAAATACTTTGAATCAGTGGAAACTTCATACCCCCACGTATCGAGATTTCTGGACGGTGACAACACTTCGTTTATCATATTCTGATTAAAATCAAAAGAGAACAAACTATACCAGCCAGATTGATTCACATCGAGAAAAAAAGCTTTCTTTCCATCATCTGACCAAAAAGCTAAGGGTACCCAATTTTGCCCTGATGTGAATTTCAATTGTGTCAATTGAGTCAGTTCTTTTGAGTATAAATCCAAAAGATACAAGTAAATAATTCCATCGCCTGCTTTTCCGAGGAAAAGTACTTGAGGAGAACTACCGCCTATTAAAGTTGGTGTTGGAAAAGAGGTGTTTGTTGGTTTTGGGGTTTCAGTGGATGTGGGTTCATTGGTCGAATGAATTACTAGTTGACCATTGCTACATCCGGTTAAAAGTATGATAAAACAAGCGGTAACTAGAAAAATTCTACTAGGAATTATTGATTTCATATATCCTTTTGTATGTAGAAATTTATGATTGCTAATTGTAAATGAGAAAGCCAAACAGATCTTTGAGGGTTATCAAAACCTGACCTTGGTGTTTACTTTGCCAATCTGACGGCAAATTGGATGAAGGCGTCCACGTCCGCGAAGTTGCTCACCAGTCCCACCGAGATGCGCACCGCGCCGGAGGCTTTGCCGTCGATGCACAGGCGGAACTCGTCGTACGAGAGATGGGCGTCATGAGTGGGCCTGGCAAAGCAGGAATGCAGCTCCTCGGAGGAGATGCCCAGTGCGACCTCACCCGCGCCCGGGTTGCAGAAGCAGCCGGTGCGCAGCGACAGGTCGATCTTGTTGGCGTTTTGCTCCACAGAAAGGTGGTCGATCACCTGCCCGTCGGGATCGAAGAAGTTCAGCGCGATGGTGCCGCCGCGTTTTTCGTCGCACAGAGGGCCGTAGATCTTGAGTACGGGTTTGCCGTTGCTGTGCTTGATCTTGGTCAGTTCCTGCAGCAGCCAGCCGGTGAGCGCGTGCACGCGTTTGTGGATCACATCCAGGCCGATGCCCTTGAGGTGATTGAGTCCGATCTCCACCGCCGGGATGCTGAGGAAGTTGAGTGTGCCGTCCTCGAATGCACTAGGCGCTTCGGCCAGGTAGAACTTCTCGCCCTGCACCGAGGCCACCGTGATGGTCCCGCCCGCGAACCACGGACGGCGTAGTTTCTTCAAAGCTTCGCGACGCGCGATGAGCGCGCCGATGCCGGTGGGATAGCCGAACATCTTGTAGAACGAAATGGGCACAAAATCGGGGTGATACTTGCCCAGGTCAAGCGGGTTGGTGGGGGCAAAGGCGGCTGCGTCGAGCAGCACGTCCCATCCCAATTCATGTGCGCGCTCGATCCATTCCAGCGGGTGCTGGCGGCCTGAAAAATTTGATTGCGCCGGGAAGGCGAACAGGTTGGCAGCGCCGGATTTTGACGATGCCAGTTCAGCGTTCAGCTTGGTCTCGTCCACGCCCATCTCAGGCGGCAGCACGGGGATGTAGGTTACCTTCGCGTTGTGCGCCAGCGCATACTCGCGGATGCCGTTGACCGAGTTGTGGTTGTCATAAGTGAGCAAGTAATGGCTGTTCTTGCCAAACGGGTATGATTCGCCTACCAGCTTGAGCGCACCGCTGGCGTTGCTGGTGAAGATGACCACGTATTCCCTGGGATTGGCATGAAAGAAGTCCAGGATGGTGGTGCGCGTGTGTTCCACCATCTCGGTGGAGATTGCCGAGGTTGGGTTGGTGGAGTGCGGGTTGCCGAACACGTTGCTGCTCAGGAACTCGTGGTGCTTCCTGATCTGGCTTTCGGCGTACACACCCGAACCGGTATAATCCAGGTAAATGTGGCCGAGTTGGTCGATGCGTGCGTAATCGGTGGCGCGCAGGCGATCGATGTTTTCGGTCTCAAGGTATTCCGGGTATTGGGCAAGGAACTGGGGATCGATTGGATTGGGCATAAAAATATTGTATCCCAGTCCATCTTTTTCAACAGTGAAGCCTATCACATCCTTTTCAGACATTTGCCTGTCGACAAATTCACCACGTGCTATACTTTTTCTATGTCCATTACTCAGGAACCTACAATGATAGAGATCAATCCCGCTCAGGTTGTCATCAAGGATCCGTTCTGGTCGCCGCGGCTGGAAATGAATGCCACGCATTCGATCTTTCACCAGTGGCAGATGCTCGAGGCCAGCGGCTGCATCGACAACTTCCGTATTGCCGCCGGTGAGAAGGAAGGCTTCCGGGTGGGCATGTTCTTCGCTGATTCAGATGCCTACAAATGGCTTGACGCCGCTGCTTGCATCGAACGCAGCCATCACGATGCGAAATTATCCAAGTTGATGGATGAACTTATCGCCTTGCTCAGCCGCGCCCAGATGAAAGACGGCTATCTCTTCACTTATAACCAGCTCCACTTCCCCGGCCAGCGCTGGGTTAACCTGCAGGTGGAACACGAGCTGTACTGCCACGGCCACCTCATCGAGGCCGGGGTCTCGCACTACCAAGCCACCGGGCGTGAGGACCTGCTCAAGATCGCGCGCAGGGCAGCCGACTTGATCGTGAAGGACTTCCTGCAAGGCGGGCCGGCAGACACACCCGGTCATGAGGAGATCGAGATCGCACTGCTGCGTTTGCATGAGGTCACGGGTCACCGCCCGTACCGAGAACTGGCGCTGCACTTCATCGAGCAGCGCGGACGCGATCCGTTCTTTGGACTGGCACTCATCGGATCGTTCACCAGCAGCGCCATCCGCGGCAGGATCATTTCACTTCAGCAGCAAAGATATGAAAAAACCCATCCAGGTAAATTGATTGCCAGGCTTCCGGCAACGAACGAAGCCAGGCGTTCACGGTACAGCCTGCTGCGTTATTTTCTTAGCGGGCTGAACGGAAAATACTTCCAGCAGCATGCCCCTGTGCGCTGGCAGACCGTGCCGGTGGGGCACGCGGTGCGCTTTGGTTATCTCAAGACCGCCGAGGCCAGGTCATTGCGCGGGCGCACCGAAGAGAAACACCTGCGCACCCTGCAGCAGGCTTGGGAACGCATGGTCACACGGCGCATGGACGCGAGCGGCGGGTTGGGCGCGCTGCCCGTCAGCGAGGGGTTTGGCCGGGACTACGAACTTGACCCTGAAACTACTTACAATGAGACCTGCGCGGGTATTGCCTGCCTGTATTGGAACTGGCAGTTGGCCTGCCTGACCGCGGAAGCAAAATACAGCGACCTCTTTGAATGGCAGCTCTACAATTCCGTGCTGGCTGGGCTGGGTAGTGAAGGGAATACCTACCTGTACAACAACCCCACCGCCTGCCGCGGCGGCATCCAGCGCCAGGAGTGGTACTCCATCCCCTGCTGCCCATCCAACATCTCGCGCACGCTCGCTGACCTGGGCGGCTACCTGTGTACCGTTGATTCAAATGATCTGTGGCTTCACCAGTACATTGGCGGGCATGTCAAAACCGATGAGAGTATTGCTGCAGAAATCACAATTCGCTCCGGTTTACCCGCAAACAGTGATGTGGAGATAGATATGGAATTAAAGCAGCCACGGAATTTCACCCTTTGGCTGCGCAAACCTTCCTGGGCTGGCAAGTTCAGTGTCAATGTCGACGGCAAGCCAGTAACCCTCGATATTCCTGTTCAACCCAATCTTGACCCCACTATCGCCGGTTACGATCCGCGCGCGTCTGCCTTCATTCCCATTAGGCGCGAATGGCGCGGCAAGACCAAACTTCGCATCAGCATCGAAATACCCATCCGTGTCCTGCGTCCGTATCCCGATGCGAAGGGGTTGCACGGCCGGGTGGCCGTCAGCCGCGGACCACTGCTCTACTGTCTCGAAAGCCCCGATAACCCGGGTATCGATCTGTTCAACACGCCGATCGACGTAAATTCACTGCGATCCGAGTATCGCTCTGGCTTACTCGGAGGTACGGGGGTCATCTTTGGCCAAAGCACCGATGGTCAAGCGCTCATTTTTATCCCATACCACCTGTGGGGCAATCGTGGTGAATCTCAGATGACCGCCTGGGTGAAAGAGTAAACATACACTGAATCAATCATTTTCTGGAGGCCGCCGATTGTGCGCGGCCTCCTTTTTTCTTCAATATTTGTCTTGGAAAACTTCATAACTTCTTCATACTGGTGGGCTATTTTTAGTCCAATAATTGTTCTTAAAACAAGAATTGGAGAAAAAATGAAATTGATCACCAACTTTATCGTTGACGCAGTAGTCTTCGTTGGTTTTTTACTGGTTAACGAGCCAAAAATCACCAACCAGTCCATCCATGAGTGGCTGGGGCTGGCTGTGTTTGTCACTTTACTGGTACACCTCATCCTGCATTGGAAGTGGGTGGTAATGAAGATGCTATCCTTCTTCAAGAAGATGCCCGTCAGGGATCGAATCAACTTTATCGTGGATTTCATCTTCTTTCTAGCCATCATTACCGTCACTCTCACTGGAGTACTGATGTCAAAATCCGCATTGCCTGCGCTGGGCATATCAGTGGGGCATAGTGGTACCTGGAAACAATTACACTCGGTGTCAGCGGATGCTTCTTTGTATACCCTGGCACTGCATTTCGCGCTGCACTGGTCATGGATCATCGCGGCTTTCAAACGCCTAATCATTCAACCGATTGGCCGTCTCTTCCGAAAAACGCCAAAGCTCGCGGCTGTGTCTGTAAGAGCGGAAAACGAGTAGAGGAGGAAGACGATGAAAATTCTGGGCAGGATCCTGATCGTTTTGCTGGTTACAGCGGCATTCGGCACAGCCATCTACTTCATCGCACAGGCGATCTCTCAATCTGGAGGACTTCTGCCGGGTGGAAATCCCCAGCCGGGTGAAGAATTCACCGGTGATCCGCTATCTGCCGGTATCGTGAGCGGTGGGGAGGATGGCATTCAACTCCCCGAGGGTGGTGGGGGCGGCAGCGGCAATGGTCCGCGCGATGGCTCAGGCAACCGCAGGGGTGGTGGCGGAGGTGAAGAAGAACTCCCTGCCGGGCAAAATTGGCTTGAATTGCTCAAGGATATTGCGATCATTGGGGTGGTGACTCTGGTTGTGGTACTGATCCCAAAGGTTTTCCGGCGCAAAAAAGCTGCCTTACCTCTCAGCCATGTCTGAATCGAGAAACCGGCAAATGCTCATCCCCTGCGTACCCAGCAGGGGATGTTTTTCATCCTAAACTTCTTCAATATCTATCCTACCAATCTTCACAATTCCTGCAAATCATCAGAGTATCTTTACACTAAATAATTGTTAAGGAGTCAACAATGCGCCGCAGTGTCAGATCGATCATCTTCCTGATAATCCCTCTCCTCATGACCTCAGCGATCCTCTCCGGTTGCTCCTCGGCTGATACCGCCGAGGCGACCACCGGTGTGGTTACCGCATATTCCATGTCTTCAACGATCGATACTTCCGGGACCATTTCGGCCAAACAGCTTACCACCATGAGTTGGGGCACCAGCGGCATTGTTGGTGAGGTGAACGTGAACGTCAACGATGAGGTTAAAGCCGACGATGTCCTCCTGGCATTGGACCCCGAAACCGCTCCTTCAGACGTGATCTCAGCCACCGTGACTCTTGTTAGCGCCAAGCAATCACTCGAGGATGCGCAGCAATCAAACACATCCAGCGCCGCGGCTGAATTGGCACTGGCAAACGCGCAAAGCTCCTATGACTCAGCTCTGGCTTATTACTGGAATGCCAAGTACGGCGGCACTGTGGGCACCCAGGACCAGATCAACCTTTATCAATCCCAATACTACATAGCAGAAGAGAACGTTGAAACTAAGCAAACTGCCTATGACGCAGTCTCATATAAAGCTGACAGCGACACTGAAAAAGCAAAGGCACAGCAGGCACTCTCGCAGGCCATTATGGATCGCGATGATATCAAGGCTTCCCTCGATTACTACATGTCAGCACCCACCGCTCTGGACATTCAGACGCTGAGCGCCGAACTTAATGTTGCCAAGGCCAACCTGGAAGACGCCCAGCGCGCCTATGACCGTGTTAAAGACGGCCCGAACGCTGACGACATTGCAGCAGCCCAATCCAAGGTCAACGCGGCACAGGCGACTGTGAATCAGATGTACATCATCGCTCCCTTCGACGGCGAGGTCGCGGCCATCCTCACCCAGGAAGGCGATCAGGTCTCCCAGGGTGACAGCGCCATCATCATCGTCAATCGCTCTACACTCTACGTGGATGTGCAGATCGACGAGACTGACGTCTCCCGCATCGAACTTGACGACACGGCCACCATTACCTTTGACGCCATGCCCGATATCACAGCCACCGGCAAGGTGACCTTCATCAATCCGGTTGGTTCTTCGAGCTCCGGTGTGGTCAACTACACCGTGCGTGTGACCCTGGACGAAAGCAACCCCGATATCCTGCTCGGAGCCACCGCCACCATCAAGATCAACACCGGCGCGGCTGAGACCCTGCTTACTGTCCCGGTGGAGGCAGTCCTCACTGACGACGATGGTAATGAATATGTCATTCGTGTCAATAGCGACGGCAGCACCGAAACGGTCTATGTGACCAGCGGCACCGTTGTGGGCACCACCGTTGTGGTCAAGGGTGACCTGGCTGAAGGTGATATCGTTCTATTGACAACCTCCTCCAGTTCCTCATCGGATGAGACTGAAACCCAGGACAGCGGTCTGAATCTCCTGGGCGGCAACGGCGGCGGAATGCCCAGCGGCGGTGGTATGCCAAGCGGCGGTGGAATGCCCGGTCAGTAAACAGTGCGGCCTTCTCATTATCGGATAGAGGAACTGTCATGATCGAAGTCAAGGATATTTACAAGATCTACAAGCTCGGCGACCAGGAAGTGCACGCTCTGGACGGCGTCTCAATCACCATCCGCGATGGCGAAATGGTCTCCATCATGGGGCCGTCGGGATCGGGTAAAAGCACTCTCATGGCCATCCTGGGCTGCCTGGATATTCCAACTTCCGGCGCGTACTACATTGACGGCGAGGAAGTGGAAAAGATGAGTGAAGACCAATTGGCCAATCTGCGTGCTCACAAGATCGGCTTTGTCTTCCAGCAATTCAACCTGCTGCCGCGCACCAGCGCGCTTGAAAACGTGATGCTGCCCCTGCAATATGACGGCTTGAACACCAAATTGCGTATTGAAAAGGCCAAAGAAGCCCTTGAGATCGTCGGTCTCGCTGAGCGCATGTATCATCATCCAAATCAATTATCCGGCGGTCAGCAGCAGCGCGTGGCCATCGCCCGCGCACTGGTCAACGAACCTGCCATTCTCCTGGCCGACGAACCCACGGGCAATCTCGACAGCCGCACCGGTGCTGAAATAATTGCCATGTTCCAGAAACTACACAAGGAACGCCACCAGACGGTTGTTTATGTTACCCACGACTCATTTACCGCGAGGCACACCGAACGTGTCATCCATCTGGCTGATGGCCAGGTGAAGCGTGAAGAGATCATCGCTGATCCCCTGGTTGCGGGTGTCTCTCACCGCCCTGAAGACAATAACGGCTACGGCAAAGCCGTCCACGTGGAAAGTAAAAAGAAGGAGAAGCGGGCATGAATTTAATGGTGAACATCCGCGTTGCCCTGCGCGCGCTCAGATCGAACATGCTGCGTTCCTTCCTCACCGTTTTGGGTATCGTCATTGGCGTGGCTGCCGTGGTCGCGCTGCTTGGCGTGGGCCGCGGCGCCACGGCCAGCATCACTGACCGTGTGGCCGGCATGGGTTCGAACCTGGTCTCCATCTCGGCGCAGATGCGATTTGGTCCGGGTGGGTCGGGATCGTCAGCCTCCCTGCTTTTTGAGGACTACGAGATGATCCAGGCCAACGTGGACGGCATCGCCTCGGTCTCCCCAATCTATACCAGCCAATTGACGGTCAGCAGCAGCACGCGAACTTCTTATTACTCAATATCCGGCGTGACCCCCAACTACCTTGATGTGCGTTCCTATGAGATCGCCCAGGGCAGATTCATTTCCGAAGAGGATTATCTTGCCAATAAGCAGGTGGCTGTGCTCGGTTCCACCGTGGCTGAGGACATCTTCGAGGGCTTGAATCCCATTGGACGAAAACTCAAGATCAAGAGTGTTGAGTTTACCGTCATCGGTGTCTTCGCTGAGAGCGGTTCCTCCGGCGGCATGTCGAGCGGCGATGAGATCATCATTGTGCCCTTGAGTACCGGTTATGCCAAACTGTTTGGCAGCAGCGCCATGAGCAACGGGCAGCAGACGCTTTCCACCATCTACATTTCCGCTGCCAGCGCTGAAACAGTGGACCAGGTGATCAGCGATTGCGAACTGATTCTGCGATCCGATCATGCCCTCACTCTCTCAGAAGACTTGCCCTTCTCTGTTTCCAGTCAGGCTCAAGCCCTGGAAACCCTGAGCGAGGTTTCCGGCACGCTCACGGCTTTCCTCGGTGCCATCGCGGCCATTTCATTGCTCGTTGGCGGCATCGGCATTATGAATATCGAGTTGGTATCCGTCACCGAACGCACGCGCGAGATCGGTCTGCGCAAGGCTGTGGGCGCAACCCGAAAAGCCATCCTCGTTCAGTTCCTCATTGAAACGCTGACATTGGCCATTCTGGGAGGAGTGATCGGCGTGTTCGTTGGATCGCTGATCGCCTTGATCTTCACCTGGACCGGTATCATCACCGCCAAGATCACCTTTGACGTGATCGCGCTCGCATTTTTCTCAGCGGTCTTTATCGGCCTGTTTTTTGGCTTATATCCGGCTTACCAGGCTTCCAAGCTTCGCCCCATCGAAGCCCTGCGATACAAATAGAAACTGATTACTAAGAGGTGTTTCCATGAAAAGACCGGTAATAAAGACAGCAGCAGCAATCCTTGTGATCGTATTGGTGCTTTTCAGCGCGGTATGGCCGCTGGTGGGTTTGGATGAATTGCTGGGACTCGATAACGGCCGCGGCGGTGCAATGGCGCAGAACCCCCAGAGCGGTATGCCCGGAGGAGATCCGCCAGTATTCGACGGCACCCCACAGGCGAACATGCCCGGTCAGATGACACAGGGCACACCGCCTGCTGACATGCAGGACCAGCAGCCACAGGGTACACCCCAACCCGGTCAGGGCGGCGCGTTTGCTGATGGGATGCAGCCACGTATGCCAGACGACGCTGGACAAGGCGGCTTGATGCCGGTCATGCGTATCCTTCAATACGTTTTGTACGCCATTATCATTGTCTGCGGTCTGATCGCGTTTGGCGGCATCTGGATGGAAAAACGTTGGGGCAGCATGATGGCAATGATTACTGCGGCCATCGTGGTGGTCATGACGGTGACTTCATTGCTCGGGGTTATGTCCTCGGTTGTGCTCATTGAAAACATCATCAAACTTTTGTTGGTTATCGCGGTTGTTGTCCTGGCTGCTTTTCCTGCGGTAAAAACCAACAAGGAATCCGATATTACCTGATCCATCGGGCAATCCACAGATCACCTCTATGGATTGCCCGGATAAGTGAAATTGAGTATAAACTTATGCTACGAGTGCAGGAGTAAAAACAGAAATGTCAAAGAAAATCTTGATCGTGGACGATGAACAGAAAATTGTGGAGATCTGCCGGGATTACCTGAAGGCAGCTTTCTTTGACACAGTGATCGCCAGCGATGGTCCCTCGGCGCTTGCCGCGGTGGAACGGGAAAACCCGGACCTCATCATTCTGGACCTCATGCTCCCGGGTATGGATGGACTGGATGTCTGCCGCGAAGTGCGCCGCGAACACAGTACTCCCATCATCATGCTTACCGCGCGCGTGGAAGAGGCTGATAAATTGATTGGCCTTGAACTGGGCGCGGATGATTACATCACCAAGCCCTTCAGCCCGCGCGAGTTGGTCACACGTGTGCGCACCGTGCTTCGCCGGGTGACCGGCAATTCGCCTGCCGAGATCATCCGCGTTAGCGACCTCACCCTTGACCGCAATCGCTATGTGGCGGTCATGCCCGAGGGCGAGATCGCCCTCACGCCCACCGAGTTCGAGATCCTGGCCACCCTTGCCAGTCAACCGGGCCGTATCTTCTCGCGTTCGCAGCTTCTGGTTGCCGTGCGCGGTGTTGCCTTTGAAAGCTACGAGCGTGCCATCGATTCACATATCCGCAACCTGCGCCGCAAGCTCGAACCCGCTGAAGGCGATCCAAAGTACATCATCACGGTTCATGGTGTCGGTTACAAGTTCGCCGGTAGATAGAATGGATAAAAGAGCGCTCAATTCGGTCAAGGATATCCGTAGAAGGTTGATCTTCGTTGTTCTCAGGGCGTTGATCATTGTGGTCGCGTTAATGTTAATGGGACTTCTGGCAACAACGACTTATGAGATCAATAACAAGGCAAATGAAAATCCGTTTTACCGGTCACCGAGTTCAATGCTTTTGCAGGCATACTACGTGGGTCACGGCAGTTGGGAGGGAGTGGATCAACTTGTTGCCGATGTGGAGAATCCTGAAAGCGGCTTCACCATGCAGGATTGGCGCGATTCCATCGTCATCGACGGCAACAGCATTGTTCTTATCGATCACGGTCAGGCAGAGGGCGGGCTGGTTGGGCAGAAATACGATCCCCCGGAGGGTGTTCCCATTGACCAGATCATTGTGGATGGCAAGATCGTTGGCGGCATCATCAAGGATATGCGGGAGATGTCGCACCCGCTCAAACTCACGTTCGCGGTCATCAATCCCATTGCCCAGGTTTCCATCGGCGTGGGCATATTTGCCATTGTGTTGGGCTTCTTCCTTATCAGGCGCGTGGTCAATCCCATTGCCGAAGTTATCTCCGCAGCCGAGCAGGTGACCAACGGCGACCTGTCCACCCGCATTGCCGCCAAGAAGGGTAACGATGATCTTTCGGCGCTTATCAACCATTTCAACGACATGACCGCCTCACTGGAAAGCAACGATAACCAGCGGCGCCAGATGCTGGCCGATATCGCTCATGAATTGCGTACCCCGCTCTCGGTGCTGCGCGGCCGTTTGGAAGGCATCGTCGATGGAATCTACCCTGTGAATGAGATAAGCATCGCCCCCGCTCTTGAAGAGACTTACCTCCTGGAACGTCTGGTCGAGGATCTGCGTCTCCTCACCCTGGCAGAAACCCGCAAACTACACTTCGAGTTGCGTGAGGTTGACCTGGTCGATCTCATCGACCGGGCTGTCAATGTGTTCACCCCTCGTGCCATCGAAAAACAGACCAGTTTTACGCTGAGTATAGCTCCCGACTTACCAAAAGTCTGGGCGGATTCACAGCGGGTGGAGCAGGTGATCGGCAACATCATCGATAATGCCCTGAATTATTCCAATCTTAATACGCAGATAACGATCAATGCTGCACCTGAGAAAGATTCGGTACGAGTGTCCATCACCGATTTTGGCAACGGCTTACCAGAAGATGAAGTGGGCAAGATCTTTGACCGCTTCTACCGCAGTGAAAAAAGCCGCGCGCGCAAATCCGGCGGAGCCGGGTTGGGGCTGGCCATCGTCAAGCAACTGGTCGAGGCGCAGGGCGGCAGCGTGGGCGCTGAGAATAACCCCGCCGGTGGTTTGTGTGTTTGGTTCTTATTACCTCAAAAAGCCGGGTAAGCTTGTGGAAAATGCGGAAGTTATTCAAATGAGACGGTTTTGCCCGTCTCATTTCTTTGTTTTTCCTGCAAACCGCAATAGAATAGCTCTTGAATCAAAAACCGACAGCATCGAAACGACCTATAATCTGAATATCAAATCCTGAACCGACGGAGATCTACGATGGAAAACAAGGATTATCGTTTGTACGGATATCGCTGGGTGGTACTGGCGGCATTCATGTTCATCAACCTTACGATCCAGATACTGTGGATCGCCTACGCGCCCATCACCGGCCCGGCAGCCGCGTTCTACGGCGTTACCGACCTGCAGATCGGCTTCCTGGCCATGACGTTCATGATCGCCTTCATCCCGCTCTCGATCCCGGTCTCGTGGCTGATCGATACCTACGGCTTCCGCAAGACTGTTGGTCTTGGCGCCGCACTGATGGGCATCTTCGGTATCGTGCGCGGCCTGGCCGGCGCGAACTACACCCTGGTGCTGTTGAGCACCATCGGCATCGCGGTTGCCCAGCCCTTCCTCCTCAACGCCTGGACGACCGTCCCCGCCAAGTGGTTTGACGTGGAATTCCGTGCCACCGCTGTGGGCCTGGTCACCCTCTCCAACCTCATTGGCACCGCCATTGGCATGGTCCTCACCCCCATCCTCACCGAAACCATCGCCATTCCGCGGGTTCAGTTGATCTACGGTATCGTGGCCGCAGTTTCCGCTGTCCTTTTCATCGCCCTCGCCAAAGAAAAACCAGCCACGCCTCCCTGCCCGGCCGGCATGGAAGTGCGCTCGCTCATGCTTGACGGGCTCAAGAACGCCCTCAAGAACCGCATGTTCTGGATCTACCTGGCTGTTTCGTTCATTGGCCTGGGGTTGTTCAACGGTATGACCACCTGGGTGGAAGCCATCATCCGGCCAAGAGGGTTCACCCCCACCGAGGCGGGTACCCTGGGCGCGCTCATGCTCATTGGCGGCATCATCGGCGCGGTGGTCATCCCGCCGTTCTCTGACCGGTCGCATAAGCGCAAGAAATTCCTGCTCATCGGCATCCTGGCTGCCATCCCCGGTTTGGTGGGCGTCACCTTCGCCACCAAAGAGATGGCCTGGCTCCTCTATGTTTCAGCTTTCGTGATGGGCTTCTTCATCACCAGCACAAGCCCCATCGGCATGCAATACGCGGCCGAGATCACCCATCCCACTCCTGAAGGGACCAGCAATGGTCTGATCCAGCTCTTTGGACAAGCGTCTGTGGTCTTTGTTTACCTCATGGAAGCGCTCAAGGCTCCTGATGGCTCCTTCACTCCGGCTCTTTTGATGCTTGTTGGCCTGCTTGTGGTCTGCGCCTTGCTAATCACCCAACTAAAAGACCCCGAATACCTCAAGAAGGCGGAGTAATATGAGCGGCGAACCCTGTTTTCTGGCAGTTGACCTGGGCACCTCCGGCTGCAAAACTGCCATTGTCACCCTCAGTGGGCGCGTGCTCGGCTGGGAGTTCATGGAAGTGCCCATGCACGTGCTCCCCAACGGCGGCGCCGAACAGGACCCGCGCGATTGGTGGAATGCTTTCCTGCTTACCTCACGCAAGCTCGTCAGCAAGAAGCTTGTCGCCGTGGAAGACATCGCGGCGGTCTGCTGCTCCACCCAGGGCGAGGGCACCGTGGCTGTTGACCGCGACGGCAATGCCCTGATGAATTGCGTGCTCTGGATGGACATGCGCGGCGCGAAAAACCTCAAGAAGATCACCGGCGGCGCGCCTGAACTGGCCGGTTACAACGCAGCCAAACTGATGCGCTGGATCAACCTCACCGGCGGCGCGCCTTCACTCACCGGCAAAGATCCCTCAGCGCATATGCTCTTCATCCGCGACGAGTACCCCGATATCTACTCGATGACGTACAAATTCCTCAACGTCCTCGATTACATGAACCTGTGTCTCACCGGCCGCTTCACTGCCACGCCGGATTCCATTCTTACCTCCTGGGTGACCGACAACCGCGATTCTGCCAACGTCAAGTACTCACCCGTGCTCCTGGCCAACTGCGGCATCGACCCCGACAAGTTCCCAGAGATCGTGCGCTGCAATTCGGTCGTGGGCGAGCTCAAAGCCAGCGTGGCCGAATCTATTGGCCTCAAAGCTGGGGTCAGGGTGGTGGCTGGTGCCATCGACACCACTTCTGCTGCCATCGGCTCCGGCGCGGTCAAGGATTATGAAGGCCACCTGTACATCGGTACCTCCTCCTGGATGGCGGCGCACGTGCCCTTCAAGAAGACCGACCTGGCCAGTTCGCTGGCCTCGGTGCCCTGCGCGGTGCCCGGTAAGTACCTCATGATCATCATGCAGACTACGGCCGGAGGTAACCTCAACTTCCTGCGCGATAAGATCCTCTATCACAAAGACGAATTGCTGCGCGAGGAGCATGTGCCCGATGTTTACCGCATCATGGACCGCATCGCCGAGCGCGTACCGGCTGGCAGCAACGGCGTCATCTACGCCCCATGGCTGTACGGCGAACGCTCTCCGGTCGAAGACCGCACGGTGCGAGCGTCCATCTTCAACCTGTCACTTGAGAACTCGCGCGCCGATATCATCCGCGCCGTGCTCGAGGGGGTGGCGCTTAACACGCGCTGGATGCTCAACCCGGCCGAGAAGTTCCTCGGGCGCAAGCTCGAAGCGTTGAATTTCGTGGGCGGCGGCGCCAAATCGCAGATCTGGTGCCAGATCTTTGCCGACGTGATGAACGTGACCATCCGCCAGGTGAAGGACCCCATCGAAGTCAACGCCAAAGGCGCGGCCTTCATCGCCGCTGAAGCACTCGGCTTGCTCAAATTTGAGGATTTACCCGCCCGTGTGGAGTTTGAGAACATCTACACCCCCAACCCGGCCAACCGCGCGATTTATGATAAAGTTTTCGGTGAATTTGTGCGTTATTATGCACAGACGAAGGATATCTTCAAGCGTTTGAATGGGTAACAGTTTCACAAAAGAAAAATGTACGGGCACAGTATGCTGTGCCCGTACGTGTTTTTGTAATCCAAGAAAGATTATTTGATCCGATTCAGGTCTTCAGCCTTCTTCTCATCCTTGCGCAGCATGGCAAAGGCGATCTCGCGGAAGGCGGCCGGCACCTTTCTGACCTTCTTCTCTGTGCATAGAGCCAGGATATAGGTCACAGCGCATTTCTCCAGCAATTGCACGTTGAAAATGGTGCGGTCGGGGTCGGGACCGAGCAGCAGCGCGCCGTGGTTCTGCAGGATATAGGCATTGGCGTGGTTGCCGAGCGCCTTGAAGACGTTGTTCTTCAGGAAGGGCGTGCCTGAGGGGGCATAATCCACGATCTCTACAGATTTACCCAGGAACTTGACCTGTTCATCATAGAGTGCTGGGATGGGTGTGTGGGTGAGCGCCAGCGCGCTGGCATACACCTGGTGGGTGTGGATGACGCAGTTGGTGTCCAGGCGGTGTTCATAGATGGCAGCGTGCATGGAGCTTTCCACAGACGGCTTGCGCTTGCCCTCGATGGTGCTCATGTCCCAGCCCAGCACGCAGATGTCGTCCACTGTCATCTTGGCGTAATCATAGTTGCTGGGGGTGATGGCAAAGGCCTTCTGCCCAACCACCCGCACCGAGACGTTGCCGCCTGTGCCCATCAGGATGCCCTTCTGGATGAGTTTCTGGCAGATCTCTACAACAGTTTGTTTGGCTGTCTGGATTTCATTCATGGTTTCACCTGTGATTTTCTTTTTGATATCGTTTTGCCGTTATTATAGTACGGGGGTGCGTCGCCAATCCTGTTTGAAATGCGGAAGTTATCAAAAAAATCCCGGCCGCGAAGGGTCGGGATCTTATATTGGTTGTTTTTGGCTAATACTTCTTTTCGGAGAGTTCGATGATCTTGACCACCACGTCCACAGCCCGTTCCATCGAGCGTGTGGGCAGGCATTCAAAACGTCCGTGCGGGTAAAGTCCGCCGGTGAACAAGTTGGGGCAGGGCAGACCCATGAACGAGAGGCGTGAGCCGTCGGTGCCGCCGCGTACGGGCATGATGATTGGCTTGATACCCAACGCTTCGATGGCCTCGCGTGCCAGTTCAACCACGTGGAAGACCTCTTCGAGCTTCTCGCGCATGTTGTAGTACTGGTCTTTCAATTTCAGATCCAGCGTGCCGGCGCCGTAGCGTTTGTTGATCAGGTCGGCAGCCGCCTGCATCACGGCCTTGCGTTTCTCAAAGAGGTCGCGATTATGGTCGCGCACGATGTACATCATCTCGGTTTTTTCGGTCTGGCCCTGGATGTACATCAGGTGATAGAAGCCTTCATAGCCGGAGGTGTATTCAGGGCGTTCCTGGGGCGGCAGCATCGCGTCGAACTGATGGGCGATGTGGATGGCGTTGACCATCTTGTCCTTGGCCGAGCCGGGGTGTACGTTCGTTCCGTGCACGGTGACGCGCGCTTCAGCGGCGTTGAAGGTCTCGTATTCCATCTCGCCCAGCTCGCCGCCGTCGACCGTGTAGGCGAAGTCGGCGCCGAATTTCTTTACTTCAAAGTGGTCGGCTCCGCGGCCAACCTCTTCGTCTGGGGTGAAGCCGATCTTGATGGTGCCGTGCTTGAGGGCAGGGTTGGCGATCAATTGCTCGATTGCGGTCATAATGACGGCCACACCCGCTTTGTCATCCGCTCCCAGCAGCGTGTTGCCGTCGGTGACGATCAGTTCCTGTCCGGCATACTTGACCAGTTCCGGGTACACCTTTGGGTCCAGGTGCAGGTTCAGCTCCTTGTTCAGAAGCACGTCCTTGCCGTCGTAATTCTCGATGATACGCGGCGAGACGTTCGTCCCGCTCATCTCGGGGCTGGTATCCATGTGGGCGATGAAGCCAATGACGGGCAGCTTCTTATCGGTGTTGGCGGGCAGAGTGGCCATGATGTAGCAATTCTCATCTAGGCTCACGTCCTGCAAACCCAGTGCTTTCAATTCATCAACGAGCACCTTTGCCAGATCAAACTGAATCTTCGTGGATGGTGTTGTCTCCGATGCAAGGTCAGATTTGGTATCGATCTTGATGTACTTCAGGAACCGTTCTTTTACTGATGTCATGTTCATCCTCCGGTGGCTTTATTATATTCCCGCCTTTGGGAAAGCGAAAACGATTTTTAAGCTTTTCTTTGTAAAAGGTTGTATAATCTTTTGAAATAACTTGCGGGTGGAGCGTGATGGTCGCGATCTCAGAATTCTCGGATGAGCCAAGATTCAACATCAAGTCGGTGGAGCAGAAAACAGGCATCCAATCGGTGACCATCCGTGCCTGGGAGCGCCGCTACAGCCTGCTTACGCCCAAACGTGCTGAGAACGGTTACCGGCTTTACAGTGAACGCGACATTGCCGTCCTGCTCTGGGCACGATCAAGGGTGGAATCTGGCATCTCGATCAGCTCTGCCGTTAACGATTTCCAACAGCTCCAAAAAGCGCATAAATGGCCTGACGCCGTCATCAACGGTGCAGCACCCGCGGCGGCGCGGCCTGCCGAACGCTTATCCGCAGAAGCGGTCTCTCAGCAGTTCTTGCAGGCATTGCTCAGGTATGATGAAAAGATGGCCTCGGGTATCTTTGAAGAGATGCTGGGCAGTTTTGATCTGATCGAGTTGTTCGAGAATGTTCTCACTCCGGTGCTGGTGGAGATCGGTGAAGGCTGGGCACGCGGTGAGGTAAAAGTGGCCACCGAGCATTTTGCCAGCAACCTCATCCTCACCCGGCTGCAGGCTGTCTTTCAAGCGCTGCCTCTGCGTTCCTCCGGCCCGCGCGTGATGATCGGCTGTGCCCCCGACGAGCTGCATGTCATCGGTCCGCTCATGGTGGCTGTGCTTCTGCGTGAGATTGGCTACCGTGTGGAATTCCTGGGGCCCGACCTGCCGCTGGACGACCTGGCAGAGTTTGTGACACAGGAACCTCCAAAAATGCTCATCCTTTCTGCCACCTTGGCAGACTCGGCGTCAGCGCTGGTGAGTTTTCCAAAAAAGCTGCGAAAAGCCAAACAAATCCCTCTCTTTGGCTTCGGGGGATCCGGGTTTAACACCCGCCAGAACCTCATCAAACGCATTGACGGCATCTACCTGGGTCCGACCCTGCGTCAATCGCTCGAGAAGATCCGCATTACACTTCCCCTGCGTTCATCCGCAAAAAAGTAAACTTAATCCACGTTCTGTCCGGCAGCTTTCTGCAGTTTCTCGCGCATCCTGCGGTATTCGATTTATGGACGCTCTGTGATTAAGGCCGAAAGCCGTCTTTATGACGGCTCTCGGTGGTTTGGCGCTGCGGCTTCCCTACAAAATCGCGAGGAGGGATGCCGCAGCGCTGTGGTTAAAATTATTACACATCGTTGACACCACCTCCTCATCGTTAGGATAGCGTGACAATGGTCTTGCATGTTAAGTAAATCACAGCCGCTCTTGAAAGTCAAGAGATTCTTTCATAAGGTTGTACAAAACAGTTCACAGGTCTTTTATCACTTATAATTCGGACAATGAGATCGAATCCCCCAACCAGCATAAAGGCAAAAAACTGGCTTATCCCGTCAGGGATTGTTGTCTTGTCTCTTGCTGTGGTTGTTATCTGGCTTGTGTTCACCCCGCCGGGACTGATCGGCAAATTGCAGGCGGTGGCCTACTCTGTTTGTCACGAGAACCCTGATCACTCGCTTGCGATCAGCGGCATGCTGCTTCCGCTCTGCGCGCGCTGCACCGGCATGTTCCTGGGCGGTCTGCTTGGACTTGCCAGCCTGCGCGTGCTCACTCGCGGCGCCGCCTATCCTGCCCGCAGGATCAGATGGGTGTTGTGGGCGCTCGTCATCTTCTTCGCGGTGGATGGGTTGAACTCGGCCGCGTTCTCTTTCTTCGCTGGCCGCGCGCTTTATTTGCCCTCCAACGAACTACGGCTTTTTTCCGGCCTGGGCATGGGAATGGTGCTGGCAGCGGTGCTGCTTTCTCTGTGGCGCCAAACCATGGAAACCACCCCTGATCTAAGTTCGGGCTTCAAATCCTGGCGGCACTTGGCCATCACGATGCTCGTGGAAACCTTGCTTGGGCTGTCAATCCTCTTTTCTCCCGCCTGGCTTTACTACCCGGTTGCGCTCCTCTCGATCCTTGCTGTTCCATTCCTGCTCACAATGGTGTACACTTTACTTTGGACAATGATGCGCAAAAAAGAGAATTCCCTGCGAAACCTGAATCTGCGGTTTACGTATATCTTGTTGGGATGTCTTACAGCGTTCGTCCAGATCGGTGCATTTGACCTGCTGCGCTTCACGCTCACAGGTACCTGGGCAGGCATCCGGTTTTAGAAAAACTTTTGGAGAGGAAGATGGATATTTTTAGTATTTTTTCAGCATTTGGGTTGTCAGCCAGCGCGGGGTTGAATGCCTACATCCCCCTGCTCGTCGTTTCACTTCTGGCGAAGTACACAAACCTGATCACGCTGAAAGCGCCCTGGAACGCGATGGAGTCTTGGTGGTTTATCGGTGTGCTCATTGGCCTGTGTACCATTGAGATCGTCGCCGACAAGGTTCCTGCGGTGAATCATGTCAATGATGTTGTTCAGAGCTTGATCCGTCCCACTGCCGGGGCGATCGTGTTCGCGGCCAGCGCCTCCAACCTGACCGATGTCAATCCAGTCCTTGCCCTGATCGCAGGATTGTTCATTGCAGGAGGCGTGCACGCAGTCAAAGCTCTGGCTGTGCGCCCTGCGGTGACCGCGGTCACAGGATCGTTGGGTAATGTACCGATGAGTATCGCGGAAGATGCTACATCGACGGTGGTTTCCATTCTGGCTGTGGCGCTGCCCATCATCGCTGCCTGTTTGATGGTCATCATCATCACGATCCTGATTTCGCGGTTGCTCTTTGGCAAGTCTGAAGAGGAACCCGCGAAAAGGTAATAGTTGCAATATAGAAGACAACGGAGTGCAATTGATATGCACTCCGTTTCTTTTTTGGTCATTTTCATTTATGGCAGTACTGTCAATTCAATGAACTCGATCAACAACTCCAACGCCTGCGGATCGAGGCCGGGGCTGATCATCATCATACCGTGTCTGCCGTTGGGTATCTCGATGGGGCGATATGTCTCTCCCTTGGCTGATTCACACACGTAGTATTCTGAAGGGTCAGCCAGGCACCAAGCAGGTATGGCATTCCCGTCCGCCGGAGATTGCAGTTTTTGCACGGCTGAATTGTATGCCACTGTCAGGTAACCTCCGGGGGAGAGTGAGAAGGAACCCTGGCACGTGCCGGGTGTGACCTCGTTGGCCAGGTAGCAGCCATCTGGTGCGCCGTCCGCGCCGATGCTGGCCCCCGCGGTGACAATCCGCGTCGGGTCCGCGCCTTCCAACCCGGCTGCAGTTTGCACAGCCGCTTGTGCGTCCAGCAGCCAACCGGGCCGGTCGGTCATGTTGCATTCATAACCATTCTCGCACCCGCGGAAACTGAACGTGAACACACCAATGGAAAAGCCCTCAGGTACCAGTGGAAACCACGAACCGTCCTGCCACGGTTGCGCCGGGTCGGTGATGCCGCTGTCGACACCGCGGTTCTGCAGCCACACAGCCACCGCGCCCCAGTCGTGCTCACTCCCGCCCATCCAGTGCATCAGCACGATCACCGGGGCGGGATTGACACTGGCCGGGTAGTAGGTGCCGGTCAGGGTTTGGCCGTCAGACGCGGTAAATGTGATCACCTGCGGGTCGGCCGCCAGGGCTGGCAGTTCGGTTGCTGCTGTCTGATTTGTTTGGACAGGTTCCGATGATTTTTGTTCAAGAGGGGTTTCAGGCGATGAAGTTGACGCAACGCTGTCAATAGTAGGAGTGCAAGCGGTGCCAATTCCAAAAAGGATGACAAAAAAAAGATAATACCATTTTGCCTTCATTGGATCCTCCCAGGCTTGCATATGATTGACTGTTACGTAGATTATAAGAAAGTGGCTGACGCTTTACAACAAATTAATTTGTTACTGCGAGCAGGGTCTCTTTGGCAATTCGGATCCCGATCTCATCCCCCCTTTGACCTTTCTCCTTCAAGTTCAGAACCATAGACTCACCGCTTGCTCCGTGGGTGAATGTCCGGTAATGGTCACCTTTGAATATGGCTTCCTCCACTGTGAGCCGGACGAGGTTCGCCCCCGATTTTGCTTCTGTTGTTTCTGCGTCCAGCGAGAGCATGATGACGGTTGCCGCGCTGCCAACCCGTAAGCGTTGCTCCGGTGCGGCGGAACAGGCCAGCTCTCCAAACGCGGTGGAAATGGTCAGCGGATCCAACCTGACCACCCGTCCGGGCAGCAGGTTCTCCATACCCAGAAAACCGGCCACCCAGGCGTTTATGGGCTGTCGATAAAGTTCCTCTGGTGTGCCGCTCTGCACGATTTTACCTTCATTCAACAAAGCAAGGCGATCCCCAAGTGCCAGGGCTTCGTCCTGGTCATGGGTCACGTAAATGGCCGGGATACCGCTCTCATGCAGTACCTGGCGCAATTCTTCCTGTAGTTGGGCACGCAGGGCGCGGTCGAGCGCGGCCAGCGGTTCATCCAGCATGAGCAGGTGCGGTGAGGGAGCCAGTGCGCGCGCCAGCGCCACCCGTTGCTGTTCGCCGCCCGAAAGATCGGTCACGCGCCGCGTCCCGAACCCGGACAGGTTGACGCGCTGCAGCGCGTCAACCACCTTGCCATCGATCTCTTCCTTCGTCATTCCCTGCATACGTAAGCCAAAGGCGATATTGCCGCGCACATCGAGGTGAGGGAAGAGGGCGTAATCCTGAAACATCAGTCCAAACCGGCGCAGGTGGACGGGCACGCCGCGCATGTTCTCGCCGTTCCAAAGGACTTGACCTTGCTCGGCGGTCTCGATGCCGGCGATGATGCGCAGCAGTGTGCTCTTGCCGCTTCCGGAACGCCCGAGCAGACATAACACCTCGCCTGTTTTCACCTCCAGCGAGATGCCTCTCAGCAGCGGGCTGCCCTCGTATTCCTTCTCGATATTCACGACCTGGAGTTTGTCGGTTTTGGTCATGTTCAGATCTCCGTCATTCCGGCGGGCTGCAGCCGTTCCAGTAGGAATATGGCCAGGCCGCAGATCAACAAAAGGATGGTGGACATGGCCAGCGCCTGTCCGTAGTTCAACTCGCCGGGCATGCCAATATAGCGCGCGATGGCCACCGGCAGGGTGGGTGTTTCGGGCCGCGCCAGGAAGGTAGTGGCGCCGAACTCGCCCAGTGAAAGCGTGAAGGCGAAAATACCTCCCACCAGCAGCGGACGCCGCAGCAGGGGCGCGTCCACGTTGCGCCAGGTTTTCATCGATGACGCTCCCAGCACGCCCGCGGCCTGCCGCAGCGAGACCGGGATGGCATTCAGCGCGGGCTGCAGTGTGCGCACCACAAAGGGCATGGCCACCAGCGAATGTGCGATGGGGATGAGTAGCGGGAAGTGGCTCACATCCAGCGGCGCGCGCGTGAAGGTGACCAGGAAGCCCAGCCCAAGTGTCACCGCCGAAGCGCCCAGCGGCAGGGTGATGAGCGCGCTCAGCAACCCTTGCAGGCGCCGGGCCCTCGACATGGCATAGGCAGCCAGCGTGCCCAGCACCAGCGAGAGCAACACCGTCACCAGTGCGTAGAACAGCGAGTTCAGCGCCGCGCCTGCGGGCGGGACGTAGAAATAGGAATTGCTTGAGTTGACGAATAACTGCGTGTAGTTTTGAGTACTGAAGCGCATCACACCATCAGCGCCAAGGTTCAGCAGGGAGCGTGCTGCCAGCGCCAGCATGGGCAGCACGAGTAGCGTGATCAATAGGGTGTTAATGCCGAAGACTGCGAGCCTCTCGCCAAACGAGCGCAGATTGCGCAATGTCTCGCTGGTCAGTTTTGGCAGCAGCGGTATGTTGCGGCGACCGTTCACTTTGCCGTAGATCCAGGTAATGACGAAGGTGCACACCAGTTGCACCACTGCCAGCAGCCCCGCCAGCGGCAGGTTGAAGAGCGACATGGTCTGCTGGTAGATGGCCACCTCCAGCGTGGCGAAGTACGGCCCGCCCACCATGAGGATGACCGCGAAACTGGTGAAATCAAACAGGAAGACCAACAAGGCCGCTGCCAATATTGATGGACGCAGCAGCGGCAGGGTCACTTCTCTCAGCGCCTGCCGCGGTGACGCGCCCAGCACACGCGCGGTTTGTTCCCAGCGCTCGTCGAGCTGCGCCCAGGCGCTGCCCACTACGCGCAGCACGATGGTGGTGTTGTAGAAGACATGTACCAGCAGGATGCCCCACAAAGTGTTCATGAAGGTGATCGGCGCGGTATTAAGCTGGAACAGCCGCATCAGACCAAGGTTGAGCAGTCCGTGCGGACCCAGCAGGGCGGTGAACCCAGCCACGGCCACCACCGTAGGCAGGATGAAGGGCAGGGTGGTGAGAACGCGCAGCAGGTTCTTGCCGCGGAAGCGGTAATGCGCGAACACGTATGCCGCAGGCATGCCCAGCAGCAGTGTGAGCACGGTGGAAAGCCCCGCCTGCCAGGTGGTGAACCACAACGGACGCCACACCGGCGCCAGCGATGTCAGCGCGAAGCCGTTCTTTGCCGCTGACATCGCGGCGAAGGCGAGGATCTTTCCCAGCGGCAGAAAGAAGAACAACGCCAGGAAAGCCAGGGGCAGCAGCCACAGCAGCGCGTTCCCTGTGGGGAACCCTGCCTTGCGCGGACGGATCAACGCAGGATGGCCTCCGTCCAGTCGTTCAGCCATTTATCGCGGTTGGCGGCGATGACGGCGGGATCAAGCGCGGCCGGTTCGGCGGGGATCTGCGAGTACTTGACGAACACCTCGGGCAGTTGCGCTTCGGAGTTGACCGGGTACATGAACATCTGCAGCGGCATGTCTTCCTGGAACTTCACCGAGAGCATGTAATCGATGAATTTTTCGGCCAGGGCGCGGTTGGGTGTACCCTTGAGAATACCCGCGAATTCGATCTGTCTGAAGCACATATTGCGTCCCACCAGTGACGCGGTCGGCGCGTCAGCGGGCGGCTCGGCGGCGTAGATGACTTCCACCGGGGGGCTGCTGGCGTAAGAAAGCGCCATCGGCTGTGCGCCCTTGCCGCTGGAGGCGCTGAAGTTGGTGTAGTAGGCCGTGGACCAGTCGTTGACGATGACCAGACCGTTGTCCTTGAGCTGCTGCCAGTAGGTAATGTAGCCATCCTCACCGTACTCGGCGATGGTGGCCAGCAGGAAGACCAATCCGGTGGACGAGGTGGCCGGGTTTTCCACCACTAACAAGCTGTTGTATTCCGGTTGGGTCAGGTCGGCCAGGGTTTGCGGCACGGGCAGATTGTGTTCCGCGAAATATGCTTTGTCATAGTTGATGCACACATCACCGTAATCCACCGGTAGGGCGTTGTGCGTTGCGTCTAGTTGGAACTCGGCCGGAATGCCAGCCAGCAGCGGTGAGTCGTAAGGCTCATAAATGCCCTCGTCCAGCGCGCGCGAGAGCAGGGTGTTATCGACGCCGTAGAGCACGTCGGCCTGCGGGTTCTCCCTGGTGAGGATGGCGCGGTTGAGGGTGGAGCCGGCGTCGCCGCTCTTGACGAAGACCATCTTGACGTTGTTCTCCGCTTCGAACGCGGCGATGACATCCTCGCTGGCGGCGAAGGAGTCGTGCGTCATGATGGTGAGCGTGGCCGTCTCAGCCGGTTTGGGTTGGCAGGCGCTCAGGGCAAATGCCAGCGCGAGCGCCAGGATGAGCATGGAAGTGATCTTTTGTTTCATTTCTTCTCCAATTTCCGGGAATGGGTGTGGATGCACAGTAGCCTGCCGGAAGTGATCCTCACGGAGGCCGTGGACGCGGTCATTTGGTTGCTGATGCCGCGGGTATGTTCGGGGAAAAGTGTTTCATGCTTGAGGGGATAGGCCAGATGGGTCGTGGTCACGCCGCGCACTTCACCCCAAAGCGGCAGCAGCGAGACGGTGTCGCCAGGCTGACCGTGTATCTCGGCTGTCTGGCGGATGACGAAGACTTCTTCAACGCCGTCCTCAAAACGGACGGAGCAGTCTTCCAGTTGCGGCAGGAGCAACAGCGAGAGGTTGCCCAGCGTCTGGTCCAGGCGGCCGCCCAGCGCGCCCACCACCACCATTTCGCCGTAGCCCATTTCACGCGCGGCCAGAAGCGTTAGTTCCAGATCGGTTTCGTTCTTCGCGGGCGGGTAGCGGCGAATCTCCACGCCGGCGGCCTGCGCGCGCTCCACCTGGGCAGGCGACACCGAATCCAGATCGCCGATGAGCAGCGCGGGCGTGCGCCCGAGTGCTTCAAGATGGTTCAGGCCGCCGTCCACCGCGATGAGGAGGTCATCCTCGCGCAGGAAGGTCTTCAGCCAATCCTTTTTCTTCAGTTCGCCGTTTGCGAAAAGCACGGCACGTCTCGCGGCCATAATAAAACACCCTCCGCCGGGGAGGGTGAACGAGCGCTGGGTGAATTCCTCCGCCGGCATTATCCGGATCAGGTTTGCGGGTCGAGGACGTCGCGTCCTCCTCTCAGCCCGGCGTTCGGGCTCCCCGTTCTATATGATTGTCTGCAGTATAGACGAATGATTCGGCGAAGTCAAGCCAATGATAGGAGGATAAAGAAAGAGTGTGTCCGTTCGGACACACTCCATTGTGCTAAAGGGCTTCTTTCAAAATCCCCAGTAATTCCTGCTTGCCGATCTTGGCGTAATTCCCCTGCGGCCCGTGCTCGACGATCTGCCCGGCCATCAGGTCCAGCTTCTCGCTGTTGATGCCCACCTCGTGCAGTGAAACCGGCGCGCCCATTTGCTTGAAGAGCCCTTTTGTCTTCTCGATTCCTTCCAGCCCGACTTCGGAATCCGGACGGCCGTTCGCTTTGATGCCCAACACGTTGACCGCGTACTGCCTGTACTTGGCCGGATGGAACTGGCACAGGTATTTCATGTACGGCGGCGTGACAATGGCCAGCCCGGCGCCGTGCGCGATGTCGTAATGCGCGCTGAGCACGTGCTCGATGTTGTGGCAGCCCCAGTCCCCCTCCTTGCCCACGGGGATGATGGTGTTCAGGGCCATGGTGCCGCACCACATCAGGTTGGCGCGGGCTTCATAGTCATCGGGATTCGTCTGGGCTTTGAACGCGTTATCGAAGATCACGCGCATGACCGCTTCGGCCAGGCCGTCCTGGATGGGCGTGTCGTCTGGCAGCGAGAAGTAATCCTCAAACAGGTGAGAAAGCATATCCACCGAGCCGTAAGCCACCTGGATGGGTGGCACTGTGAAGGTATTGACCGGGTCGAGGATGGAAAAGACGGGGTATTGCGCCGGCACGTTGGCCATGCCGATCTTTTCCTTGGTCTCCCAGTTCGTGATCACGGCGTTGCCGTTCATTTCGGTGCCGGTGGCAGCCAGGGTGAGGATCGTGCCCAGCGGCAGGTTCTTCTCCGGGTAGGCCTTGCCTTTGTAGAAATCCCAGACGTCGCCGTCATAGGGGACGCCGATGGAAATGGCCTTGGCGCAGTCGATGGCGCTGCCGCCGCCCACCGCCAGGATGAAGTCCACTTTTTTCTCGCGGCAGATGCGGATGCCCTCATGCACCGTCGTCAGGCGCGGGTTGGGGTCCACCCCGCCCAACTCATAGACGTTTTTGCCGGCCAGTTGGCGCAGCACGCGGTCATACAGCCCGGTGCGCTTGATGCTGCCGCCGCCGTAGACCAGCAGGATGTTCTCCCCCTTGTCTTTCATCTCCTCGGCCAGTTTATCGGTGGCATCTCGGCCAAAGATGATCTTGGTGGGGTTTTTCAGTACAAAGTTGTGCATGATCTTGACTCCATTAAAGTTAAGTTATTTACAAGTTTTATCTACTTTTTCTTCACGCCGCATTCCGCGTAGACGCTGATCTTGTGGTCGAGCAGGTTGAGCGTCTCCTGAAGCTGCTTCATCCTGTCCAACAGCAGCGCGCGCTGCTCCTCCAGGATCTGCTTGCGGGCTTCAACCGTCCCGTCCCCCTGGTCCAGCAGCCTTACGTACTCGATGAGCACTTCGATGGAGAGGCCGGCGCTGCGCATGCACTTGATGAACTCCACCCGGTGCAGGTCGTCCTCGCTGTATTCACGGATACCGCCGCTGTTGCGCTTCACCGGTTCGATCAGCCCCACGCGCTCGTAGTAGCGCAGGGTATCAACGGAAAGATCAAATTTTTGACTCACTTCAGCGATTTTCATGAGCTCACCTATGGCAATAGTGTAACACCTGGAGTTGACTCCAGGTCAAGGGATTTTTCGAAAATTGTTCAAATGTCGCAGATTGGATTCGGTTTCGCGAATTTTCCTGGCACTTGCAGCCTGGGCAAGTGTGTGCCCCCGAGCCGAGCGAGTGAGGCCTTAATTGTTTATTGAAGCCTGTTTTGAAGCCTTGTGATGGGTATGATAATGATGAAATCAATGCTATACAATGGGCTGTCATTGGCGTTCATCAATGGCGGATGTTGATCCAATATCCGGGTCACCTCTCTAGAGATCACTTTTCACCCGCTTGTCTCTTACAGGCGGGTGATTTATTTACCGTGATGTTGGAGGAGCAAAGCAAAACCTGCCGTTTGCGAACGCATCATTGCGAATCACATTGTTCTGATGGTACATGGGGGAGGAATACAAGGAGGTGGGGAAGATTTCATGATCTTGAGAGGCAATTCCATGAACTGCCAGTAATTCACGTTCATCAAATCAGACCAGGAGGCTGATGATGAAAACAATTTCCTTTTCCAATCGTGTGCGGCTTGTTGTTTTGTTCGTTTTTCTGCTTTCCATCGCCGTTAGTTGTACCCCGGTAATCCCGTACATGGCCATGAACCCGCCGCCTGATTCCGATAAACCGTTCCCGGTACCCGCCGGGGATAACTCGTGCTGGATGCACACCGCGGCCAATGTTCTGGCCGGCGCCGGATATGGCAACGGCACCACCGTGCAGGACAGGGCGGATGATATCTTTGCCGACCTGGACACGCAGTATGGTGTGGCTTACGGCGGCTGGGCAGACTCTGCCATCACGTGGTGGCTCGCTTCGGCAAACAACACCTGGACCTCAAATCCCTACACCGTTGTTACCGTATACGGCAACAAGACCAAGATCCCCTGGGCAAATTCGAATGGCGCGCGGGATATCGCCAATGAACTGCGCAGCGGCAACCGGGTGGGCTTGAGCATCAGTTGGCCGACCGGTTCAGGCGGTTCCGGCGGACATGCCATTACCGCATGGGGAGATAATTTCTCAAGTTCGTCAGCGCTCACTGTCAACCCTGGCCAGATCCGTTTGACCGATTCTGACAATGAGAACAGCACCGGTGGAGACGTGCAGGTGTACACCTATGACAGCTACACCAGCCCCAATCCCGGTGGAGCAAATGAAGGCAACGGCTGGTATTTCGATTACGGCGCCAACCATCCCTTCATCAAGCATATCGTCACCTTGAGTCCAACAATGGGAGCGTATGGTGTGAATACAGTACACGTCGAAGGATCGTACCAGATCGAGCAAACTTCAAAACAGGAAGCCACTGACCTGCATTACACCGTGAGCACCGATGTTGAGATTCTTTCCTACCGCACGTGGCTGGACGTATCAGGCACTCCCACCATCACCGAAGCCACGCCGCGAAAATCCATCACTGTCGACTGGATCTTCGACAAACCCATCCCGCAGGGGAATACCGTCACTATCACCACCGAGTTTATCGAGCCTTCGTGGAACAAGATCGGCTACTCCGATGTGTATTTCACGTATCCTGAAGGCAAGAGTTTCTTCCTGCCTGACCTGGAATGGGAGATCGTGACGCCTGCCATCGAAAAAGCCGAAAGCATACCATATGTCACCGGGGGTTACGTGATCGGCAGCTTTGACGTATATGACCCCAAAAACCCCGATGCCGGCACCATCCACTACCGCCTGGTGCATGAATATCTCTACAACCAGAACCCCGAACTTCACACCTTCATGATCACCGGCACGCCCGGCGTCATCGTCAGCAATTTTGTTTTCGGGCATAGCTACGGATATCCCACCGAGGCGCAACTGTGGGAGTTCCAGGATTGGATGATGAAGGACGGCGAGAGATACATCCTGGGCGACAAGCCCGTGGAGATCACCATTGATTGGAAGGGCATGCTGCCCTATCCTGAAGGAGATATGGGAGATTAACATCCAATAGGGTGGGTTCGTCCTAAAGCAACCTCACCGAGTGGCTCAAAAAAGTAGGGTGCGTTGTCAACGCACCCTACGATTAATTCACCAAAGAAAATGGTCACGCTGCCTTCGCTGCCTCTCCGGCTTCCTCCGGCACGCGGCGCATGGCCAGGCTGGAGCACACCATCAGCACGGCGCTGAGCGCGAACAGGATCGTCCAGCCCCACAAAGCGCCCGGCCTCATGTTGTTGAACCAGTCGATCATCGGCCCTTCCAGGCGCGCCACCGCCGCCGACCCGGCCGTGGCCAGGTTGGTGAGGCCCATCAGCTTGCCGGCTTCTGCGCCGGAAGACATCTGGTTGGCCATGGCCCAGTTGGTGCTCATGAAGATGCCCAACCCCACGCCCATCACGGCACCGTAGGCGATGAGCTGAGTTGGTGTGTTGGCAAAAATGAGCAGCACCGCCCCCGCCGCGCCGATAAAGCCTGAGATGATATGGATGCGCTTGCGTCCGTAGCGGTCGCCCAGCCAGCCTGCAATCAGCGTGAAGATGATGAGTACGACCACGAAGGCGCCCATCACGAACTGCACGAACGAGACGGCGTTCTGCTCGGGAAACTTGTCGCGGATGAAGTACTGCGCGAAGGACTGGAAGCCGTAGATGCCCACCAGGTACAGGAAGCGGCTGAAGATGAGCTGCCAGTAGGCTTTTTTGCCGCCGGCCTTGAAGTTGAAGACGTCCTTCCACAATTCTTTGAACTTCACCCCTTCGGGCTTGACCGTGGTGGCCGAGCGTTCCTTGGCGCCGAACAGGGTGATGGCGCCGAAAAGGATCATGAAGCCGATGATGGTGCTCACCGAGAGTTTGGGGTCGGCGTTCTCACTGGCGATGAGTGAGCCCATCAGCAGCGAGGAGACGATGATGCCGAACATGTCGAAGGCGGTCTTGATGCCGCTGGCCATGCCCAACTGGCTGGTGGACACCTCATCTGGCAGCAGCCCCTGAACCGGGCCGTGCGCGATGTTCGAGAAGATCTGCAAGCCCAGGTAACCGATGAAGAGCGCTGGCAGTCCGCCCACAAATGCCAATATAGAGAGGAAGACCAGGTCGCCCAGCGTACCGAACCAGATGAAGGGACGGCGCCGTCCGAGTTTGGACGACCACTTGTCGCTGAGCGCGCCTGAGAGCGGCTGGATGATCATGGCCAGGATGAGCCCGAAGAAGGTGAGCAGACCCAGCCAGGTGTTCTTCTGTGTGGAGGGCACGTAGTTCAGCAGTACTGCCGGCAGGATGGTGACGTGCAGGCTGTTCCACATGAACGACAGGCCGATCCAGTAGGCGTTGAGGACAAAAAGATACCAGCCGCTGACTTTTTTCATTGAATTCTCCTGAGTAACAGTTACTTAATGAAGGAACTGCTTATAGAAGGCAAGCACCCGTTCCAGGTATTCCCCGCCCAGAGAATCCTCCGCGTCGCGGTGCCCGGCCTGCGCGATGACCCAGGCCGATGCGTCTGCACCTGCTGCTTCCACCATGTGCCGCAACTCAGCATTGCTGGTGTGTGGATCCTTGCCGCCGTGGATGAAGAGCACCGGCAGTGGCGCTATCCTGGCGCATTGATGATAAGGTTCGCGGGCGAACAGGAATTTCCCCGTCCAGATGGACATGCCCAGCACAATTATAGATGAAATTGGAAAAGAAAGGAAACGCGGTAGTCCTCGGTTGACAATGTCGCCGGCGATGGCCGTGGTCAGGCGCGCCGGACCACCGTCGGAGATGACCGCCCGCACCCCTTGCGGATGCTGCGCGGCGGTGAGCAGCGCCACGCGCCCGCCCATGGAGAAGCCGAGCAGACCAATGGCACTGCTGCCCTGCTGCAAGGCGAAATCTATGGCCGCGCGGCAGTCCTCCACTTCCAGCGCGCCGATGCTGGTAATCTTCCCCCGACTGCGCCCGTGGGCGCGAAAATTAAAATACAGCAGGTTGTAGCCGGCCTTGTGCAGCTCCGGCGCGTACTTGAGGTCAGGGTCGCAGCTTCCGGCGTAACCGTGCAGGCAAATGATGGCGCGCGTGGAGCCCGCGGCCGGGATCCACCAACCCACCAGGGTCACGCCGTCCGCGCTCTCGAATGACACATCCCTGTATTCCAGTCCAAGCTGGCCGGGGTCAAGGAACACCGTTTGCGGCTGCCGTCTGACAATGGGGCGCGAGAGTAGAAGTGAAAAGAGCACAATGAGCACGATGAAAGAGATGATCCAACAGGCAGTAGTCAAAAGAACACTCCTTAACTTTGGCATAATTGTATATCGAATAAAAAGACCAGGCTGCATAATGAGCCTGGTCTTGTTTTTATTTGCGTCTGATCTCCACGCGGTGCGCGTCCGCGCTGCCCGCGTGATAGGTGAGCAACTGCTTTTGCGCGTCCACCTCGTAGCTGCCGTCGGAGACGCTCACCGTGTATCCCTTGCCGTAATGAATGGCCGGGAAATGGATCTCGGTGGGTGCTTTAATCGAGGCATTGCCCTTGAACTCGAAGACGAATTTGCTGCTGAAGGGGTCGAACTCGATCAGCGTTGGCTTCCCGGCGGTCTTCACCGGGTAGGGGCGCGCGAAAACGCGCACGGCGCGTCCGCCCGAGTTGATGTCGGAGGGATCGGTCTGCTGATCGCGGCTGAAGAGTGACAGGTCCTCGTCGTTCCACAGGTCGCCGTGTTCGTTGGTGTTGTCGGATGTGTAGTTCCATAGCGTGTAACTGAGCAGGTTGTCATCCAGCGCGCGCAGGCTGCGGGCCAGCGCCTTCTCCTGGTCGCGGAAGTTGCCGGTCTTATAGGCCTTGCGCCCATTGAGATCAAAGGGGATGCCGATCTCGCCGATGAGGGTGGGGATGCCGTCCATCTTCTCGATGGCCTCGCGCTTGACGATTGCGTGTGTGCCAGCGAACACCTTGCGGACCTTCTTCGCGCCTACGGCGATGGTGTCGGTGAGGGTGTCGTAGCCCAGCCAGGGAATGAAGCGCTTGAGCACCAGCACCATGTCGTCGTACCAGTGGGCAGCGTAAGCAGTGTTGCTCAATTCGCCCGATCTGTATTCCGGAGAATGCGTATTCGGCACGGTCTCAATGAAGATCATGGCATCCTTGTCCACCGAGCGCACCATCTCAGTGAAACGGGTGACAAAGGGTTTGAAGTAATCGCGGTTGAAGTCCACGGGCTTGCCGTTGACTGCGCTGAAATAACCCGGTTGGCTTAAAACTGGATTACCGGATGCGTCGATCTGCCAGACGCCGCTCTGCAGCCATGGACAGCGAAATCCGTCTCTGAAAAGTGAAACCTTGCCCGGGTTGACTAGCTCCTCACCGGTCTTGCGCGGGTTGAGCAGACCGCGCATGAAGTCGATGGTCAGGGGATAGCCCGAGGCCAGTTGAAAGGACTGCCATGGACTGGGGGTCAGGCCCATTTGTGTCTCACCAAACTTTTTAGTGAGATCGCCCAGCCCGATGTAGCCGCTGGCAGGTTCATTCAACGTGTCATAACCCACCACATTGGGCAGCCCTTTGAGTTTTTTAACGACCTGTTTGACGGCATTGAAATAGTGCTGCTGCAGATACTCCTGCACGGGAACGCCATCTACCTGGCAATTTGGGGCAAAATCATTGCCGGCGAAAAACAGCGTGTACATCGTCGCCGCCGCGTACTTGGCATTATTGGTCCCCCAGATCATGCGCGGGTAGGGGTCGCCGATGGTCTGGTGCACGATGGCCGCGCCTGTCTCCTTGATCTTCGTGATGTCCATGCCAAGCACGTCGAAGACCCAGCCGGGCGCGCCGTCGCCGCCCGAAAAGCGCGACCACACGTCCTGGTGCGGGTCGATGAACAGGTTCAGCCCGTACTCTCCGGCTTTCTTGACCACCTTGTAAAGATAATCGAGGTACTCCTCGTCGTACTTACCAGGACTTTCATGCTCCACGGCCTCCCAGGTGATGAGGAAGCGCAGGAAGTTGAAGCCCCAGGCCTTAATGCGCGTGAAGTGTTCGTCAGCCTCTTCCAGCGGGAAGGGACGGCCGACGAAGCTGATGTTCTTGGTGTCGAAGAAGCCCTCCTGGCGGTAAGTGGCGCCGTCGGGAGTGAAGGGCACCTTGGAACTGCCGCCCAGGTTCACGCCGCGCAGCAGCACCGTACGCCCGGATTCGTCGCTGAACCAGTGACCTTTGGTCTGGATCATTAAGCTTCCTCCACAATCTTCTTTGCTTTCCTGCCGGTCAGCCAGGCGATGAACGCGCTCAGACCGGTGAGCAGCAGACCAAAGCCGCAGATGATGAGCACTTGGATGAGGCTGAGCAGGCCCAGGAACTCGGTCAGGTAGTTCGGCAGCGTCCAGGTGAGCTTGATGCCGTTCAGCACGAATGAAAGCACTGCCGGCAAACCGTTGATGAAGGCCGTCGTCATAACCAGCCCCAGCGCCTTGAGCGCGGCTTCGCCCGGATTGAGCCTGAAATGCCCGTTGTTGAGGAACAACACCAGCCATACCAGTGTCAGTGCTGCCGCGGCAGTGATACCCACATACATGATCAACTCGGTCACGCCGATGATCGAAGCCAGTGAATAGGTCAGCCCGTCCCACAGGGCGTAACGGTAGTTGAACAGCAACGCAAATACCAGCCCGCCGATGATCCAGCCAATGGCGCCGTTCTTCCAATTCTTCCACAGCCAGAACACGACCAGCGCCAGGAACAGCGCTGCCAGCACGGCGCGCGGGATGCGCTGCACGAATTCCTTGCTGTCGCGCAGGTCGTTCAGCACGGACTGGTACTGGCTCACATCTGAGCCGGTGGGCATGTCCTTCACCTCGCGGCCGATGGCGGCCGCGTAGGCGCTCACCAGCGCGGTCTGCTGCGCCTGGGTGGCAGCAGGCAGCGCCTCGATTACAGAGGGATCGAGAGCGAGCATCTCTGTCAGTACGCGTCCCTGGGTGGAGGCGGGCAGGTTGGCGCCGAGCAGCGCCGCAACCGTGGGCGCGACGTCCACCATCTGCATGTCAGCATAAGCCCCGGGGATCACCCCCGCGCCAACCATGACAAAGGGTTCCTCCAGTGTGACGGGGTCCTGTCCGCCGTGACCACCGGCATCGATCTGGCCGTGGTCGCTGAGCACAACGAGGGTGTCCTGCGAGAAGTCCAGGGTGGCGGCCAACTGTGCGATCATGTCGTCGCTGCGTTTGGCGGCCTCATCCCAAGCAGGTGAAACAGCACCGCCCTCGTGATGACCGGCGTAGTCCACCTGGTCGATGTGGATGAGCACCAGTTGGGCGCTGTTCGCTTCCAGCCAGGGCAGGGCTGCTGCCATCACTTCTTCGTCAGCATATCGGTCCTCTCCGGGAGTGTAGAACTTAAGGTCAACCGCATCCTGCGGGACAAGCTCCTCGAACCAGTAGTAGCCCGAAATGGCGGTGCTGATCCCGGCGCGGTGCGCGGCCGAGAAGATGTTGTCCTGTGTATAGGTGGGGATCTCCCCGTAGTCCAGGTTGAAGACCGGGCCGTCGTTCAGCCACGGCCAGGCGCCGGTGAGCAGGATGCTGTAGCCCGGCTCGGAAAAGGAGGGCGGCTGGCTGTGCATCCTGGCCGAGGCGCCCTGCGCGCGCAAACCTGCCAGCGTGGGCATCACATCTTCCTTCAACGAGGTATCGTAGCGCAGCGCATCCACCAGCACGATGACAACACGTCCGGTGGAGGGTTCGCCGAGTTTCTCGCCCGGCGCGGGGGGTGTGTCCTTGAGCGGAGAGCGGAAGGCGTAATTGGAATCGATCATGCCGGTGGCCCAGAAGTAGCAGCTGGCGGCGACGGCGATGAGTATGAATATGCTGATAAGAATGCGATAGGTTTGCTTCATGCGGGATCCTCAGGTTTGGATTATGGGCTTAATTGTATCAGGATACCCGGGCCGGGAACCGGCTTTGACAGGGTATCCTGATCGTATTAACGGAAATTATTCGGTTTTGCCTAAGCTGGGAGCTTTTCCATTGTGCGGCTGGTCTTGATGTCGATGCCGGTGCCCAGCGCGTTCTCGATGACAATCTGGTTCACCGTCACCGGGGCTTTCACTTCCACCTCACGCAGCAGCTTGAGCAGTTCGGGAATGCGCGGCTTGGGGAAAGGCGCTGAGGTGTGGACCGGCATCAGTGTATGTAGCGCGCCCGTGATGCGCACCGAACTGGCCACCATGCGGCGCGGGTCGCTGATCTCCTGGCCGGCGTAATCGACGCCTCGTTTGCAGCCATTGTTGATGACGCTCACCACAGTCTTGCCGTCGCGGGTCACTTCGAGCGTGCAGCCCTTGGGGCAGGTGGTGCAGATGATCTTCTCTGTGATCGTTGGCATTTTCAATCTACCTTTCAACCACGGCAATACGTAGTTCAGATGAAGCCTTCACCTTATCCAGGTGTTCCGGCTTGAGTGTGACCGTCACCATCTCGCCGGGGCGGGCGTATGGCTCCGCTTTACGGGCGATCAGTTCCTCGCCGCTGCGCACTTCCACCCAGACTGGTTTTTCGATCGGTTTGGTGACGCGCATCTGCAGCGGGATGGGGCCGTCGGCCAGGTGGTCGGGGTGCAGGGCTTGCGGCACCACGTAGCGCACGTTATCGGCGGCCTTCACCGGGATGGTCGGCGTTTCGTCCAGCTTGCCCTTCTGTGCCAGCACGGCGGCAGCTTTGCCTGCGATGAGGCCAGCCTCGGAGACCCAGTCCACCAGGTCGTACACGTGCACCACGTTGCCGGCCGAGAAGATGCCGGGGATGTTTGTCTGGAAGCCGTCGTCCACGAAGGGACCGGCGGTGATGGGATCGATGATCACACCCGCCTGGCGCGAAAGCTCGTTCTCAGGGATGAGACCCACCGAGAGCAGCAGCGTGTCGCAGGGGATGATCTCCTCGGTGCCCGGGATGGGCGCCCATTTATCGTCGACCGCCACCGACTCGATGGCCTCGACGCGGTTCTTGCCGATGATGTTCTTGACGGTGTGCTTGAGCTGAAGTTCGATGTCGTAGTCCATCAAACATTGCACGTAGTTGCGGGTGAGGCCGGAGAGGTAGGGCATGACCTCGAGGACGCGTTCCACTTTAGCGCCTTCAAAGGTGAGGCGGCGCGCCATGATCATGCCGATATCGCCCGAGCCGAGGATGACGAAGTTCTTGCCGGGCATGTAGCCTTCCACGTTCACCCAGCGCTGCGCCGTGCCCGCGGTGTAGACGCCGGCGGGGCGCGTGCCAGGCAGGCGAACCTGCGCGCGCGTGCGTTCGCGGCAGCCCATGGCCAGAATTACCGATTTTGCCTGTATCTCCAGGAATCCGTGCTTTCTGCTGCTGGCCAGGATGCGCTTGTCGCGCGTGATCTCCAGCACCATGGTGTCGAGCAGGAACTCCACCTTGGCCTGCATGGCCTGGTCGATGAAGCGCTGTGCGTAAGACGGACCCGGCAGGTCTTCCTTGAAGGTCTCCATGCCGAAGCCGTTGTGGATGCATTGCAGCAAAATGCCGCCCGGTTCGATGTCGCGCTCGATGATGAGCACATCCTGTGCGCCATTTTGCTTTGCGGCGATGGCCGCAGCCAGTCCGCCGGGGCCGGAGCCGATGACAACCACGTCGTAGCGATCTTTATGTGTCATCTCAGGCCTCCGTTTCCTTGGTGGGGCGGAAGAGGAACTCCGAGCCCGCGCCTTTTTTGGTCACTTCCAGCGGGGAAATGTTCAGCTCGCGCGCGAGGATGTCCACCACGCGCGGCATATCAAAGGAGCCCAGGCAGCGCCCGGTGCCCAGCCAGGTGCGCCGCTTGATGGCGTCGTAGGTGCGCGCGGGGATCGGTCCGTGGATCTCGGCCACGATCTCGCCCTCTGTGATCATCTCGCAGCGGCACACAATACGTCCGTAGCGTGCATCTTTTGCCACCAGCGCGGCCTGCTCCGCGCGCGTCATGTGGTTGAAGCGCGGACGCTGCTTGCGGATGGGGTTGTAGTCTTTCTTTTCGGTCAGCTTCTCGCCGGCGTCCTTGAGCAGCTCCACCACACGCTCGGCAATGGCCGGGGCGGCGGTGAGGCCGGGGCTTTCGATGCCGCCCAGGTTGACAAGGCCTTTCACTTCTTTGGCGATTTCAATGAGGAAGTCGTGCGAATAATCCACGTTGAGCGAACGGGCGTTACCGGTGGCGCGCATGCCGGCGAAGGTGGCGATGATGCCGCGCGTGTTGATGGAGGGCACCAGCTTCTGCGCGCCCGCCCAGATTTCGTTTAGCCCTGCGCCGGTGACCGCCGTGTCGTTCTTACCGGGCACCAGGTTGGAGTTGGGACCCACCACGGCGTTGCCGTGTGTGCTGCCCAGCACCAAAATGCCCTTGCTGTTCTCGTTGGGCACAGGGAAGAGGATGTTGTCGATCTGGATCTCGCTCTTATCAAGGATGTAATACTCGCCGCGGCGCGGGGTGATGGTGAAGTCGGGGCGCACGTTGGCAGCGTGCATCACGTCGTCGCAATCCACGCCGGCGGCGTTGACCGCCCAGCGGCAGCCAAAATCGCCGCGGTTGGTGTGGATTCCCTTGATGGTGTCGCCGTCCATGATGAAGCCTGTAAAAGCCGTGTCGGTGAGCACTTCCACGCCGTTGGCGATGGCGTTCTCCAGCGGCGCGATGACAGCCGCGAAGGGATCGACCATACCGCCGGTGGGGGTGTAAAGCGCGCCCTGCACCGCCGGGTTCACGTGCGGTTCGCGCTTGAGCATCTCCTCGCCGGAGATGACCTCGGCGCGCACGCCGTTCTGCTTGGAGCGCTGCATCAACCCGTCCAAACAGGAACAATCCTCATCTATAGTGACAATGTAAGCACCGCTGCGGCGGAAGGGGATGCCGAGGTCGACGGAAACCTGGTCCCACATGGGGTTGGCCAGGCTGTTCATCTCGGCCTTAAGGGTGCCCGGCACGGGATCGTGGCCGGCATGGATGATGGCGGAGTTGGCCGAACTTGCCCCTGAACCGATGTCGCTCTCTTTTTCGATGAGCAGCACCTTCAGGTCAAAGCGCGAGAGTGACCGGGCTGTCATACTTCCGATCACGCCGCCGCCGATGATGATCACATCATATGATTTCATAGGCTCCCGTCCATAACCAAGAGTAGACCCTCGCCGAAACGGGGGAATGTCACTATATAGTACCACTAAAAAGGTCTAAATTGTATCTTTGCACAAATGTGCATACGGATTCGGGCTCGCGCGATATAATCAGCACGTATTTTCATTTTTGATGCACAGATGTGCAAAATGTGACACTGCACAGGAGCTATGGGGTGGAACATGGATGAGATCGAAAAGAACATCGACGCGCTCAAGGTGGCGCGCATGTATTACTACCAGAACCTGACCACCGAGGCCATCGCCCGCGAGTTCGACGTTTCGCGCTCCACCGTCTCGCGCCTGCTCACCTACGCCCGCCAGCAGGGCCTGGTCAACATCCAGATCGTGGATCCCAACGAGCACCCTTCGCTGCTTGAAAAGAAGATCGTCGAGCAGTTCAGCGTCAAACGCACCCACGTGGTGCCCGTCCCGGCTGTGGCCGGCGAGGGGGAGTGGCTCGCCAGGGTGGCGCAGTACACCGCCAATTACCTCAACAGCGTCTTTGGCTCCGACATGATCATGGGCATTGCCTGGGGCACCACCATCAGCGGCATCTGCAAATACCTGTTGCCCAAGACCACACACAACGCCCAGATCATCCAGCTCAACGGCGCCGGCAACACATGGTCGATGGGCATCGAGTACGCCAGCGAGATCATCGTGCGTTTCGCCCAGAACTACCAGGCTGCGGCTAACCTCTTCCCCGTGCCCACCATCTTCGATTACGCCGCCACCAAGCAGGCGCTCTGGAAGGAGCGCAGCATCCGCTGCCTTCTCGACCTGCAGCAGCGCGCCGACGTGCTGCTCTACAGCATCGGCGCGGTCAATGCCGGCGTGCCTAGCCACGTTTACAGCGCCGGCTACCTCGAGAAGGCCGACCTGCAGGAGCTGCGGCACCTCAACCTGGCCGGCGACATCGCCACCGTCTTCTTCCGCGGGGACGGCAGCTTCGACGGCATTCCCCTCAACGAGCGTGCCAGCGGCCCCGGGCTGGAGCTCTTCCAGCGCAAGCACGGCATCTGCGTGGTCTCGGGTCTGGCCAAGGTGCGCGGCCTGGCCGCCGCCCTCAAAGGCGGCCTCATCAGCGAGCTCATCGTCGATGAGCCCACCGCCCGCAGCCTGGTGGAGGGGATTTTGATCAAATAAGAAGTAAAATAGATATAGATTACAAAGGTGGGCAATAGAATGGATAATCAACCAAACCATAAGCGAAGGTCGATCAGGTTCTCTGGATACGATTATTCCAATTGCGGGAGCTATTACGTAACGATTGCCACACATCTACGTAAAGCTATCTTTGGCAAGATTGTTAATAATGAGATAAAACTGAATCGTTATGGCCAAATCGCGTATGACCAGTGGTTCAAAACAGGCCAATTACGAGCAGGGGTGATGTTGTATGAGGATGAATTTGTTGTGATGCCCAATCACATCCACGGCATCATTCATATTGATAATCCGGATGAAACCACCGCTAACGATTGCGATGATTTATCAATTGAAAAATCAGGTATATCCATCGTAGGGGCGCAGCGTCGCTGCGCCCCTACCCGGGACATAGCGAACGATCATGGTTCGTGCGCTTCTGGGCATGAAAGCAGTATCAAGAATATCAAAGTTGTTCCTCATTCGCTGGGGGCTATTGTGCGTGCGTACAAATCTGCGGTGACGTACGCGATTCACGCGCTGCCAAATTTATCGCACACACCAGTTTGGCAGAGGAATTATTACGAACACATCATCGCCAATGAATGGGATTATCAGACTATTGTGGAGTACATCGTTTTCAATCCTGCCAAATGGCAGGAGGATTTAGAGTATCAAGGGGTGAATTAATCCCCGCTCGGATTCATAAGCACCACAGGTGTAAATGGGCATTCAGTCTCTTGACAAGGATAGATACAAAATCGCATATCAACCATTGTTGATCCCTTGAAGGTTAATCATCATCTTCTCCCACCCTGAGCCTTTTATGATTTGTCTACGGAAGATTGTGTCGTAGTTTTTTCAGTATGTCCACGTAAGTAATTGACCTGCTGTAGAACTGAGACAATCAGGGGAATTACAATGAATTGTTTATAAAACTAATCTACGACATTGTGTGTATAAGATATTGAACAACCTTTTTCCCGAATGGGGTTAGGCGATTTTCAAGTTGGTGTATTCCTGTATCTCCTATCATGCTTTTTATCGACGGTGTCAAATGTATTCCATCTGTGTACAACTTTTGCCAAGACCTATCTATCTTTTCTTCAGTCCAATCTGGTAGTAATAGTTTTAGAGATGCTAGTAAGCTTGTTGGAATTCCCCTATGTTCTTGAACAGGATTACCGGCCGCATTATTTGCTAATTCGGGATTGTTTAAAATTCTCAATAAGATAATATGGCTTGACTGCCACGACTTAACAAGATTAGTAATTTCTTCAATCTCTTCATACTGGGGATTCTCCGAAGTTATAGCAGACAAGAAAATAGAACGTAACGCATCTAATTTTTCTTGTTGCCTTGTTTCTGAAGCTTTAGTAAAAACATCTTCGACCATATCACGAAAATCGTCTCTATGAATGTATTCTTGATTTACTTCCATTTGAAGTGATGATACATCTTCTGAAAGACGAATTAAGAATTTATTCAATCTTTCATTCTTCACCCTCTGTAGAAAAAACGAAGCAGTACTAGAAACAATTCCTCCCACCCATGGAATGCCATTTAAAGCGATTGTTACTATATCTGCTGTTAATTCCGCTTTTGAACCTTCTAACTCCAGTTTATCCATCTCTCCCTCCTTTGAAAAAACGAATGATTGTATGAGTATTACATATATTTCGGTAGAAACACAAGCAAAAGAGAGAAAAATGTTTGTAGCTCAATTACTTCCAGCAGGCAGTTGATGTGTGGTTTTGCTTTTTTGAACCAACCATTCCCATATCGATCATAGTTCTTTCTATTCTCTTAAAGAGAGAAGGTTGGGTGAGAGCAACATAAACCCGGCCGGATCTCTCCAGCCGGGTCACAAACAACAAATTGCCTAAGCGTTGTTCTTACACATTCTTCGGCGGGTACCCCGTGATATCGCGGATCTCGTCATACAGCGGTTTCAGGCGGTCGTACATCTTGCAGTACACCTTGTTGTACAGCTCGTCGTAGATGCGGTGGTTGGCCACGTTGGGTTCGAACTCATCGCCGTGGTGGGTCATCTCGCGCACGGCCGTGTCAAAATCGGGATGCAGCTTGAGGCCGACGGCCAGGTCCATGGCCGCGCCCAGGCCGCTGGCTTCATACACATGCGGGCGCGAAGCAGGCAGGCCGAAGATATCGGCGGTGAGCTGCATGGCTGCCGCGCTCTGGCTGCCGCCACCGGCCACGCGGATCTCCTTGATGGGGATGCGCGTGCGCTTCTCGGTGCGTTCCTTGCCCTCGCGCAGCGCATAGGCCAACCCCTCCAGGATGGAGCGGTACATGTGGGCGCGTGTATGCACGTCGCCAAAGCCAATGATGGCGCCCTTGGCTTCGGGGCCGGGGATCTTGAGGCCCGGCGACCAGTACGGCTGAAGCGTGAGCCCCAGTGAGCCGGGCGGCACCGAATTGACCAGGTCGTCAAAGAGTTCCTCGGTCTCCACGCCGCGCTGGGAGGCCAGGCGTTCCTCGTTCATGCCGAACTCACGCTTGAACCACGAGACCATCCAATAGCCGCGGAAGATCTGCGTTTCCAGCGAATAGGCGTTGGGCACGGCGGCCGGGTAAGGCGGGATGAGCGGGATGACCTCAAGGTATTTCTTGAGGGTGATGTTGATGGTAGCGGTGGTGCCATAAGAGAGGCAGGCGATCTCGGGGTCGAAGCAGCCCGCGCCGATCACCTCGCAGGCCTTGTCAGCTGCGGCGGCGATCATGGGCAATCCCTCGGGGATGCCACTGGCTTTGGCAGCCGCGGCGGTGATGACGCCCAACTGGCTGCCCGGGGGCACCAGGTCGGGCAGGAATTCCTTTTCCACCGGCACGGCCTGCCACTTCCAGTCGCCCTTGCCGCACCATTGCAGCTTCTGGTAATCAAAGGGGATGTAACCCACCTGGCAGCCGACCGAGTCTTTGAACTCGCCGGTCATCTTGTAGGTCAGGTAGCCGGAAAGGAGCAGGTACTTGTGCGTGCGCGCCCAGATATCCGGCTGATTGCGCTGGATCCAGTTGCCCTCGGCTTCGGCTTGCAGGTAGGCCACCGTCTCGCTCATGCCGGCTACTTTAAACAGTGCTCCCCACAATCCACCCACCGGTTTGAGCCCGGGGGTGCGGCGCTGGTCCAGCCAGTGGATGGCCGGGCGCAGGGGCACGCCGTTCTTGTCCACGTTGATCAGCGTGGAGCGCTGCGTGGTGAGGGCCACGCCGGCGATTGCCTCCCTGTCAACGCCCTTCATCTTCCACAGCTTCTGGCAGGCGTCGCAGACGGCCTTCCAGTACAGGTCGGGGTCCTGTTCAGCCCAGCCGGGTTCGGTGGAGAAATAAGGTTCGATCACCACCCGTGACTTGGCGATGAGGTTGCCGCGCAGGTCAAAGACGAGGGCGCGCACCGATTGGGTGCCATTATCGATAGCCAGCAGTTGGTCTTTTGCCATCTCTACTCCTTGAGCGATTTGCTCCACTTTTTGGCGGCCTGTTCCTTGGTCATATCGAGGCCGAGCGTGCCGCCGGGGTTCATGATGTTGTTCGGGTCGAAATGTTTCTTGAGCGCGCGGATGACGTCCATGGCCGGGGTGCCAATCTGTCCTTCCAGCCAGGGCGAGGTCTGCTTGCCAACACCGTGGTGATGGCTCATGGCCGCGCCGCTCTTCTGGAAGGCTTCCAGGATGCCGTACTGCAGGTCAAGATACTCCTTTATTGTATCGATTTTTGCCACAAAGATGAAGTAAAGATTGCCGCCCTGTGGGTAAGCATGCGAGAGATGGGTCATGCACACGGTCTGCGGACGGCTCTTCACAAAGTCGCGCACCACCTTGTGCACGTGGCTCATCTGCGACCAGGTGACGGCGCACTCGAGCGTATCGATGAGGATGCCGAAGTCTTCCAGGTCCTCGCGCATGTAGGGGTCCATGAAGCGGCCCTTCTCCCAGTTGCTCACCACCGGCGCGAAGGAGATGTCAAAGGCGTGGTAGCGATTGGCGATGCGGCGGATCTTGCGGTCCACATTGGCCGAGAAGCCGCGCTCACCCTCGGTGTGGCCGAGCAGCAGGCATTTCTGCATGGGCTGGTAGCCGGTGGCCTTGAGCACTGAATCAGCGATGGTGCCCTCAATGTGATAGAGCTTCATGGCCACGTCGGTCTCTTCGGGATCCGAGAGGCGGAAGACAGAGGGCAGGCCGATCTCGGCCTGCATCATCTCGCGGCAGGCAGCCTGGGCCTCTTCCCAGGTGCGGAACATATAGCTGTAGCGGCAGCGGTTTTTGGGCATGTAGCGGCACAACTTGAGCGTCACGTTGGTGAGGATGCCGAAGGCGCCCTCGCTGCCCATCATGATCTGATCGAAATCAGGGCCGGTGGCGCAGCGTGGGTGTTCCTGCGTCTTGAAGATGCCGCGCGGAGTGACGTACTCCTGCGCGATGACGATGTCTTCTATCTTGCCGTAGTAGGTGCTGTTCTGCCCGGCGCCGCGCGTCACCACCCAACCTCCCACGCTGGAATATTCAAAGGACTGCGGGAAGTGACCGGCGGTGTAGCGGCGTTTGGCGCCCAGCTTCTCTGGCGCATTGTTGAGGTAATCCTCGAGCTGCGGTCCTGTCATGCCGGCTTCCACGGTGATGGTCTGGTCGATCTCGTTGATGCTGATGACCTTGTTCATGTGCACGCTCATGTCCACCGAGATGCCGCCGTTCGGGCATTCCAGTCCGCGCGTCACCGAGGAGCCGCCGCCGTAAACGGTCATGGCGATGCGGTTCTTGTCGCAGTAGGCCACCAGTTCCTCGATCTCCTTCTGGTTGCGCGGCGCGACCACCACGTCGGCGATGTTCTCCACGATGTGCTTGCGCAGACGCAGCGCGTCGATCATGGCGCCGCCGTAAGCCCGGCTCATGCGCGTGTAGGTATCGGTGCGCACGTTTTCCTTGCCGCAGATGGAGGCAAACTTGTCGATGTGCTTCTTGTCCAGTTTGACCGGCACGTTGACCTCAACCTTGTCCAGCGCCAGGTCAACTGGCACGAGCATGTCGGTGCACTTCATGTTGAAGGTGTCGAGTACCAAACGCACCAGTCCGCTGTTGGGGTGCTTGTACTTGGCCATATCGCCCCATTTGAGCAGGGCGCGGTAGGTGCCCTCGGGGGTGGGTTTCTCGTACCAGGTGGGAATGCACTTGATCTTTTTGGTCATGGCTGCTCCTTATTTTTCCTTGCCGGTGGGTGCCGGGCTGTAATAGGCGTTGTAGATCTTGAGATAACGTTCTTCTTCACGTTTCCAGCGTCTGTCATCCCAGCCCAATTCGGGTTGGGCGATGGCGCGTATGCGTTCCAGTTGCGGCGCCGCTCCCTGCGGCAGCAGCATACCCAAACGCACGCGGCGCAGCAGCAGATCATCGAGGTGAGAGATGCCGCCCGAACGAGCCGCCCAGCGGATCTCAGCCCAAACATTGGGCAGCGTGCCGATGTGTTCCATCTCTTCCTTTTTGACTGCTGCCAGCAGGGCAGGGGTGTCCATGCCGTAGCGGCCGCTGAGATAGGCAAGGTCCTGGCCCGAGATGTCCTTGGAGACGTCAAAGAGCGGCTGCGGGTCAAAGTAGCGCACACGACTGGTGAGGTCGGGGCTGCCGCTCAGATGAGGTGCGGCCAGTTGCAGCGCCTGCTCGGCCATGATGCGGAAGGTGGTGAGTTTGCCGCCGGTGACGGTGATGAGCCCTTCTTCCTCCCAGACCACATGGGCGCGAGATTCCTTGGAAGGGTCCAGTCCCTGCCCGCTGCTGATGATCGGGCGCAGCCCGGAGAATGTGGACACAATGTCGGCGCGGGTGAGGGCTGCACCGCCCAGGGTGGCGTTGCCGGCCTCAAGGATATAGTCGATCTCGTCGGCCAGCGCGTAAGGCTCGTTGGCTCCTGGCGTGACCTTGTGGTCAAGGTCCGTTGTACCGATGATGGTGGTACCTTCCCAGGGGATGGCGAACATGGCACGGCGGTCGCGCGGGTGCAGCAGTGTCACGGCGTGCGGCAGGGGCAGGCGCTCGCGCTTGAAGATGAGGTGCGAACCGCGAAGCGGTCGGATGCGCGGCAAAGCGCCCACCTGTCCGCGCAGGGTATCACTCCAGGGGCCGGTGGCGTTGATGACCACTTTAGCCTTGACCTCCACTTGGTGTTCGCTATCGCCAGAATTGTCGGAGAGTACAGCGCCGCAAACGCGTCCATCGCTGCCGCGCAGCAGCTTTTCTGCTTTGGCGTAGTTGAGGGCCGCGCCGCCGTCGCAAACCGCTTCACGCAGCATATGGATTACGAGCCGGGCATCATCCATCTCAGCGTCGTAGTAGAGAAAGCCGCCGTCCAGACCCTCGCTGCGGAACTGCGGGATCGCAACCAGCATGCCTTCCCTCGAATAGCGGCGGTGCTTCCACTTGGGTGCCATCAGGTCATAGATGATGACGCCGATGGCGAACTGCGATGCGGTATGGGCATCATCGAAGACGGGCATCAGAAAGCCCAGAGGTGTGACCAGGTCTTTGGCCTCGCGCAGCATCCACTCGCGTTCCTGCACAGACTCGTGGGTCACGTCCCACTGCTTGTTCTTGAGATAGCGGAACCCGCCGTGCACCAGCTTGGAGGATCGGCTGGAGGTGCCGCTGGCGAAGTCGTTGGCCTCGACAAGCAGCACTTTCAGCCCGGCAGCCACCGCGCGCCGGAAGACGCCCGCGCCGGTGATACCGCCGCCGATGACCAGGATGTCCCACTCCCGGTCGATCTTTTTCCATATTTCTTCACGCCAACCTTTTTCCCACATGGTTAACTCCTGAGAATAAAGATCATTCGCCTAGACGAATGTTTTCTGCTTTTTGCCAGAGGGTGATGCTTTCGTTCATGGTGCTGCGTACAACAGATTCCACGTCGTCAAGGTTGCCCGATGAAGCCGCCGTGGCTAATGCCGTATAGTAATTGCGTGAGGATTCCCTGGAGGCTGGGATCGAAAAATAAAGCGCGCCCATGGTCCTGTAGAGGTCGATGAAGCCGTTGAAGATGAGTGTGAAAACCGGGTTGCCCGAGAGCTGCGTGCACAGGATGTGCAGGTTCATGTCATAATCAACGAAGACTTCCTTGTTGTCGTCCAACTCGATCCGCCTGTCCAGAAATTGCAGCACCGACTCTTTGGCATTCTGCACTGCCAGGCGTGTGTATTCGGGCGCCAGCAGCAGGCGGATCTGCAGCAGGTGTTTGACGAAATCGGTGGGCAGGTACTGCGGAAAGCGTGCCACGGTACCCAGGATGGTGAGATTGCCCTCGCGCCAGAAGTCGCGCACGCGTGTGGGCTTGCCCTGGCGGATCTCCAGCCAACCATCGCGGGATAAGCGCTGTAGCGCCTCGCGCAGGGTGGGGCGGGTGACGCCAAGCTGCTCGGCCAGTTCGCGTTCCGGCGGCAGGGTGGAATTAATGGCAAAAGTGCCGTCCAGGATGGCTTCCACCAGGCGGTTCTCAGTCAATTCAGCAGGTTTATTGGGCGCTTCCCATTGTGTCATGGAACACTCCATATGAAAATTGGTAAGAGGTCTGACCAGTTCTGATTAACAAAATTATAGCAAATCAGAAATCAGAATGCAACATGTAATTTGTCAGAAAACACAGGAAAACAATAATCCCGCGTGACGGATACATGGATGTTGTTTTTTTTGGGAATATTTATTTCGGGGTACGGATCAGCATTTTTCTGATCTGGGAGAGCTGCTCGGCCACCAGACCCAGCAGCATACAGATGATGCTGACGATGAAAGCGAACAGTGATCCTACGCTCAAACCTCTGCCCTGGATCAGAATAGGAAGCCCCCAACCCAGACCAGCCAGGAAACAGATCACTGATACCGGCACAAAGATGCGCAAGGGATTGAAGAACATGACCATGTTAATAATCTCTTGCACTGTGTTTACCGCGGAGTGCAGATTGATGGTGCTCTTTCCGCCCTGACGCGGCTTGATGATGATGGGATGTTCTACCACCAGCGCGCCCTCTGATATGAAAGTGAGAGCAATGACATCACTGTAAGCCATGGAATCGGGGCAGGCATCCATGTATTGTTTCGCCAGGTCGGTGCGGTAAAGCTTCATACCGGAATTCAGATCAGAGATCTTGTTGGGGATGAGCATGCGTGAAACCCAGCGAATGAGAGCTTTGCCGGTGTTGCGCAGGCTTGGTACCCGATTTGCCTTGCCGCGTGCGCCAATGACCATGTCGGCATCACAGGCTTCCAGTTTTGCTAACAGATCAAGAATAGAACTCAATTCATGCTGCCCATCTGCGTCAACGGTGACTACGTAGTTTGTCTCAACGTTGCGGATGCCGGTCTTGATGGCGCCGCCATAGCCACGGTTCACCTTGTGGTTCAGCACCTTAACGAAATCTGATTTGGGGAGATTCGCAAGGATCTCACGCGTTCTATCCCTTGAACCATCATTGACGAGGATGAGATCAAAGCCGTTCTTTTTACAGAAAGCTGTCCATTCTTCTGACAAATGAGGCAGGTTCTCTGCTTCGTTATAGATGGGGATGATAATGCTCAGTTTTTTCATAGTTTTCATTTTAATGATTGCGGGTTCGAGCGCTTGAACAGAAAAAGAGTGAGAATTTTACGCATGTTATAATCCCATTATACTTTAAGAATCGGGCGGAGCTGTTTAATGCTTTTTACTCTCTCTTTGTTGCTCTACGTGATCGCGGCGGTTGTCCTGTGCGCTGTTGTCTTTAAAAAGCTCAGTGTATCAAATCTGATCATCACCTTTTACTTGACTTTTTTTTGCGGGAACATCATTGTTGAATTGCTCCTGCACTTTATGAGCAAGCTGAACAACTCAGGCCTCTTCCTGTGGATACAGGCAATCCTTTGTTTAGTGGTAGTTGCCTCAGCCCTGATCATTGGCAAGCCTGTTAAAGATTTTTTTAGCTTCAGTCTTTTTCCCGTGAAGGAGAAGGGGTTCACCTTTTCCATCATCTTGATCGGGTTAATGGCTGTCTGCTTTGTTACTTTGTTGGTCATCGGCAGCCAGACCCCCCCCAACAACCTCGACAGTCTGCATACACACCTCAACCGGATCTATTACTGGTTGCAGCACGGTAACTTTGCTGTTTGGCCTGCCACCAGCGACTTCCAAGTTACCTACCCGATCAACGCAAATATGCAGGGATTGTGGATCTTCCTGCTGACAGGTAATGAAAACCTCTTCTTCCTTTTCTCTTGGTTCTCCCTTTTCACGATATGTGCAGTGATCTTTAGGATTGGCACCACATTATCTCTTTCTATCAATCGTGCGCTTATTGGTGCTTTGGTGTTCCTCTCTGTCCCAGCAGCAACTCTTCAAGCCTACTCTTTTCAGAACGACCTGGTAGTGACAACGCTAATCGCTATCACTGTTCTGGGGATTTTTTCATACAGGCAAAATCACAACTTTGCCTACATGCTTACTGGGGCTCTAGCGCTTGCACTGGCATTAGGTGTAAAGCAAACAGCGTTCATGGTTCTGCCGGCCATTTTTCTCCTGCTAGCCTATTTCGCCTTCCGCGAAAAAATGTTCAAAGTTGTTTTACAATTTTTGCTCGCTTTCTCTTTCTTCTGTATGATGTTGTCTTCATTCAAGTATGTTCAAAACCTTATTTCTTTTGGTTCCTTCTTCGGCACTACGGACTTGGTTTCAGGACAGGATTTAAGTATTGATGGTTTGCTTGATAAGGCCAGCTACAACGTGCCGCGGTATTTATATAATTTCATAAGCTTTGATGGCTTACCGGATTTCATTAGTTCTCAGTTAGTTACGATAAAATCCACTGTCTTTTCCAGGATCACTTCGATAATTGGAAAGAATCTAGAAGATGAGGTTTATCTCTTTCCTGGTTATGATCCTTCAGAAAGGTTCCTATATAACTACCAACCAGATCTGGTCGAAGATACTGCATGGTTGGGGCCATTGAGTAGTCTGCTGATTTTCTTCAGCATCATTATTGTCTTTTGCCAAAAGGACAAGCGACGCGCCGGTTACATGCTGTTCTCACTTATCCTTTTTGCCTCATACTTTGCTGCCATCCTGCTGCAGCGTCCGGGCTGGGACCCCTACCAGGGACGTTACTTCATCCTCAGCTTGTTCCCGTTCTTCCCGTTACTGGGTGTCTGTGTGCCCGAGCGCCGTTTCTGGCGTGGGTTGGTTCTGATGCTCATTCTTGGCGTGTGGTCGTTAATGATGTTCACCATTCTGCTTATGAACGGTTCAAAACCCATCATCACCGCTGGTTCGGTGACGCATTGGCAGAACAAAGTCCTGAAGATGCCGGAAACCAACGCGTTTGAGATCATCGAGAAGAACTCACTGTTCAAAATTTCTGAGGTCATGATCAGGATTTCGGCGCAAAAATCGGCAATATTCGACGAGGATTACTACGGCCAGCTCTTCTATTCAGCCTCGAGCCGTAAGAAATCCATCGAATTGGTGAATCAAACAGTTCCATCTGACCAACCTGTCTACCTGCTCACCTATCGCGATCCGTTGGAATATGCGTTGTTTGGCAAGAACCGCTCCCGTAATCTTTATCCCATCGTCGCTGCCGGCGAGGTCCCCATTGACGGCTACCTGCTTCTTGATCTGGACGACCCGCGCGAACTACCCGATTTCACTCTTCTCGGTGAAACAAACCTGATCAGGCTCTACCAGCGCATGCAATGACAGAATGAAAACCAATTTAAAGCGCCCTCCAATGAGGGCGTTTTTATTTTCTCTCATTAGTGATTAACCGGTATCCACCCAGGGTCATGCCAACGGGTAGAAATATCTCTTTCTTCCCATGGGCGGACGTGACTCATGACACATGCGAAATGCAACCATAAGGAATAGACTTGCGTCATCTTTGTAATGGAGAGAATCATGGCCGCAGATAGTAGATCTGTCAGGGTTGTTGTTGGGGAGGTTCTTTCGCAGGTGCTCAATGTGCCGGTATTATCCGGGTTATTTGTGACCTACCTTTATTTCAGGTTGCGCAATCTTGAAGCAAACGCGCTCAATGGATACCTGTCGACGATGGTGTTTATCAGCATAATCCCGCTGTGCAGCTTGTTCTTCTACATCCCTGTGCATAGCGAAGAGACAAAAAAAACCATTCACAGACAGCGCGTGGCGAGTTTCATCCTGATGATGGTGAGCTACCCGATTGGCTGGCTGGTGCTGGCGCTGACGAGCGCACCGCGTATTTTCACAGCCGTGGCTGCCACGTATACCTTTGTCACGCTGGGGCTGATCATCTTCAATCTGCTGTTGCGCTACAAGGTGAGCGGGCATGCGGCCGGTGTTTCAGGACCAGTGGCATCAATGATCTATATCTATGGCTTGTTTGCTGCTCCCTTGTTGCTACTATTGCCCCTGGTCACCTGGGCCAGGCTGGCAGCCAGGGGCCACAGCTTCTGGCAGACCGTGGTGGGCGCCACGCTCTCGGGAGTGATCTCAGTGGTGGTGCTGCACGCATTCGGTTTTACCCCATTTCTGGGCATGGTCTGGTAATGAGAACAATTCAGTAGAGATTCACTATAATGAGAGTATCACGCAGGTGATACTCTTTTTTGGCAGGGAAATATGAAGAATAAATTACCCATTTGGTTGGCGAGATTTCTCATCTTCACTGTTACCTTTCTGAACCTGCAATGCGCAATCCTTTTCCTTGTAGCGCCGTGGAACTTTTCTCCCGGGTTTGAGTTATCCGGGCAGGTGGGTGATGCCATGATCAGAGCATTGGGATTGCTCTTTATGATGTGGAACGTTCCATATGTTGTTGCCCTTATCCATCCGGTGAATCACAGAGTATCACTGATAGAAGCTGTGGTAATGCAATTTATCGGTGCAGTAGGTGAGACTATTCTACTGCTCACACTCCAGGGCAACCACCTTACGCTCACCGGTGCAGTGGTGCGATTTATTATCTTTGACGGGGGAGGTTTTTTCTTGCTGTTGGCTGCTCTGTTATTGGTATGGAAACTACCATTACGAGAAAACAAAACGGCTGCATAAGCAGCCGTTTATATTACTTGTAGTATCTACGTATCAGGGGATCAATGGCATCCCAGTTGGGCAGCAGCACTGCTCCGCCGCCTTCGGTTGTGTATGGAGTGACCATGGTGGAGCGGTCGAGGGATTGGATATCCACACCACGTACAGTCGAGAACAACAGACTGTAAGCAATGCGCGGATAATAGAAGACCGGAACGTTGGAATCAACGGCGTGGAAGCAAGCCTTCACCACCGAGGGGATCAGGTGCCAGTTGAGCGGGTTGACCATTTTTAGCACCACCCCCTTAATAAAGATATGCTGACGCTGTTGGCGCATGAAGTCGTCGCTGCCGCTGCGGTCGCGTACGAAATATAACGATGAGCCGTCATCCATGTGGTGCCAGCCGGCATCCATGCCAGACATGGGTGTTGGCAGGTAGATATCCACTCCATTCATGGCATCCACGATCTCGCGAAAACCGATGACCGAGAGACGAACAGTCAGTGGCCGCATGACATGGAAATTCCTGGCTACAGTGATGGCTGCTGCCCGGGGGCCGCTGCCTGCCTTGTTGATCTCGGCAAAATAGTGTGCAGTATTAATCCGGTTGGTTCCCATATCAGGAATATCCACATACAGATCGCGTGGGATGGACAGCATGTGCATGTTGGGCAGCACAGGCGGGATAGATGCCAGGATCATGGTGTCGGTGCGCCCCTGCGCTGTGCCATTGGGCGCCTGGTCGATACCCAGGATGAGCACGTTGATGCGCCAGGGTGTGAAGAAGATCAGGAAAAAAGCCAGCGTAATGCCGATCCAAACCTTCCTGTTCTTTGCGAATGATGCCTTTCCGTCATCTATCAGCTCGCGGATGAGACGGATCTTGACCGCTTGATTGCCGGTTTTGTTTTTTTCATTGTTTACAATTGCAGTACTCTTACTCATAAAACAATCTCCAAGCGCCCAATTGTACTCCCCTTGCTCAGAAAAGTAAGTGCCAAACTAAGCGCTTGTTAATCAAAAACCGGGCGAGAAACCTCGCCCGGAAGCATTTCAAATTGCGGAAATTACACGAAGATGATCTGGCCGCCTTCGGACATTTCGATGAATTCCATCGCGCCCAGAACATCGGCGCCATCCACAAGGTCTGCCTTGGTCAGTTTCATCATGTCCATCGACATCTTGCAGCCGTAAATTTTCGCACCGGCGTCCTGCACCAACTGGACGAATTCTCCCACAGGGGGAAAATCCAGCTTGGCAATCTCGCGGCGCATCATCCATGATGCTGCGGCTGACATACCTGGAATAATGCCCAGCAGGGTAGGGATATGTACCGACGGATGCATGGAGGGATTGCCCACCACAGCCACGTTGAGATGGTTCAGTTTCTTCTTGTTGATGATATCCAGTCCCCAGAAGGTGAAGAACAGGTTCACTTCCACCCCAGACATGCGCGCGGCATTTGCCAGGATCAGGGGAGGATATGCCATGTCAAGGGAACCCTTGGAGGCAATGATCGAAAGCTTGCGAACGGATTTATCTGCCATTACTTTTCTCCTTTACGAGTATTGTGATCAGATGCAACCGGTGGGTTTCTTGAGTCCGGCCACCTTCGCAGCCAGCTTACCCGGTCCGCCGGGAAAGAGGCTGTAAAGTTCCTTTGTGTCAACATCGGTGTTCTTGGTGATGTTGCGCAGGGTGGGGGCTTCGCCCTTGGTCTTCCATTCGTTGCGGGCGTAATCGATCACCACCCAGTGGCGCGCGGTGATGGCGATGCCTTCGCGCTTTGCAATTGCCTCGCCAATTTCCTTGGTCCAGGCATTTGCGTCTTCCATGTAGCCGTCTGCGTCAAATTTGACTGAATCGAGAACGTTTGCCATTTTCTACTCCTTGTCTGAATATGGTTTACAGATGTGCCGGCGGCGATCAGGGACGCTTGCCGAGCATCGAAAATTTGGTGGGAAGCGGAACCGAAAGACCATGCAGCATCAGGTTCCAGTACATCCACTTGAATCCCATTTTACCCAGGTGGTTGAGCCAGCTCTCCTTGAGCAAGGGCATGGGGCCGATCAGGGGGAGAGGATACATACCGGGGAGAGGTTCCACGTCATAGCTGAAGTCAATGAGCATTCCCTTGTTGAATCCAGATTCAATAAAGCAGCTTACGTGACCGTCGTAACCCGGATGCAGTTCTTCGCCGCGGATGGCGCGAATGATGTTGTCCAGAAGTACATCGGATTCAAAGTGAACAGTTGCGCCGGCTTTTGAAGCAGGCACGTTGGTGGCATCGCCGATGACCCAAACATTAGGCCATTTGAGCGATTGGAGAGTGTTCTTGTTGGTGGGTATGAAGTTCAGGTCGTCGCCCATACCGGCGCGGCCAATGACATCTGCACCCATGTTTGTGGGTACACTCACCAACAGGTCATATTCGATCTCGCGGCCGTCCCAGGAACTGATTGTGTTCTTCTTCGCGTCAACTGTGCTGACAGCAAAATCAGGTTCCACGTGGATACCCTTGCGGCTGAGGAAATCTCCCAGTACCGAGGCGGCTTTGGGTTTGGTGAAAGCACCGGGCAGGGGAGTGGTGTAAATGAGATCCACTTTGTTGCGGATACCGCGCTGTTTGAAATAATAATCAGCCAGGAAAGCAAATTCCAGCGGCGCTACCGGGCACTTGATGGGCATCTCGGCGATGTTGATCACCACTCTGCCGCCCTGGAATTTGGTCAGGAAGTCATGCAGGGCTACCGCGCCGTCAAAGGTGTAAAAGTCGAAGATGTTCTTGCGCCAGCCGGCTCCTGTTAATCCTTCGATCTCGTCAGGGTGGATGTCAGTACCTGTGGCGATGAGGAGATGATCGTAGTTGATCACGCGCTTGTCTTTGGTGAGTGTGACCTTGCTGTTCGCCGGATCGATGGCCTCGATATCAGAAATTACAAACTCGATCCCTGAGGGAATAAATTTGCGCTTGGACTTGACCACCACTTCAGGCTTGTAGTAACCAAAAGGAACGAAAAGGAAGCCAGGTTGGTAATAATGCTGCTCATCCTTGTCAATCAGGATAATCTTCCATTCAGATGAGTTCAGCTTGCGTAGCAGCCGGTTGGCCATCATCGTGCCACCGGTTCCGGCGCCCAGAATCAAAAATGTTTTCATCAATACCACCTCCTTGATTTGGTTTTCTAGCCTGTGATGCTGTTGTTAACAGATTCAGCCAGGACGGCTGTGTCTTTGAGCATATCTGCCAGCGCGGAGCGCAGCAGGTCAAGCGCCTGGATGATGCGTTTGTCGGTCAAACTGTAATGGATGGATTGCCCGTCGCGTTCAGAGTTGACGATTCCGCGTTCGCGCAGGATCTTGAGATGCCGCGATACCGTTGGTTGAGGAAGGTCCAACGAGGTTGCAATATCATTGACGTTGCGAGGTCCATCAGACAGGCTGTAGATGATCAGGATGCGGTTGGGATCGGCCAGACCGCTGCATATGTTGGCATGCAGACGTACAACCTCTTCCCTTAATGTGTTTTCAGCCATGACCATCCTCCAAATAACTCAAGTGATTTATCAATGTCATATATTCATATATACAATTATACGAATATATATAGTATATATCAATACTTTAAAAAAGGAAATAGGCAATTTGGATTAATGAGGTTGGATAATGTTCCCGGCTTCAGGCATGGCGCAAGCGCGCTCTTCAGGGCTCAATGCAAGGCGAGCCACATCGCGGACGTTGTTCACACCGGAAAAGAACTCGCGCATCATCACCACCGAAAGATATCGTCCGAAGCGCGTCAGCTCGCTGCCCTTGAATGCCCCGGCCAGGGAGAGGAAGAGATGTTCAAGCCAAAGTGCAGGTTGCTTTCGTAGATACTCACGCGCGTTATCGTTTCGACCGAACAACACCATCATCAGGTCATAACGTTTGCGGGCCAGCTCAGTAAACTTCTTCGATGCTGTCACCGCGCTTCCACGGGCATTGATCTCCCGTGCATATTCAGCCAGTGAGAAGGTGTTTACAAACAATGTCCCATTCAGGTAGCTGAACGCGCCTGAACCAATACCCACGTATTCGGGCGATGTGGCGATGTACTCATCGATCATACCTGCGCTTCCACGCACGAAGGTCCAGGAAGAAAGCGGCTGGAATTCTCTACCCAGTTCGTCGCAGATGATGTTATACAGGCTCCACTCGCGGCGTGGGTCCACCCTGCCGACGCTGTTGGCCAGGCTGGTTTTGACCGATGGCGCTGTCATCAACGGATAGAACGTGGTCTGCTGTGCCCCGCTCGAGATGATCTTGCGCAGGTCTTCCTTGAGGATTTCGGGTGTCTGGCTGGGGAAATTAAAGATCATATCCACATTGAGCGAGAGGAAGTGCGGCGCGCTGGAACGGATGCGTTCCAGGATTTCGTTACCTGAACCGAACTTGTCATAACGGTTCATCTGCCGCAATAGACCATCGTCGAAGCTTTGCACTCCCACCGACAGTCGCTGCACACGATTCATTAACATCTCAATGAATGGCAGCGTGAGGTGGTTGGGGTTGGTCTCGCAAGAGACCTCACGCAATGGAAACAGGGAACGCGCCAGGTCGATGATTTCAACCAGCTCATCGATCTGTATCGTGGGTGTGCCGCCGCCGATGTACATCGAAGTGAAACGGTAACCCAGGTCGGCGGTGCGGCGCATCTCTTCGCGCAGGGCAGCGAAGTAGTTTCTCGTTTTTTGCGGTTGGTAGATGAACCTGTTAAACGAGCAGTAAGGGCAAAGACTCTCGCAGAACGGCACATGCGCGTAGAGTGTGTATTCGTGCCCGGGTTGCGGAGCCGGAAAGGTGTTGGCACTGCCCGGCACCAAGGTGAGATACTGGTGCGTGGCCGTGTGCAGGAAACCGGTCAGCATACGTTCACTCAGAGGTACTGGGATTAACTTTGCTTCCATTTCAGATGCTCTCATTTTGCTTTCCTTTACCAGTAAATTGATAGAACAAACATCTTCTATTCAACATGTTAAATTATAATTGGGTTATGGAATACTTACCCTGGATGCAAATGATAGAGACGCACAGAGAGCGATATCCTGAAATGGATAATCAGGATGCATACAAGTTACTTTTTCAGGGGATGCTGGGACCGGAACATGTTATTTCAGATGCGATGGAATTCAAGGCTAATCTCGAACGTGAGCTTGCCGACCTGAAGCCTGATTTCGATCAGCCTTTGCTCGAGTCGATCCGCCCCGATGGGAGATTGGCCAGGATCCATCTTCGAGCATGGCTGGCTACTGGACAGGATCTGGACAAACTCGTGGCTGATTGTCTGAAAGCAGGAGACCAGGCATGGAACACTCACGAAGAATTTAGTAGTTTATGGAGTTACTACCTAACCACTGTCAACATTAATCCGAGCGATTTTCCCTGGCAGGTGACAGAGTATAAACTCCCGGCAATCCATCACTCCAAAAAATTCAGTCTCACTTATTCTCCTGCCTACCGTCTGGTGCTGCAATGAAATAGCCGGATGAGTCGCGCAGATCAAGGGTAGGTGTTTCCTTGATAATCAAATTAATGCATGATAAAATGCATGTGTAAATGGGCGCGTAGCTCAGTTGGTTAGAGCGCACGGTTCACATCCGTGAGGTCCGTAGGTTCGAGCCCTATCGCGCCCACTTCAAACACCCGAAAGGGTGTTTTTGATTTGGTTCTCGCACCGCTTTGCGCTCCCGATGGTCGTATCGCGCCCACCTCAAACACCCGAAAGGGTGTTTTTGTATCCTGGCAAGTACAGCCAGGACCTGCGTTCGAAAAGCATCTCACTACGGGGTTCTCGCACCGCTTTACGCTCCCGATGGTTGTATCGCGCCCACCTCAAACACACGCAAGGGGGTTTTTGTATCGAATCGATGAAGTTATGTGTATAATGATTTTATAAGCACCCTGAAACACATCACCCAACACTGTAACAACAACCAATCTGATTCATCCCTGTTCTCATCCATGACCTTGAGATTACGTTTGGAGGTGTTGTATGAGATTGCGAGGAGTTCTATTTGTATTATTCTTTCTCGGGCTAGTCGGTTGTGGATTAGAGACATCTGGCATTGGCCCTCCAAGGAGCCTTTGGCTAGATAGTCCTGTGGAAACAGAGACGACCGTTGGTACGGTAGTGGCGATAACGGTTCATGCGAACTTCGAGTTATCCGAAGTCATCATAGGATACAATCCTGTAGGCTCCTCGAATATTCCTTACAGGACAATCCCCATGACTATGGTGGGGCCCAATCTGTATGAAGGTATTACAACTTGGAGCACGGAGGATCCGGGTGAGTATAATCTCCGCGCATACACCATGGATGGAATCATAGCCCCGGCGCGATATCTGCGGGTTAACCTACCTGGTACTCCAACTGCAGCAGGAACACCAACACGATCTTCAGCTGAAATGGCATATGTAACACCAACGGTAGGTACTCCTTTTCCTGCGGTTGTTGGCCAGATCCAGCTCTATGCTGATAAGTACGAACTAATTTCGGGTGAATGTACATATATTCGATGGGCTTGTGTGTACGTCGATCAGGCATATTTGAATGGAGAGACTGTTGCGTTGATGAGCAGTCGGCAAGTTTGCCCAAGCTCAAACACCACATACACCCTGAAGGGGGATTATTCAGGCGGCAGCACACAAAAGAGCATTACATTGACAGTATCATCAGCGATTGTTCCAACTACACCTGTGCCTGTTGCGGATACCCAGGGGCCGGTAATTGCAGATATCTCAAAAACCCAAGACAATATTTTTGATGGAACCGCATGCGGAGTGACTGCCAACACTATTACATTAAAGGCAACAGATCCAGCAGGTGTAAGCGATGTTGTTCTTTGGTATAGAGCAAAAAAGACATCCCCCGCACAAACTGGAGAGTGGCGTAAAGTGAACATGACCAGCATTGGGGGTAACAAGTATCAAGCGACCCTTGGTATCACTGAACTAAGTTCAAGTCTTGGTCTATATGCAGACGGCACTGTTGAATTCTATGTTGAAGCAATCGACGGGTTAGGAAACAAATCACAAAGCAGTAGCCAGTCCTTTACCACGACCATGTGTTTTGGTTAACGCGGAGGAACAAATGAATACCAAAGGTAATGAGAAAAAAAAGAAGCCTCTCGTTTTTCGAGTTCTCCTGGTAATTCTCCTGTTTTTGGTGATAATTTTTGGAGTTTATGCTCTTTTCCATTTCGCCAGGTTGGCTCAGGTTCCCAGGATCGAGATTGTTCTTCCTGCAGAAAATGATTCGATATACCAATTCAACCAATACATGATTCAGGCTGTAGCTTTTGAACAGGGTAGACCGGTGAGCCGTCTCGAAATGTATATCGATGGAGCTCTTTTGGGGAGTATTGTTGGCAACGCTGACTCACTCATTGGTACTTGGCAATGGACTCCGCTTACTGAAGGGACCCACTCCATCGCTTTTTTGGCAGTAAATGATAAAGGAAAGATGAGCACGGTAGCGATCGATGTTGAAGTGATTCCAGTAAGTGACATCGATGCGGATGATATTCCTGATGTAATTGATGCATGTCCTGATGTTTTGGGGTACGAGATATCTTCTGGGTGCTTAGTTGAGGGGGATACAGACGGAGATGGATTGACGGGTGGCGCAGACATGTGCCCTGAATTGTATGGGAGCGAATCGGAGCATGGTTGTCCTCCAGGAGGTCTCCCTGACACAGACATGGATGGTGTGCTTGATGATAGTGACCTTTGCCCCGATGAAGCAGGATTGGCCGATTTTTTGGGTTGCCCGCTGGGAGCCTGGTTCATTGATACGGATGGCGACAGCACACCAGATTTTCTAGATCGATGTCCAGATGTCGCTGGCAGTCGATATGCATATGGTTGCCCGGTGGCTGAAGCAGGTGATCGCGATGGTGATGGCGTGGAAGACAGCATGGATGAGTGCCCTGATGCCCCCGGCTCTCCAGGCTCTTCTGGGTGTCCTTTGGGCTCTGACCGTGATGGCGATGGGGTTGAAGACGAGGTAGATCTTTGTCCGGATGAAGCAGGCCTGGCTTCTGAAAGTGGATGCCGGGGAGATGATTGGTTGGCAGACTCAGACGGTGATGATGTGATCGATGTTTTTGACCTTTCTGTACATCTCCCAGGCTCATTTGATCTATTGGGATTCCCCACTGCCGATGACCGTGATGGAGATGGAATTGTTGATCTCGAAGATAATTGTCCCGATCAGTTTGGCAGCGAAGAAAATGAAGGCTGTCCTTTCCTGGTGTTCCCGTCAGATGCGTTGGCGAACCAAACCCTATTCTTCCCGTTCTTGCCAGCCGGAGACAGTGGAGGAGATTCCGGGGAGGTGGTCATTAGTTCGATAGAGTCAGCATATCCGAATGACAGTGATGGAGATGGTGTGGAGGATACCATCGATGCATGCCCCGATGAATTTGGCGAGCCATCAGCATTTGGATGTGTTCCGGAAAACGACCGTGACATGGATGGAATACCAGACTCAATGGATCGTTGCCCCGATGTTCCCGGATTGTATTGGGGAGAGTTCACGGATACATACATGTTGGGATGCCCGCGCGAAAGCCCTATTGCACTAAGCGTTGAGCTGGAGGTGACCGCCATACGCATTCCAGAAGAAATGGTTGGTGTGTATTGTTATGTCTCCTCAGTGACAACCGAACCCACGATCTACCCGGGTAGAATTCCCCCTGAACACCGCATGTACTCTGTATATCCTGTTGCAGGATATGGATACTATCTGCGCTTATCTGAGATGTGGCCTCGAGTAACACGGACATTGTTCGAGTCAAATGAAGTTGGTCTTTATTTGTCTTGTTGGGGTCAACCGGATGGCATTTCATTACCAGGTAGGTATCTGGGTGAAATCTACAGGGAACACGGTGTGGAAGATTGGGATTCGCAGATCAGATATGCAGCAGGCACCGGCGACGGGATCATGTTTGAAATCTATTATCGCCTTTGCCGAAACCATTGCCCTTGATTATCCTGGAAGGGTTTCAACAGAAAAGGCCTGGGAATTTCTCCAGGCCTTTATTCATTCCTCAATCCAACAATCTTACGGCTTAACTGTGATTGTCTTTGTAACGGAGGTGCCGGTTAGACCGTCACCTGTGTAAGCGGTTACCGTGATGGTAAGTGAGTGATTATCAATGTCATGAGTAAATGGCGCAGCGTAGTTCGAGAGTTGGCTGCCTTCTCCGTGCATCAGGTCTGAGTTCGACATTGACACCGCGCAGGCAGCATAACCATCAAAGGAATCCGAGCTGTCACTCACAGTATTCTTTGAGTCGTTATCAACAACTGTAATGCGATTAGAGCTGAAAGTTGCCCAGCCAAAGTTTTGTACAGTTACGACGACGTAATAATCACCACCGCAATTGCTGATACCATTGAATGATAAACTGAAATCAATGGTAGTTGTAGATACCGCTGTAGGACCAGGCGGGGCATAAGTGGGCTGGGGTTGATAGACAGCCAATTGATCAAGGTTACCGCTGATTGTAGCCAAATCGCGCTGGATCCAGCAGTATTTGGTGGTGGCATCGTTGAAGCTCACATACGCATACAGCCCATCTTCGCTGACGCCAATGGCCTGAACTCGGTCGGTGGTCTGGAAGACCTTGATCAGGGCATATTGCGCACCCTGGCCAAAACGGCAGTTCGTGGGGGCGGCAAAAGTCAGCCACACGCCGCTATCTGAAGGGGCAGTAGTAGCAGCAGCGCTGGTGGTCAACTGCATGGGGGTTTCGGTGGGTGCTGCAACAACTTCGGTTGTCGAGGCCTGCGCAGGTACTTCTGCGACCGCAGTCAGGGTTCCGGCAAGTTGTGTCAGTTGTACGTTCTGAGCCGTGATTGTGCCTGCCGCGCTTGCGTCTTCGGTGGCAACGGTGGTGCAGGCAGCCAGGGAGAGAACGAAGATGCAAAGGACAGTCCAGATAACCCAATTGTGTTTCATGTTAACCTCTTTCTCCAAAAGAACTTTTCCCAATCATAACTGAAGGATTGGCAATCTGCAATATCACAAATATGGACGTAATGTGGAGCTATTTGTTCCCGCAGATTTAAGGTGATGCTTAACGTTCTGACATATAATTAGCGAAATTCAATCAAAACGGGAGAATATCATGTCTGAGCAAAAAACACCCAGGTGGGACCTGACCAATGTTTACCCCTCACTTGCTTCAAAAGAATTCGCAGCCGACCTGAACAAACTGGTTGCGTTGATCGATGAGCAGGACAAATTCCTTGATGAACTTCTGAAAACGACCGATGCCAAAACCCCGGCTGCCGAGTTGGCAAAGAAAGCCGGCGAATCGATTGACCGCTTCAACAAGATCCTGGTCCTTGCAGCTACGATGCGCGCCTATATCGAATCTTTTGTGACAACCGACTCATACAACAAGGAAGCCTTGACCAAGGAATCAGAGTTTGATAAGGTGGCCGTGCGCATCGAAAAGATGGACGTCAAGGTACGTACCTGGGTGGGCAAGGTGGCCGATCAACTGCCCAAGTTCGTTGAGCTCGATCCCTTGACCAAGACTCACCGCTACTTTCTTGAAGAATGTGCGAAATCGAGCCGCTATTTGATGTCTGAAAAAGAAGAGATGCTGGCCGCTGATCTGAGCCTGAGCGCCTCCACTGCCTGGTCCAAGCTGCAGGGCACAATCACCTCCCAATACAGTGTCCCCTTCGAAATGGACGGCAAGGTGCAGAAACTACCCATGCCCGCGCTTATCAATTTGCGCTCGCACCCCGATGAAGACGTACGCCACCGTGCCTACGATGCTGAGAACCAGGCCTGGAATACCCTTAAGGAACCGCTGGCAGCCTGTATGAACGGCATCAAGGGCGAGGTCAACACGCTTAACCAGCGCCGCGGCCGCGAAGACTGCGTCCACAGTGCCATCGAGATCTCTCATATCGACCGCGAAACACTCGAGGCCATGCTTTCGGCTATGAAGGATTCTTTCCCCATGTTCCGCCGCTATTGGCAGGCCAAGGCCAAACGCCTCGGCAAGCAGAAACTGCCCTGGTGGGACCTCTACGCTCCGGTGGGTGAATCGAACACCGAGTATTCCTATGACGAAGCCAAAGCTTTCATTCTCAAGCACTTTGCGGCCTTTTCACCGCGCTTGAGTGATTTTGCTAAACGCGCCTTCGACAGCAACTGGATCGACGCCGAGCAGCGCGATGGCAAACGCGGCGGCGCTTTCTGCATGGAAGTGCCCGGGGTGGGCGAATCGCGCATCCTTAGCAACTTCGACGGCTCGCTCGACCAGGTTTCAACGCTGGCTCATGAGCTTGGTCACGGTTTCCACAATGACTGCGCCATCCGTGCCAGCAAGACCGAGATCCAGAAGTTCACGCCCATGACCCTGGCTGAGACTGCTTCAATCATGTGCGAAACCATCGTCAGCCAGGCTTCCCTCAAGGAAGCCAGGAATGATGATGAGCGTCTCGCCATCCTTGAAGCCAAACTGGTAGGCGATTCACAGGTCATCGTTGATATTTACTCGCGCTATCTGTTCGAGAAGGAAGTCTTCGAGCGCCGCGAAAAATCAGAGTTGAGCGCGGATGACCTGTGCGAGATCATGGAAAATGCCCAAAAGGCCACCTTTGGTGACGGGCTGGATGAGAAATACCTGCAGAAGTGGATGTGGACCTGGAAACCTCATTACTACTCTGCTGGATTGTCCTTCTACAACTTCCCATACGCGTTTGGTCTGCTCTTCGGCACAGGCCTCTATGCCATCTACCAGCAGCGCGGCGAAGCTTTTGTGGATGATTATGTGAACCTGCTGGCCAGCACCGGTGAAGCCTCCGCGGCTGACCTGGCTGCCCGCTTTGGCATCGATTTGCGTAAGAAAAAATTCTGGGAAGACAGCCTGGCCATCATCGGCGCCCAGGTGGAAGAGTATCTCAAGATCAAGTAAGACAAGCAGCATACCAGGGAGCGGGAATCCGCTCCCTGGTTTTATTTAACTGGGATTGTATAATCTCTTAATCGGAAACAACCTGTGATGTTTTTTCAAAGATGAGTAGATATGAACATTACTGAAGCGCTTCAACCTGAGCTCCCTGCCAGGATCGCCATTGTGGGCGGGGGCGGCAAGACCACGGTCATGTTCCAGTTGGCGCGCCAGCTCCCCGGCCTGGTCTGGATCACCACAACCACTCACCTGGGCACCGATCAGTTGGATGAGTTTGATCAGCATTTTCTCCTCTGTGAACCCGCCGAGATCGACTTGCCACTCCTCAAATCCCGCCGTACCACCCTTGTCACCGGCATGTTCACCCCCGATTATCGTGTGCGCGGGCCGGAAGCGGATGTGATGAAAGAGCTTCTGACCATCGCTGACAAGGAGAGTATTTCGATTATTGTTGAGGCTGACGGTTCGCGCTCCCATCCCATCAAGGCGCCGGGTGAAACTGAACCGGTCATCCCGGATTGGGCACGGATGGTGGTCGTTGTAGCCGGGCTCTCTGCCCTGGACAAACCTTTCACATCTGAATGGGTGCATCGATCAGAGCGTTTTGAAGTCTTGACCGGGGCACATCCAGGTGAACCGATCACAATGAATTTACTCACTAAACTGCTTGTTCATCCGCAGGGCGGACTGAAGGGGATACCTGCCAACGCGGAACGCGTTGTTCTGCTCAACCAGGCGAATACTCCAGAATTGCGTGAGCAGGCCGCGGACGCAGTGGGAGAGCTCCTGGCTGGGGGATATGACCGGGTCATCATCGGTGCGCTGCAGAAAGCACCAGAGGACCTTGCGGTTTTCGCGCGGGTCAAGCGGTAGGGTTTACCAAAATACGCTTACATTGAGCGGTCAAGTCGAGAAAGCATCAATTTCAAACAATAACCATCTCGCAATTTCCCCAAGATGATAATTCTCTTAATATTGATTCTTCCGATTCCATTTTTGCTATAATGCAAATGTAATTTCCAAGAGGAGAGGCGAAAATTGAATAACATACCAGACAAAAGTCAACAGATCAGGCAAGACAAACTGCGGATGGGCATCTGGTTTGGTTTGACGGCCGGATTGGTATTCTCATTCGTCCTGTGGGGTGTGGATGCCATTGGTCTGGCTAGGGCCAACGCTTACCTGCCCTGGGCAAAGTTGACCATGGGCGTGCTGCCGGCTGTGGGCATTTTCACACTGGCAGGCTGGCTCTCAGCCAAGTTTGAAAATGGACTTCTTTCTTTTATCTTCTGGCTCGTGAGTGGATTCCTAGTAAGTTTCTTCGCCTGCCGCCTGCCCTTTGAAGGGCTTACCCTGTTCTACAAGATATTCAAACCGGAACTGGCTGCCAGGATCGATTACTCATTTACCACCGGACTGAACGCGCATGCATTTGTTACCCTGGCAATCTGCACGGTAGCCAGCGGCATTTGTGGCGTGCTTTTTGGCCTGCTGTCTGAAAACGCGGCCACCTCGGCCAGCCCTGCCGGCGTGATCGTACCGTTGCTGGTTTGGAGCGTTTTCTTCATCGCGTCTGCGACGGTCATTGATATCGAGATCCAGCAGCGCCTGCGCGACCCCATCAAAGCGGTGAACGCGCTGGTGGAAAAGAGGATCGATTCGCTCGTTAATCCGGTCAGCAGAATCCAGGCGCGCAAGTCACACCTCTTTGCCCTGAATCCGATCGTCGACCTGATCGAGCAGCCACGTAAGCTTCTGTTGGTGGGTTACGACGATACGTTGATCCAGACCAACGTGCAGGTGAATTTTGGCGGGGAGTGGGCGGAATGCATTATCATCGCTGATCAATCGGCAGAACCGCCAGTCCAGCAGGTGATCTACTGCAGGGCGGTTGAATAAGAGAACAAAAGACCCCGTGAGGGGTCTTTTGTTTACTTGGAGCTATTGTTTTACTCCGTTGGAGTGACTGATGGCTCGGGAGTGGCAGTTACTACAATAAAAACCGGTGTGGATGACGCCGTTGGTGTCACCGTGGTGGTGGTTGTGGTGGTGACCGAAGCAACCACAATTTTCACAGAGACCGGTTCCCCAAAGAAATTCCCGGCGTCGTCAACCAGGCGCCAGTAACCGAGATAATTTCCGGCAGCAGAAGGGGCGGTGAGGGCCACGGAGATGTTGATGGTTTCGCCGGCTGCAACCGCTTTGCCGATCTCAACCATCGTTCCGTTCATCTGATCGCCGCTGAAATATTTGAGCTTGTAGGTTGCGGTCCAGGGGCAGGCGCCGTTATTTCGCAGCGTCCAGGTCTTGGTAAATGTGGCGGATTTGGCGATGACCGTGCCGTCTGGGATGGTGACGTCGGCGACGTAAGCCGCGTTATAGCAGGAGCTGGTGGAAGTGGGAAATGTCATCGCGGTGGGCACCGCGATGGTGGCTGAGCCCAGTGGGGTGGCCGTTTCGGTGGGCGCGGGGGTGGCGGTATCTGCCGCGGGTGAATACTGCGCCGTCAGTGTTTGCCCAACTGCGATCAGGATATCCGGGCTGATGGTGCCCTGCGTATCCTTTTTGCCGCACGAGGAGAGCATCAGGATGCCGATGAGGGAAAGGGCGAGGATCATTTTTCGTTTCATTATTCATTCCTTATCTTGAGCGGCTGTCTACCGCTAAATACTACATGCAAATTGTGCTGAAATTGCGGATATTTATTGCATCCTTCACGAGGTTTGCACAGGTATCCGCAAAGCAGAACAGGGTAAAGGATAACCCTTTACCCTGTTCTTGGGAAGTCTATCTATTTTGCGTGTAGTGGATTAAATCCAGCCGAGGATGGGAATGAAGACAACCAGCGAAGCGATGACGATGCCCCAGATGGTGCCCACCGCGATGAGCTTGCTCTTGATGGTCTTCATGTCGTGCACCCAGAAGGACACGGCAAAGAAGGGCAGGTAACCGATGAGGAAGATGAGCCAGGGAGCTCCGGCTCTCCACCAGGAGTAGTCCCAGGTGAGCGCGCCGGCAGCGTTGAGGATGACCTCGATAATGACGCAGAAGATGGAACCAGCCACAGCAATGAACCAGCGGTTGGGGATGCCCAGGATCTTCATCTTCTTGTCTGCTGGGAGCATCTTGCCCCATACAATACCGCTGATGGCGAACATGAAACAGATCTCGATATTGAGGCCGATGAGAAGCAGGAAGGCGGTGTTGCCGGGCGCTCCCCACACAGGCGCGTATCCGTTGAAGTGGAAGACCAGCGAGTTCCAGATCTCGTTGATCCAATCCATGCCCCAAAAGGCCAGCCCGGCGAAGACCAGGTTCCAGTTGCGTTTCTCGGTCTCGCAGGTGTACACATAGAAGGTGAGCGCCAGCAGGGGGATGACGTACCATTTGAACTGTGCGGTGTCGCGGAGGATCGAAAGTGCCAATTGCGCGGATTCAGTCATATGAACTCCTTGGATAAATGTATGAGATGTTAGCAGTTTGATTTTATATCGGCAGGCCGCAAAAGGGAAATGCTCCCGCGAGCTGTTCTCTTGCGCTCACGAAGGATTTGGGTAGAATCCATGGAGGAGGAACGCCCATGATCACCATTGTGCCCTATCATGAAGACTGGCCTGACGATTCCCGCGCCATTGCCGCGCGCCTGCGCGCCGAACTGGGTGACCTGGCACTGCGCATCGATCACATCGGCTCCACATCGGTGCCCGGGCTTGCTGCCAAGGACAAAATCGACATCCAGGTGACAGTGGCCAAGCTTTCGGCTGCGGTGAAGCAGGCGCTCAACCGCGCCGGCTACGTACGCAACCTTGAGGTGAACTCCGATCACATCCCGCCGGGCGACAGCAACCCTGCCGACTGGCGCAAGTGGTACTTCAGGCAAGGCGAGGGCATGAGGGCCACCCACATTCATGTGCGCCTGGACGGTCTGCCCAACCAGCGCTACCCGCTGCTCTTCCGCGATTACCTGCGCGCGCACCCCAGTTCCGCCGAGGCCTACGCCAGGGTCAAACAGCAGTTGGCGCGCTACCACGCCGATGACATCGAGGCCTTTTGCGACATCAAGGACCCCGTCTGCGACCTGATCCTGTTTGCAGCCGAGGAGTGGGCAAAAGAAATCGTCTGGCAGCCGGGGCCGTCAGACGGGTAGAAAAACCTTTTCCGCGAATTACACGAATTTCATGTTGATTTGTAATGTTAAGGTCAATTGTAGGAGAGGCTCCGTGAGCCGCCCGGGTGTGGTGTTAAACTAATCTTCGTCGGGCGGGTTTGGAACCCGCCCCTGCATTTTAAGAAAACATTCGTTTTATTCGCCAACATTCGCGCCATTAGCGGATAACGCTCTTCCCTTCTTGACGATAGAACATTAGTTCTGTATAATGGATGTACCAGTCAAGGAGGCAGCAGATGGACCTGATCCCGACAATCTCACAAACGAACGCGCTCGGCGCCCCGGGCGGCGGCCGCATCACCCTGGTCATCGCCCCGCACGCCGGCATGCCGGTCATGGTGGAGACCGCGGCGCGCCTGGCCCTCAACGGCCGCGTGCGCGTGCTCGATTGCGGCAACCGCTTCAACGTCTACCCCGTGGCGCAGGCGGTACGGCGTATCACCCCGCGCCTCGAAGAGACGCTGTCGCACATCACCCTTTCGCGCGCCTTCACCTGCTACCAGGTGCTCACCCTGCTCGAGGAGACCGCGGCGCAGCCAGTGGCCGCCCTGGTGCTCGACCTGCTTTCCACCTTCCTTGACGAGAACGTCACTTTCGCCGAGAGCCGCCGCCTGCTGCAGCTTGGCATCGGGCACCTGCAGCGGGTCAGTGTTGCCGCGCCGGTGGTGGTCAGCGTCAAACCGCTGCTGGCCCTCAGCGCTGAGCGTCAGCCGCTGCTCGAGATGCTCAAAGAAGCCGCCGGCGACACGCTCCAGTTCGAAGCGCCGCGTCCGCAGCCTTCGGCGGCACTACCGCTCTGTCCCGACGGCGCCATCTGATATCGGTATCCAGGAGGACCACATGGGACGCACTTTACCCTCGATCACAATGGAGTTCATGCAGGAACAGGAGGCCTTCGGGCGCTTTCGGCGCGCGCTGCGCCGCAGCGACCAGCTCGCGCTCGACGACCTGTTCTCCGCCGCCCGCAACCACTTGGCGGCCGCGGCCTACGCCGCCAACGCCCTGCCCATGGAGACCTTTCTGCTCTCCATGCTGCTCGAAGAGCACAAGGAAGTGATGCGCCTGCGCACGCTGGTGGAAGGTGTTGTGGCCCAGCAGACCCCGCGCCTGCATCCGCCCGCCGCTGACGAAGGGGACGCGGAGCAGCCGTGAACGAGATCACCGGCTGGCTGCTGGACCTTTACAGCGACACGCGCGACGGACTGGTGCTGTGGTTTATCAGCGAGGGCGGCGAACGCCTGCGCTTGCGTCAGAACTTCGCTGTCACGTTCGCGCTGGCCGGCCCCGATGAGCGCCTGCGCGCCGCCTGGCGCTGGCTGCAGAAGCAGCCCGAAAAACCGCAGTTGGGTCGCAGCCAGGGGCGCGACCTTTTTTTGCCCCAGCCTGTCACCCTGCTCAGCGCGCGCGTGGCCAACGCCGCCGCCCAGCCACACCTCTTCGAGCGCTGCGCACGCGCTTTCCCCGATCTGGCCTACTACGACGCCGACGTCCAGCTCGCGCTGCGCCACGCCGCGGTCTACGATACCTTTCCGCTGGCGCATTGCTACGTCAAGTACGACGATGACCACCTCATCCATGAACTGCGCGCGCTCGACTCGGCCTGGGACGTCGACCCGCTGCTGGTCCCCTTCCGCTGCCTCATGCTCGAACCCGATTGCGATCCGCAGCACGACACGCCGCGCAAGCTGAAGGTGAGCTACGAGGGGCACAACTGCGAACTGGCCTTTGAGCCCATACGCCCGTTATTGATCAACCTGCGCGCCATCCTCGAGCGCTACGACCCCGATTTTCTGCTCACCGTCTGGGGCGATACCTGGCTGCTGCCGCTGCTGCTGGCCGAAAGCGAGCGCCTCAACCTGCCCCTGCCGCTCAACCGCGAAGAGGGGCGCGGGGTGGGGCACCGCAAGGAGAAGTCTTACTTCACCTACGGGCAGATCGTCTACAACGGCCAGCAGATCCACCTCTACGGCCGCTGCCACCTCGACCAGCGCAACTCCTCGCTGTGGGGTCCCGACGGCCTCGACGGCATTCTGGAGGGTGCGCGCGTCACCGCCCTGCCCATCCAGACCTCCGGGCGCACCTCGCCGGGCACCGGCATCTCCTCGATGCAGATCCTCACCGCCCTGCGCAACAACATCCTCGTGCCCTGGCACAAGCAGCAGGTGGAACAGCCCAAGACGGCGCTGGACTTGCTGCACCACGACCAGGGCGGGCTGGTCTATCAACCCATCATCGGCGTCCATTCCGAGGTGGGCGAGATCGACTTCATATCCATGTATCCCAGCATCATGGTGCGTTGCAACATCTCGCCCGAAAAACCCCTGCCCACCTTTTTGGGCTCAGACGAGGAGCCGGGCTTGATCCCGCTCACGCTCAAACCGCTTCTCGAGAAGCGCGTGGCCATCAAGCTGGCTCTTGGACACATGCCCCCCTGGGACCCGCGCTACAAGCGTTACCAGGCCGCCTCCTCAGCCTACAAATGGTTACTGGTCACCTGCTTTGGCTACCTGGGTTACAAGAACGCGCGCTTCGGGCGCATCGAGTCGCACGAGGCGGTCACCACCTGGGGGCGCGAGGCGCTGCTGATCGCCAAGGAGGCCGCTGAGGACATGGGTTTTACCGTGCTGCACATGTATGTGGACGGTCTGTGGGTGAAGCAGGAGGGTTACAACCAGCCGGAGCAGTTCACCCCGCTGCTGGATGAGATCTCGCAGCGCACCGGGCTGTCCATCGCGCTTGACGGCATCTACCGCTGGGTGACCTTCATGCCGTCGCGCCTCAATTCCAAGGTGCCGGTGCCCAACCGCTATTTCGGTTTCTTCCAGGATGGCTCCTTCAAGGTGCGCGGCATCGACGCGCGCCGGCACGACATGCCCCCCTTTATTGTCGAAACACAGATGGACATGCTCAAGATCCTGGGGAAGGCCGAGACCGCTGCCCAGCTTGGCGAGTACATCCCGCAAGCCCAGGCCCTGCTGCGCCGGCGCATCAACGACCTGCGCCGCGGACGCGTGCCGCTCGACAAACTGGTGATGGGGCAGAAACTCAGCCGCGAGCTCAAGGTTTACAAGGCTCCCTCGCCGGCGGCGCGCGCCCTCATGCAATTGCAGGCCGCCGGCAAGGACAAACGGCCGGGTCAGCGTGTGCGCTTCCTCTACATCCGCGGCGGCAGCGGCGTGTGGGCCTGGGATCTGCCCGAAAAGCCGCCCAAAGAGGCCATTGACGTGGAGTACTACCGCGAGCTGCTCTGGCGCGCGGCCGAGACCGTGCTTTCCCCGTTCAACGCGGTGCCCACGCAGGCGCGCGCCTTTTCTTTTACCGCTGAAGGGACTAGAATGGAGCAGGCAGTTGAAAAGGAGCCGGTCTATGGAACTTAGCGAGAAATTCATCACAGTCCAGGGCATCAAGACGCATTATTACGAGGCTGGAACCAAAGGCTCAACCGTTGTGCTCCTGCACGGCGGCGGCGTGGATTCAGCGCACCTTTCCTGGGGCGGGGTGATGGCGCCGCTGGCGGAGGCAGGCCACCACGTGATCGCGCCGGACCTGCCCGGCTACGGCGGCACGGAGAAACCGGATATCCGCTACACCACTGCGTTCTATCTCGATTTCCTGTGCGCGTTTTTGGACGCGTTGGAGGTGAAGAAAGCTTCATTCATGGGGCTCTCGATGGGTGGGGGATTGTCGCTTGGTTTAACTCTCGATAATCCGCAACGCGTGGAAAAGCTGGTCCTGGTCGACAGTTACGGCATCCAACGCAAGGTGGCGATGCACTTTTTGAGCTGGCTGATGGTCAAGATCCCCAGCATCATGGAAAGCACCTGGGTGCTCGAACGCAAAAGCCCGGCCATGATGCGCTGGGCTATGAAGCAGGTGGTGCATGACCCGGAGCAACTGACACCCGAGTTGATGGCTGAAGTGATGAAAGCGGCCAACCAGCACCTTTCGGAGCGGGCTTTTACCAGCTATCAGCGAGACGATATGTTGATCAGCGGTCTAAAGACCGTTTTCATCGACCGGCTGCACGAGATCAAGGTGCCCACTCTGCTCGTTCACGGCGAACTTGACGGCGGCGTGCCTCTGGCCTGCGCTGAGGAGGCGCACCAACGCATCATCGGCTCGCAGTTGGTCGTGTTCAAGGGCGCCGGGCACTGGGCGCAGCGTGAAAGACCGCAGGAATTCATTGACGTAGTGAGAAAATTCTTATCATGATTCTAGAGGGTGTAGAATATGGAAGAAAATTTCTTATTCTGGGAACCTCTTGACCGAGCAAAGCAAGACAAGCGATAACGATCAAACAAGTAAAGAACAAACCATGCCAGGTTCGGTGCAGTCAGAGATCCAGGAGTACCTGGATGTGCGGCAGCAGCGGCGCTGGATATTCCCGCGCGCAGCTCTGGTGGGAGCTCTGGCTGGCAGCGTGGCTTTGCTGTTCCGCATGGCATTGAATACAGCTGACAATCTGCGAGGAAGCCTGATCAACTGGGCGAGGGGATTTCCAGGTTTTGGTTGGATATTTCCGGTCCTCTTCACACTTCTGGGTGCGGTCATCTCTGTACTGATCACCAGACGTTACGCGCCCGAAGCGGCTGGAAGCGGTATTCCACATCTTGAAGCAGTGCTGCAGAAATTCCGTGAGCTGAATTGGAAACGGGTCCTGCCCGTGAAGTTCTTTGGCGGTATTATTGCCATTGGCAGCGGCATGGCATTGGGGCGTGAAGGTCCGACCGTCCAGATGGGCGGCAGCATCGGTGATGCAGTATCCAAAATACTAAAAACATCTGAAAAAGAACGTCTGACTTTGATCTCCTCTGGTGCAGGAGCGGGACTGGCAGCCGCATTTAATGCACCACTCTCCGGATTGATCTTTGTCCTTGAGGAGGTTAGGCGCGATTTTCAGCCGGTGATCTTCGGGGCAGCTTTTATCGCCGCCGTAATTGCCGATATCGTGGCAAGGTTTGGATCGGGGCAATTCCCGGTTTTTGCCATCCCCAGTTACGCCACCCCGCCTTTGGAAGCGCTGCCAGTTTTCATTGTTCTTGGTGTTCTGGCAGGGGTGTTTGGTGTGTTGTTCAACAAAGGTTTGTTGCGTTCTGTTGAGTTCTTCTCACGTATCCCAGCACGGCGTCTGATGTATGTTAATGCCCTGGTTGGCGCAGTGATCGGATTGACGGGTTGGTTTTACCCCGAATTAATCGGTTCAGGCCATGGACTGGCTGAGGATGTGCTGCGCGGCAATATGGCTTTGGCCATTATTCCCATATTTTTCCTTGCCAGGTACATTCTCACCGCTGGCAGTTACAGCACCGGAGCCCCCGGAGGTATTTTTGCGCCACTGCTCGTACTCGGCTCTTTGCTCGGACTGGCAGTCGGACAGTTGGCTCACATGATTTTTCCGGTTGCAGTTCCCATTCCGGCGGTCTTTGCTGTAGTTGGCATGGCGGCCTACTTTGCTGCGATTGTCAGAGCACCACTTACCGGTATTATGCTCATCATCGAAATGACGGGCAACTATGAGTTAATGCTCCCTCTTCTGGTGAGTTGTTTTTGCGCGTACATTATTGCTGAAGCGCTCAGAGACTTGCCTATTTATGAAGCACTTCTTGAGCGGGATCTGCGCAGGCTTGGCAGCCGATACACGATAGAAAATCCGCGGGTGATGGAATTCATTGTTCAGCCAAACTCGCCATTCTCCGGTCAGCAGGTACGTTATCTTGGTTTGCCATCCGGGTGCATTATTGTGCGCTGCATGGATGGAAAACGCGAATGGGTGCCCAAAGCTACTACCCGACTTGAACCGCATATGCGAATAACAGCGGTAATCGCACCTGAAGCGTCATCGGGGATAGAAAAATTAAGAAATGGATGTAAAAAAGGTGAGTCAACATGAGGGCTGTAATGCAGCCCTTTTCTTTTTGCTTGTTTCCAGGAAAAGCTCTACTTGACAGGCATGTTATACTAATAATGGCTGGTGGTTTTACCAGATTCCCCCAAACCCTTATCGGTAGTCAATTCAAGCTCATCCAATCAACCGTGACGTGTTCAGCAGTCTGAATCCGGTCATCTGACCGGTTATGTTCACAGCAATTCAACGAACACCATTTCATCAAGAAAGGGAGGGTTGTTTTATGCCAGATTATGATGTCATTGTCATCGGTTCCGGCTGCGGGGGGATCAGTGCCGGGGCCATCCTGGCGCATCAGGGGCGCAAGGTGCTGGTGCTCGAACAGAGCGATATCGTCGGCGGCTGCTGTTCCACCTTCGAAAAGAAGGGCTACAAGTTCGATATCGGCGCGTCCATCGTGGAGATCATCCAACCCATCGAAAAAGCTTTCCAGATGGCAGGCGCCAACTTCCAGAAGGAAGTGGATCTCATCTCCTGCGACCCGATCATGTCCATCATCCGCCAGGACGGCACACGCGTGACCTACCCCATTTCGGTGGAGAAGACCGGCGAGATTATCTCGGCCATCAATCCGCAGGACGGCAAGAACTGGTTCAAGTTCGCCGAGTACTGCCACGAGATGCTGGTGACCACCATCGACACCATCTTTGACATGCCCGCCAACGGTTTCGGCGACATGGCCAAAATGGTGGGTCGAAACCCCAAACTGCTAAAGTTCCTGCCCGCCTTCCTCATCACCTACCAGGACCTCATCGCACGTTACTTCAAGGACCCCCGTGTGGTAGATTCCATGACCTACCAGAGCCTCTACTTCGGCCATCCGCCAGTCATCACCCCGGGCGCCTATGGCATGGTGCCCTATTCTGAACATGAGGGCATCTACTACCCGCGTGGCGGCATGATCAAGATCCCCGAGGGTCTCATGAACGTGGGCAAGCGCAACGGCATGGAGATCCGCTTCAAGACCGCGGTCAAGAAGGTGCTCATCGAGAACAGCCGCGCGGAGGGTGTGGTGCTTGAAGACGGCACCTCGATCAGCGCCAAGGTCATCGTCTCGAACATCAACGCCCGCACCCTCTACCTCGACATGATCGGCGAGCAGTTTTTGCCGGGTTTGGCCGTGAAGGGTATCAAGAGCTACGAGTACTCCACCAGCGTGCCCATGATCTACCTCGGCTTGAACAAGGCCCCCAACCTGAGCGCGCACCACAGCGTTTTCGCCATCACACCGCAGGAACTCAATGCCTATCAGTGGAACAACGTTGACAAGGGCATCCTGCCCGACCGCCACCTAGGCCTCATCTGCTGGCCGAGCCACTCTGATAACACGCTGGCGCCCAAGGGCAAACATGTGCTCAACATCATCCCCGAGGGCTTCTACACCCTCAAGGGAAAGAACTGGGACGAGGAGAAACCGAAGTTCATCGAACGTGTGCTGGAGAACCTGGAAAAGAAGGCCATCCCCGGGCTGCGTGATTCCATCGAGGTGATGGAATGTTCCTCACCGCTGGACTATGAACGCCGCCTGCGCCTGCCGCGCGGCGCCATCTATGCTTTCCAACAGGACCTCACCGCGCAGGCCATGTTCCGCGTGTCGTCGAAGTCCAAGATCATCAAGGGACTGTATATCACCGGTTCCTCTGCGCATCCGGGCGGAGGCGTGCCCTCCACCATCGCCAGCGGCGTCATTGCTTCGCGGCTCATCGACCAGTACGAGAATTAGGAGAAGGAGAAAAACATGAATGGTTGGTTGATCGCTCTCATTGTCATCCTCGGCATTGCCCTGCTTTTGCTGCTCCGGTACGCCCTGCTCGATGGCGACCACAAGCACTTCATCCGCACCCTGGTCAGCCAGGTGAAGCATCTGCCAGGCAGATACAAGATCTAGAAAAAAGGCCGGAGAATTCTCCGGCCTTTTTTCAACGCTATCTGTATTTGAAATTCACTATCGCCCCTTTTTCGGCATCATAATAGAACGGTTTCCCTGTGGCAGAAGCCGTCCAATTTCCTCCGGGCATGGCCGGCGCCAGCCAGGCAATCACAAAATCGCCCTGCGTTTCATATTCCGGCATAATCCCCATGCCTGATCCGGCATCAGGAATATCAGGAGTTGCAAATTGGACCCATTGGAGAGAAAGGCTGTACCAGCCTGTTGGAGCATCGAAAATCGCGTAATGGAAACCACTAGTCTGCCCACGAACCGCGTTTTGTTCAAAGCAAGAATCCAGTACGACTTGTTCGCTATCACCTAAGCTCGAGGATGCGCCAAGTTTAGCGCATTCTTCATCTGCATATGAATTCAGAAAAACGCGATAGTCCTCTACCTTTTCGTTCCCGCTGAATGTACCGGAGATATGTCCAGGCTCAGCTTTTTCTCCGCAACCCGCCAGAATGATCGTGAGAAGCAAAATAAGTAAACATTGGAGCCCCTTTTTCATACCTGCCCTTTCTTCTGAATGAGTTTCTTTCCATACTCTACTATTTGGTCTTTGTTGAGCATGAATCCGGTGACAGCTAGTAGTAGAATTCCGAGCAGGGTTAACCAGAAGCCAATGGCTGGTGCAGCATCGAACCACCAAAATATTCGCCAAAGGAGGATGGTTCCAAGCGAGATACCTGCATAAATGAGGATTCTCTTCCATTGCGTAGAAAAAAGCTGGAATTTATTCCGGAACAACGCAACGACAAGGATAATAGCAAGAACAACAGGTATAAGAAGAAAGAATCCTTCCAAAGAGGGGAGCAAAGCCAAAGGGCTTATACCATCCAGAAGAGAATAACCAAGAACGATCCCGGTATTTAAATGTTGTACATTCCCATAAACATCGATCAGATCAATTGACAGCGAAGGTCGAGCATAAGATTGAAAAACGCTAATAATGATAAGGAATAGACCGGCCCAATAGATATATCGAACCCACTTGGGTTTCTGGAAAGGTACTGGTCCTTCCACTTGCTGAATAATATCTTTCCCATCAGATTCCATGTATCAACCTCCTTAAATGAATAATGCAAAGAAATATGATTTCCGGTGAAAAAGTGTAGCGATTCAGCGATGGGGATTGTCTTTTCCAGTATAGCACCGGTGTCAACAATCGAATCATGCCAGAAGTTCATAAGAGATGTAGTATTCCTTAAATTATCCCCTGACACTTGACTTCTTCCCCTCGCGCGCTATAATGATGACAATTAAATATCAAAGGCTGTGACGAGGACGAGTACTTGCCAGGGCAGCGTTCCAGAGAGCAGGAAATGGTGAGACCCTGCACGCGAAACGACAAGGAATGGACCTCAGAGCCGCGAGGTGAACGAGCGATCAAGTAACCGCCGCCGGGAGCGCCGCCGTTATTGGGCAATGAGTATAATCAGCGCAAGCTGCCGTACTCAACGAGTGAAGCTGGCAAATCCGAATCTCTGGAGGCAATCTCCGGAGGTTTTTTGTTAATAGGGTCAGCTTAACCGGGGTGGCACCGCGGACATCACGTCCGTCCCCAGGCGGGACGGACGTCGTTTGTTAAGTCAAGCCGTCAGTCCCAACACCAATCCATCATTTTCATAAGGAGCTGACCATGGAAGAACAAACGAAATACCTCTTGAACGAAACGGACCTGCCGCGGTTTTGGTACAACATCAACGCCGACTCGCCAGTGAAGCCCGCGGCCGTGCTCAACCCGGGCACAAGGCAGCCGGTGACGCTTGATGACCTTTCGGTGCTGTTCCCGATGGGGCTGATCGAGCAGGAAGTATCCACCGAACGCTACATCCAGATCCCGGAAGAAGTGCGTGAGGCCTACAAACTCTTCCGTCCTACACCCCTCATCCGCGCGCGCCGACTTGAGAAAGTACTTGGTACGCCCGCGCATATCTATTTTAAATATGAGGGTGTCTCGCCATCCGGCAGTCATAAGTCCAATACGGCTATCGCACAGGCCTACTACAACAAAATTGCCGGCACCAAAGCCATGACCACTGAGACTGGGGCAGGGCAATGGGGTTCCGCGCTTTCGATGGCCTGCCAGTTCTACGGGCTTGACCTGGAAGTCTACATGGTGCGCGTTTCCTATGATCAAAAGCCTTACCGCCGCTTCCTCATGGAAACCTACGGGGCGAAGGTTTTTGCCAGCCCCAGCAGCGAAACAGACTTTGGCCGCGGGCTGTTGGCCTCCGACCCCGAAAACCCTGGCTCACTCGGCATCGCCATCTCAGAAGCGGTGGAGGTGGCAGCCAAATCCAACGGGACCAAGAAGTATGGCCTCGGCTCGGTACTGCACCATGTGCTAATGCATCAGTCAGTCATCGGCGAGGAAGCACTCAAGCAGATGGACATGGCCGGTGAATACCCCGACGTGGTCATCGGCTGCGTGGGCGGCGGCTCGAACTTCTCGGGCATTGCTTTCCCCTTCCTGCGCGAAAACCTGAAAAACGGGCAGCGCGCGCGCCTGTTGGCCGTGGAACCGGATGCCACCCCATCGCTAACCAAAGGTGTCTACACCTATGATTTTGGTGATACCGCGGGCATGACACCGATTGTCAAAATGCACACGCTCGGGCATGACTTCATGCCGCCTTCGATCCACGCTGGCGGATTGCGCTACCACGGAATGGCACCCACGTTATCAGGCCTGGTCGATGCCGGTCTGGTGGAGGCCGTTTCGGTGGCGCAGACTAAAGTGTTCGAAGCCGCTGTCACCTTCGCCCGCGCCGAGGGCATCCTGCCCGCGCCCGAATCCGCCCACGCCATCCGCACCGCCATGGATGAGGCTCTATTGGCCAAAGAGACTGGAGAGAAGAAGGTCATCCTTTTCAATCTCTCGGGTCATGGTCACTTCGACCTCGTTTCTTACAACCGCTACCTGAGCGGTGGATTGGAGGATTACGTGTATCCTGAGGACAGCCGTGAGGATATTCTTTCGCACGTGCCGGTAGTAAATGAACTGGCAATGGTGTGATCAAGGAGAAGCGTTTGCAGAGATGCAGACGCTTTCTTTTTTTTATTTGAAAATTCACCATTTCTTTGGTATTCTTACTTATGAAGAAGGAACTGCAGGCTTATGACATCGACTGCATTTCGGCTCCAGGAACACTCAAAGTTTCTTTCGTTGGAAAACAATATTTCTGACTGAATTCAACGATAACCAGTATTACTACATAAAAATGGAGGTGAGAAATGTACATGGTGATGCTTGTTTTGGATGATCCCAATAAACTAGATGATGTATTAATGGCATGGATGGATGCAGGCATCTTGGGAGCCACGATCACCGAAAGCACTGGTATGCGAAAGCAATTAACTCCATGCCCTCCAATGCGCTATTCATATGGATCTTCAAATCTTCGAGATGTGGGAAATCTCACCCTGTTTGTCATTGTTAGTAGTCAAGCAATGGCAAATAAATGTCTAGCGGTGACAGAGATTATTGTTGGTGATTTGGATGGGCCAAATACAGGAGTGTTTGCTGCTTGGCCATTAGCGATTATTAAGGGCGTTCCTGGCGATTGCATTGATGGAGTAAAAGATGGTATGGATTAAGTTCGTCATTTCAGCTGTGGTTATTGTCCTGGCGGCGGACCAATTAGCCAAGTATGGCGATATTATTGCTGTCCGAACAAGGTTGGGAGGGATGTTCATTGGGATTCTCCTATTGGCGGGGGCTACCTCATTACCTGAATTGCTCACCTCGGCCAGTGCCATCAACCAGGGCACACCCAACCTGGCTGCGGGTAACTTGCTGGGAAGCAACTCGTTTAATGTGTTGTTGTTGGCTCTGATCGATATTCTATACCGGAAGAAGCGGATTCTCAGAAATGCTGCTCTAAAGCACGCTCTTTCGGGGAGCTTGGCAATTGTGATGATTGGTATGGTTCTGTTTTTTATTTTAGCCAAAATCGATTTCAGAATCGGATGGGTAGGGATCGACAGTTTGATCATCATCGCTTTTTACGCGCTGGCAGTCTGGCTGATCCAGAAGAGCTCGCCCGTTTCAGTGGTTTCTGAGGTGAATACTGGAGAACAGGGGAAGGTTAGCAGTTTGGCGAAAGGAGTCATCGGGTTTGTGCTGGCCGCGGCGGTGCTGGTGTTTATCACACCCTGGATGGTACGCAGCGCCAACGAGATCGCGGATATCACCGGCCTGGGGACGACATTCATCGGGACCACGCTGGTTGCCATCGTGACCTCACTCCCTGAATTGGTGACCACGTTGGCTGCTGTTAAGATTGGTGCTGAAGATATGGCCATTGGAAACCTATTTGGCAGCAATATGTTCAATATGTTCGCCATTGGCTTGACAGATGTGTTCTACACCGAGGGGAATTTTCTCAGCGCGATCAGCCCGGATTTTCTCCTCGTTGCTGTAACCGGATTGGTGATGACGGGGTTTGGATTGATCGGTAATCTCGCCAAACTTGAGAAACGGATTTGGTTCATCGAATTGGATGCCCTGGCTTTGTTGTTGTTTTACATTTTGAGCACATGGTTGCTCTATATTAGATCATAGCGATTTGATGATGGAAATGTCTGAGTTCGTAGATACACACACCTGTCAGCAACGACAGGTGTGTGTTGTAAGAGAGTGATTATTTGCTATGATATTGCATATGAATGCAATCCCCGAGATTCCGTACCTGGCAGCAGAGGGATTTTCCAGGCCGATCCCGTTGGAAAGATTCCTGCCCAATTGCCCGGTGGGAGTTGCCAGTCAATACCTATCCGCTTCCGGCACCAGCGATGGATGGCTGCTGGATCCCTTTTGCTCGCATCCCCTCCTTGATATTGAAGCGGCAGCCTGTGGGCGGCGAATGCTGGTAACTGCCAACAACCCCATCCTGGCATTCATGCTGCGCATGCTTGCCAATCCCCGGCAAAAGAACGAATACCTCTCTGCGCTGGCCGAACTGGCGTCTGAACAGCGCGGCGATGAATGTCTGGAGGCGCACATCAGCGCTCTCTACCGTACGCGCTGCGCCACCTGCCGCAGCGAGATCCAGGCCAACGGCTATCTCTGGCAGCGTGGACTCAACCGACCGCATGCCCGCTTGTATATCTGTCCGGTTTGCGGAGATGAGGGGGAGCGCCCGCTCACGGAAGAGGATTTGAACATCCTCGCACCCATCCAACGCGGCCAGAAACTGCCTTATGCCCGCGCGGTCGCGCGTGTGCTTGGAGGTAACAACGAAGACCGCCCCGCTGTGGAGGAGGCGCTCAAGCTCTATAATCCCCGCACGCTCTACGTGCTCTTCACGCTGCTCAACAAGATGGAAGGCATGGACCTGACACCAGAGAAGCGTGTATTACTGGAAGCGCTGATGCTTTCAGGTCTGGAAGCCGGTACCTCTCTCTGGCCATGGCCGAATACCGGCGATCCGCCGCGCATGCTCACCGTTCCCGCTGTGTATCTGGAGAAGAACATCTGGAAGGAGATTGAGAACAGCATCGCCCTGTGGTCGCAGCCGTCGAGGCAGGTTGAATTGACTGTCTGGCCGGAATTGCCGCAGGCAGATGGTATTTGCGTTTTTCGCGGACCCATCCGCGCGCTCACGTTGCCGGAAGGGATGGTCATCGACCGCATTCTGGCGCTTCCTCCGCGTCCCAACCAGGCCCTCTGGACACTCTCTGCGCTCTGGTCAGCCTGGCTGTGGGGCAGGGAATCAGAGACCAGCTTCAGCCAGGTGCTCGGCCGGCGCCGCTTTGATTGGCACTGGCACACCCAGGCCCTTCACCACGCGATGAGCAAAGCCGCCAATCTGGCAGTCGCTGGTACCGAGGTTTTCACTGTGATTGGCGAGCCTTCACCGGGGATGGTTCTGGCGACGGCAGCAGCGGCCAACTGCGCCGGTCTGGAACTTCAGGGCATCGCTTATCACAACCCCGATGATCCGCTTGAGTGTGTCTGGAATGTGCAGCGCGAACATACACAAGCAACAGCCGGGAACGCACAGACGATTGTTCGAACTGCCATCCAGGAGTTGTTGACGAGGTTGGGTGAGCCGGTGGAGTATATGGCGCTGTTCAGTGCGATTGTGGCTGCGCTGGTAGTGAATGCGTGTTTCCCACCGGGCATCGATCAGTATACTCAGGAGAAAAGCTCTGAGTTACAGGGAATCATCGCCCGCTTGTTTGGTGACCGCGACTTCTTGCGTCGTTTCGAGGCAACCTCACAGGAGCTGGATTCCGGCAAATGGGATCTGCTCGATCCCGTGCCGGGCCAGGAACCATTGGCAGACCGGGTGGAGAACGCTGTGCTTGAGATTCTACGCAGCGATGAGAAATTATCGTCAACCCAGATCAGGCGCGCCTTGAACAGCCGCTTTCCGGGTTTCCTCACTCCAGCGGGCGCTCTAGTGGAGTACAGTTTACGTGCTTATGCCGATTGGGATTCACTGACAGATGTTTGGACTCTCCGCGAGGGAGAGAATGAATCCGCGCGTAGAAGCGATCTGGATGAAGCAAGAGAGTTGCTTGATTCTTTGGCAAAGAAAACGGGTTTCACACCTGACTCAGGTAAACAACTGGTCTGGAAGATGGGTCAAGGACTACGGTACCGTTTCTGGCTGACACATACCGTCTGTTTACCAATTGGGGATCTTATAGAGGATGAAGAGTTCGAGAACGTGCAGGTATTCCCCGGCAGCCGCGCTGAATTGCTCAAATACAAGCTGCTGCGTAATCCGCTTTTAAGGGAAAGGACTGCCCACCATTGGCATTTTCTCAAATTCCGCGCCTTGCGCAGTCTGGCAGCCAGAACTGACCTCACTGCGGAAGTATGGCAGATGATGCTCGATAGTGATCCCATCTCGCTGGAAGAGACCACTCAATTGCGTATGTTCGGTTGATTATTTTACGCGTCTTCTATGACGGGGGAACGCTGATTCTCGGATTTCATGTTGCGCACGAACAGAACAATCAACCACACGGCTAAGATAGTGTTGATAGCCACGGCTAGCGGCATCAGCACATGCCAGGACTGAAAATACGAGATCATTGAAGAAACCTGAATGAGAACTGCCGGCCAGATGAAGCGCTTGTCCAGAAAAGCGAGCACAAACAGCAGCATGGCGGCGATGAAGAAATAGCGGTCGTGCATCAGGGGCAGCACAAAGGGGAACAGGAAGGTGATGGTGATGCCGTCCAGGAAGTACCCGGTGTCGCTCATGCGCGGATACTTACGCCAACGCAGGTAGAGATAGATTAGGGCGATGATCGCCGCTGCCACCAAACCAATGGAGATAGCGAAGGTGGAATAGTATTTGGGGTAGTCGAAGAAAACGTAGAAATTTGGAGCAGCCAGTGAGAGCCGTTTATATACACTCACTTGTGAGAAGTAAATCGTGAGCAAATCCAATATTGGACGGCCCGCCAACCAGGCTGGAATGATGCTTAGTATATAAGCTGCGGGGAGGAGCAAGAGCCAATGCCAACGTATCTTTTTGTTCAGCACCAGCACCAAACCCAACGGCCCGATGAACATAGCTTGTGCTTTTAACGCGAATGCGATGGAGAAGAAAACAACCGCGCGCAGGTATTTTTTTCGCAGCAACGCGTACATCATCCATAGCAGAAAGGATGTGAAGATGATGTCGCATTGTCCCCACATGCCGCTCTGGACGAATACCGTGGGCAGATAGAGCGTGCCAATGAACCCAAACACAGCACGTTTGCTGCTTCCACTCTTCAATTTGATGATCTTGTACACGGCCCAGGCAGCCGAGAAATCGAAAAGGATCGAGATAAGCTTGATGGCTGTTATCTTGGAAATCCACTCGAAAAGAGTGACAAAACTGAGCAAGTACATGTAAAGCGGGGAGTAATCGTAGAAGGCGAATGCGAAAGCCTTGAATTGCCCGTTTGCCACGATGAAGTCGTACCACGGCTCAAGAAAGGCCCGCATGTCGTAGCTTTCCACCGGGAAGAAAATGGAACGCAGTGCCACCGCCATGATGATCCACGCGGCAATGACGATGCCTTTGAATGTCTTACTCGATTGCCATTTTTGAAAGGTTTTTTCCGGGACGCTCATATTTGGTCATTCTCAACGCATCTGTTGGAAATTGATCAGGATGAGGTTCTTGCTGCAGTCCGCGTAGGTGTCGAAAGTGATCGGTGCGGAGAGAGGGATATAGGAACTGTCTTCGATCTGGATGGTTAACATGCCGGTGGAGTCGATGGGAGCGCTGCCCACCTGCAGGACGATCTCGTAGCCGCCGTCACCGATCCACTTGGCAGCTCCACCCGAAAGCGTGGTCTGGTCTACGGCCTTGCCGTTGTAGGTTCCCGTCAGGTGGATGGCCAGGTTGGATACTGCCTTACCCTGAATGTCGGTGACTTTTCCGGCTACGCCCTGCCAGTTGCAGTCCATGGTGGGGTGGAAGGTGGTATTCGTCATGCCCACCGGACTGCCCTTCACCGCGAACAGGTAATCACCCATCGGTGTCAGTGTGGCGGTGCTCACAGGCACTTGTTCGGTCTGGATGGGCGTGCCCTCCACGTTCCCTCCTGTCTCAGTCGAGGCGGCCACAGTGGGGGTAGAGGTGGCCGGAGTGATGATCGGGGTTAACGTAGCCGTTGGAATCTGGATGAGTGCCGGTAGGGTGGGAGGCGGGAAGGGGTTAATAGTTGATGCAGGGTTCGAGAAGAGAACAAGCATAAAGCCAATAGCGCCTACTGTGGCAATGAGGATGATCGCTGTCAGGCTGTTCCAGACGATGTCATTGCGGCGCTTACGGATGCGGGATTTTTTTCGGAGCGCGATCTCTTCCTGATCTGCGAAATTCATTGGCGAGTCCTTATTGATACTTATTGAACCAGGACCTCGATCGTTGCTGCCGCGCGGCTGGCTGCCAGCCATTCATCAAGCGCGTTCTGTTGCAGCACGCTTCTGGCATCCACCGAAAGGGCATGAGCCGGGTCGCGTTCGATGACGAAGATGATGTGATAACCGAGCGTCGACTTGATGACCTCGCTGTACTCTCCGGGTTGCAAAGCAAAGGCTGCTTCTTCAACCTCAGGCTGGGTGAGATATCCCTTGGGAAACCAACCCAGGTCGCCGCCGGTGGCAGGATCGAGTGTATAAGCTAGCTCTGCAAATACCGTGCCATTTTGGATTTGCTGATAATAGAGATCGGCGTTGGCTTCTTCCTGCACCAGTATCTGACGAGCATGCACCTGGTCTGCCATTGTGGGCACACCATTGACGATCTGGTCGCGCTGCCAGGCAGCCGCGATGGAGCGTTTGAATGCAATACGGAAACTTGCGTCGGTATAACCATATTCGCTTTGCCAGGCTTGCAGTCTATCCAATCCGCCCATCTGGCTGGCCAAGGCATCGATGCGTGTCTGCAGGGTGGCATCGTCCACCACATACCCGGCCTGTGTTGCTGCCTGGGCCAGGAGCAGTTGATCAGTGAAATCGTTGATGACCCTATTACGTTGCTCTTCAGCCGTGTTGGAAACACCCTGTTGCGTCAATGCATCCTGAAGACGGGTAAGCTCAGACTGGTACTCAGTCATTGTTATCCCTTCGCCGTTGACCTTGAGTGCCATGGGTTCCTCGGTTGGAGTGGGCTGGTCAGGCACGGCTGTTACAACAGGATTGTTCCCGGAACAGGCAGCCAGCAAGCTGAGGATGAGCATTGACAGGAGGATGACGAAGATTATTCTTTTCATTCGCTAGATTATACCCGAATTCAATTAACAAAAAATCTGACAGGCTTGCGGCCTGTCAGATATCTATTGATTGGTTTCCGGACTAGTAATCCATCGGGGGTTGGGGCATGGCCGGGGGATTCTTGTCAGGCAGATCGGCGATGAGGGCCTCGGTGGTCAGGATCATGGCCGCGATGGAGGCAGCGTTGTCGAGGGCGCCGCGGGTAACCTTGGCGGGATCGCCCAGGCCGCCCTTGATCATATCGATGTAATCGTCGCGGATCACATCATAACCGATCTGGTCGCTCTTCTTGGCCTTCTGTGCGGCGCGGACGTTCTCCACGATCACGGAGCCATCTTTACCGGCATTCTCAGCGATCTTGCGCATGGGCATCTCAAGAGCCTTGCGCACGATCTTGACACCAATGTTCTCGTCTTCGCTGTCGAACTTGAGGTCATCCAGGGCAGGCATGGCATTGATCAACGCAACGCCGCCGCCGGGGACGATACCTTCTTCAACTGCAGCGCGGGTGGCCGAGAGGGCGTCTTCCACACGGTGTTTCTTCTCTTTGAGTTCGGTCTCGGTGGCAGCGCCAACGCGGACGATGGCAACACCACCGGAGAGCTTGGCCAGACGTTCCTGCAGTTTCTCGCGGTCGTAATCGGAGGTTGTCTTGTCAATCTCGATGCGGATCTGTTCGATGCGAGCTTTGATCTCAGCTTCGTTGCCCTTGCCGCCGATGATGGTGGTGTTGTCTTTGTCAGCGGTGACCTTCTCGGCGTGGCCGAGGTCGGTGAGGGTGACAGAATCGAGCTTGCGGCCGGTCTCTTCAGAGATGACCTGGGCGCCGGTGAGGATGGCAATATCCTGCATCATGGCCTTGCGACGATCGCCAAAGCCGGGGGCTTTGATGGCGAGCACGTTGAGCATGCCGCGCAGTTTGTTCAGAACCAGGGTGGCCAGAGCTTCGCTGTCGATGTCTTCAGCGATGATGACCAGGTCGCGTTTGCCGGTCTGAACGAGTTTCTCAAGGATGGGAACGATATCCTGGGCGGCGGAGATCTTCTTGTCGTAGATCAGGATATAGGGATCCGGGATGATGGATTCCATCTTGTCGGTGTCGGTGATGAAGTAGGCCGAGATGTAACCGCGGTCGAACTGCATACCTTCAACGTATTCTTTTTCGAACTCGAGGCCTTTGGATTCTTCAACGGTGATGACGCCGTCTTTACCGACTTTGTCCATCACTTCGGCGATCAACTGGCCGATGGAGGAATCCTGGGCGGAGGTGGTGGCCACGTTAGCGATATCTTCGCGGGTGGAAATTACGATGGCCTGTTTCTTGATAGCTTCAGAAACCTTCTGGGCTGCGGCTTCGATACCGTGCTTGATGAGCATGGGGTTGCCGCCAGCGGCCAGGGTCTTGAGACCTTCGTTGACGATGGAGTGAGCCAGCAGGGTGGAGGTGGTGGTGCCGTCACCGGCGATGTCATTGGTCTTGGTGGCGGCTTCCTTGATCAACTGGGCACCCATGTTTTCAAACGGGTCTTCCAGTTCGATCTCTTTGGCAACGGTCACGCCGTCGTGAGTGATGGTGGGGGAACCGAACTTGCGGTCAATGGCCACGTTGCGGCCTTTGGGGCCGAGGGTGGTGACCACTGAGTTTGCAACTGTGTCGATGCCGTTCTTGAGCTTGCGGCGGGCATCTTCACCGAATACGATCTGTTTAGCTGCCATTTGAAAAATCTCCTGATTAATGGATTAATTACTTGGTGACGATGGCAAGCAGGTCGCTCTCGCGCAGGATGAGCAGTTTCTTGCCGTCCACTTTGATCTCGGTACCGCCGTACTTGGCGAAAAGTACGGTATCGTTCACGGCCACATCCATGGGGATGCGCTTGCCGTCTTCATCGCGGTCTCCGGGACCAACTGAAAGCACGGTACCCTTTTGCGGTTTTTCTTTGGCAGTCTCGGGTAAAACGATGCCGCCAGCGGTGACTTCGTTTTCCTCGATGGGTTCAACGACAACACGGCTACCAAGGGGTTTCAAATTCATTGCCATTTCATCCTCCTGAATCGAGTTTGGTAATTTGGAGTGTTTAGCACTCCAAAGGTATGAGTGCTAAATGCGCCCTTATAATAATCGCCTTTATTTTCGAAGTCAAGAGGATGCCGGGGGTTCTAACAAAACTCTGATATTTCTCAGGGTTGCGCGGTCGATTGCGCCGTGGAAGTGGCGTCTCCTGGAACAGTGGCAGTGGTATCCAATGGGGTGACGCTGGTAGTGTTGGAAGCTGAAGCCGCCGTGCACACATCGCGGCCGTCGTTGATGATGGACATGATTGTCTCGTCTGTGCTGAAACCGGCTTCGACCTCGTCAAAGACGATCAAGGCTTCTGCGCAATCGCCGAACACCGCCAGATCGGACCCATAAGTGAAGTAATATGCCACCGAGGTTTGCGATAACGGCTGGCCTTCGATGGGAATATCCGGGATGTCGTTTGGATCGCACTCCTCGCCGCCGTTTCTCACATAGCAACTCTCTGCCGCAGTGCAGCCGCGCACGTAGCATTTAAGGGGAGCGATTGCGCCTTCATAGTTACGAGACTTGTAATAAACGATACCAAGCTGACCGTACACGGTGGGATCAGAGGGGTTGTATTGCACGGCTTTAATCATGTTTCGGCCAGCCGAAAAGAACTCACCCATTTGCACGTAAGTGTTGGCAATTGAGATCAGCGGGATGGGGTCCTTGATGCCTTGCTGCTCGTTGATCTGCACAGCCTTGGCAAACGACTCAAGCGCCATTTCATAGTACTGGTTTTGCTGCAGCGTATTGTTGCTCAGATCAGCCAACTTGCGGTAATTCGCTCCGATTGAAATATACAGTGTGTTCAAGTTGGGAGTGATGGCCACAGCGCGCTGATAATATTCGATGGCCTGGGTGTAGTTACCCAGCGACTCCTGCACATAACCCGCGATACGGTAGATGTCCATCTGGTCGGAGTCTTTTTCCAGCGCCTGGTTGATGTACTCCTCAGCCTGTGACCACTTCTGCTGGTCGACAAGCAGTTCAGCATAATAAGCCTTGGCCAGGTCGTTGGTGCTGTCCAACTGCAGCGCCTGCACGGCTTCCTGCTCCCCTTTGATAAGATAGCTTTCCCAATCCTCACCTGCAATCGCGGAGTTGCCGTACCAGTCGCAGGCCAGGGCTTTTACCGCGTGCAGCATGCTGTCTTCCGAATTCACTGCCAGACCTTTTTCTATGGAAGCGAAGGCTTCGTTGAGGCGGTCGCGTTTGGCTGAGTCGGTTGTCAACTGCGTGGTGGAATAGACTTGGATGCGTGCCAACTCCGCCCACAGGGCGGTGTCTCTTGGATTCACCAGCACCGCGCTCTGGTAAGCTTCGATGGCTTTTTCCAGGTTGCCGCCGGTGAAGTGTGTCTTCCCTTCGAGCGCGTATGAATCAAGGGTGCGCGTGGGTGTGGCTGTTGGTGAGAATAAGGGTTTAATCTGCCCGGTGGTGATTGCCTTGGAGACGAAACCCAAGCCTAATAGAATCAGCAACCCGATGAAGATGCGCAGCGGGCTCGAAGAACTCGGCTTCTTGCTGAAGATGTGTTTCTTGTCGTTGTAATCGATCATTTTACTTTGATCAAATTCCAAGCATCAAGGGGTTGGCGTCAATGTGGGTGTGGGAGATGTGGTCACAGCAGCGCTTGGCGTGGCAGTGGCATCGATGGTATATGCGCCGCTGGTGGCGGTGGGAGCCTCGGTGGCGCCCTGGTTTGCCCATTGTTCGCAAGTCAAGATCGCTTGTTGAGCGTTGGCTACGGCAATGTCATCATCACGTAAATTTGTCGCGATTGCGGATGCGATCTGCAGCGCCATATTACATTGTCCTAGGTTGGCGAGCGCAATGCTGTAAGTCTGGTAAAAACCACCGGCTGTATCGCCGTCAATGGGCAGACCTTTGACGGTCACGCCTGTGGAGGTAACTCCTCCTTGAATAGCCATCCTGAGGGCTTCGACAGCATCATTTTCCTGACCGTTGCGGTGATATGCCTGGCCAAGATAACCGTATAAATATGGATCTGAGGGATCATCCGCCAATGCCGCTTCTGCGTACTGGATGGCTTTGGTGTAATCACCGTTCATCCTGTATGTTTTCGAGATCAAAGTTTCAGGTTCGGGATCCCTGGGATTCAAAGCGTTGGCCTTGGTGTATTCGGTGATGGCTTTGGAATATTCCTGAATGTATGAAAAGTTGCGTCCCAGCGCAAGATGCAAATCGGCTACATTGTCATTGATGGCGATGGCAGCCTCAAACTCGGTGATGGCGTCTTCATAGTTACCGGTGTATTCAAGCACCAGACCGCGGGCGCGGTGAGTCTCCAGTGTGCCGGGAGCGAGCTCCATGGCCTTTTTGGATAAATCGATGGCATTTTGGCTGGTCTCGAGAACCCCCTGCCCGGCTTGCACCATGAGAATGTAAACTTCGGATAGGTAAGCATATGCAGCCGCGTTATCTGGGTTGGCCGTGATGGCTTCCTTTAACGAGCCCTCGCCGTTGATGTAATCGCCGGCAAGTCCCTGTGCCCAGCCGCGCAGCGCCATGGCCTGATCGCTTTCGGGGTTAAGCAGCAGCGCGTACTCGGCTTGCTTGATTGCCTCAGAGTAATCGCCTGTATATATGTAGAGTTTGGCGAGCGAAAGATAGTTGGAAGGATTCCTGGCATCCACTTCCACTGCCTGTTTGTATGCGGCAATGGCCATGGTGAGACGGCCTTCCTGCTCCAGACTTTGGGCATTCGTGATATAGGATTCAGGTGGAAGGGTGGGTGTGGATGTGGCAGAAAAAAGGTCCTGGGGAATCTTGGGCACCCAGTATTTATCAGCATAGATAACTGCGGCGATGAATAGCACCAAAAGCGCCACCCTGAATGGGTTGGGGCGCGTCCTTTTGTGAGACATGTTCCATTTACTGCCTTTAATGTACATGTTTTTCATCATACCAACGCTAATTGAGAGCGTCAAGGTGACGTGTGTACGGGGAAAACCCCTTTCCCCTGTTCTTGCCATCTGCAAGAGTTTTCGCTAGAATACATTTATGCGTTTTGATGTGTTCTCGCTTTTTCCACAGGTTTTTGAACCGTACTTACAGGAAAGCATTCTCCAAAAAGCCCGCGCCGCCGGATTGGTGGAGATCAACCTGTACAACATCCGCGACTGGGCGCCCGACAAACACCACGTGACCGATGATACTCCCTACGGGGGCGGAGGCGGTATGGTGATGAAAGCCGCGCCGATCTTTGATGCTGTTGAAGCGACATTGGGAGTTCCATTGCCCTGTCCGCTTATCATGATGACCCCGCAGGGACGGCCTTTCACTGCCAGTGTCGCGCGCGAATTGGCAGAACTGCCGCGTATTGCCCTCCTGTGCGGCCGCTATGAGGGTATCGATGAGCGAGTGCGCGAACACCTGGTCACCGATCAGATCTCCATTGGCGATTACGTGCTCACGGGTGGCGAATTGCCAGCGCTGGTCATCATCGATGCCGTGGCACGCTTCATCCCTGGTGTGTTGGGTGATCCCGACGGCGCGGTCGACGACTCTTTTGCCTCGGGCATGTTGGAGTATCCGCACTACACCAAGCCCGAAGAATTCCGCGGCTGGCGTGTGCCCGAGGTGCTGCTTTCGGGGAATCATGCTCTCATTGCGTGCTGGCGCAAGGAGCAGGCGTTGGAACGAACGAAGAAACACCGTCCGGATCTTCTGGACGGAAACCCTTCCTGAACATTTGCTATAGAATAAAGCAAGTCATTCCAAATCACTAAAGGAGACAATGATGGAAAAGAAGCAGTTCCCCTGGGGACGAACGTTTCTCATAGGTTTTGGTTTTTTTTGGTATCAGTATCCTCTGGCCGGTTTTCAACCAGTGGGTACCATTGATCCTGCAGGTTGGTAACCCTGCTTTCGAGACCTCTGTGCAGAATTTCGCCGGGTTCGGGCTTGGACCAGCCATGGCCATGTTCATCATGACGTGGGATAACATCATCAACATATTTGTGCAGCCCTGGGTGGGCAACCGCAGCGACCACACCTGGAATCGCTTTGGCCGCCGCAAACCCTGGATCTTATTGGGTCTGCCCATCGCTCTGGTTGGCTTCATCTCCATACCCCTGGCGCAAAGTGTCATTGCCGTGGCCGTCTTCATCCTGGTTACCAACTTCGGTATGGCGCTTTTCCGCTCACCTGTTGTTGCCTGGTTGGGGGATCTGTTCAAACCTGATGAACGCAGCAAGGCCAACGGCGTCATTAACCTCATGGGTGGAGCAGCCGGCGTGCTTTCTTATGTTCTTGGTGGCATGATCTTCAATGCCTTCGGCCGCATGGGCCCGTTCATCGCCGGTGCCATTGCCATGACCGTTGCCCTCGGAGTTGTAGTAGCTTTTGTGAAAGAGCCCAAGGATAGACTCAGCGGCTCAACTGAGGAGACAGGCAAGGATGAGAGCGTCAAGGGTTTGATCCCTAACCTCAAGGCGGTTTTCTCGAGCAAGGATAAATCCATCCTGTTCATTCTTCTCTCCATCTTCTTCTGGTTCACTGGCTTCAACGCCATCGAAACCGGTTTATCCTCATTTGCTGTGTTCAGCCTGGGGATTAAACCTGGCACGGCATCCATTGTGGCTTCGGTTGCGAACCTTTCCTTCCTGGCTTTCTGCATTCCTTCCGGTTTCATCGCCACCAAGATCGGACGCCGCAAGACCATCATTTTCGGTTTACTCGGTCTTCTGCCAATCTTCGCCATCAGCTACTTCCTGGTCAGCGGGTTAGTCCCGTTTGTGATCATCCTTGTCCTGGTTGGGTTCTTCTGGTCCTGGGTGAATGTGAACAGTCTGCCCCTGGTCTATGACCTGGGAGAAGAGCATCGTATCGGTGCATTTACCGGTCTTTACTATTTCTTCTCTCAGACCGCAGCCGTGCTTGGCCCGGTTCTTGGTGGCTTGCTCGTTGAGTACACCGGTTATGATTACCGCAACCTCTTCATCTTTGGTTTGGTCTTCCTGGCTTTCGCTGTATTGACCATGCTTAAGGTGAAAGACCGCCACCATGAAGAGAAGAAACGCCTTGAAGCTGCCAACGGTGCGCAGTAAATTACTTTGGCAAGAAGTACGGACAAGTATCTTGCAACGGTAATAAAAAGAAGTTATACTCAATAAACGGTGGACTTTACCACCCAATATTTTTATTCTCTGTAGGAGGAGAAGCTAATGTCCAAGAAGTTGTTCACGATTTTGGCAGTTTTACTTGTCGCAACCATGGCCCTCAGTGCCTGCGCCAAGGCAGAAGTTGTCCCCACCGAAGCTCCGGTTACCACCGAAGCTCCTGTTGCCGCAACTGAAGCCCCGAAGTTCCTGGTCTGCGAAGTCACTGATACCGGTGGTATCGATGACAAATCCTTCAATGCAACTGCATGGAAGGGTGCCACGGATGCAGTCGATCAGTTGGGCATCGAAGCCAAGTACTTGGAATCCAAGGAAATGGCCGATTTCGAAACCAACATCAACGCCTTCGTTGAAGAAAAATGCGACCTCATCATCACCGTCGGTTTCCTCCTGGGCGATGCCACCAAGGCCGCCGCTGAAGCCAACCCTGAGATGAAGTTCTCCATCGTCGACAATGGTTACAGCCCCGCTATCGCCAACGTTGCCTCCCAGGCCTTCCAGACCGATGAGGCTTCCTTCCTCGCTGGTTACCTCGCCGCTGGCGTCTCCAAGACCGGTAAGGTTGGTACCTTCGGTGGCATGAACATCCCGACCGTCTCCATCTTCATGGATGGTTTCGCCCGTGGTGTTGCATACTACAATGAAGTTCATGGAACCGCAGTGGAAGTCCTTGGCTGGAGCACCGAAACCAATGAAGGTCTCTTCACCGATGACTTCTCCGATCAGCAGAAGGGCAGCCAGATGGCTGTCACCCTGATGGATGAGGGCGCTGACATCATCATGCCCGTTGCCGGTCCCGTTGGCCTCGGCGCTGCCGCAGCCATCCTCGAGCGCACCACCGCGGAAGCCCCGATCTACATCATCGGTGTCGATTCCGACTGGTACCTCACAGCTCCTGACTATGCTTCCATCGAACTGACCTCCGTGTTGAAGAACATGGACGTCACGACCTTCAACGTGATCCAGTCCGCAATGGACGGCACCTTCGCTGGTGGCAATATCGTTGGTAACCTTGCCAACGGTGGTGTGGGCCTCGCTGAGTTCCACGATCTCGATGGTGTTGTCTCCGCTGAGCTCAAGGCCGAACTCGAAACCGTCAAGGCTGACCTGCTCGCTGGCACCATCACCCTGAATCCTGCTTACAAGCAGTAATCCGGGTAAAATGTAATAAAAAAGGCTGGAGGAAACTCCAGCCTTTTTTCTGTTTAAAATCTTAATTGTCTGATGACTATTGCACCCGCCTGTGATAAAATTAAACGAAGTAATCCCATCATTAGAAACGGAGTAATTTATGGCTCCAATCCTTCAATTAAGAGGAATCACCAAAAAATTCCCGGGTGTTTTGGCTAATGATCATATTGATTTGTCATTGAAGAAAGGGGAAATCCTCGCTCTGCTGGGTGAGAACGGCGCAGGCAAAACAACTTTGATGAACATCCTGTACGGTCTTTACCAGCCGGACGAAGGAGAGATCCTCGTCAACGACAAGAGAATATCCATCACATCCCCCACCGACGCGATCAATGCCGGCATCGGTATGGTCCACCAGCACTTCATGCTCATCCCGGTCTTCACGGTGACTGAGAATGTCATGCTAGGCTCGGAACCGGTCAAATTTGGCGATTTCCTTGACAGAACAAAAACCTCCCAGAAGATCCACGAAATTTCAAAGCAATACAAACTTGAGGTCGATCCGGATGATTACGTGAAGGACCTCCCGGTCGGCGTACAGCAAAGAGTTGAGATCATCAAACTGCTTTACCGCAACGCTGAGATCCTCATCTTTGACGAACCCACCGCCGTGCTTACTCCGCAGGAAGCCGATGAGTTGTTCGCCATCATGCGCTCATTGACCAAGCAGGGTAAGTCTATCATCTTCATTACTCATAAGCTGCGCGAAGTGCTTGAGATTTCAGATCGCATCATGGTCATTCGCCGCGGCGCTGTGGTGGGTGAGGCAGATCCCAAGAAGGCTGACCGCAACAAATTGGCTGAAATGATGGTTGGCCGCGAAGTCAACCTCGTGGTGGAAAAAGAAAGCAAGAAACCTGGTGCCCATGTCCTTGAAGTAAAGGATCTTGTGGTAACCGATACCTTCAATCAGGTTGTTCTCGATCACGTCTCGCTGGATGTCCATGCAGGGCAAGTGTTGGGTATTGCTGGCGTGCAGGGCAACGGACAGACCGAATTGGTGGAAGCTCTCACCGGTTTGCGCAAATCGATTTCCGGATCCGTAACTTTTGAAGGTAAAGATATTTCCAACGCCTCTCCACGGGCAATCACCGAGATTGGTTCAGCGCATGTTCCAGAAGACCGCCAGGCCGATGGTCTGGTGCTGCCGTCGCCTGTTTCCGAGAATTTGGTGTTATGCACCTATTACAAAGAACCGTATTCACATGGCATTGTCATGCACCACGACGAGATCTTAAAGAATTCAGTGCAATTGATCAAAGACTTCGATATCCGCACCCCTGGTCCTTTAACCAGCGTGGGATCCCTTTCCGGCGGCAATCAGCAAAAGGTCATCATTGCGCGTGAACTCTCCCGCCCCATTAAATTGCTGATCGCTTCGCAGCCAACTCGCGGTTTGGATGTAGGCTCCATCGAGTACATCCACAAGCGCATCATCCAGAAACGTGATGAAGGCTGCGCGGTTTTGCTCGTCTCTCCCGAGCTGGATGAGATCATTGAGCTCTCCGACCGCATCGCGGTCATGTTCCGCGGCAAGATCATTGCCACAGTGAACGCTGACGATATCTCCAAGGAGACCCTGGGTCTCTTAATGGCTGGAATTGTCCCTGACAAGATCGAGAAGAAGGCCAAGACCAGTAAAGTTGTGGAAACCACGTTCTAACGAGGTGCTCCTTTGAAAAAGAACAATAAAGAAAAACAAGATATTGGTAAGGTTTTAATTCAGGAGCTCACTGGAGGGGATCCCCAAAACCGCAAAAAACGCAGTTTTTGGAAGGTCATTGAGATCCCCGCGTTGGCTATCCTGACTGGTCTGATCTTTGGCGCCATCATGATCGCATCCACCAGTCTGACGGTGTATGCGGCCTTCTCAGAAGGATTCTTCAAAGGCCTTGGCCAGGCATTCAAAGAGATTGGTACTGCCTACTGGGCTTTGTTCGCCGGTTCCATTGGTGATCCTTCTGCCTGGGTGGCTGCTCTCAAATCCGGCGACCCGGTTGCCATCCGCACCGCCTTCAATCCGTTCCTTGAAAGTCTCGTGCGCGCCACACCGTACATCTTCGCGGGTTTGGCCTGCGCGCTGGGCTTTCGCGCCGGTTTATTCAATATTGGTGTTGAAGGTCAGTTGTTCATGGGTGCTTTGGCAGCCACGTTTGTTGGCTACTCTCTTCACGGTCTCCCCGCGTATATCCATATGCCCCTGGCTTTCCTGGCCGGTGCACTGGGCGGTGCGATCTGGGGTTCCATCCCCGGTATCCTTAAAGTGACCACAGGCGGTAACGAGGTCATCAACTGCATCATGATGAACTATATCGCCTACCGCATTACCACCTGGCTGCTCACCGGACCCATGACCCGCCCGGGTACCGGCGGCATGCCCCTCAGCCCGTTAGTGGAAAAATCTGCTGAGATCCCGCAATTCTTTCAATCACCCATCCGCTTCCACCTGGGCTTCTTCATGGCGCTGGCAGTGGCTTTCCTGGTCTGGTGGCTGCTCTTCAAGACCACCTGGGGTTTCGACCTGCGCACCGTGGGTATCAATACACGCGCTGCCAAATACGCCGGTATGAGCATTGCCAAGACCACCATCCTGGGCATGGCCGCATCCGGTGCCCTGGCTGGCATGGCTGGCGCGAATGAGATCCTGGCAATCAATCACACCATGGCCATCGGTCTTTCTTCTGGCTACGGTTTTGACAGTATTGCTCTGGCATTGCTGGGTAACAGCCATCCACTGGGTGTTGTCTTCGCCGCCCTCCTCTTCGGCGTGCTCAAGAACGGTGCCACCAAGATGATGGTCGTCTCTGCCATCCCCATCGATATTGTCACCATCATCCAGGCTTTGATCATCATGTTCATTGCTGCTCCTGCGATCATCCGCTCGATCTACAGGCTGCGAAAACCCAAGGATGAAACAGTTACTACAGTCAAACTGAGTAGCTGGGGAGGAGGTAAATAATGGCTGCTTCATCTACAACCATTCAACGAATCAAAATAGGCGGCATTTCCACCGCACGCCGTGTATCCATCGGAGTCATCGAAATATTGATCGGTGTCTTCATCTACATAGCTTTCGCCAGGACCGTAGCTGCTGACACACTCACGAAGTTCGTCATGACCCCTGGCGGCATGAATGTTGGCAAGATGGCCGATTGGATCGTACCGTCTCAGTTGACCCTTTACATCCTGATCGGACTGAGTGTGCTCATTGGCATCGGTCAGTTGGTCAAGGGCTATGGTAAAGCCACGAACGGTCTCATGGGCATCGCATTCCTGTGCTTTATCTTCGCCTTCCTCACCTGGCAGGCATCGGGCAAGTCGCTCAACCTTGCGGGTATGCTCTCAAGTTCAGTTCTACTGGCTGTGCCCATCACCCTGGGTGCCTTCACCGGGATCCTCTGTGAACGCGCAGGTGTTGTCAACATCGCCATCGAAGGCATGATGTTGATGGCTGCGATGATCGGTGCACTTATGGGCAGCGTTACGGGCAGCCTCTGGTGGGGCTTGCTCTTCGGAGTGATGTCAGCCGTGCTTCTCGCGGCGCTGCATGCTGTTCTTTCCATAAAGTATAAGATAGACCAGATCATCTCGGGTACCGTGATCAACATCTTTTCCACCGGTATGACCGCTTTCATCTCGCAGAAGTTCATGCAGGTATATCAGCAGTTGAACAACCCCGGCACGTTCCCGCGCCTTCCCATCCCCGGACTCTCTGAGATCCCCCTGCTTGGACCGATCCTCTTCAACGCCAACATGTATGTCTACTTGATGTTCGCGTTGCTCATCATCATCCAGGTGGCGTTGTTTGCCACCCGCTGGGGTCTCCGCATGCGCTCCGTTGGCGAACACCCCAAGGCCGCGGATACACTCGGTATCGACGTCATCAAAACGCGCTACATGGCTGTTCTCCTGGGCGGTGTAGTGGCCGGTATTGCCGGTACATTCTTCACCCTGGGCTCAGTGGGCCGCTTTGATGAAGGTATGACGGCAGGCAAAGGCTTCATTGGTCTGGCTGCTATGATTTTTGGCAACTATTCACCAATTGGTGCCCTAGGCGCCGGTTTCCTCTTCGGCTTTGCCGATTCACTCGGCTCAAAGCTGTCGCTGTTGGGCAGTGTCATCCCGTCGTCGCTGATGTCCACCGCGCCGTACCTCATCACCATGATCGTACTGGCCGGCTTTGTGGGCAAGGGGCATGTACCCGCTGCAGACGGCAAGGCGTACGAAAAAGAGGGTTGACCCTTTTACCTCTCGCAACCCAACCACCCTTCTCAGCGTATAAGAGAAGGGTGGTTTTCTTTTGATATAATGACAGGCAGTTAAACACTAGGAAGGTACACCAATGGCATCCATAATTGTCGACCACATTAGCAAAAGTTTCGGGACATTGAAAGCAGTCAATGATGTAAGTTTTGAGGTCCAACCCGGAGAGATCTTTGGCCTTCTCGGACCGAACGGCGCTGGCAAGACCACTGCCATTCGTATCATCCTGGATATTTTCAAGCCCGATTCAGGCACCGTTAATATCCTCGGCGGCAAGATGGATGAACAGAAGAAAAACCGCATCGGCTACCTCCCGGAGGAGCGCGGACTGTACCAGGATATTCCTCTGGACAGATGTCTTTCCTATCTGGCCTCCCTGAAAGGACTTGATACCGCCACCTCTAACAAGCGCATCGACGAGTATCTTGAACGTTTCGACCTTGCCTCAGCCAAAAAGAAGAAAGTAAAGGAATTGAGCAAGGGTATGCAGCAAAAAGCGCAGCTCATCACCACGCTGGTTCACCAACCCGAATTGATCATCATTGACGAACCGTTCAGCGCTCTCGACCCAGTGAATACGCAGATGGTCAAGGACCTGCTGCGCGAGCAACGCGAACAGGGCAAGACCATCATCATGTGTACCCATCAGATGCATCAGGTGGAGGAATTGTGCGACCGCCTGGTCTTGATCGACCAGGGCAAGGCGCTGCTTTACGGCTCTCTCACCGATGTACGCAAGAAGTTTGCCAAACCATCGGTATTCATCACCACCGGTGACAAGCTGCCTGATCCCATCAAGGGCGTTGGATCGGTGGAAAAGGTTAACGGCGACTTGCTCCTGCACTTAATTAATGGTACTGAACCCAACGATGTATTAAAAACACTGGTCTCCAAAGGTGTTGGACTTGATCGCTTTGAGATCGCGCTGCCCACACTGGATGAGATCTTCATCGAGGTTGTCAAAAAGCAGGAAGGCTCGCGATGAGAAAATTTTGGCTGGTATTCGTCAACGAATACAAGCGTCATGTCCTGCGGAAGCGTTTCCTTTTTGCCATCCTCAGCATGCCGCTCTTTGTTGCCTTCCTCGTCCTGGTTGGGTTCATGTCGGTGTGGGTGCAATCCAACCAAACTCCGGTTGGATACATTGCACCTGCCGGGATGTTGGATAATGCTCATCCTGTTCCTGAAGAGGAGGATCAGGTTTTCCACACAGTTCAATTCATCCGCTACGTTGATGAAGCTGCCGCGCAGGCAGACTTGCAGACGCAAAAGATCCAAGCTTACTATGTCATCTCACCAGACTACATTGATACTGGTGATGTCAGATTGATCAAAAGTCAGAAGTCAGGTCAGAACATTGGTGAGGATTTTATCGAATTTCTACAATACAACCTTCTTTCTGATAAACCAGAGAAAGTGGTCACTCGCATTCTCGATGGAGCCAACCTGATCGTACGTTCGACCGATGGCACCCGCGAAATGTCAGTGGATAACTGGATGGTGGTCATGCTGCCTCTCCTTGCAGGTGTGCTCTTCATCATCGCGGTCAACATCAGTGGCGGCTATCTGCTGCAGGCAGTGGTGGAGGAGAAGGAAAACCGCACAATGGAGATCATCGTCACTTCCGTCTCGCCGTCACAATTAATGGCTGGCAAGGTGATTGGCGATCTGTTGGTGGGTCTCACGGAGTTGGCCGTCTGGCTCCTCTTCATTGTCCTGGCTGCCCAATTCGCGCCTAACTGGCTGCCCATCGGACAATCCATCCACATAGATGGTTCCTCTTTGCTTCTGATCGTCGCTATTTACCTTCCGGCTTTCGTGTTCATCGCCGCGGCGATGGGAGCGGCCGGTGCGACCGCCACCGAGGCACGTGAAGCCCAGCAAGTGGGCGGGTTGTTCACTCTACCCATCGTGCTGCCCTTCTGGTTCATTACCGCCATCATGTTCGACCCCAACGGCGCAATTGCCACATGGTTAAGCATCATTCCCCTCACAGCACCCATTGCCATGCCGCTGCGCGCGGTTTTCACCTCGGTACCGGTCTGGCAGACGGCTCTCACCATTGTTTTGTTAAACCTGTGCGCGGTTGGCATGGTCCTGCTTGCTGGACGCATCTTCCGCATCGGCATGCTGCGTTATGGCAAGCGCGTCTCGTTCAAAGAGATCTTTAGCAAACAGCCCACAACGGCAGGTCAAAAATGAACAAGATTTGGCTCGTTTTCAAGAATGAATTTATCACGGTGGTCACCCGCAAATCCTTCCTGATCACTTTGTTCCTGTTTCCTATTGTCAGTTTCCTCATTGTCCTCATCGTGGGCGGCATCCAGCGCTCAACCGGCACCGATACAGGAGACATGATCCAGGAACTTCTTATGCCGTCGGCCAAGGTGACCCTGGAGGGCTTCGTGGATAACAGCGGCCTGGTCACGGCCCTCCCCGAAGGCTACGAAGGCCGTCTGGCTCGTTTTGAATCCGAGGAACAAGCCCGGGAGGCACTAACAGATGGTGAGATCAGCGCTTACTATCTCATCGAACCCGATTATCTGGAAAACGGTACCATCGTCTATATACGCCCCGATTTCAACCCTCTGGGCGGCAGCGTGCAATCCAGTTCGATCGATGCTCTGATGGCTTACAATCTTACCGGCGGCAACCTTGACCTCTATTACCGCCTCGAGAATCCACTCATCCTCACCACGCAGACCGTTGATGCCGCCGGCCCGGAACGTGATAAAAGCAACCCCCTCACATTCCTTCTGCCATACGCGGTCACCTTTCTATTCTATATCGTCATCATGACGGCTGCCTCGCTGCTATTGAGCAGCATTTCCAACGAGAAACAGAACCGCGTGATGGAGGTGCTCATGACCTCCATGCATCCGCGCGAGATGCTCACCGGCAAGATCCTGGCCCTCGGCCTCACCGGTCTGCTCCAGACCGTGGTTTGGACGGGTTCGGGGCTGCTCCTGCTGCGCCTGGCCGGTCAGCGCTTTGCGCTCGGCGCTGCTTTCCAACTGCCAACAAGCATCCTCATCTGGGGCATCCTCTTTTTCATCTTTGGTTACGCGGTCTATGCCAGCTTACTGGCCGGCGTGGGCGCGCTCGTGCCCAACATGCGTGAAGCCTCGCAATTGACCACGATGGTCATCCTGCCCATGATCGTGCCGCTCATGTTCATCAGCTCGCTCATCCAGGCGCCGAACAGCACACTCTCGGTCTTCTTCAGTATGTTCCCGCTTACCGCTCCCGTGGCCATGATGACCCGCCTGGCAGCCACCGAGGTGCCTTTCTGGCAATCCGCGCTGGCGCTTGTGCTCGTAGCCTTGACGGCTGTTTACTTTGTACTCGCCGTCTCGAAGCTGTTCAGGGCACAGAACCTGCTTTCCGGCAGGCAGGTGAATGCGTTCACCTACCTCAAGATTCTCTTTGGCAAAGCGTCCGAATAGTCATAATCGTGGCAATCATCGTGGATTCATTGCGCAGATTCGCGTAATCCGCTAAACTCAAGCGTATATGCAGACCGGCATTAACTACTTCATCGGCATCGAGCTCGCAGGCAGCCGCAAGGGTTTCACTTGCGCTGTCTTGAGCTCTGGCCTGCACATCGAATTCCTGGGAGCGGTAACTCCAATCGAATGGCAGACAATTGTGGGCAATGCCAGGGTGGTGGTCGCGGCCATCAATTCGCCGCTGACAATGAATGCTGGCTTCATGGCTGATCCGGAATACCGCGCGCAGCTCAAGGTGACCAATCAGAGTGCGCGTTCACGCGAACAACGGGTATGTGAATATCTCCTTGGTGAACGCGGTATTGCCTGTACCAAAAGCCCGCATGACGTATCAAAATTCTCCCTGTCGCTGCAGCGTTCTCTCAAGTTCGCCGCTGAGCTGGGGATGATGGGATTTCACTTTTTCCCCTCCGGTGGGGCTGCCTGGCAGATGTTCGAGACACAGGCTGATGCCGCCTGCCAAACTCTGTTGGGTACAAAACCGTTCCCTTTAGCCAGTCTGGAAGGCCGCATCCAGCGCCAGTTGCTGCTGCAATCCAAGGGCGTCAACGTTCCAGACGCGATGCAGTTCTTCGAAGAAGTGACCCGCCACCGCCTGCTCTCAGGTAAACTACCGGATTCCATGATTCAGAATCCCGCTTCGCTCAATGCCCTCATCGCTGCCTACACAGCCTGGATGGCAGCCAACCACCCCGGCGCCTATGAAGTGATCGGCGAACCCGAAGAAGGCCTCATCCTTCTACCTGCACCTGTTTCATCCGAGTCCTCGCAGCAGTAGTTCCCCCTCAGTTTCCAAATATGATAAAATTTGTGCGATTATTGCTCATGGAGGTATTGTCTCAATGAATGTAAAGATGTGGTTGAAAGCCATTCAGATCATCCCGCGTATTACAAAAGAAGAGTGGGACAAACTGGATGTTATCTCGCACTGGCTCATCATCACCCGAGCGGCGGTGCTTGTGATGACGCTCACTTCTGCCGTTATTGCCGGTCTACTGACGGCTATCGCCGGGCACGGGCTTTTCAATAGTTGGCGCTTTACCCTGGTCATCGTTGGCCTGGTTTTTGCGCATGCCACAAATAACCTGATCAACGACCTAACCGATTTTAGCCGCGGTGTGGATAAGGATAATTACTACCGTACCCAGTACGGTCCGCAGGTGCTTGAGAGCGGATTGATGACGAAACGGCAGTTCTATACCTACATTGCTGTCACAGGCGCAATCGCCGTGGCGGCCGGGTTGGCTTTGATCCTCACCCAGGCATCCACCACACCGGGCAGCCCCTGGATCACTCTTGTCCTCATGGCTTCCGGTGCGATCTTCGTGCTCTTCTACACCTGGCCATTCAAATACATTGGTCTGGGCGAACTGGCAGTCTTCCTTGTCTGGGGGCCGTTAATGATCGGCGGTGGTTTCTACGCCATCAGCGGCGTGTGGAGTTGGGGCGCAGTGGCAGCCAGCATTCCGTATTCACTGGCTACCGTGGCGGTCATCTTTGGCAAGCATATAGACAAGCGTAAAGAAGATGCCGCCAAGCACATCCGAACGCTGCCCGTGCTGCTGGGCGAAACGATCAGCCGATATATTGTGCTGGCCATGATGGCGCTGCAGTACATTCTGCCGGTGGTGCTCATTTTCCTTGCTCCACGCTACTTCTCTTGGATCATTCTACTGGTGTTCATTACCCCCTTCCTGCTCAAAAAGGAAGAGCGCCGCATGATCCTGCACATCTACACCCATCCGCGCCCCACCGAAGCGCCTGCAGAAGCCAGGGATTTCTGGCCGCTGTGGTACGTGGCCGCGGCCATGATTCACACCCGCCTGTACGGCGGCATCTTTGTACTGGCCATGATCCTGCAGACAATCTTATGGACTTTAATCCACTAAACTGACAATGACCAGCCAATCCGGCGGGTCTTTTTTTGATGCATTTTGGTATAATCGAATCACAAAGACCCACCCGGGAAACAGGTCTTGGCTTTTTTTCAGAGAGCCGGCGGCAGGTGTGAGCCGGTAAACAGCAGAGATCGATCCATCCCGGTCGCCCAACAAGCAGGTTGCTTCCGCAGGGACGAAAGTCGTAAGGGAGCCGGTGGTACCGTTATCGCCAGAACAAGGCCTTCACATGAAGGTGAAAGCAGGTGGCACCACGAGCACGCCCCTCGTCCTGCGCAGGATCGGGGGCGTTATCATTTCTTGAGAGGTGCAAAAATGTTCGACATCAATTTGATCCGCGAAGAACCCGAGCTCGTGCGCAAGGCGCTGCAGGACCGCCAGATGGACACCGCGCCGGTGGATGAAGTGCTGGACCTGGATACCTCCCGCCGCACCCTGCTGACCAAAGTGGAGAGCCTCAAAGCTGAACGCAACATGGTCTCCAAGGAGATCAGTCAGCTTAAAGATCTTGAAGCTAAGAAGGCAAAAATCGAGGCCATGCGCCAGGTAGGCGAGGATATAGCCAAACTGGATGAAGAGGTACGCCAGGTGGAGGAAAGGCTCAACTACCTGGTCTCATCCATTCCGAACCTGCCCGATCCCACCACCCCCTACGGTAAGGATGACAGCGAGAACGTGGTGTTGCGCACCGAGGGAGAGCCAAGAAAGTTCGATTTCAAACCCCTGCCGCACTGGGAACTGGGGCCGAAGCTGGGCATCATCGATTTCGACCGCGGCGTCAAGCTCACCGGATCGCGCTTCTACATCCTCAATGGCGCCGGCGCACGACTGGAACGCGCCCTCATCGCCTGGATGCTCGACCTCCATTCGCGCCAAGGCTACGAGGAGCGTTACACACCATTCATGGTCAAAGCTGATACGCTCTACTCTTCCGGTCAACTACCCAAATTTGTAGATAACCTTTATCATGACATTGAAGAGGACCTGTGGATGGTTCCCACCGCTGAAGTACCTCTCACCGGCATGTACCGTGATGAGGTGCTCGATGAAGCTTCATTGCCGCAGCGCTTCACCGCTTACACTCCCTGCTTCAGGCGCGAGAAAATGAGCGCCGGGCGTGACGTGCGCGGTATCAAGCGCGGCCACCAGTTCGACAAGGTGGAAATGTATATCTACTGCAAGCCCGAAGATTCGGCGGCGGAACTGGAAAAGATGCTCAAAGACGCCGAGGATACCTGCAAGGGTCTTGGATTACCCTACCGCATCAAGCGGTTGTGCTCAGGTGACCTGGGCTTCAACGCCCGCATCACCTACGATGTGGAAGTGTGGGCAGCCGGCTGCGATGAGTGGTTAGAAGTTTCCTCAGTATCTAATGTGGGTGATTTCCAGGCCAGACGCGCCAATATCAAGTACAAACCCGGCGATGGCAGCAAGACAAGACTTGTGCACACCCTCAACGGCTCCGGGCTGGGACTGCCGCGTACCTTTATCGCCGTACTGGAGAACTATCAACAGGCCGATGGAAGTGTGGTTGTGCCTGAAGTTTTACGCCCCTGGATGGGCGGGATTGAGGTGATTAAATAATGGATGCTATCGCCAATTCAGCCTGGTTTATCTCTGTTCTACTGGTGGTCATGCTGCTTGGTTTATTCAGCCTGCTTACCTACATGATTCCCGGTCTCACCATCATCTGGGTGTGCGTTCTCGCTTACGGAATCGTGGCAGGCTTCCCCACCTGGGGCATTGTGCTTTTCGCGATCATCACGCTCTTGATGATCGGCGGCAACCTGGTGGACAACTACATGATGGGCAAGGAAGCGCACAAGACAGGCGCTGCCTGGTGGTCGATCGTGATTGCGCTCATCGCCGGCGTGGTGGGCACCATTTACCTGCCGCCTTTCGGTGGCATCGCAGCGGCCGCGCTGAGCATTCTCATCATTGAGTGGATCCGCAAGAAGGACTTCAAGGAAGGACTCAAATCCACCGGCGGCATCATCAAAGGATGCGGCGCGTCGGTCATCATCCGCTTCTTCATCGGCTGCATCATGATCGGCCTGTGGGCGATTTGGGCGTTTGTTGTGAATTGACCGATTACGGAAACAATAAGAGTGCCGCAGATTCCTGCGGCACTCTTTTTTTATGCGGATGTTACTTTTTCTTGGCTCTTTCCAGCAGTGCAAGATAGATGGCGATGGATCCGGCTACCGCTGCATTAAGCGATTCGATATGCCCGCGCATGGGCAGTGCCATCAGGTGGTCGCAGGATTCGCGCACCAGTTGGCGCATGCCTTCGCCCTCGTTGCCCACCACCAACGCCAAAGGTCCCGCGAGTGGAACGTCTTGCACCGGCTTCGCGCCTTCGCCGCCTTCCAGACCTACCACCCAGGCATCTTCTTTCTTCAGGTCTTCCAAGGCGCGGGCGATGTTGGTCTGGGCAATCAGCATGTGCTCACTGGCACCGGCTGAAGCCGTCACTACCGCGGGTGTGACCTCGGCGGAGCGGTGCTGCGGAATGATGACGCCGTGGATACCGGACGCTTCGGCCGTACGCAGCAGCGTTCCCAGGTTTTGCGGGTTCTGGATCACGTCCAGCACCAGTACGAACAACTCCTCACCGCGTTCTTTGGCGCAATCGAGGATGTCGCTGATATCCACATAAGGATAAGCGCTCACTTCCAGGGCTACGCCCTGGGGATTCTCAGCCAGTTTGTTTAATTTCTCGCGCGGCACCGTCTCGATGGGTATCTTACGCGCCTGGGCAAGGCGGCGCATCTCAACGATCTTGTCTTTCTCTTCGATGCCGGTGGCAAAAAGCAGGCGAAACACTTGCCTGCGTTTCGCCTGTAGCACTTCAATAACCGGGTTGCGGCCAGTGATCCATTCTTTCAAAGCAGCCTCACTTCAAATGCCAGCTTGTGCCTTCTTTACTGTCCTCGAGCACCACGCCCAGTTCCAGCAGACGGTCACGGATCTGGTCTGAGAGCGCCCAAAGCTTATTGACGCGTAATTCTTTGCGGATCTCGATGAGCAGGTTCACAAAGCCGTCAATATCCTGCGTACCGGCTTTCTCTTCCTTCAAGGTCAGGCCCAGGATGCCGGTCAGTTCCAGCATCAGATCTTGTGCAGGTTTTAATTCCTCATCGGTGGCGTCATCGGCGCGGGTCTGGTTGATGACGCGCACCAGTTCGAACAACTGCCCCAGCGCACCGGCGGAATTCAAGTCGTCGTCCATGGATTCGATAAAGCCTTTTTTGCAGGTGCCCATTTGCGCGGTCAACGCTTCAAGAGAGGCCGCCGGGGCTCCCTTGCTGCCCGGAAGCGCGGGTTTGATGGCCGAACGCAGGCGTTCAAGGGCTTTCTCGGCCTGGTCAAGGATCTCTTCGGAATAGGAAAGCGGATTGCGATAGCCGGAGTTCAAGACCAGCATGCGCAGCGCGTCGGCGGGACGTTTTGTAAGAAACTCCTCGATGGTGATAAAGTTGCCAATCGATTTTGACATTTTATCGCCGCTGAACTGCAGCATGCCGTTGTGGATCCAGAAACGAGCGAAGGGTTTACCGGTATAGCACTCGCTCTGCGCGATCTCGTTCTCGTGGTGGGGGAAGACCAGGTCGTTGCCGCCGCCGTGGATGTCGATCTGTTCCCCCAGGTGGTTGAGACTCATGGCAGAGCACTCAATATGCCAGCCCGGCCGGCCTTTGCCCCAGGGGCTGTCCCAGGCGGGTTCGCCGGGTTTGGCGGCCTTCCAGAGCGCGAAATCCATCGGGCTTTCCTTGCGTTCGTCCACTTCGATGCGGGTACCAGCCAGCATGTCTTCGAATTTGCGCCCGGAGAGCTTGCCGTATTCCTTATCCTTGGCCACGCGGAAATACACGTCGCCTTCCACCGGGTAAGCGTAACCCTTGTCTATCAGGCCGCTGATGAGTGCCTGGATCTTGTCCATTTCCTGGGTTGCGCGCGGGTTCACCGTGGCTGGCAGGATGTTCATGTCCTTGAGATGCTGATTGTATTCCTTGATGTAGGTCTCGCTCAACTCGAACGGGTCGCGCCCCGTCTCATTGGCGCGTTTGATGATCTTGTCGTCCACGTCGGTGAAGTTCAACACGTGCCGGAACTCGTAGCCGCGGTAAGTGAGATAGCGGCGGATAACGTCAAAGACCAGCGCCGACATGGCGTGGCCGATATGTGCCTTGGAATACACGGTAACACCGCACACATACATGCGCACCTTGCCGGGTTCTATGGTAACGAAATCTTCCTTCTTGCGGGTCAGCGTGTTGTAGATTTTAATGCCCATGTAGCGGTTCTCCTCGTGATTAATTGCCTGTGTTCTCTTCGGGTTTGGCGAAGATCATTCTGCCGGCGGCGGTCTGCAGTACCTTGGTTACCACCACCAGGATCTCTTTTTCCATGTATTCGCGGCCGTTCTCAACGACCACCATGGTGCCATCGTCCATGTAGCCCACGCCCTGGCCAGCCTCGCGGCCTTCCTGGATCACGTGCACGGTCATGATCTCGCCGGGCAGGAGCACTGATTTTACCGCGTTGGCCAATTCGTTGATGTTAAGCACCGTCACGCCCTGCAATTCGGCCACACGGTTCAGATTGTAATCGTTGGTTAGAATTGGACAGCGCAATTGACGCGCCAACACGACCAGTTTCTCGTCCACCTCGCGCATGCCTTCCACATCGATGTCACTGATACGCACCGGGATGGTGGGCTCTTTTTGAAGAGCGGAAAGCACTTCCATGCCGCGGCGGCCGCGCTGGCGGCGCAGCGCGTCGGGGCTATCGGCAATGTATTGCAGTTCATTGAGCACAAAGCGCGGGATGAGCAGCGATCCCGGCAGGAATCCGGTGCGGGTGATATCCGCGATGCGTCCATCGATGATGACACTGGTATCCAGAAGAATGGTGCGGCTATCCGCCCAGTTTGGGTTCGGAGAGCTATCTTTGCTGCCGAGAGCGGGAACGCTGCCGCTCTTGAGAGAGCTGAAGATGGTAAACAGTTCTCCCTGGCGCATCACAAAGATGGAGATGCCCAGATAAGTAAAAAGCAGCACGCCAACGATGGGCAGGATCTCACCGAAAGGCGAGGGCAGCATCGAGAGCGGAAACGACAAAAGGGCGGCAATCAGCAGGCCGATGATAAGGCCAACCAATGACGCCACCAGATTTTGCGTAGAGAGCTGCGATAAAACAGATTTGATCTTGCGCACAGGGCGGGTCGTAAAGTAGGGGGTCAACACCAGGCCAACCAGGGCACCCACCAACCCAATCGTGAATGTGTATTGCTCCACCGTCATGTTGCCGGGGGCGTTCGTGGCAGCCGCAGTGACTCCCAGGTCCTGTCCCCAGATGACGCCGACGATGGCTAGCGCCACCATACCGATCAAACGGAAAATAAAATCGATACTCATATAATTGCTCCAGTACTTATGTTAATGTGCGGAATAATGAAAGAATAATTGCACGGTTAGCAAGATGATAGCACGGCAGTTATTTTCCGTCAAATCGATCTGTAGAGCTTTTTTCAGCTTCTGCCTGCGCATTGGCCACGAATTGTGCCACACGTTCCAGGTCTTTGCGGAACTTACCGCCGCCGAGAGGCAAATTGGTGCGCGTCAGCGAGTCCACTCCCCAGGGGTGCACTGCACCGATGGCTTCGGCTACGTTCTCAGGAGAAAGCCCACCCGCCAGGATGACCGGTAGACGCGAGTTTTGCACGATTTTGCGGCTGATGCTCCAGTCATGCGTCACACCGGCAGCGCCCACTCCGCCGATGGCAGGGGAGAAGGAATCGAGGATCAGGTAATCAGCGACCGATTGATAGCTTCTCGCGATTTCAAGCGCTTCACTTCCAGTTACAGGCACTGCCTGCATTACCATCAGGCCGGGCAGCATTTGTTTCAACTCAGCCACGCCTTCAGGAGATACCATACGGTTGGGGTTGCCGCACAGGTGCAGGATATTGGGGTTGACATTCTTTACCATTGCCGCGATACGAGCCAGGTCCTGTTCCACCGAAAGAGCCACCTTTGTGGCCAGATTGCCGATGCTCTCAAAGATAATGCGCGCTTGTTCATCAGAGACCTCACCTGGCAGACCGCTGTTGGCCGGGGTGATGCCCACGTGGTTCACACCCAATTGAGCCAGAGCGATGCCTTCTTCTGGTGTTTGAACGGTATAGATCTGGATGATCATGGTAACCTTCTCGAATAAAACTGATTTTATAGTAGCATCCGCTGCCTTATTCGTCAAACGAACGATGAGAGTCTTTTCATATAAGACGCATTTCCTTGACTTGAGGTACCCGGCATGGTATTATTGCGTCACCCGTTGCGGGGTAGAGCAGTGGCAGCTCGTCGGGCTCATAACCCGGAGGTCAGTGGTTCGAATCCACTCCCCGCTACTAAAGTCAAACCAGAGTCCGTCGGGCTCTGGTTTTTCGTTAGCCTGGCGCACAGCGGTAGACATTTTTC